>Ga0153987_1000639_pt1 | contig 10477 bp, 5 predicted proteins | sample TSNC071MetaG_FD_102279 | JGI IMG/M metagenome (GOLD analysis project Ga0153987, IMG submission 102279) | Attine ant fungus gardens microbial communities from North Carolina, USA - TSNC071 MetaG | ecosystem: Host-associated > Fungi > Mycelium > Unclassified | place: USA: North Carolina, William B...
TTGACATCATTATATGCAGGAGGAATGAAAAGTTTATGCTAGTGTAAAAGGATCAACGTTATGAGGGATCAGTCCATAACTTCAATAGTTGCTAAAAGAAGCAGAAAATAAGAAAAAAGCAGCCAAATGGGACATTGGACTTTCCTTGGACTTTTGAATGGACTAACATCAAAAGAATTCTGAAAGACTTGGATATTTGGAAAAATGTTGAAGTCAATATATTTAGACAATGACTCAGAACTAGTGACCTTGTTACAAGTAAAAACTTTGTAGATTGTAACTTATAACAGATCATAGTTGTAGTATCTCAAGGTCATGATGACTCAAGATACTCTCTTTATTGGAGTTGACAAAGAGAATTCATTAGAGTTCCTGATCAATTGTTCTACTACTTATACTCTTTTATATATTTGCATATGTTTGTAGTTATTGCATCATCCTTGAGTCATCTCTACCTCACTGCTTATATAAACCCAAAAATAAAATAAAAGAAATATAAAAGAATATAAATATTAACTTAGCCATGGTGGCTAGTCAATGGCTTAAAGAGGCAGTTTATGACAATAGTAGTATAAATATATCCAAAAAAAGAAAGGAATAAGAAGTTTTTTTTTTCTGAGATATACTTGAAAACTTGTTCCTTTTATTCCATTACTCTTTTACTTGTCTTAGAACATACTAGAAGAGTGTGATCTAAGTATAAGGATGGGGACATCAAGATAACTAGCTTAAACCTAACTCAAGGTGGTGGTACTGTCACACCCCATGACAACCCTTGTCACATCTTGTAGCAAGCCACTATTCTTAGTTAGTAACCTATTTTTAACTGCTATTCTGGCCCTACCCATCATACTTAAATCATTAGTTGATTGCCTAGTAGTCCCTAGCTTTGTTCTTTACCTTGATAGAATCCTAGCAGACCCTTGACCCTGTTGCGTTCCAGTTCTTACCCCTCTTGTTTCTCCTACTATGGTAGCCACTACCTGAATAAACCCTCTATTCATGATTCTGGGAAGCAAACCATAACAGGTACCAAGAGAACTCAATAGAGTTCCCACTCAATTATTGTTTACTACTTATATAGATTGTACTTGGTTTGTGCATTAATCTGACTAAGTACTTCTTGTAGATACTCTATGACTCATCTACTGATCCTATTGTATCTCCCATATTAGGTAACCTGGCCAGCAGATGGTCCTTGGCACCTCAGAAGAGACTTAGCAGAATATTAGGAATAAAAGAGACTGTGTAAGGGAAAACCCTCTAAAATCCAAAGATTCTCTCCAAAGTCTCCAAGAGTCATCTCCAATGAGCTCTGATAACTTCTAGTGGACTCCAAGTCATTTCTAGAGCTTTACTAACAAGCTCCAAAGGTGCTAACTCTAGAGCTAAAGTCATAGAGAAAATCTCCTCCAAGCCTCCCTAAAGCCATTTCTCTTTTATGTCTTCTTTAAAAAACCTCTCCAAACTCTTCTCCAATGATCTCTATGGGTTCTTAATGGACTTTGTGTCATCTCTAGGAATTCTTTGACAATTCGGACAACTCTACCAGTGTTGACTCTAGGACAAAGTTATGAGAAGAATGTTGTAAAACGGCCAACACAGCTAAGTTATTTTTCTTTTCTTTTTCTTTTCTTTTCTTTTTGGTTACTTTACAGAAGCATGGGAAAGGATGTCACAGGTTAGATAAGGAGTCATGGTCACATCACGTCACGTCACATGTGATGTCACGCATGATGTCACAGGCCACAGGGTCACATAGTAGTGTAGGAAACTAGTGCACAGACCAGATAGAATCTGTATAAGTAGATAGACCAAATCTAACGGGAGCTCTTAATAAGTTCTCTTTGTCTAATGCTAATAAAGAGCAGTTGGCTTAATTCCGGCTTGAAGTTGCTACTCTGACAAAGAACTTCCTTTAAAGTCATCCCTGGAGCCCCCAATAAACTCTGGTGATTTATGGATGACTTTAGATTGTTTTTAGGATTACTCAAGACCTTCTTAAACAATCTCTGAGGTTTTTTAATAATAGATTTTAGGGAGTATTGAAGCTTTCCCTGAGTCAGCCAATTGATTGTGTAAGACTTGAGGGTGGACTGGAATAAAGCCAACTGTCTTTACTTAAGATAGTAGTACCAAGAGAACTTGATAGAGTTTCCACTCGATTGTGTCTAGCCTTTATACTACTTTACATGGTCTGTATGCATTACTGACTAAGCAGGTACTCTATGACTTGTCTACTGATGCCATCTTATCACTCCATCACTGATTTGGCAAAGCATTATCACGCTGGCCAGTAAAATTCTGGCTAAATAAGTGATAATAACAATATAACACTCCCATAATGCTTATTCTACACAAAGATGAGTGTCCTGAGAACCTGAGAGAGACTGCTGTCCAGTCATGTTCTCAAGCATCACACTCAAGAAATGGAATAGTAGCCATGATCACCACTATCTATCCCTCATAATAATCCTTGCTCAGATCATCTCATATGGTTATCAATAAAAGTTCCCCCCTCTATACGTGCTCTCGAGAAAAGAAGTGGCCTCAAAAGACTAACCCCCAATGAAGAGTCAATAGCCTGACGTCATAAAGGTAAAGATAGATGGTATATCACGGATGTAACCTGGGCTGTCAAAGGAGCTATATTTAGAACAAGAGACATGGGAGTGGGCTTGAGAGGGCTTGCAAAGTATAACAGAAGAGCTGGGACACTTAAGAAGAGATGCCTAAGGAGGTAGGAGACTATAGGAAGGTATAGAAAGAAGAGAAGCCCAATTGTGAAGAGGGCAAAAGATACAATGCATTTGCAAATGATCCAATCAGAGGGATCAACAGTTCATTCTAAACACAATTTCTCTACAACAGGTCCCCATGTAGCCATATCGATAAAAGGAAGTCTCAAGGAAGGGCCCAGATAAGAAGAACAAATGAGGAGTAAGGGATCAGACAAAAAGACATGGTCAGCATTCTGGCTAGCTGTCTTAGGGAACTCTGTTGACTTTCTTTTTGTTTTCTTTGTATATGATTCAAACAGTTGTATTCTAATAAAAACCTCTAGAGTACAAGGAAAGGAACAAGTAATCTTACCTCTACTCTTTTTTCCACTCTAGAGCTGAAAAGCGAACTCGAGTAAACTTAAGTTTAATTTTCCACTTTCTACTTCATTTCCCTGTGAGTTACTTGACCTTAAGAGGACTTGGACATTTGCTTATACTAGGAGATTAATCCTTCGCTACAGTTTTTTATAGTAAGTTTCCAGTTGTACAGTCAGCTGAAGTAGAGCTTGCACAAGGCTCCAGGAGTTCTAGGTAGTAACTACTGTATTGACGGTAAGCCAGGCTACTAGACTAGGTAAGGACAGCAGTGTTACGGCGTGAAAAAAACACGTGCCTTTGAGATCCAACTAGCAAGAGTGCTTGCAAGTGAAACTTATTACTATTTTTAGCCTGTTTTCTATATCAAATCTATCACTATGCTCCCTAATTTCTAATTACCTCCTCTGTGCCTACTTGTTTGCACACAACTGTGACCCATTGTTATGATTTGCCTTGGACAGGCCTTCTGACATCAGGGGATGCCGGCTGTCATCGATGGATAGCTGTGGGAGTTAGTAGTGACACCTCTGGAAAGGTGTTAATGATGAACACTCGATATGGGAACGTCTGTGTGATGGACACACATAGACACATGACAGTTGAACATTGACATATGTATGACAAGGTGTGGAAGCTAGTACATAGATAGTTCTCATAGATACATGTGACAACCTGGTAGCTACTCTGTATAAATAGCTAGAGTGAATACCAGGAGAACTTGTCGAGTTCTCGTTAGACATCCTAGTCTTCGAGTGGCAACCCCTTCCCCCAATCCTCTCCTAAGTCCCTTCTGACCTAGCACTGCTGCTGCTCGCGGCTAGTTGCTAATACCCATCTTAGAGACTACAGTTCTCTGATTTGCACCTGTCATCCTTGTTTCTGATAAAGGACACACCCTATTTACTTTTATCACTCCATCAGCATAGAGATCCTGAGCCTATAAGTCCATATAAGGGTTGGTCAGCCCTTTTATGTCTGAAACCAAGTCTAATTCATTGTTTTTTAATTCTATAATCCTCAGAGTATCTTCTTCCTCCAAGTATATATTGTACAACTCCTCAATGGAGTCTGGGCAATTCATAACAGATTAATGATTGAGGGTACTGGGTATGATTAGTGAGTGAATGCTGTTGTTAGGACCACCAGAGTATATTCACAAGAATGTTTAAGTATATAAGTACATTGTTCGCCTCCAGAATTCTTATCCTGTTCTCTAAGGATTTTTCTGGAGATAAGCCGTTATGTTTTGGTATGACAATTATAATAAACTAAGGATTTTGGTAGAGTCCCAAATTGTGTGTCCAGTTGCCCTTACAGACTGCCACCCATCAACCAGAGAAGATCAACAAGAACTTAACAGAGTTCTCCTAGTATTGTTTTACCTATTCATACAAGAGCTACTAGGTTATCCATATGTATCTAAGTACTATTAATATTATCCTTTCCTAAGATATATCTACTGTGGATCCAACTATTGTATGTATATGCCTGTTAATCACAAGTTCACTTTTGTAAGAATGACTGGGCACAGGACTTGGGACTCCAGGAAAATCCTTAGTTTATTATAATTATTATACAAAACATATTGGCTTACCTCCAGAAAAATCCTTAGAGAAGAGGATAAGGATCCTGGAGGCGGTGTTATACCAGCCAGTAAAAATTTGGACTAAATAAGTGATAATAACAATATGACATTCCCATAATGCTTATTCTATACAAAGATGAGCATCCTGAGAACACCAGAGAGACTACTGTCCGGTCATGTTCTTGAGCCTAGTACTTAAGAAGCAGAATAGTGGCCGTAATCACCACTATCTATTTTTCATAATAAACTCCTGCTTGGATTATCTCATACTGTTATCAATAAAAGTTCTCCCCTCTGTATGTGTCATAAATCGCCCCTCCAGATATTTGACTAGCCACAATGGCTAAGTCATTATTTATTTTCTTTTACATTTTATTTTCTATTTATTTTATAAAAGAGCCGCGGCCTAACAACAAGATAACTCAATACTGATGCAATGGTCATGCGCATGGACAAACATCAGTAGATAGATTATCTTGTATATAAGTAGGGCATAATACAGTAAGAACTCTTATCGAGTTCTCTTTGTCAACGCTGACTTAGAGGGCAGTTGGCTTAATTCCGGCCCAGGAACTGAGTCAACCTTTACAGTATGTGCTCTTGAGGAAGAAAACGGCATCCGCAATCCAAATCCTAATAAGGAGTAAGTGATCCAATGTCACTAAAGGTAAAGATAGACAGTGGATTATGGATGTAACCTAAGCTATCAAAAGGAGTTATATTTAGAATAATGGAAATAAGAGTGAGTTTGAGAGAGCTCACAAATCTCAGAGAGTGTGTCAGGACACTCAAGAAGAGATACCTGAGGATGTATACAGAAAATGATATAAGGATCTCAAGGGCTGACCAGAATGAAGCCAACTGTCCTAACTCGAGGTTGTGATACCAAGAGAACTCAATAGAGCTCCTGCTCAATTATACTTAGACTTTATACTACTTTACATGGTCTGTGTGCATTACTGAATAAGTAGGTATTCTATGACTTGTTCTATGATCCCATCTTATCTTTCCCATCACTAATTGTCAAAGCATAGAGAATCTAGGTCTACAAGTCCATATAAGGGTCGGCCGGCCTTTCTACATCCAAATCAAGTTCCAGTCCGTCATTTTCTATTTCCACAATCCTTGGAGTGTCTTCTTTCTCTGAGTACATGTTGTATAGTTCTTCTATGGAGTCTAGTTGGTTCATGACAATGGTGCCCCTAAGGTGTCAACCTTTATATACCGTAACGAGCTCACTAGCAAGAGTAGTCAATAAACCAACTCATGGGCCTTACTGATCTCAACCAAGTTCACATCTGCACCTCCAACCTAAACCTAACAGATGTGATGGAGTCTGAGTCAATGGCTAGCCAGGCTTTCTCAGTTTGCTATCTTGCTAAAGATTATCTGAGTGACTACTAGGATTTTACCTCTAGACTAAGTGTGGAGTATAGTATAATGTGGGCCCTAGCCTAGACATCCTACCAAGATCACACTCTTACTTGCTTCTAGAATCACATTTCACAATCCCAAAAGCTTCAGAGATGAAGGTAGATGCTAAGGAGGCTCTCTCTCTATCTCTCTACTCTGAGAGATATATTAGTTTAGAATTCTTCAAGACTCAATTAAAGTTAAATATAGAAAAGGAAAACTCCTCTCCCTCCCTCAGCTTCTTACCCTTTCCCATACCTCAGATCCATCCAGTCCATCAGTGCCCTCCTCTCTGACAGCTCTGCTAATGCTGATCCTGACCATGTGCTTCCATTCCACTTCAACACCTCACCTGCTCATCTCCTTCTCTGCTGCCTTCAACTCCCAGAACCTGTCACAAAAAAGTGACTACTGAATAAGAACAGGAAGTATAACAAAATATTTGTTCAAAAGAACTATATAAATAGCTGGACCCACGTTACCAAGTAGCCTTGTTAACATTGCCTTTTTGGTGTAATGGTAAACCATACAGAACACTGCCACTAGTTCTGGCACAACTGTGACAGAACCAATGTCTTTCTCCCCCAATCCCATCCTAGATTCTACTTTGCTCTCATGCAAACCCTTTCTGCATTGTTGTTACCATATGTCTTGTCTACTGCTAAGGTGTGCCTGTCAGTGAACAGGTCAACAGGCCTTACATGTCTTTGAGTTGCTGGCCCATCTTCAGGTTCATCTATGCTCAATCTAGATTAAAGTTAGTTAGTCTGTTGGAGACTTGTTTGCTCCCCTGGTCTACAGAAGACCAGTACCATTCTTCTACTATTCTCTAGTGTATGGCAGTTCTGCAGTCAGCCTATATGTATGTCTGATCTAGACTTTCAATCACATTTGGGGCTTGTAAGAGACCCCTAGAGCAATCCCACAGAGTGTATAGCAATTGCTTAGTATGAAACCTTACAGTCATACTCAGTGCCTGAGTTGACAAGGAGAACTCATTAGAGTTTTTGTTTATTAGATCTATTTACTTATACACAATCCTACTAGTCTGTGCACTCCTTTTCCACACCTTCATATGACCAAGTGTGATATGACATGTGACCCTGTCACTCTTTATGTCACATAGTGTGATATATTTTCCCACACTAATATTAGAAAATAAAATATAATAAAAGGAAATAGAAAATAAAATAAATATTGACTTAGCTATAGTAGCTAGTCAATGGTCCTTGGATGCTGGTCCATGACACCTTAAGATTATTACAGGTCTAGAGATATCAAGTATTAACATAAACTGTTATCTATCATTATTACAAATAGCCACTTACTTATTTGTGATGGGTGAATTTGGATATTCAAAGGCTCAAAAAGCAAAGCTAAGACAGTAGCAAAAGATGTTAAGTCTAAGGTCTAATCCTCAGACTGGGGAGCCTTATATACAGGAATATAATGGTCTGTGCACCTGGACAGATCATCACCTGATTACTGCCTATTGTTCTACATATAGAAGTCCTTTTGTGATCAAAATAGAGATAACCTAACCAGATTAGGGCTATCCTTTGTTCTAGAAAAGGACAGATGATTATCTATGGATAATCAGTGATGCCTTATATTACAACATTGAGGACTATCTATCTCTGTGGGATCCTATTTCCTTATGTTCTATTTATATCCGATGGAAGTGTATTGATGAGAGCTTTCTGATGCAATCAAAAGTAAACTTCCATGATCATTGGTTCCTAAGATATAAGCATTTTAGTGTTTGGTGACTACTAATTAGCTGATCTCTCAGTGAATTCTTATGATGTCGAGGTGTTCCTAGCATCATTGGAAAGGTCTTCTTAAGGGCTTTCCAATGCAGCTTAGATCGTCAAAATAGATCTATTATTCATGGAGATATGTCCGGATAAAGTTTGTGACAGTCATAAACTCCTTCTTTGGACGATTGACTAGCCACTATGGCTAAGTCATTATTTATATTCTTTTTCTTTTTATTTCATTTGATTTCTATTAAATCTAAATATAGGTCAAGACAAGGCTGAGTATAAGGAAAGATGACTCAATAGTGATACAACCATAATGTTAGGCAACTAGCTACGAGTAGTAGTAGTACTGAGAGAAAAGAAACTTATAGAGTAATATAGGAACTTAGGGGATTGCTACTTACAGACTAGGATGTCTAATGAGAACTCAACAGAGTTCTCCTAGTATTAGTTACCTATTTATACTAAGATATATATGTGACTAGGTACTCTAATATTAACCATATTTCCCATGTCTATCTAATTACATGTACTACTGTTGTGTGTCCATGCCTGTTCATCACAAGGACATTTCTGTAAGGGCAAGCTTGGTCAATAGCCAAGGTCACACCTTTTGTAAGCTAGATAAGAGTCCCAGAAGCTAGGTTGATATTTGAGTGAAGGTAGATCTACCCTACAAGCTCCTATATATACTACAGGAGGTGGTCCATGTGCAGTCACATGAGTATGAATTACACAATATCAGTTGTCTTAATTAAATAATAGAAATAATAATAAAAGCACCAGAAAGGACACCAGACAAGGGAGTAAGGAAAAAGTGGGTATGTGACAGGAGGATCAGGACTATAGGAAAGGTAAGCCCTTCACCAGTGCTAAGCATGATCTCTAGGGTGTCCCCTTACAATTTCCATGTTATCTATTAATTAACATCTTCCCAGAGATATCACTGCTAACTCCCATAGCCATCCATCAATGACAGCCACCATCTCCTGATGCTAGAGGCCCGTTGAGGATGATTCATAACACATGACTTGTATGTACAAATAACAGTAAATAAAAATGTTTGTATATAAGTAAAGAGTAATCTAACAAGTTCTCCTTGTTAACTCTGACATCAAGTGGTACCTTGAGGTAACTCAACCTTGAGACACTTACATTATCTGACTAAGTTCAAATAGTAGTTTAGAGTCATAACATTTGCTTCCATCTCAAAACTCTTCTGGACATTGAATAGTAACTCACAATAGTGCTAAGGTGACTGAAATATATGTAAAGGAGGATAGAACACAGATTATACCCATAATGTAAGAACCAAGGTTAATTGGGATAATGTCTTAGCTTTACTCAAGATGGTGGTACCAAGAGAACTTGATAGAGTTCCCACTTGATTGTGCTCAACTACTTATACTATGGTATATGGTCTATACACTACTTTTCTATGGATACTCTAATGGCTTATCAATGTCATAACTCCAGGATTTATTGAGGAGTTAGATGACAAAGGAAGACTAATGGAGAATGAGTATATGAACTTAGGAGTGACAGACCAGGAGTGTGATAATATGGGGGAGATGTGTGACCCTTATAAGGGCCTATAAGATTAAACTAGGAAGCAATAGGGAAGAGATTAGACTTCAGACTAGTTAGTTGATGTAGGAGTATTGATACATAGACAAACATTGTAATAGTATATAAGATGGACTATAATTTAATGGGAACTTCATTGAGTTCTCTTTCTAACCTTTGAAAGAGCTTCCTAAGTCAACCCAACTTTGGGAATAAAGTCAGTTGCTAATAATCAAGTGATTCCATTGATCCCTTATCTTTATCTAGCTGATTTGTGGAGACTTTATCTCACAATTCAAGGTATGGATCAGCTAGTCTGTTCTCAATGTCCAAGTCAAAGTCCATATCATCTTCCACTACCTGTTATGACATGCTTTGGACAGACTTCTGGACATAGACAGTCAGCAGCTGTCATAACTGATGGCCATAGGAGATTAGGAGTGACATCTCTGGGAAGACATAATTATTAATAGTGTTACAACCCTATGACACCAAGTCAGTTACATCAGGAACAATACCATCAGTAGGAAATGTATAACCAGTAGGTTATAAATTTCTAGCCAATATTGTAATTCTTAGTTTTGTTGTCTCTAAGTATTTCATGAATTCACACCTCTTTGTCACCTCTGCCTTCCATCTGAGCTAGGGGATGTACAAGGAAGGGTACAGTCAAACTGAGGCCAACTCCTCTGCCAACGCAAGGCTTGACAAATAGGATGATATGACATGGGAATAGGTTACACATGGATCTATGACAGATCCATTCATACAGTAGACAAGCCTTGGGAGCAATGTACATAAATACTTCTAGATACATGTGAACGCCTAGCTAGCTCAGTTGTATAAATAGGTAGAGCAATGCTAGGAGAACTCTTGTCAAGTTCTTGTTAATCATCCTGATCTACAAAATAGCGCTCCCTTCCCTCTCTTCTCTCTCTAAGACCCTTCTGCCTTGGCACTGCTGCTGCTCATGGTTGATCACTAACACAGATTGTAAAGAGAATCTCTCCTGGAGTCACCTCCAATGAGCTCTGATGACCTCTAATAAA
>Ga0153987_1000640_pt1 | contig 10465 bp, 11 predicted proteins | sample TSNC071MetaG_FD_102279 | JGI IMG/M metagenome (GOLD analysis project Ga0153987, IMG submission 102279) | Attine ant fungus gardens microbial communities from North Carolina, USA - TSNC071 MetaG | ecosystem: Host-associated > Fungi > Mycelium > Unclassified | place: USA: North Carolina, William B...
CAGGCCCGCGCTGATCAGGCCCGCGCCTGTCCTCAGTAAACCCCGAAAACTCCTGTTCGAGGACGCTTTATAATATTGACTTATTATCTCTGCATTTCTTAACATATCATCATTATGCATGGGGTCATCATACACAATGTACTTGTATATCGCATCCAAGTTTCATTTGAGACTCCTTGGGGAAAACTAACGGTAAGCGATCTGGATGCTCTCAAGCCCCACAAAGGGTTCTGCTCTGTTCAGCCGAGGAATCGTCGTAAGTAAGGAAGGATGTGTGATAACTATTACAGATCTGTATGATGGGTAACACAAGTTGAGAGATCTTCAAGTGACATGATGGATATGGCGCAAAGACAATGTAGACCGAGGAACAAATTTCCGAGAGAAAGGATCATTGTCTGATGATGGCTGCTCATCTATCTGTGATGGTCTTGGCGATCTAAGAGGTAACCAGGCTCGGTCTACAGGGTGCGTATGATAAAATCAAATTTTGTTGTGCAGGGACCAAAAATCCAAGATGACGAGATGGCGACCCGGGTTTGTAGACATACCTGGTTACTGATCCCGGGTTCAACCTTCAATTGGTCACTTGAATACTTGAGACGCTCAAATATCCGAGGAAAAATGACAATTGACAGATCAATCAAACAGTATCGGGGTGATTTATTTCCGTGGTGTTATGTCGTAGTTTACATTGCTTCGTCGACAATTACCCGAGGAGTCATTCGACCCCGCACTCGGAGTGTTCTATATCATACAACGGACGTCAATAGTGATGTACATCAATTTGTTAATTTGTTTTGAAGAATGTCTTTGTGATGACGACGTCACTCTTTGTACTGATACTGAGATTTTGGTTTTTTCTGTGCTTGGACCATCGCAGAGGATTCAATCAAGGTCTGCGATGCTGATGCCTGTCATGAAAGACGATGAAGACTTGTTGCAAACTAGGCATTAGGTGGTGCGATACCTAGATTCATAATCACCGATATTGTGCGCAATACACGTAATCGCAGGCTGTGGAAGGGAGAAGACAGCTGACTGAAAGAGGGGGAGCCATCGAGGCTTTCTCACAACGGAACGTGTCGCGAACATTCACTAACATACTCGATTGCCTCGCGATGCAGATATCACTGGGCCTGACAATGTATCTAGGACGAGGTTTAACTCAAACTCATAGTCTTGGATGCAGTATCAGAACTATACGCCGTTGGTCACCAAGCTCAAAGTTAATTTTAGGCTGGGTTAAGACAGGTGGCGCGAGGAGTTGCTCAATACTTTGTGATTCATAAACACGACACACAATGACTGTGGAACTACACAACTTATGTTAGAGTTCTATTTAGAGATAGTAAACAGAAACAAAACAATTACGAGTATATGCATGAATGATATATGGTGATATATGGTATATACGCGCAAGTAGTAGCAGGCAGATCCAAATCAACCAAAATGTATGTTGGAGAAAGAAAGGTGACAAAACCCTGAAAAAGGGCAAGAAATCAACTCTGAAAAAGAAGCGACATCAACATTAAAAATCATCTCGAATCATCACCATTATACAAATCTGCAAGATTAGACGGACGGTCGACTGCTAGCCTAAGCATCGCCACCAGTAGATGTTGCAGTAGGAGGGATGACAGCATCTCCATTAGAATGACTTCTCGGTCCACCTCTTGCCAACCCGGCCTGTGAAAAATTCCTGGCTGCAAATCCGGCACCGCCTCGCCCCCGGCCACGACCTCTGAATGGAGAATCACGCAATTCGCGGTCTATCGCTTGTTTGACTTCAGGTACGATGTCTTTGATTTTCTATACATCAATGCAGGTGTAAGTGGAGGAAGGGGACAGGGAAAGAAATGGCGTACCCCTGCATGTTTCTCTAACCCGGCTTTCATACTTGCTTCATCGCTGAATTCAACATATGCCAGTCTGAAACGCGTCGGATGAGGAAGAGTGATCTTGGTGATCTATAAAGTTGGTTGAGACGATGAGATGATGAAAGAATTGTCAACTTACCTCTGATTTGGTTTCGGCAAAGAACTCTCTGATATCCTCCTCGGTGACTGAAATCGTCGGTGGCATCTTCATAAAAATAGTCCATGGATAACGCGGTCGAGAAGGTTTATGAGAACGAACGCCCGACCCTGTCGAGTCACTGGGAGATTTCGGTTCTTCAGTTGGTTCTGGTGTTCCGGCTGCAGGCGTCGATAACGCTTCGGGAATAGGTGTCCCGTTATTTTTAGGCACGTCAGGCGTATTTCTGCCAGACTTGCTTTCTCGTCTATTGTCTCGCTTTTTATCCTTCTTGAACCCTCCTTTGTCTGAAGGTGTATCGCCGTTCACTTTCGATATGGATGGAGCAGGACTGGGAGCACTTGAGGCGGAAGCTACTTGTGGAGTGGCAGCTGCAGCTGGCAGGGGTGTTGTCGTCGCACTAGATTTATTAGCTAAGTATGGGGGTAGATGCTTTTCAGAGGGTGCTGGGGGAGCGGGCGTTGGTTGTTTGGTTGGTGGCTGACTGCCATTGATGGTCTGGGGTACTGACGTTGCTACACTAGGAGCCGGAGCGATTGTTGCACTGCGACGGTAAGCATAATTGAAGCCTGTTCCAGGGAATTGTCAGTTCAGATGATGTTAGGCAAAGCAGTAGGCATACCTTGACTCTTTAGCTCTGAGCTAACACGGCCATCTTTCACGTCAAGAACGAGTGAACCGTAAGAGGCATCACAGAGGTTCCAATTCCAGCAGTTTTTCCACGCTGGCTCTTCGCCCGGGTTAGTCGCGCCGGGACCAGTAGAGGGTTGTGGTGCAGTAAGCCGGTTGACAACTGTAAGAACCTTTTCGAGTAGGATCCGTTGATTTTCATCGATCACGAGGTCAACTTGATTTTTGACGCTGTCCCATACTTTATCCCAGCCTTCCTTTCCTGCGGTGAGTTTGTGGCGGAAGCCTTCGAAATCGGGTTGAACACTAAATTCATTGTATGAGGTAGCGTAACGGAAGTGAAGGCCAGCTGAAATGGTAAGGTCTGATTTTAGAACAAGGGCAAGTTGAGAAATAATGCCCTCGCGTCCTGGGCTGGCGTGTGTGACTAGGAGACGTGTTTCTGAGGGGTCATACACGCGTTGTGCCGTATCAACGAGCTCGCCAACTTGCAGAGCAGTAGTCCACATGGTACCGCCACCGCCAGCAATTGTTGCCTTACCCTCACCGTTGTCGAACATCTTGTGAGGCACGAGCGCACCTCCGAGGCCAAAGAGGCGGAGTTTGACTCCAGCAATGTCAAGAAGACGAGTTGTTGCTTCGTCAATAACGTGGAGATTTTCAATGTTGTATACACGTGCTCTGATTTTTTCCAACACAGAGACATCCTCACAGGTACCCCATACCGTGAACACTGGCACATGGAACTTGATCTGACCTGCGAGGAGGAGAGGGAACTCGGAGAGGAGAGAGATGTTGACCGTTGACCGAATAAGGTCCGGATTATCTGCGGACAGTAAATGTGTGCGCTGGGCCTGTGGAATGAGAGGTGAATACTGGGTGATATGGCGAAGAGTGCGGTCTGTTATACGGTCGAGGCTATTTGCCTCGAAAAAGCCAAAGTCGCCTGTGTGGATGATCGCAGCAGCATTTTCCTGACGAGCGAGATCGTTGAGTGCTGAGAGCTTGCCACGGATGTCCGCAATGCAGAGAACGCGTGCATGGCCATTGTCGAGGGCGACGGTGAGGGTGCGAACGGCAGTGGAGGAGGACATGGTGCAAGACAAGAAACTGAAAATTCACACTCAGCTCTGTCTTCCAAACTCGGCTTTCTCCGGCCCACGATCTGTGCTCGTCCTCCATGCTCGACGCTTTCCTCCTCGCTGCCGCCATCTCCATAGGCCCAGCCCAGGCTGTCGTTGCTGCTCAGCTCGTTCCGGACACGCCTGCTGCTTCTCTGCCAGATGTTCTTGACTCTGCTCGCCGCCATCTAGCCTCTTCACAGGATATCCACGATGCTCCTCTTCCCAGTGTTCAGCTTGGCCAAAGTCCAGCTCTCTATGTCTTCTCAATAGCGTCCACAGATAAGACTCATGCTGCAGTTACTGCGATGAATGCTTTGCACTTTGAGGGTCTTCGAGCGCCTACGCCTGTCTTCTGTTTTCCTTTTCAGGACATTAATGAACAGCCCCGTCATATCATTTCACACTTTCTTGGTGCACTCAGAACTCGTCTCATAGAGGGTATCGTATCCTCTAACACTGGTGTCCAGCGCTGCAAGGATGGTTTCCTCATTTCCCACCAGCAACTCACCACGGGCACTGACTGGGGTTCTGGTTGGGAGTACAGAGCGCTCAGCAGGCCACTCATATTTTGTCACATCCAGCTTCAACCAACTGCGTCTGCTATTCTTATTCGGCCCTCAATAATCCCAACACCCTATCTTCCTCTACATTCATCTCTGTCTCTTCCTAGATCACCGATCCTCCTTCTTCCCTATGGCACCCCAGCTTACTTTTTGACCACTTACTCTGGTCCTACTTCCGCGCTTCAACGTCAGTTCTCAGACTCACTGAAAGGCCATGGACAACCATCTCTCGATTCGTCATTCATCATTGGGTGGATCAGCGTCGAAAATAAACGAGGAGAAGATAAAGGAATCACCTTCATCTATCCAACTCGTCTATGCCTAGCATTCGTTCCTGCCCTCAACCGATCCCCTTTAGATTACACCCCTGACCTTCCTGGTCCCTTGCAGCTATCTCCAAAGCTTCTCAGTATCTCCACACTTCAAGCCGAATGTCCGTCTACCATCTGTCTTCGTCGACCTTCTCTTTTTGGTTCACAGACTGTCGAACTTGAAGTATTGCGCGCATTGACCCTTTCAAAATCTAGAAATATTCGGACCATTGCAGCTCAGATCAGCACCTATGTAGACCATGTTGCCAAAGACCGAGAACGTGAGCGGGAACGACTGAAACGAGAACGCGAAGGTCATTCTCCTAGTCTGATCGCTCGTACGACGCCTTCGATGTCTTCAAATGCGACACCTCTTGATATCCCACTTGTACCACCCCTTGCAGTACACACTCCTACACCCACGCTTTCAAACATACCGTCGCAGGACTTTTACCCATCTCCACCTCAGGGTGATACCATCATAGGCCCCGCTGCAGGAAATACATCTCCAGTTCTCCCAGTTGTCTCCCAACCTACAGCCTCCCAGCCACTAAACAGCGCCGGATCTAGTCAAACACCTCCCATATCCTCAGCTTCCTATGACCCTTTTGAATACATGATGTCTAATATGGGTATGGATTTTGGTATGAATTTCGGCATCAGTGGCATGAATATGGATTTAGGCGAGGATTCAAGATTGAGTTCCGCTGGTCCTGGGAACGGGTCAAATGTGTACAATGATGACACTTCTCATGGGATGAATTTCGGAGTTAGTTCTGGTATGGAATTCGACGATTTTACAGACGACGATTTTAGTTTCTTTGATCGACCGTCGACGAACGCAGTACCTGCTTCACCTCCTCTACAACGGCAACCTCCAATTGTGGATTCTATACCTAATTCTTTGCAGGTCACGCCGCCACCTTTGTTTGGGGACGCTCATCTTTCTGGGTTTTCGAATACGAGTCCTCATTCGCAGTTTTTACCTTTATCACATTCCGGTGGTCCTTGGTCTTCTATCTTTCCTGACGGGCTCACCCCTCGATCTGCGGAATATATAGATTCTGCTATCCCTTCTGAAGCAATCTCTCCTACCCCAAGAGGGGATCCGAAAACACCTCTTAATGATGGGATTTCTCCAACGCCGAACGTACATTTAGAGTATGACGCGAAACGACATCATCACTCACCGGAAATTGTTGAGTTGCGCAAAAATGCAGGCTTCTTTGATCCTATACCATTTGCCAGGTCTCATCGTGTATCAGATGGCAAGTATGCGCCCATGGGAAAATTTGGATTACCTAGTCCACCACCTGATGGACCCAGATTCCCGCCCATGCTTTCTGTAAAACCTTCCATTACAGCACAAAAGCGTTCTCTACCTTTCGGATTGCTTCGGTTCATGACCCTTCAAGATAAACATGCTGAGAGCTGGCGGCCTCGATATGACGCGATAACAGATCCTAGAGTCGGAGTCATGAAGAAATTGATAGGAGTGAAGAGGAAACTTGCGTTGCAGGGTGGTAGGACTGGAAAGAATGTGCGAATTTTGCCTTGGGGGATTGGTGAACAGGGGGAATGGGGAGTCCACCGATCGTCATTGGTAGGTTCTATCGAAGGTTTTGAGGATGTTGAGTTTGAAAACTCAGAAGATGAAGTTTCTCAGTCCGAGGACGATGGTTCTGGCATGGATCAAGGAGAGGATGCAGAAGACAAGGAAGGAGAAACACCAGCTACGTGCCGTCCGAATACCCCACCACCCTCATATCTCCCGCTTGGTCCAACACTTCTACATACCCAGTTTCAACATGCACATTTGCTGCCGCTTTCAAAGCCTTTACGCCCACCAGGATCAACCATCGGGACTGGTGCTATCGTCGGCGTCGGCAGTAGCAGTAGTGGTTTACATGGAGCAGGAACAGGAGGGAACATTGTTATAAATGTCCCTACGCCTGTTTCTCCAGCTGCAGGATTAGGGTTGACAGCAGAGAAACGGAGAGCATTGGAAGTGGTTGTCGATGTACTTGCAAAAGAGGCGGTAGAGAATGTTGTCTGGAGGGATACCTGGATTGCGAATCATGTATTCGATGCTTCACTGAATTCGAGTGGAGAAAAGACAATGGATGAGAGTGGCGGTGGAGCTATTGGTGGAGCAGGAGTAGAAGGGAAGAGATTAACAGAGGTTTGGGTTAGTGATGTTAAAAATGTAGAAAAGGTGTTGGCGAGATTGGATGGTGTGAAGATTGGGTTGGGAGTCAATGATATATTCGGTTTAAGTGCGCTTACTTTTCTCTTCTTCATAGTCCATCCTGATGAACCATGATCTACTCTCAGCAAATTCATCCAACGATTCTCTGGTCACAGACAAATCTCAAGCTCTGCAAGTTCTAATGCCTCCGAAACTCTCAGTTGGTAAAGGTGACGCTATCATTACAGTTTTACCACCCGCTTTGAGGTTTTGGGAGAAGCTTGGTCTGGGACCGAAGAGTGGGGAAAAGGATGGGACAGTGTTTGTGCTATTTGCGGATGATGGGGAGCAACATCGGCAGTTGGAAATTGCAAATTGGCTTGCGGGTGTGTGTAACGCTTACGAGGTGTGCAGTCATACTTTTTTTCTGACAGGATTATTGATAGTTTGATAGACTAAGCATCTGGGTAAACTAAAGCATGGAACGAGCACATCATGCTTCAAGGATGGTTTGGTATCGTTGAGATTTGATACATCATTCAGAAAGACATTTGGTATGTTTTTTGGCTATGCAAGAAGGTTTCAAATAAACTGACGTTCTAATCTGTAGCTTCTTTCATAACTAGTCTCATTGGGATTTCAACACCTATCCTACTGTTCCTCGTCGTGCCTGTCACCTTGATGACCCTCTCTTCTCCCGTCTTTCGCCAAATTATCTCCACTGTGCAGAAAGCACTTAAGAGCCTCCCTGAAAGTCAAGTGTTGCTCCGACTCATCCCAGAACATGCAATCAATCATTTTGAAGCTGATCCATCCAACACAAACCAGCTTGAGTCTTTCTGCGTAAATTTATATAACCAGATATTGGTTTCTGTGCCCCAATCTTTCGCACGAGTGTTTCAACCTGGCAACAAACCACTGACTGTGAAGGCCTTCTTACAAAAACCGATTTTCACGATTGCGAGACCGGTGTATAATAAAGTTACGTACGTAAGGGGTATACGCGCAGGCTTGGATGTTCTTGATAGGTGGACGTTATTGCATGCCGGTTATAGGGTTAGTAGCTGCGGGAAGTGGGTTATGGTTGCGTGTGTTGATCAGAGGGGAGAGGCTTGGGACCAGGGAGTTTGGCTCGTGAAGAGTACAAATGAACAGCAGGATGGGGATGGGGAAGGGAGTGTTGGTCTTACTACTGGGGTTTGCGCCGGTGGTGTTAGCGGTGCCGTCCATATCAGTGCTAGTCAAGGATTCAGTAAGATCCCGGGTGTTGGTGTGAATCATGAGGAAGTGTTGGTTTTAAAGAAAGTTTGGGAGTTTATTGTCGGATTTGCCAGGAGAGCAGATGCCGAGTGGAGGATTGTAATCTCGAAACTTGGCGTTATGAGTGAGACAGAATTGACATGTTTGTGTCTTCGTTTCCAGGTTTTATGTGCTTTTCACTGATATATTTTGATTAAGCATGGACGAGTTTGCTGCCTGCTGTGATACCGGCGAGTGGTCTTCGAGCCGTACACGTTTCACTCTTATGTGCAGATCCGGATAGTCCTTGGCTATTCACGAAATTGAATTTGGATGTTGCTATTCCACCCCAACCTTCATCTGCCTCGATTCCGAATACGCCCAATGTCAAAACAAATAATATATTCTCAGATGCATCCAGCACGACTTACGCTCTATATCCAAATATTGTATTACCCATTGCCACACCACCTGGTCAATCTGATATCGGGCTATCGTTACCTTATGTTGCGGACCCTTCGAGTTGCAGCAATGGAATGGGCTATGGGAGTTCGGAAATCAACGCTGCTGTACCTGCTGGCGCAAATAATCTTCCTACATCCACAGTGTCGCCAATGGAGCCTCCGGCGGATTCAGCTACTGGTTCGACGATGCCTCATCCTGTAGGACTGGTCCCGAGATCGACAACGTGTCTCGTTCGTGTCCCACGTTCAGCACCGAACACGTCTATATCGATGCTTCATATTCACGTTCTTGCAACGTATTGTTACCCTGCGTCGTTGGCCAAGAAGTCTTGTGATGATGGGTATACAATGACGTTGTTGGAATCAAAAAATGTTCATAGAGATGTGACGAGGAATTTTTATGAGTTGAGTGTGCTCGCTCAGGCGAGGTGGAGGATGTTGGCGCCAGAAGGTGAGAGTAGTATGGGTCTTCCGGGTGGGTGTAGCGGAGGGAGGATGAGTGGTAATCCGATCTTACCGATGCATTTGGCTATAGTGGATATCATGGGACAGGTTACGGATGGCGCGGATGGCATAGAGATCGATTCTTAATTCTCAGTTCACTTCTCATTCTGATTAGATTTCATATCCATTTACTATCTTCATTACATTACCTATTGACGCTTTCATTTATCACTCGCATTGTACTCTACATTTCTACATTTCTTGGTTACACATACCTGTTTGTATCTATTATCCTGTAATCGGTCGTACAAGGTATACATAACTGGCAAGTTGTATTGCAAGTCATCCGCCCATCTAGGATATAAGGAAAAATACAGAACTAGGATCACTACTGGTTCTTCTTCTCGACCGCACTGAATCCTTTTGGAGTCTCCATGCGTGTAGGGGTCTGGATACTAGCAAGAGCCGAGACAGCCGCAATGAGCACAGGGAGGAGAATAAAAAAGACAATAAGTAGACTGGTAATTAGACCAGTCGTGAAGAATACAGAGGTGGTAGGGTCATGGGCTGGCGGATTAGCAGGCTGACGCGACGAAGAATTGTTGGTGACGTCGATAACAGGTCGGGAAATAATGTCTGGTGCTTGACGGACTTGTAGTTTTGATGGCCCAGAGCCAGTGTAAATTATGAAATAGGAACGAAAGACGGAAGAGATAGCCGCGAGTTCGGCTGCAAGAGCTGATTCTAGTAGAATAGTCAGATCCGGTACCGTTGACACCTTTGTCAAAACGCACCATGTTCCTCGACGTCAAATTTGCGTTGAGTCTCCAGCATGTTGAGGCATAGAACATGCTTGATGCCCTCTTGGAAAACGACGTCGCCGGAGGGCGAAGGCCCAGGTGAGTAATTGAGAAAACGGGCACCGCAGCGGGATGAAAGAGATCGTGCAGCATTTTGCATGTCAATTGATCCTACAAGTTCAAACGAGCGTGAAGATGGTGCTGAGGATATACTACGGGTGATATGGGTTGACGGAGGAAGGTTAATCATCTAGAAAGAGATTGTGAAGAACTATTACACTTCAGCTGTGAAAGAATTTACATTGGGTTGATCAATAATAGCCACTGCGTCATAATCGCATAGTTGATCATCATTAAGGACATGGTTGAGGAACTCGGTTGACTCAAGTTTCGTCGGAACCGTGTCTAGTGCAGTTGACCTTGTAGGAAACGATAGGTCAACCAATGGCAACAATGAGAGGAGACGCACTTCGAGGACGACCAGGTAACGACCGAAGTATTTGCGAGTGCAAGATTGGCGGCAGCGAAGGCAAGGACGACGGTGAGCAACCTGGTAGTCATTGTGTGATGTGATGTGGAAGCTCGGATAACGCCGACATTGTGATCGAAGAAATGACATGTGATTTGCCATCATTCCAGATTAACATAGGTTCAGTGACTTTAAG
>Ga0153987_1000643_pt1 | contig 10439 bp, 14 predicted proteins | sample TSNC071MetaG_FD_102279 | JGI IMG/M metagenome (GOLD analysis project Ga0153987, IMG submission 102279) | Attine ant fungus gardens microbial communities from North Carolina, USA - TSNC071 MetaG | ecosystem: Host-associated > Fungi > Mycelium > Unclassified | place: USA: North Carolina, William B...
AAAAAGTGGCGGGAAAGTCTCTCGCTGATAGCTCGGGATTGGCAGCTTACGATCCAATTCTGAACATCAATCTCTCACTCGTTGTGACTCGTGGAAGCACAGCAGATGTGGTACCGCCCTTTACCAAGAATAAATAAATTTCATGCAGTCTCTAAAAATTAAGATCTCGGGCAACGTCCATCCGTTCTACAATATACGAGTCTACTCAGTGTAACATCACCTTTCCCTTTTCCTTTCGATGACTCCCATCTTCCTTCAATAATAGTACACAAAATCCTGCTATTGCGAATACAACAACGGCAGTGTAAACGGGCACGGCACGGTTAATCACGAGTAAAACACCGCCTAATATCGGTGCAATCATTCCTCCGCTGTTACAGATCATATAAGCAAATAATTCAACGTGCATGAAACGAGGGACGTACATCCTTGATAGCGCCGAAGCAGTCCCACAAGCCGATCCACGAACTATACATTTCATCATGCAAACAACCTTAGGCTAACAACCAATACACTTACCTTGTGTGCCAAAGATCTCAGGCGTCCATCCGTAGAGTACTGCCCACATAGTCTACATCATCATCAGTCAGGAAGACGCAAATGTTCAAGCTCCCTTACAGTAGCACTCAAACAGATCACCACAGTCGTCGTTCTCACTGCCCACGTGCTTTCCACAACGACGAACACAAGACAAAACACTGCCGTTGTAAACGTGCTCAAGGCCAATGACCAGCGTCGGCGGAGTGGTGTTTCAACGAGCCATGCACCGAGCTGAATTAGTTTCATGAGTTTATGCAAAAGAAAAGGGAAGGGGGTCCATTTCTGACTTACTATTGCTCCTGGAGTTCCACCAACCGTGAAGATCATCACATCCCACAAATTCTCTTCCAAAGTCTTGACACGTTCCTCATCACTACTGCCCATCTCTAGCAATTTCGGTAAAAATACATTAAACATCGTGAACGCTGATGAAAGCATTAACGATCCTATGAGGGCGATAGGTAAAGGGGATAGGACATACCTAGCGACATAGCAAACCACGCAGCCCAAACAAGCATTGTCGTCCTAAACCACTCTGGCTCAAGCACCATGCTCACACGATCCCACCATAAAGCTAGAGGCTTCCTCACCGGCATCGGTAGCACCCGACAGGTCTTCTCCACTTCAAAAATCGACGAATGCCTACTTGCTGTCGAAAGTACGCCTCTCCTCAGGCTCGATGAGATTGATGCCCCTTGTCGTATAGGTCGTGGGCATGCGCTTGCATTGGACATATCAAAGTCTTTTGATTTCCTCTGCTCCCCCTCTTCATCTCTGTTTTCCTTAGTTACATCCTCTTCTCCAGAACTCGTGACCGTTTCAGAAGAAGAGGTCAATGATATTTGCGGCAGAGGTGGATAAAGGTTCGGAGGAGGAGTCTTGAACGAATGTCCTTCCAGAATCTTTACAGATGTTTGTCCAATCGAATCATATTGAGTAACCAACGGTGCTCTCCCCGCACTCGTAGGACTCGAACGCCCACTCCCTGATCGACTGTCCGCTCCTTCAATATCACCAGCATCAAAAGTAGTCGTTTCGTCAACTTCACGTTGATTATTTATTGGATTTGTACTTGGCGGACTGCTAGACATGAGACTACTCGAATAAAATGGTGAAGGCGGAGAGGATGGCGATCGCAGCCGTCGCATATCAGTAGAGTGATGATCAGCGACATCGTCTAATTCAATTTCAAGCTCGGAGCCATTGAATTTGGAAATCATTTGGAGCGCCTCAACAGCCTCTTGTGGTCGTCCTGCATGTACAAGGTATCGGGGGGATTCGTATAAGCGGAAGAAGGCGATCCGTGCCAAGAACATGAATAGCGTCTGTCGATTGTCCAAAAACGAGATAAAGCAAACGAGAGTGCAGGATGTAGAGGTGAGGTAGAGAGGACCAAGTGATGAAGATAAGAGAAAACATTAGAAATCGCCCCGCCAAACCATACTCCAATCAATCCCATGAAGGATCGAATGTTCAGAGGGTCAGCGGGACTTGATGGGAAAGATCAAGGAATACTATATAATACGTACTAGCGTAGCCAATATTGTAAGCAGATACTTCCATCCTCTGTTATGTGTTTCTACATCACACGAAGGGACGAAAGCACCTGATACCGTCGTTAGATCGCCTACTCCCGTGGTTGGTCCAGATGGGGTATTTGGACATGAATGGTTAGGGAGGATGATCAGAGCAACCAATGCTGAGAGCACAGAACCAACAGAAAAGAATACAGATAGTGCAGTCACAAGGTATTGCTTTGCTTTCGGAACGTACTCCAATAAGAGGGTGCCATCAGTTGGCATGGAGCCCTACATTGTGACGTGAATTGTGGAGTTTATGAAATTTATCAGGATACGCACACCGACAGCAGTCCCAAGGAAGAATAGAGTAATGCATAGAGTGCCAAAGCTATCAGACAGTGAGGCGAAAAAGCCAAACACAGAGGTGAAGAACAGGGTCAAGTTGAAGGCTGTGCTACGGCCGAGTAGGTCGGAGCCTGATTGAGTGGGGTCAGTCAAGCCAGCGGTGACGACAGCAAGGAAACAGACAGGTTCCCCAGCCCACTGCCCCGATCATCATTCCCGCAAACATTGAAGAAGACAAGATCCCTATCAGGCTATCTGATACTAGAAGAACGACGGTATGAATGATGGTCAGGGGTGAGGCAGGGACAGACGCACTATCGTAGTGCCGTTGGACCCTGGGAAGGATGATGGCTATTGCTTGAATCCACATCTGATAGAGCTTCAGTATTAGACATTGTCCTGAACCGTGAATGGTGCGCACATTATCTGCCATCCAGCCTACCTCAAGGATCGTCAGTCCAAAACCAAATTCACCGTTGTTGACGCACCAAACCCACAAAGCGAGAGCAATACCCACTGGTAGCTCCCCATCCCAATCTTATCTATTGTTTTGTCAAGCTAAGCAAAGATCTTGGGTCAACGAGAAGAGACCGTACACAAGAGACACATACGGGAGTGCGATGGTCATTATCATGGACAGTGTCGGAGGTGATCAAACCCTGCTGCTCGACGTCAGTGTCATCGGGAAAGAAACTACTGTCTGTCATGACAGTATCTGACCAGAAGCCAGATGCGCGGTAGGCCATTTCAAACGCAATGTGATGGGATGAGTAGATGCTGGCTAAATAGTTGATGGGATCAATTAATTCCATTTCGATCCGGCCCGGAGGAAATCGAAACTCCTCAGCAAACACCCAAATATACTGGCAATGAGTCTTTCCTCATTCCTGCTCGCATCAGCGGTCAATGTCGACTCAGAGCTCGACACCATTTTCAAGAATCAAGCACACTCTCTTGAAACAGAAAAACAAAAAGCGCAGTCCAAGAAACGCCGGTTGGCCGAACACAAGAGCGAATTTCACTCAAAAAAAACCAAGTCTGGTGGCCCACTGACAGTGAAGAATGATATCTCATCTAAGACAAAGGCATCTTTGGAAGAGGATGAAGAAAAGCCAGATCTCGAGGCTGCTCATCTCCGTTTCAAACAAGATGCTGGACAGTCAGCAGAAGACGAAGAGGACAACGATGACGAAGCAGACGATGATAGCGACACATCTAGATTGGTGCATGAATCTCTCATGGAAAAATCGAAATTCAAGCACAAGTCCAGGAAGCAAAAGTATGTGCCTCCAGATGAGACTCCTGCACAGCGCGACCAGCGGACGATATTCATCGGCAATTTATCTCTGGAGGTCGCTCAGAAACGAGTAAGTACTTGACCACAAAACAATTTCTTATTGAGACCATGGGCTTAGTTTTTACAAAAACAACTTCAACGACATATGCTCTCCTCCATCCCCACCGCAAGAATCGAATCTATCCGATTCCGCTCTGTGCCTTTCAGCTCCCCTGCCTCTACTACATCAAATGCTCCCGCCACCGAACAATCTCACGAAAATATATCCCAACGTGAACACAGTCGTGCACGTGCTTCGTCCTGGCGTTCTTCCGACATGAAAGACCCCGACCCAGATGCAGATACCAAAACTTATCTCACACAGAACCAAAAAAAGAGGATGCTTTTTCTCACACATCAGTTCCATCCTTCCGCAACAACAGTCCACGCGTATATCCTCTTCGCTCATCCAACCCCTCCATCATCTCTCCCACGGCCCAAAAACCTACCGCCATTACCCGATGTCATGAATCCTTACGAAGCTGCGCAATGTGCCGTAAAAAATATGAACAGCACCGAATTCGAAGGACGTATCATCAGAGTCGATTTTGCTGGAAAGAGTGCAGGTGGAAACGTAGGAGAAGGGAACCTGGAAGCTAATAAAGATGCAGATCCAAAGTGCACTTTATTCGTCGGAAACTTGGATTTAGCTGCCCGAGAGGAGGACCTTCGAGCTTTCTTTGAGAAGTTAATGATCACTGAGCGAGGAGATGCTCCTGGAGCAGTAGATGCAGAAGGGTTAACGAAGAAACTCAGTACATGGGTTACACATGTCCGTATAATCAGAGACAAAGAGACTCAGCTCGGGAAAGGATTTGGATACGTTCAATTCATCGTAAGTACCACATCTACTTCGGGCCACCCAAACTCATCTTCTACTCAGGATCGTGAATGTGTAGACGAACTCCTCATACTCCAACTAACCCAACTCAAATTTGCAAAACGCAAACTCCGGATACAACGATGCAAAACTCTTCCTGGAACTAAACTCCCTTCTTCCGTCAGATCATCGCTCAAAACCCTCCCTTCCTCCTCAGCCACCACTTCCTCAATCAAGCCAAAAAAATCTCAACATCAATTAGCTTCAGCAACGCCCATTACTGTACCCAAAGGCGATCCTTCCCTCGGCACCAGACTTGCATCAATGTCAAAACAAGACCGTAAAGCCGCTAAATTAGCCGATGCAGATCGTGTTGCGAGACGTTTGGCGAAGAAGAAAGCGAGAATGGCCATGAACACCAAGAAGGATCTTGCTGGTGTTGAATCTGGAAGAGGGCGGGGAGAGAAGAGAGTGAGAGTGAGAGTAAGGAGGGATGGAGTGAAGGCGAAGGGAGCTCAGCGGGTGAAGAAGGTGAGGGTGAGGAGTGAAAAGACCTTGCAAAAGCGGAATGTGAAGAAGTGAGGCAAGGCAAAAAAATAAGGAAAGAAAGGGGAGGGCGCACGCCTCGTGACTTGTAGTCTGATAAGTCAATCTGAAGGAGGTTACGAGTTTTTAATCATCGTTGCTCGAGCTAGCACAGTAGAAAGTCAATGTCTCTATAATTAGAAACAAGAAACTTTCCTCTCATTTCTGTTTTTATTTAACCCTCATGACTGGTCCATTTCCTTCTCTAGACAGAATTTCACGTTATACAGCTGAAATCATCATTATAACAGATCACGCAGACATGTATGTTTAATAATTTGAACGATGATACGGAGCATGTGATGTAGGAAAATAGAGTTTCAAAAACAAAGTGCCAATCTTTGATCAACTTTTGATCTGATATTCTGATTTGATATGATAAATTTGGAATTTCTGTCACCTGACATATCAGCTGACATTGACAAAATGTATCAAAATACATTCCTCATGTTATCCTCATGCTTTAATAACATCTAATTCAGGAATTTTAACTCATTTCTCCTGCGTTGAATGTTGAGTGATTCTGTCACAGTGCTCTACCAGCCTCTATGTCTTTACGTCTTCATGTGGTAATGTTTACTGCCTCGTGTATGAGCTTGAGATAGTAATATCTCCAGCTTCACGTAGCCATCTTGTTTTGTCTGTTGAGTACCGAAACTGTAGAAATAGGATTCAACGTTCACTCAAGAGTCACTCATGAATCTAGGTTGGTAGATGATGATCTATTTGTCATTCAAGAGTAAATCCAAAGAAGGGGGTTCAATCTGACATGAGGGATGAGTACTGTTATATAGGCGTATTTACATTAGGCTCCGTTCACTTCCCTCATTCCATCTGTCCTCAACGACTTCTGAATCGATTCGCCATTATGCAGCTGCTCGAAGTTTCCTTCGAAAATACGCCCCTCATTACTGAGAGAGAAATAAACGATATCTTCCAAGGCAAAACTGTCCGTAAGCTGAATGTTCCTGACCTGCCGCTCGAGATATGGATGGAGATACTATCTTACTTGCCTCGTGGCTTCGTATGGAAGATGATTGGGATAAACAGACTGCTTTTCGAACTTGGGATGAATGAGATTTACCAAGAGGTTTACCTGATGAAACACGAGGGTGTTGGACTTGAAATACTTGAACAAATCGGGTAAGCGAGCTTTGATCTTACTTTCTCACTTCGCGGATGCCTTGTTGAATTGTTATCGGGACTACAGTCAGCATGCAAGCATTGCCTCGAGAGTGCGAAGTCTACATATTGAACCTAAATTCCTGCCTGGTGTGAATAACAAAGGCAGAGCGATCCCCAACCCAAATACAAGTCAATCCCAGCAGAGAGAGCGCAAGTCAGATATACGAGCGTTCTTCGAGACTGCGCTTGCTTCTCTCGTCACTTGCCCGCACCTTGAAAAACTCAATATCGTCGTTCACGACCAGTACCTCTCAGAATCCTTTGCAAGGTTCCTTCACAGATTATTGAAACGAGTCGGGACAACTCTCGAGTCTCTGACAATCGATATGACTTTACGGAGCTTCTTGTCCGTCTACCACGTCTTCAACCCAGCTCTCCTTCCGAAACTCTCATCACTCACAATCAAGATCACCAACTCACGCTTCGAAACATCGAGAAAACAAGCGCGCCGAACTCGTAAAGTCCTACTCTACATAATCCGCCCGTTGATTCGCACTCTACAATTCCTTGCTTTCGAAGTGATCGACTTTAACCTCTCTGAGCTTTTTCAAAGATTGGAGCAGCTTCCAAAGCTTCGTTCTCTAGAGCTACGGGCCGAAGTTGGCTTTAGCACCCTTATACCCATTATCCATTTCGTTACTTTTCTCAAATACAATGCAGACAATTTGGAACGACTGGTCATTCATCGTCCAACAGTGGACATACCCAGTTCATGGGATTCCGAAACTATCGTCGGGAGACTATACAACTTACTCTGCATCCAACATCTTCCCAAACTTCAGGAGCTTGTTCTCGAAGTTGACTTCATATCCATCCTCGACAGCCTTGCTAATCACGTTCATACTTTTGTACCGCACCTCAAAAACTTGACATTGATAGGACAATCTTCCACGTTGGACTATTCTCAGCTGAGCTCTCTTCTCAGCGGTCTTGCGGATGGTGATAAAGGTCTCGAATACTTGAAAATATCTATCACGCACTTCTCGCCTGAGCAGTTAGACCTCCTCGCTCGTTCGTTACCGAATCTCAGGCGCCTTGATTTATCATATCATGATCTATGGATGAACACTCAGTTCTTGCTGAGAGTGCGTAAGATCTTGGATATTCCCAATCATCCCTTGTTACTCACTGCTACCCTCAGAGTATTGACAGTATCTATGACGTTTTTCGCACACGCTCATATCCGAGTTGGAATCTAGAAGAGGCAAGAATAGTCGAGGTCAGTCATTGTGTTCAGGGACATCCTGATATGAGGTTATTGGATGCCATTGAAGAGAGTCTCCCTTCCCTCAGACGTATTGTCAGAACTCAAGATTGCAATTGTAGACGTTAGTCCCTTCTGAGCACTCTTGAGTCGTTTGACCTGTAAGTTGCCATGATCTACAGCAGACAATAGCTTTCGTTACTGTGTCCTATAGTAGAGACTACCTATCTGCGCATTGCATATTAGCATCTGAATATGGTAAACACGCGAATGGTTCTAAGTGCACACAATATGCATCGGCGAAATATTGCCCGTCTTTTTTCTCTCAACTTCATTCCACTTGCCTTTATCATGACGAACATTAACAACAATGTAGTTAAGAAATCAAACCTCCGCACTAGATAGCTAGAAAGTTCTGATAAATCACTATCGATGATGCGCCCATTGATCAACAAGTTCAGAACCAACGAGAATTCATCAGTAAAAGAACAGAGAGAAAAAAATAACAGCTGAGCTTCTCATTCGACTCGATTGGGAATTGTTTATCGCGCACGGGATGGACATTTGATTACCATTAATCACGGAGAAAAGCGGAAGCGGAATGATTATAGAATAAATCATATTTCAACGTCACGATATCAACATGTTCAGGGTTCATGTACGAGACAAAGCCAACTTTACGTCCAAATTCGATAACAATCTTGATTTCCTCTTCAATGAGTTTATTTCTTGTTCGGAGGCGACCAATCTGCCAGCCACGCCTCAACAAACGCAATTTCCTCGGCATGGATCTGTTGGATCTCAGGCGGTTCTTGCGAATGATCAGCCAAACCGTATTCATCCCAGTGATGGACAGCATCTGAGTTATCGATACGGAGAACAACAAAAATAAATCATGGAGGAAAGCACTCTGAGCAAAACGAAGACACACCAGGTATCAATTTGAATGGTCTAAGAGTAGTGTCAAGCCTCGGCCTAGCGTCGTCGCTGTGCGGAGTATCTGGTCTCCAAGGATCAACTACACAGGAACATGGCACCATCAGAAAGGATTGAAGAATAAGTAGGGGATGGAATGAGTGATTACCTTCACCGTCGATGATAGCAAGCCTATCTGCAGCAATATCAAAATCGCCTAACGCATTGACAGCGGTCACATTCGGCAATGGCGGGACTTGGAAAAACTCTCCAGGAAGGTAGGCTTGTTTGCAAATCTTAGAGAGATAAGGGAGGGTGATGAGACGGGAAATTATTCGAGGTTGTGTGGGGTCGGGCGGTGAAGTCTAGAAGTAACAAATTTAGAGTGAGAATAAGTAAAAGTGATGAGCTGATACACACAGTGAAATATCCCCATTGTGTGCAGACCTGGAACTGCCATAACCTCCAGTCTTGATCTAAACCGGTATCTTGATACTGAGTGTCATCGTATGTTCCAAAGCACTGTTGCAACCAAAATTAATCAGTGTTCGTTGGTAGTTTCAGTATAGACTCATACGTCTTCGACCGTAGTGCGGCATCTTGCAACCGTGTTATTTTTGATATAGTTTGCATAGTTCAAAACTGAAAGATCCAGTTCGAAGCCCTTCTCAATCTTGACCATACGTTCTGGTGAACCAAATGGCAAGTTGACTGCCTCCACTGAGATACCTTGACCAAACACAGGTGCATTGATTGCTTCACAAAATCCGTCGAAAGCTTTGCTTGAGACTGCTGGATCCCAGACCTGTGACTGCCACGAGCCCAAAATGTTCTGTTTGTATTACGGCAATAAGAAAGTGCATGGACCGAAAAAGATGTAATTTTGTAAATATGAGCTGAGATTCCAGAAGCATGATAAATGGCGTACAGAAATTGTAGAAGCAAAGTCATCATCATGTTCCAAGTCGGCCAAGCCAAATAAGCCTTTCAACTGTTTCTTGAAGAGACCAGTCAGGAGGATGGTGTCGATGATGCTGATAGAATTCTGGATGTGCGAAGAACATGTAGGATCTGCGGCTTGACGTATAATCTCCATGTATTGCCAATTCTCGACTGCGGCATGAGTTACCCCTGGCATACAATTTATAAGACTGATACATCTGATTAGATCGGCATACCGCTGGATGCAATAGATCCCCAGACCAGTTCAGGATAGAGAATTTTCATATGCGCAGCACGAGCGCCCGCGTAAGAACCCTGGGAGTTTTGACAGGTGGTCAGAGACGGGAAGAAGCCGAGACCTAGCTGAACCTACGCCATAGTAGATCCAGGGAGTACCTGGAGCAGTCAAGTCTTCATCAATTCCGCCAAACTGGACGTTCGCCATGAAATTCGCGCTGTCGGCGGCCGCTTGCTCATTGTTAAGCCAGCTAAATTGATTAGAAATAGCATCATTTGGACATAAGATCACAAAACATACCGAAGGGAGTCCGTAGTGAGGTTCTGAACAGCGATTGATTCACCTAGTCACCTGTGTAAGCTGAATGATCTAGCGATGTTCACAAAGCTTACCATAGTAACGATGTTCCAAGACAACACCCAGTCCTCGTGTCGCATTTGTGAGGATATCAACAATACCAGTATCGAGAAAAGGCAATCGGTCCTTCATGAAAACCGATTAACAGGTATCGGACCAAACAAGATAAACATACCTCTCCGCTAGTCTCTCCTCCGTCCAAAACAATAACTGGCGCACCTACTCTAGGTTGGTAGTGTCTTTTGTTCACCCAATAACGCTGCTGGAACGTGTGTGCATTTGATTTGTCAAAATGGTCCAATGGCTGTTCAAACCATTGCGGCTGAAATTCTGTAAGAGCCAACTTGGACTCGAAATCCCAACTGTCCTTTTCAGTCAGCCTGTAGCCATCTTGTATTGTTATAACCTTGTGTGATGGGAATTCACTGCGCGAGGTACCTTGTTCTGGTTGA
>Ga0153987_1000644_pt1 | contig 10436 bp, 13 predicted proteins | sample TSNC071MetaG_FD_102279 | JGI IMG/M metagenome (GOLD analysis project Ga0153987, IMG submission 102279) | Attine ant fungus gardens microbial communities from North Carolina, USA - TSNC071 MetaG | ecosystem: Host-associated > Fungi > Mycelium > Unclassified | place: USA: North Carolina, William B...
ATGTCAAAAGGCCTATTCAAGGTAAATCATAACATAAAGCAACCTAACTTCAATATTGTATACTATTACCACAGAAAGTTAATGGAAAGGAGCAAAGCAACCTTACTTCAACACTATATACTGCTACTACAGAAAGTTGATGGAAAAGAGCAAAGTAATCTAACTTTAATACAATTTAAATTCATTCAGAATTAGCAAAGGTGTTTGAATGGGCCGGAGGTCCAGAATAAATACCTTGTCTAGTAAGTATGCTAGCTCGAATGTGGAATAATGGCTGCTTAGCCAATGCTTTACAATCTTTTGTCAGTAATTCTTTCTTAATTCATAATAAATTTATAGAAACTCATAGAAATTCACAGGAATTTGGAAAAAATTAGAATATGTTGATGGAAGGGAGCAGAGTGACCTAACTTCAATACTGTATCACACTATCTACAGAAAGTTGATAGAAGGGAGTAAAGCGACCTGACTTCAATACTGTATACTGCTACCACAGAATGTTGTTGGAAGAGAGCAAAGCGACCTGACTTCAACATTGTATCATGCTATCCACAGACTATTAATAGAAGGGAGTAGAGTGACCTGACTTCAACACTATATTATGCTATCCACAGACTGTTGATAAAAGAGAGCAAAATGACCTGACTTCAACTATATACTGCTACCACAGAATGTTGATAGAAGGGAGCAAAGTGACCTGACTTCAAGACTATAGCACTACTACCACAGAATGTTGTTGGAAGAGAGTTTGTTCTCTTTCCTCAACACTATATACTGTTACCATGGAAAGTTGATGGAAGGGAGCAGAGCAACCTGACTTCAACACAATCTAAATTCATTCAGAATTAGTAGAGGTGTTTGAATGGGCCAGAGGCCCAGAATGAATACCTTGTGACCTGAGTATGTTAGCTGGAATTGTAACATTGTGTGACGATGCAACCCATCACACCTGACTAATACCTTTAATAACTAATAATTTGCTGATAGCATACCCATCTCGCCAGAAATCATGGAGACCGATGATCAAACGCAAGACGATGAGGTCAAGGAACAAAAATCACGAGAAGAGGAAGATGACGACGAATTTGGGTTGGACGGGGAGGCAGAGGCCGACAGGGAAGATGGTGATGGTGATGATGAGGAGGAGGAGGAGAATCCAGCGAAAGAGGACCAGACGGCAGAGGAATCTGGTCCAAAAAGAAAGAAAAGGAAGAAGTACACGAATGACAGGCGCCCTGGAGAATTAATTCTACCTTTTTCAAGAATACAAAGAGTCATCAAAGCAGACAAAGTCCGGTACTCTCTAGTGCTCGACTCACTTGTAGGCTCATAGATTGTGTTAGGATATACCCATGGTTGCCAGAGATGCCATTTTCTTGATTGGCCTTGCGGTCGAGTCCTTCATAGCCGAGTTGGCTGTGGCTGCACACCGAGTTGCAATAAAAGAAAAGCGGGCAACAGTACAGCACAAGGATATTGGTATGTGGTCAACTCAACATTTGTTTTCCCTGCTGATGAATTTCTAGCAACTGTGGTACGAAAGGCAGACGAGTTCATGTTTCTTGAAGGTCAGAATGCGCACGTAATATTGGAGCAGGGCTCAAATATTCTAGATATCCTCCCATACACTACCACTTTGTCTGTTCCGGAGAAGAAATCAAAACGCTCCAAGCCTGTCCCCGAGGCAACAAAAGGCAGTATAAAACATAACAAACAGAATCTTGATAAGTTTATTGTATCAAACAGAGAGAAAGAGACAGAGGAAGATAATGGGGTGGACATAGTCATGAATGAGGATGGAACTATGTACGCTGTAAGCGATTGAACTTGGCGGCCCGGAATTCCGGAAGAAAGCTTGGCTCAATCCGCGATGAAGATTGTGGCGACCTTCCACCAACCTTCGTCGGTCCTTGCATCATTGAAATGTAGACTCTCTATTAGCAATGTCGAGCATCTCGTCGTTGCCAAGTTGAACAGGATTGAGATTTTTTCTCTGCAGCCCACTGGTGTCAAACTTGAATGTTCTCTCGAAATATTTGGTAAAGTCACTACTGTCAAGGCAATTCCGATACCAGTGCGTTCCTCGTACGCACCTTGTGCAACCTACTATATATATATATGCTTTTGTGTAGAAGTCATCGCGTTCCAACCTAGTGGTGATGCTCGCGCATCCGGACCCGGAACTTATTTTTCTTTCGTATGCGGAGACGCAAGATGGTGTTAAAGAACTACAGCCAACTCACCAGCTGCATTTATACGAGCAGACACCACGCCCTGCAGAATTCTTTAATGACATCCTTATACACCCGTCTGGAAGGCTTGCAGTAGTCAGCTGTTATGTTGGTAAACTCAAGATTATCAACCTCAAAGCTGGCAGATTCAGGGACGATTTTGACGTCCTGTGAGTTATTCCCAGTGAATCCTCGAGTGGGTCCTGTTATTAAAATATGTCTCACATGCCAGACTTCCTGAGCTCAACGTTTTCTCGATTTCGCTCCTGCCAATCGACGACTATGCAGTTGCCATTCTCCACTTTGACCACCAACAACGGATACAACTCATTGCGCGCGATATCGAAGTCGAGGAAGTTCAGCTATCAAAGTACCCGTCGACGCATCTACACGCAACCGTGATCCCGGGCAAGGTATTTCCTTATCCAGCTGATAATCCACCGAGACTTGTTCCTATTTATTCTCCAAATATCAACGAAGACAGTGATCAAGTAATTACCCCTCTTGGTTACAGATTCCTTGGAGGTGTACTCATCGTTGGAGGGACGAGGCTGTTGTTGTACGGGCTTGTTGATCAGCAGAACCAAGAAAGAGAACGAGGTAAACAGAAACGGTTAGAGGACAAGAAGAGAAGCAGAAATCTAGGCGAAAAGCGTAAGGCACTCGAAAAAGAAGTAAAAAGAGAGGGCAAAATAAGAAAGTCTCGGGCAAACGTGATCTGGCCCTGGAGTCATATTACTGCGTAAGTTTCAAGAGCTTATGTTCAAGGATTCAAATGATCAGACACATTGTCATTAGCTGGTGCTCGATAGACGAGGAACCTTCCAAAATTCTTCTTGGAGATGCGTATGGCAAGTTGGCCCTGTTATTTATCGGCAATCTTGAAGAGTGGGGACTGGTGCTCATCCCTCTAGGGGAAGTGAGTGATTTTTTTTTCTGACGCCGGTCTTACCTGGTCATTTCCTCAAGGTATCACCTCCGATGTCTCTCACCTACTTGACCAACCAGATATTCTACGTGGGATCACATATGGGGGATTCCCAGCTTGTTCAGTTAAGACAGGTCCCCGATGCATTTGTCGACGAATCCACACTTCTTATCCCATCAGACATTCGCACTATTCAACCCTCTTCCTTCGAAACATCGGCATCAAGGAAGGGTAAACAACGAGCAGCAAGTCCAACCTTTGACATGAATGTAGATGATGACACTAGTAATCCACAAGAATCAGGCAACATAGTCGCGACAAAAGGATCATATGTCACAGTCATACAACAATTCAAGAACATCGCGCCAATTTTAGATGCTTGTCTGGTCGATCTGGATGGTGGTCAGGTCAGCAGCCTGCTATTGTTGTCAGGAAGAGCAAGGTTGCTGATGTCCTATGCAGCGGCAGATCGTTACGTGTTCTGGAGGGAAGAACTCTGGATCCATCAATATTGTAAGGAATGGTGCCGATTTCGATGAGATCATAGATATCCCTGGCGTTGAGCATATATTAAGGGTCTGGGGCGTCAAGACACAACTGGAAGACACGTAAGCATGTTTGGTACTCTAATTTCTTTCCCTTCGTAATTTGTCTTTTAGTGTGGACTCATATCTTCTCTTATCATTTTATGACTCTACTCGACTTGTCAAAATTGACGATAAGGGAGGGAATTTGAGGCTCGTGCCTCTAGAGCAAAATGCCCTGCAAGGATTGAAAATACATGAGCCAACAATCGCGTTCTCAAATACCTCGCAACGAGTCAAAGGTCAAGATGGGAAGACTCGTTACGTGAACTCGTCCCTTGCCGTGCAAGTGACAGCCAGCTGTCTTTCGCTACTCGAGCTAAATGAAGACCTTCAATCGTATGTGGAGTGTGATATATGGAAGGTCAAAGAGAACACTCCTGGGGATCGAAGTGCAGAGATCGTCGCCGCAAGCATTAATCCAAGTCAGATTGCACTGGCAGTTAGTGGTGGAAAGAAGATTTTATTGAGCGTTGCTGAAAACAAGAAATTACGAGTCAATATGTCGGTGTTCTTGTTCAGTTGACCCTGACACCTGACTCACTAAATTCTCAGGACAACTATGAAGTCTCCCAAATGTCATGAGATTTCAGCAATATCGTGCACTCCTCTCAATCCCACACGAGCCTTTACTCAATTTATCGTCGTCTCATACTGGGTTTGCAACACGATCGAAGTTTTTTCTGTAACCGAATCAGGCTTCAAGTCGATCTACTCATCCTCATCCCTCCCATCCCTTGTAACCTCTCTACTGCTTCATAATTTCGGTTCGGAGCAGGACTCGAAAGGATTGGATTATCATCCCTATCTACTTGCTGGTCTTTCAGATGGATCTGTGGCGACATTTTCATGGCAAGGACAGCAGTTGAAGGATAGGAAAATAATTTCGCTTGGACACGCTCCTGTCAGTCTGATTGTATATACAGCCGCCTTAGGGTCGAGTGGAAATAGCAGTGTGGGATCAGGAAAGGATGGGTCTGACGTGAAGACTGTGCTCGCTTTTGGAAATAGGGCGATTGTGTTTTCTCATGAGAGAAACAGGCTGGTACATTCTCCTATTCTCCTCAAGGTTAGGCATCTCAGGCGCATGATTTGCATCTTTATATTGTTGACCGGAGTAGGATATTGTTGCCGCATCACCAGTGAGCACTCCCTCGTTACCGTCGTCGTTGATGATTGTCAGCGAGGAGGGCTTGCGCATTGGCAGAGTCAAGGACCTAAACAAGCTTCATATACGTTCAGTATGTGTTTCAGCTAAGTTACCTATATGTTATTGAACATGATTGTAGATCCCATTTGGTTTAGACAACCCTCGTAAGGTAGTCTATCATCCTTTGCTGAAGGCGTTCGGTTTTGTTTTTACGCGTACGGAGCCGGTCAGAGTTGGCAGAGAAGAGCCAATCAGCAGTTCCTTTGGACTTATGGCCGATTCGTCATTTGAAGGTTGGAATTTTCCACATTGCCTTGCTTGTCTGAGAAATAATGCGGTTTTCAGTTTCAGCAAGGTTTAACTGTGATCCAAATGAAGAGGTGACTTCGGTCATCCCCTGTTCTTCTGCGGTTGACAACGTTCTCACATCTTTCTTCATTGTCGGGACATTCCTTTATAACTCCGAAGAAATTGAACCCGAAAACGGCCGTCTCTTGCTCATATCTGTAACCAGTATCATGAGCCTTCATAAATCAAAGCAAAGTTACCAACTCTCTCTAGCAACATTCACCGAAGTGAAAGGATGCGTCTACGCACTGACATCTACCACTAGCAAAGACGAAGAACATCCGAGATTCGTCGCAGCCATCAACTCGTCTATCATGCTCTTCCAGCTCAACTCCGATAAGAACGTCTTCCCTCCGAAATTATCTCTTGACAAGGTCGCAGAATGGAATCACAATTATCTTGTAACGAGTTTAGGAGCTGCTGGAGACCATGTATTTGCTGGGGATCAGATCAGCTCTGTCTCGCTGCTCAAGGTCCTGGATGAAAAGTTGCAGACGGTTGCAAGGGACTATGGGCCTCGATGGCCTGTTTCCATTGAAGCCATTGATGAGAAGAATGTCATTGGAGCCAATGTACTTGCTTTCTAATTATTGCTGACCTGGACACACAAACTACTGACGCTATGGTCCCAGGATGCACTGAACTTGTTCACCTTTGCCCTTTCTCGCAATCTCGAGAGAAATGTGCTCGAATGCAATGGAAATTATCATATTGCTGATCTGGTCACGAAAATAATAAGAGGTGTGTTCTCATCACTCTGTCGGCATACGTCCCGGATTTTTAGAAAAAATGGTTATCGTATTTCTTGCTAGGTTCTTTGACCGAACCCGATAAATCGAATGAGCTTACATTTGAACCTGAAGAATTGTTTTTCACCTCTTCAGGTCGAATTGGAGTGATCGTTGATGCGCCCAAGACCACTTCTCTGCATCTTACCGAGTTGCAACGAAACATGGCTGCTTTCATTCCAAGCGTGGGCGGTATTAGTCATACTCGGTTTGTTTCTTTACCTGAGAGAGCACCCGACGGTTATTCACGTTGAGTTTACAGATTCCGGGCACCAAAAAGCACCAGAAGTCGCACTGATGCCGATCAGGCATCTTTTGGCTTCCTCGATGGCGACTTTATCGAACGATTGCTTACCCTTTTAGACTCTCCCGAGACACTCGACAAGATTTGGCAGGGCCAGAGTCAGCCAGAGAGACTCTCAGCATCAGTCAATGAAATACGGAGACTATTAGAGGATTTGCAAAGTTATCATTGAGAATGGGAATATGATATAAAGAGAAAGCGCTATCAGACGACATGTATATATGCTTGCGTTGTACAAGGGAGGCATACGAGGCCAACGTCTATGAAATAAACAGCAAACACAAAAGCAGGGCGACTGCCGGCACAAGAGGCACAAGAGGCAGCAAGTGAGAAGCACTTAGGAGTGGAGTAGAAATCCGAATGAGACAAGACTGACAGGTGAATAAGAGATGATCGGGAAAAGATATTTCACCGATTCCAAATTGAGAAATTATAACGGAGCGATTGCCACAAGGTCATAACAAATTCTTGACTCTCTGGAGCAGCAATTCGGTCAACGCCATTGGCAGTGGGAGGGGCGAAATAAAAACCAGCAACGAGGACGAGGTAACTAAAAAGAGATGGAATGTCAGAACGAGAGGCTCAAGATTGTGCCAGCAAAACTCACCTCATAATAAGAATACTACCACGATGGTAATTACTCTTTGCCTCGATGTAAGTATATGTCATCAAGAACATAGACAAAATGAGGGCGACAGCATCCCAACGAGGGAAGATAAGTCTATAAAGTAAGATAATGATAATCAGTAAACAGCTCCACAAAAGGGTGGGGCGCTAATTAGAAGAGAAGAAAAACGTACGAGAAAGACTTGGCAACTTCACCCATACTCCTTGGATCGTACCAAGCCGAAAAAGCAACCATAGCAGGAATCTGTAATAAGCACACCTGAAGTGCATACGCAGAACCAATTTCCATACTGCAACATCACGGCATACATGATCAGTCGGCTAGTAGGATGCAAGGATGTGCACACCTGAGTGCTATGTTTCCGTTCAAGGCGAACGAGATAGCATTCATAAATTCGGTTGTATTCGGAACTAGGGCAAATAGCGTAACTCCTAGAAATTTTTCATCGATTCCTGAATCCTTGAGGACGATATCGACCACGTCCACGAGCAACTCTGTCAATTTGTAATCCATTATTAAGCGATCCTATAATCAAAATTTGAGGTTACTCACCAGCAATGATCGCATATAACGCTGTACATCCGAGCAAAACACTGGCACTCGTAGTCCGGCTCCAAGAGGGTGCATCGTGACCACCATGTGCACCATGGGAGATTTTATGTCCACCACTGACAAGCGCCTCATTCTCGACACCAGGATTCTTCATTCTCATGGGATTATGCGAAACAGACTGTTGTTGGTGCCTTAACGCACTCACAGTAGCAACCGCGACTGCTCTCGTGAAATCATCCGTCGTCATAGGACCGGGAAGTTGAACTCCTCCAAGATCAGTAGTTTTGACTGCGTGGTCGACGCTCTCCAACACAGGACCGAAAGCAGGTTGTTGAGCTACCGTCGAGAATGAAATGCGTCTCGGGAAAGTGGGGGAAGGAGGATTGAGGAGACGAGGTGGGCCTTGAGAGGGCTGTGATTGTGACTGGGCCTGCTGGACTGGGCCTGTGGAAGTCATACTGCCCTGCGACGGTTCGCGGTAATCTTCGATTCGAGGAGAGGTAAATAAATTAGAATCCCGAGCAACACTGGCTCTGTGTCCAACCTGCCCAGTGTTAGGTGCCTTGTTGTACAAAGAGAGCCTTTGGAGGGCTGGAGGTTCTGAGCATTGTAATAACTGCTGAGGGTTCTGCCAGATCTGACTTGCATGAGTGCGCAATGAAAACCACAACCCGATGAGATAGGACTAAACCAAATGTGTCAGGGAAAATGGATCTGGGCAAAAGGGAAGTCACACACAAAGAGCAGAATCGCGGCGCAGAAATACATGAGGCTCTTCACAGTAGATTGGTAGAAGGGATCGTGAATCGAGTCAGGGTGTTTGTAATAACATTGATCACAGATCCACGGTGCATCCTTGGCGGTACGTGGTGTAGACGGGCAGCCAGTGCAGACAAGTTGGAACTGGAAATCCAATAATTTAGATCATCAGGAACTTTCGAGCCATGAATACGTACATTGCCAAAGGTTTGGTAGAACAAAGTAGGTGCCAAAGTACCAATGATAGCCATAATCAACATCATACTGGTGACCCCAGCACTCTTCGCATTGAATCTCTGCTCTTTGCGCCTAACCGCTCCACCACACATGCTCATGCCAGGCATAAGCAGCACACCGGCAAGCAAGGAACCAACGATTGAACCCTCCACCAAACATCCCCTTCCTTGAGTCAAAGCAAAAGCATAAAGGATGATCTCAATGATCGAACCAAAGGTCGCGTTAATCACAGCACCCATTCCTATCGACGATTGGGCAGAAATGGAAGCAACCGCCATACCGATGAAATAAGATAGCGGAATGACACTGAGAAGGCTCATTATGAAGACAAAACCTTGGGAAGCAAACAAGGCGAGGACGGGAGGTACGTTCTTCCCAGCATGTTCGAGCCGTTCCGCCCAGGGCAAAAGCACGAAGCCATCAAAGATAATGAGAAATACAACGGGTAGAAGATTGACGAAGAAAATGTTCACACCTCCAACTGTGTACTTGTAGTACTTGAAACCGATAGCACGATATGTACACAAGAGGACAGTGGAAGTGCCTGACGGGGCTGCCTCACCAGGGGCAAGGCGCGCATGCTTGATGCTGAATTTGGGTAGTTGAGGAGCAGAACCGGGCGCAGCGGAAGCAGTATCCGAGGTGCCTTCGAATTGATTGGTGACCACTACCACAGGAGGTGCTGCACAAAACCTAATTGAATCAGGTCGTTCATAGAGATGTTTAATGAGTGCCCAGTTCAGTTTGGCCATTGGGATGGTGACGATCAACGCCCAACAAATGAGACAAACGAACAACATGAGAGGGGCAATGACGCAGAAGAATACGATCCAAAAGCATGCTTTGCCAAGGAAAGCGCTGGATGACGATTTGTAAACGCTTATGGAATTTGACGAAGTGGGCGAAGGAATGCAACCATATGCCTTGATTGGAGCAGGAATCGGCGAACGTTTGTAGAAATGAAGCAATGCAGTTCCTTCTTCTATGCGTCCAGCATCCCACGAATTCGAACGCGGCGCAGGTGGAGACGGTGAAGCGGCTCGAACGGTCGCGTTTCCATCTGAATCACTTAGATAGTGCCTATCCTCACCATGATCTTCTCTATCTCCTTCCGCTTGTTCGGCTTCGCTACCGTCTCGATCGAGATCACCTTCGACATACTTACCAAACGGCCAAACCAGATACCATCCCAATCCAAACACGAGTCTCGCGTACTGTTTACCGCCCCGAGGGATCATCCATAACACAGATGACAGGCCAAAGCAGGCTACGGCCAACCACCAGCCGAAGGCCAGGGCCCAGAATATATTCCCAGGAATAAGATGACGTTCAGCTTGATAAGAAGGGATAGAGTGCAGTGCCTCATCAGCATGGCGAGTGACAGAGCGGGACTTCTTGTAAAGTGCAGGCTTCCATATGGGAAGACCAAATGGATGCTGGACGTTGATGAGAGACTGACGATCTTTGAGTGTGATGGGATCATCCTCATTGGGTCGGTTCTCCTCGTCGTCCTCACCAGAACCGGACGACGTCGAATCCCCTGGAGATGCTGTTGTTGTTGCCTTTCCACGGCATCGGCGAGGCCCAGAGTCGAGTGTGTCGGTTGTTTCATCCATATCCTCATCTTCTTCGCTGAGAACACCATCACGATGACTGCGATGGGGTGTCTGAACACTGCCGACGCTAGTACTCCTCCCAGGACGTCGCATCGAGTGAGATGACGAACTCTGAACTAGAACAGGGGCCGGTGATGGCCTGTTTGGCACTGAAGATGATACAGTAAGGTAAGAAGTGCCCTGTAGATGATGCTGGGGTGTGTCTGCCGCTGACCACTGGGCAGGTTTTGGGATGTGCACAGAAGTCGCCGGAGACCTCGAGCTCGGACGGTCATCAGCAGATGGTGGAGGGTCCATGGAGAAAGACCAGG
>Ga0153987_1000645_pt1 | contig 10424 bp, 15 predicted proteins | sample TSNC071MetaG_FD_102279 | JGI IMG/M metagenome (GOLD analysis project Ga0153987, IMG submission 102279) | Attine ant fungus gardens microbial communities from North Carolina, USA - TSNC071 MetaG | ecosystem: Host-associated > Fungi > Mycelium > Unclassified | place: USA: North Carolina, William B...
CCCTAGGCACACAAACCCCCCCGATTTTGTGGCCGTTCTCAGCTGAATTTTGACTGTCATGGTCGAGTATCGATACAGGACGCTGTTTCAAATCTTGATCTCGTACGGAATCATTTTCAACGAAAATGTCTGGCTGTTCCTTTATGGAGCTCGTGTTATGGTTCATGTTAGTCTGATTTTGGATAGGTGAGCAGTACATCTCGTCGGGGCAGGACGAAATAAATCGATGAGAGGAAGGATCGAGGTGGTCATGGGATGGATTGCAGTTTTCAGTCGTTGGTGGAGTATCCTGGCTAAATTCGACGGTCACAACAACGAGTAGCGATAAGATTAGAAGCAGGTACGGAGTTTTCATTTGTGGATATCAGGAGAGTGAAGACGCCAAAGACATGGTCAGCCATTATTACTTTCCAAGATTGTGATAACGACTGACCATATTTACATCAACGACTGACCACATTTACTTTCACGACCTACCATCGGGTGCGATTCAATTTCCAGATAGATTGAAAGACTAAAGACAAGTATTTACCATATAGATGTTTCATCCTGAATGTGGTTCACACACATAATTCAAACTACCATCACGTGTCTGTCGCTGACTCTCACTACAGCTCAAGTTTGTGGAAAGGAATCAATGTCATATTCTTTTACATCGACTTCAATCGCCCACTCCACTTCTTCTCCTACCAATGGCTCGCGTACAATGACAATTACGGCCGGCCCTGTAAAAGAGGAGTCATCGGAAGACACTTCAGGCCAAGGCTCGTCCAGTGGGACAGCACGGGTGCTACGGCTGCAGGGCGCAAGAAATTCTCAAGTGAGAGTAGCCTGGGACGATGATGTTGTCGACAACGAACATATGGACAAGAAGAAATCCAAGAGTGTGTTGCTTAGTTCTGTCTTCGTTTCTCGAGAACAAACAAAAATAATAGTTTGCTGCATATATCACAAGCCTCGGCGTTTCGATGAATCGTCGTCTGACGAATCATCGTCATCGGATAAGTCAGATGATCATTCCTCCTGTGGAAGACAGGGACATCATCACGATCGTAGCCGCCACCGACACCATAGACCCCAGGCAAGGGATCGAGTTCCGGAGGGTGAACGAAAGGATGAACCGGAGTCTAATGCATATGAACGATCACCCCAGAAAAAGAGCCATCTGTAGACTGCGGTAGACTGCCCAGTCGAACGAGTCAGAAAGGATTTGTACTAGGATACAACAAACAAGTGTCTTTTCCCTCAATGGGATGAATCTATTTCAGAGTGGGGTGGTAAGGGTTTCGAAAAACCGTTGCCTATCGGATAGTCGCAGTAACTACACTGGATCAAACATACAAACCAAGCAAAATTAAGGCGTTATTAGCTATAAGTGTGGCATATTACTGTATCCCAAGGAAATCATTTGTTCTAAGCAAGGAATTTGGTCAAGGGAAAGATAGAGGAAAGTTGAGGGTACTGACACACTGCTCATCAAGAAAAGCGACGAGATCATTTCTGTCCTTGTCCTTCTTCAAGCCAGCAAACGCCATCTTGGTACCGGGAATGTACTTCTTTGGGTCCTTCAGGTAATCAAAGAGAGTCTGACCCTCCCAGATAACGCCCTTGTTGATGTTGGCAGCTGAGTACGAGTAACCGGGAGCCTGACCAGTCTTGCGGCCGAATAAACTGAGAACAAGTGTTGGCACGCGTTTTGGAGAAAAAGTAGCCGACGCACCCATGAAGATTCGGCCCCGTTTTATGGGGTCCGCCAGCTTCTACGGTGTGACATTGTGCACAGCGAGTCTTGAAGAGACCAGCGCCCTTTGCAGCGTCACCTAAATAGAACGTCAGTTGTCTACGAACAAGACTGTGCAAGAACTTACCAGGAGAATAAGACATTTGTAATGACTATGAACGTCTAAAAGAAAAAAGGAGATGAAATAAAGAAAAACCTAGACAGGTGGTAGCTGAGTGGATGAATAAAACCAACGAAAGTAATTTCAAATTTTGAGGGGTATGAGTCATGTGATTATCCGATTCCGTCCGGAGCTCCAGCCAATCATATTCCATTGATCTACGGTTATTTTTGTAAATGAGAAGCTGATTTCAATTGTAATGATTGCGAATGACGAAAATCCGCTGACATATATATATTGGTTATTTTCACTCCGACCACCATGTCCAACAAGTTCAGGCGTGCTCTTAAAACCGCAGCCTTATTGCCCGTCAGGGCTGCCAAAGGAAGTAATCGAGGGGGATTCACCCCGGCACAGGGAGAGCTTCCTATCGTTGTGCTGCGCATCCATGTCCTTGGCTGCTTGAACCTGACCTCCAAGGACAAAAACGGCTTTAGTGACCCGTTGGCCTTAATTTTTCTATCCAAAAACATCTAACTCAGTTTTCTGCAGGTTTGTTGTCGTCACCGTTCTTAATTCCCGTCAACAGACACCCGTCGCCAAACGCACTCTCAACCCTGTCTACTCTCCAAAGGATGCTACGTTCGATTTTCCCCTGTATCTTTCAACTGCTGACAAGCTTGGTGCCCTGGAGCTCGTCGTTTGGGACAAGGACGTGCTTTCAAAGGATTACCTTGGAGAAGCCGCCCTCTTGTTGGAGGACTGGTTCGTTGAGCGCCCTTTTGCTTTCACTGATCTAGGCAACGTCGTCCGTACTACTTCTTGAGTTGGGATTTCAGAGCGCTGATAGGTTTTGTAGTCGTTTAATGTACCGCTGGTGTCAACACGTACGAGCACGGTTGCCACCGGCACCATCTGTCTCAAGCTCGGTTTCGTCACTCTGCCCAATAACACCCAGTCGAATATTTCCTTTTCAGACGCGTTCAGAGAGTTAAGCAAGCGGTCTAGACCGTCACTTGTTTCAGTGCCCCCTGTATGTTTCTGTCTACTGCCGTTGTCTTTGGGTTAACCAATATTATCAGACTCAAGGCGTGGGCACAATCCGTTCACGCCAAGGCGGTCCTCTGTCTGATTTCCAGGACACTGGAGGAATTTCTTCTGATGAAGACGACGATGACGATGACGATTTTGTTGATGCACGATCGGAACCACCAAGCCCCAACGTCCCACCTACTGCGATCGAAAGTGGATACCCTCCCATTTCACCTCCTGCTTTCATCACGGTCACACTGCCCACAACGCCCACCACACCCACCACAGAGAGTAGCCTGAAGACGACCACGGCGACGACGTCCGCTCTCGGCAAGTCAGGATTCATACCACGCATGAAATTCCCTCGAAAGATTTCTGGACTCACTGCATCTCTTTCACCTTCCAATAGTAATATCCCGCCTGTCGACCTTTCTAATCCAGCAAGCGGTATATCCCATGCTACAAAACCCAGCAATAAATGTCATGTACGCAAGGGTACCGGCGGCTCCGTTGCCGCTGTCAATACTAGCGGAGCTTCTATTGGCCATGTGGCCGAACCACTGCCTATACCGTCCACAAAAAAGAAGAGAGAGACTGGTTATCAGTATGCGGGAGGTAATGACATTATAGGTATTGTGATGTTGGAAGTACAAGGCGCAGAGGACTTGCCACGTTTACGGAACAGTACGCCTTCGGTTGGACAACATGACACACTGACAAACCTTTTTCAGTGACCCGGACGGGATGGGATATGGATCCATTTGTCGTGATCTCCTTTGGAAAGAAAATATTCCGCACGCGTGTCATCCGGCATAGTCTCAATCCTACATGGGACGAAAAACTCCTATTCCACGTTCGTCGATACGAAACCTCGTTCAATGTGCAACTCACGCTCCTTGACTGGGATAAATTGACGTCAAATGATCATATTGGCGATGTCACATTCAACGTCAGAGAACTTGTGGACTCTGCGCCGCAGCCGTTGGAAAATGGGTTGTACAAGGTGGAAGATATAGCCGGGATAGAAGAGTCATCAATGAAAGAGTTCAAATTGCCCCTTACTCTTGGGAAAGATATTTCGTGGGATGCCACAAATGTACCAATGGTCTCATTCAGGTGTGTTCCTTTCTCTTCACGTGTGTGCTTGACTGACAATTGTAATAGGGCAAAATACCAACCCTATGATGCTATCCGTCAGCAATTCTGGCGTCGATACGTGATGCAATACAACGTTGACGGATCAAGTGCCCTTTCGCACCTTGAAATTACATCCATGCTCGACTCTCTTGGTTCTACATTATCTTCTTCGACAATTTCTAGTTTTTTCACCCGATTCGGGAAAAAAGCGCACGAAGAAGAAATGTCAGTCGATGAAGTCATTCTTTGCTTGGAAGATGAACTTAATAAGTCTGAAGATCAAAAAAGACGGCTAGATTCGGATGATTTGGAGTTTAGCTCGAGTGTCAGCATGACTCCTATTCTACAAGTAGCAAATCAAAGTGGAAACGTGCTCGAGCTTGACGAACTTGATTTTTCTGGTCCTGCTATACTACACGGCGGGATTTCTGACGACCAAGCTGACTCAATTATACCAGCTCCCGCCGGAACGAGAACCGAACCGATGCAAATTCCGTTGCATCAAGTTGCCACACCCATTGCTAGCGCATCTCCCGTCGACTCCAGTTCTGAAGATATGGAAGAAGATTTCTTACCTTCGTCGTTGTCTCCCACGTTTTCACCTAGAAATCCTGGCAAAACGAAGAAAAGGCGCTTCAGAGGAAAAGGCAGGGCTGTCAAAACCCGAGTTGTTCGGTCGGCGACTGGGTTATCTTCTGGCAATGCCTCTCCTTCCTATTCTGGCTCTGAAGACCAATACGATGGCGTCGAGCGTGTCATCAATGTGAAGAATTGTCCGTTGTGTCATCGTCCAAGGATGAATTCGAAAGCCGAGGTAGACATCATTACCCACATCGCTGTGTGTGCATCACAAGATTGGAATAGGGTTGATAGAATTGTAGTAGGAAATTTTGTCACTGCGAGTCAGGCACAGAGGAAGTGGTACACGAAGATTATCGGCAAGCTGAGCAGTGGAAACTATAAGCTTGGAGCGGTCAGTATTGATTGTTCTCTGTTGCATCAACGTCGTAGACTCTTTTATCATAGAACTCGGCGAATATTATTGTCCAGAACAGATTAACGGGTCAACTAGAAGAGGAGAAAATGCAGGTCTATGTGAGGCTGGGTATCCGGCTATTGTACAAAGGTATGAAGGGCCGTATGGAGGGCCACAGAGGTACGTCTCAACTTTATCTTTTCATGTCGTGTCCTGATGGATGTCATACCAATAGCTCGCAAGCTTCTCAAGTCGATGTCGATCAAGCAGGGTGTCAAATACGACTCGCCTGATTCTACCAAAGACATTGCAGGGTTCATCGAGTTTCATAACCTCAATGTTGATGAGATCCTTGATCCTCTGAACTCCTTCAGTCCGTCCCGCTTTTTACAAGATGACTGATCTGACCGCCTTGCTGTCTGTAGGGAACTTCAACCAGTTTTTTTATCGTAAACTTAAACCCTCCGCTCGTCCTGTTGAAGCGCTAAATGACCCTTACCGCCTTGTCAGTGCCGCTGACTGTCGACTTATGGTATTTGCAGCTGTCCATGATGCTACCAAGATCTGGATCAAAGGACGCGATTTTTCTGTTGCGAGGCTGTTGGGTGACGCATATAAACAAGACGTGGACAGATATGTTGGGGGTGCATTGGCAATATTCAGGTTGGCACCACAAGATTATCATCGATTCCATTCGCCGGTGGATGGTAAAATTGGGAAAATGACGTATATTTCTGGAGAGTATTATACGGTTAATGTGAGTGCGTTCGTACTTTATGTGTTCACCCTTTGAGTAATGTTCTGGTTGTATAGCCTCAAGCTATCCGTACCGCTCTTGATGTTTATGGAGATAATGCTCGCAAAGTTGTGCCAATCGACAGTCCCCGATTTGGTCGTGTTATGGCGGTCTGTGTTGGGGCTATGATGGTTGGAAGTATTTTGACGACGGTTGAGGAAGGACAGGAGGTTAAGCGTGGTCAGGAATTTGGATACTTTGCATTTGGTGAGTTTCTCGTACTTCAAGATTGTTTCGGCCATACAGAACCTTTGTACAGGCGGATCTACCATTGTTTTGCTTCTAGAAAAGGGTGTTGTAGAATGGGATGAGGATCTTTTGATCAATGGACGTGCATCACTAGAGACTTTGGTTCGAGTTGGAATGGGTCTAGGGAATGGAACTCGGAGAGGATAGGATCTATTTAGGGATGATTATCAACAGCTTTCGAATATAACTAACGGATGCTAACGTAATATATGCGATATTGACCAGTGAATTTATAGAAACAATTACGTCATATTGACGCAATTCCTGTCAGAATTGTCAAACACTCAACATCACGGCCTGGAATAGAGGAGACATTGACGTGTACAGTTGTGCGTGTGTCTTGTGTATCGTTGCCAAGGGAAAAGATGTGGTCGGATGCATGTTTGTGTCGTGTATGGGATGGCCTTTTTTCCATTTTCTTCAGAGTCCGAGTGGTGGATTGTTTCAGGAGCATCCACATGGCTTGTTTGGGTTGTTTTGTGTTTCACCCCCCATGGGGATATAGCCGACTTGGGAGCCGACTTGGAAATCCATTGTTCGCTTCTCCTCCGAGTGAAAAATCTCTCTTGCCAGAGTAAAGAATTCCTTTCATGAGTTGTTCTGTTTATTTTGTGGTATGGTGTGTGTGTGTTTTTCAGGAAAGAGAATCAAACTAACATGCCAACATGAAACACGGAAACAATGAGGATGATCTTTTTTCATTCTCCCACGCTATGAAGATTTGATATTCGGGTGGATTTTCATAAAATAGCAAATACACGTGTGATTTAATTGAGGGTTGCTGTGCATTGTCTTACTGATTATTGATGAGCGAATAGTGGCGTCTGAGGATATATAATGCAAGGTGGCGATGATGGTTGTACCTATGCACACTTCCCTGTTGCCGCCACCACTATCCCAACTTTTATCGACGATGTCATCTCCTATTGCGTCTTCACCTTGTGCTGAATGGGAGCCTGACGCTACTGTGTGCTGTCAAGATCCTTATTATACGATTACGCTGCGGCTTCCCAATGGTTGTGCACTGGAAGACGTTCTTATAGCGCAGTATTCACGACAGAAGTATGATGAATTGCGGATCACGATTTTGAATGGATGTGAGTATGTGTATTTTCTGTCTTTCGTTAGTTGATAGAAGTTAGTATTTTATAAATGGTCGATGACGTTTGTGAAAAACGATGAGCTTAGAATACCTCGAGAACCAACAGTCACGTTTGATCAAGAATCAAAGACGTTGACGCTGTACCTCGAGGCGTAGTCCCACAGCTTATTGTCTGGTCGACGTGGTGGAGCGTTCATAATCCATTTGCACCATAACGGTATTTGCTAAATGTAAGGAAGAACACGACGTACAATATAATACCAACACATACAATATTCCTATACAATGTGGTAGTCAAGACCAATGTAGTGTAATGGCTGGACAGGGTCGAGAGTCAGAGAAGCACGGGATGTTTTTAGTCGGGCGCAGGCTGACATTTACGTGGCTTGCATGGTCTGGGCGCACTCCACTTGCGGGCTTCTTAGAAATAGGGACATTAATTATCACGCTCGTTACAACTCCATGTCGCCTTCCACTCGTTCGATTCTGTTTGTTCTCGTCGCTCTTTCTGTAGTATATTCCAGTGCCCAGGCGCCAACAGAGGCGTACCCACCCGGTGTTACGGGTAAATTTCCAGCTACACCGCTGATTTCAAAGGCATTTGCATACCCAACCGGCATTCCCCAAAAGGTCGATACTGATGTTGGGCTGCTGCGTGGATATCAGTCTGGCTACAACCAGTGCAACGCCACTACAGAGGGTCCTGAATCCAATTGTCAGACCGCTGTAATCAACAGTATTGACAGTGCGTCTCAGATCACGTGTCTCATCCGTCTCGTTCACTCTGCCATACAGACTTTTGTTTATGGGCCCCTGCAAAGCCAGGCTCGACTGTTGCTGACCAGGAGGGTGAGATGGTTGCATGGTGCTCAAAGCCTGGCTATGGAACACGCCTTATTCCCCAGTATGCCCTCCAGGGTGTCCAGTTCATCAAGACTCCAAACTATGTCCAAGTGGCTGGCTTCATTGACCAGCGACTGATCAACCTCGACCCTAGTGACTATGGAGGTGAGATGGACCCAAATGGCGCAGATCTACGTGGTAACCCTATCGGTGGTCTTCTTTACTCTCAATCGTTCAATGGCCAGTGGACTCAGGTCATCGCATGGCACAAGTATGTTGTCCTTCTCATCTGTTAGAATCATCCAGCCGAGATATTCTTCAGCTTTATGGGTGGAAATGCTTTTTGTTTTAAAGCATGTGACCCGAGTAAATCCAATGCCGCCGACTACTGTCAGCACATCTATGATCGCATTGGCTGTGCCTTCAACACGTCCAACAATGCCAAAAACGTGACGCAGCAAATAAAATATGCGCACAGGGGAAGGAGGGAAAGGAAGAAAGACTTAGGTACATTCTACCTAATTTCTGCAATATATACCTAAATTCCCAAAATAAACTGCTCCACAGAATGATGTTTCCATGACATCTTGGTGTCATTCCATACCAAGGAAATCATTCCGCAACAAAACGGCACTTTTGAGTCTTGCGAGGGTGAAAACCAAGACTTTCCGGGTGTCTACACTCAGAACAGTCAAACTATGACCTATACTCAACCTCCAGAGTCTCTCGGTCCTATTACTACCATGCCCTACACTGTCGAAGTAACTGCACCGCTTAAGTTCTTCACTTCGTTATCTTTCCACTAATACATCCTGCTCCACTTATTTAGTTTTCATTGTCCAGTATTATTACCCAGTATCTACTCCAAGTTCTCTCTTCGCTAAACATGCTGTTGATAGTATTTAAACCATTCAGATGTAAACCTGAGACCCAGTCTTTTGTCTGGATCTCAGGTATGTTTGCTTACTGTTCCTCTAGTTACAGATAATTGAATCCTAGTCTTTCGTCTGGATCTCAGTCCAGCTTTCAGCATCTGGAGACATTCTTGTGCATACACTGTTATACACTCCTCGAGTCCCTGCTTCGTCAAACTGTGTCACTTATACTAGCTCAGTTATTTACACCGGTCTTCCTACTCCCAGTATCATGGTGGATGCTGCTCGTGTAACATCCGCAATTACTAGTTCAACAGTCTCGAGTAGTCGTAGCGCCACTGCTCCTGGTGCGAGCCATACCGCCAATGGGGCCTCTACTATCGTTCTTTCTAGCGTTGGAATTCTCGGTGTAGTCTTTTCTGCCCTAGTATCCGCGTTCTAGACTATATATAATGGACACTGGGTATTTAATCATGGACTTAGTGGATACATTTTTTTATGATAGTAGAATCCTCACAAGTGGTCTTGTTTCGGATGATGGTTATGTTTTTGTTTTCTTCCGCAGTGGGTGCACTATCCCGTACGAGCACCTACGCACCAAGATAACCAGACTAGACTGCCTAATTTCACTAAAAGAACACTCGGAAGGCCTTGCACTGTACACTAGTCCCAATTGTGTGTCCACCCCTTCAATGTCTCTGTCGATAAAAGGCTCCCTTAAACTCTTATGCCAGAGTAAGTGTAATCCCGATGTGTAAACTTAGACTACCAGCTAAGCTTCTTACTCAAATCCTTCTTCTTTGTTCAACTCCTCAGTTGTCTTACAAGCCCTGGCATGCTGTGGCAATGAGCCAGCTTTGAATGTGGATGTACCTTGTATGAAATGCACCTCGCAATTCGACTGACTGCCCCCTCTGGCTGTAAAAATTTAGGACTTTCCCTTTCTCCATCAGTCTTGACCTCATGGTCAAAGACGGAATACGCCCTACTTCACGAATCTTGCCTGTCCTTTTCCCGTCAGTTCCCCGCTGGGAAAGCCTTAGACTCCATGTTCGACGGAAACATCCCCCTCTCTCTTACGCCATTCGCCTCAAATCACTCCAAATCTTTCGAGTTTTGTCCTGTCGATGAGCACATACCTGGTGTATCAGTTGGCTGTATGGAAACAGGGATTAATAACCTTGAATATGTGGTGGATCGCTTGTCCTCGTTCCGTGCCTCCAACTGCGCTCTCAAATCTGAAAACCTTCCGTCCTTTTACGTTGCCTTGGACTTGGCTACCTGTCTGTGAGCATCGTTCCACCTGCCGGATCTTGATCATAAGGTCATGACTTGCCAAAACCTGAATTTTTTTTCGAATTGTTCTTTTTGTGTTTTGGCATTCCCTTCAAGCATTGCGTATATCAGAATCAAGGATCGTTTCTTCCAAAAGAACTGGAGCAGTCTGTGCGTGCCAGACAGAGTCCTCAGGGTGGAGTTGGAGAGTGATCGTGGATATGAAGAAATGGAACGTCTTCTTTCATCGACTTTTTGTCCAGGGATCTTATAAGGCCATTGCACGAGTGGAATCTTC
>Ga0153987_1000646_pt1 | contig 10408 bp, 8 predicted proteins | sample TSNC071MetaG_FD_102279 | JGI IMG/M metagenome (GOLD analysis project Ga0153987, IMG submission 102279) | Attine ant fungus gardens microbial communities from North Carolina, USA - TSNC071 MetaG | ecosystem: Host-associated > Fungi > Mycelium > Unclassified | place: USA: North Carolina, William B...
TCAGCAACTAGGGTTCCAGTCCAAGCAATTGATTGTTGAGGCCAGTCTCAACCTCGGAGATGTCGATGAACACCCTTCAATAGACGTTACAATTGATGGTGCTGACGAGTGGGTTTCCTTTCTTTGTTCTATTCCCAAGCCTCACCCTGATTAGGATAGATGCAAAGCTTAATTGTATAAAAGGGGGAGGCGCTTGTCATTTGCGTGAGAAGGTTCTCGCTGAGGCTGCCAAAACGTTCGTAGTCAAGTGAACCTACCATATCTCATTCTGACCTGTGTAGGTTTGTTGTTGTTGCCGATTACCGGAAGAACTCAGAATACCTCGGTACAAACGTGCGCCTTCTTCTTAGTGACTTGCCTCCGAATCGTCTGATCCTGCCATTAGTGGAAGCCTGGTGTACCAGTCGAGGTTGTTCCATTTGCATATGCCAGGGTATTACGGCAGTTGAGAGAGGTCTTGGGTTCTCCAAACGCCACGCTCCGTATGGCCATCAAGAAAGGTAAAGGAATTCAGACGATATCATTAATCTGGGTTTCAACTGTCAATATGTCCATAGCAGGTCCCATAGTCACTGATAACGGTAACTTTGTAATCGATGCCCCATTTGATCAAGAGAAGATGCAAGATCCATGCAAAGTTTGTTTTCCCCCTATTGATGACATGTCACCATTCTCACTGACTATTGCAGATCCTAATGAAAATTAAGCTTTTGACTGGTGTAGTGGAGGTTGGATTGTTCTGTGGAATGGCCAAGGCTGCGTATTTTGGAAATCAGGTACATTAGACGTGGTTATTCGCAAATTTCTGCTGATGTTTAAAAGGATGGTACTGTTACCATTCGACGAGAGGACGGTACGACATCACAGATAGAGGCGTAAAAAATTCGAGGTATTAAGATGTTCAATCCGTCATCGACGGCGGCAACGCTTGGGTCACATTGTAGTGGCGTGGAGATAGATAGACTTGGGTCCCGTTTTGGTTGCGTAGATGCCACTCTTATCATGTTAATCAGGATCAATAATTACTCGTTGTATGGTACTAGACAGGGGATATGATTAAATTGGCTGAGATCAGGGCAATTTTTCCACGTGACTCCGACTTCTGACTGTCACCATGTTGCTAGAAAAGGACAGGGAAGATTTCTTGCTCTCGGAAAACAGTCTCCCAACCTTGGTCCTCATTCACGGAAATGGCAGGGGCAGATATTCTCAAAGTATCCATTCTCGGAAAGGATTCCATCCATTGTGGCTTTCATCTGATACCCTACATCGCCAAAACTGTCATTAGCACTCTCCCATCGTCGACCTATATCCTGATCACTGACAACAACATTGCCAAATTGCATCTCAAGGCATTCGAGGAAGGTTTCCAAGCAGCTCTTCAAGATCAAAAGATATCGGGCACGCAGCCCAGGTTTCTCACTTCTGTGATTCCTCCGGGAGAAACTTCCAAGAGCCGAGAGGGCAAGGCCCAAATCGAGGATTTTTTGCTACTCAACAAGTGTACAAGAGATGCTGTTGTACTTGCCCTTGGCGGAGGTGTCATTGGCGATCTCGTTGGATTTGTTGCCGCAACTTTGTATGCCTCCAGTCTTTAGGCAGTTTGAATGTCAACTAAGATCATTCTAAGCATGCGTGGCGTTCGTTTCGTCCAGATCCCTACTACTCTTTTGGCTATGGTCGACTCTAGCATTGGAGGAAAAACCGCGATTGATACACCACATGGAAAGAACCTGATAGGTGCCTTTTGGCAGCCAGAATATATTTTCATCGATGTAGCATTTCTGGAGACTCTTCCTCAGCGTGAATTCTCCAATGGAATGGCTGAAGTTGTCAAAGTGGGTTTGATTCCTGCGATATCTGATTTTGTTGCTTATTCGTCTGAACAAGACTGCAGCCATTTGGAACGAAAGCGACTTCCTGTCTCTCGAAGCGCGTTCGGCCGAAATTTTCACCGCCATCCAGACAGCCTCCAAAAATTATGCTGGACGAACCAAGAATACACGTTCAGCCGCTCAAGACCTCCTTCTTTCTGTAATCGTCGGTTCCATTTCGGTGAAGGCTCATATAGTGACAATCGATGAACGAGAGACTGGCCTCCGCAACCTTGTCAATTTTGGCCATAGTATTGGTCATGCTATTGAAGCTATTCTGACACCCACCATTCTTCATGGCGAGTGTGTCAGTATCGGTATGATCCTCGAGGCCGAGCTCTCACGTCAAATGGGAATTTTGTCTCAGGTCGGCGTTGGGCGCCTTTCTCGGTGCCTGAAGGCATACAATCTACCCATCGCTCTGTCTGATCCTCGTATTGCTAATATTCCTGCTGCACGCCTTTTGACCGTTGATCATCTTCTTGATATCATGCGTATTGATAAGAAAAACAGTGGGCCAAACAAGAAAATTGTTATTTTATCAAGAATTGGTGCAACCTATGAGCCAAGTGCGACTGTGGTCAAGGACGAACTCATCACGAAGACGCTCTCCGAAGCAGCGAGAGTAATCCCTGGTATCCCCTCCTATAACCCTGTTGTGATGTCGACACCGGGCTCCAAGAGTATCTCTAATCGTGCTTTGGTGCTTGCCGCCTTGGGAAAAGGCACTTGCAGACTTAAAAACCTATTGCATTCCGATGATACCCAGGTCATGATGTCTGCCCTCAAGGAACTTAAAGTGAGTGTCAAGCTGATTGTCAAGGTACTTATTCTGATACTTCAGGGAAGGGCGCTAAATTCTCATGGGAAGACAATGGTGATACCCTGGTTGTTGAAGGCGGCGAAGGTTTCCTCGCCGTACCTCCTAAGGGTAAAGAGCTCTATCTTGGCAATGCCGGAACTGCCGCTCGCTTCCTTGCGACTGTTTGCACTCTTGTCCAGACTTCGCCTGAGGATGATACTGGTGTCACTGTTATCACTGGCAATGCTCGCATGAAGCAGCGTCCCATTGGGCCTCTCGTTACTGCATTGAGGGCCAACGGTAGCAATATTGACTGTTTAGAAACCGATGGATGCTTACCTCTGGCAATCGCCCCTGAAGGTCTGAAAGGTGGCACTATCCAACTCGCCGCCAGTGTTTCCAGCCAATACGTATCTTCTATCCTCCTCTGCGCTCCCTATGCTGCAAAACCTGTGACGTTAGAGCTTACAGGGGGCCAAGTTATCTCACAACCCTATATTGATATGACGATCGCGATGATGAAGACATTTGGCGTTGATGTTATTCGAAGGACCGACTCTACCACTGGGAATCTCCTCAATATTTATGATGTACCCAAAGCTATATATGCCAATCCATCGACCTACAGCATTGAGTCAGATGCTAGCAGTGCCACATATCCGTTGGCTATCGCCGCTATCACCGGTACCTCCTGTACTATCAACAATATTGGTACGAGTTCACTTCAAGGTGACGCCCAGTTTGCGAAAGAAGTGTTGGAAAAGATGGGTTGTACAGTCAAGCAGACAGAATATCAGACTACTGTGCAGGGGCCGCCGATTGGGAGCTTGAAGGCTATCGAGGAGGTGGACATGGAAACCATGACAGATGCTTTTTTGACTGCTACAATTGTTGCTGCTGTGTCGTCCGGCAAGACAAGGATTCTGGGCATTGCCAACCAGCGAGTGAAAGAATGTAATAGAATTCGTGCAATGATTGACCAGCTTGGTGCGTTGTATGAATTTGCTGAGAAACGTACCTGACCGAGGTTCCTCACAGCCAAATTCGGTGTGGAGTGTATTGAGTTGGAGGATGGTCTGGAGATCATCGGAAGGCCCATTTCCGAGCTCAAACGGGGTGCTAGCGTGCATTGTTATGACGATCATCGTGTTGCTATGTCGTTCAGTGTTTTGGGTACTGTCGTTGAGGATACCGTACTTGAAGAAAAACGTTGTGTTGAGAAGACTTGGCCGAACTGGTGGGATGATCTTGAAAACAAGGTTTATCTTCATTTGACCTTGTAGTTGATTTGCTTGCTGACCTGATCTGCCTAGATTGGTATCAAGGTAGAGGGCGTTGATTTGGTTGGCCTTCAGGCGAAAGCTTCCGTCAGTAGAATCAGGGATTTTGATACTTCCGCATCCGTTGTCCTCATTGGTATGCGTGGTGTCGGCAAATCTTTCATTGGTGACATAGCTGCCGAAGTCCTTGGTTGGCCACAACTTGATGCTGACGACTATTTGGCCGATAAAATGAAGCAGCCTCTTCGGGAATTTGTCGCTGAACATGGCTGGCCTGCCTTCCGTGAAGCCGAAGCTCATGTTCTAGAGGAGTTGTTAAACCAGAAACCCACAGGTCACATTATATCTTTGGGTGGCGGAATCGTTGAAACTCCTGCATCTCGAGACATTCTCAAGCAATATGCTGCTTCGAAGGGACCGGTCGTACATATCTCTCGGCCATTGGATGAGATTATTGCCTACCTGGGTGTTGAAAATGCCAGACCTGCTTACGGAGAGCCTGTGGCTGATGTTTACCATAGACGTCAACCTTGGTTCTCTGAAATATCTAACTATGAGTTCTTCAATCCCGTCGGCGATACCTCCGTTGTGACAACTCCTTCTGCTGGAATTTATCAAGAGGTCACCCGTTTCTTCAGACATATTACCGGTCAGCGACCCAACCTCTCTTCAAATGTCAGCAGTGGGAAGCGTTCGTACTTCCTCTCGCTGACCTATCCCGACGTCATGCAAGCACTACCTATCATTGACCAGATATCTGAAGGTGTTGACGCTCTTGAACTGCGGGTCGACCTTCTGAGATCGGCTCAAGATGTCGTTGACAATGCCATTTCCTCCACTAATTACGTTGCTAATCAGCTCGCTAACCTTCGACGCGCCACTTCTCTCCCTATTGTGTATACTGTCCGGACTGTCTCGCAAGGTGGAAAACACCCAGATAAGGCTGAAAACGAGGCCCTGGAGCTCCTCGAGCTGGGTTTGAGGGCCGGTGTGGAGTATCTCGACGTCGAGATTACCTTGTCTGAGCAAAAGGTTCGAGAGCTCGTCGCGAAGAAGGGTTTCTCAAAGATCATCGCATCATACCACGACTTCAGCGGCAATCTCAAATGGAACTCAAGTACTGTCAAGGAAAAGTACGATATTGCTGAAAGTATCGGTGATCTTATTAAGATTATTGGTATTGCCAACACTCTCCAAGACAATTTCAAATTACATGAGTTTGTGACCAACGTTTGCGTCAAACCGGGCGCAAAACCTATTATTGCAGTCAACATGGGTACTCGGGGTCAGCTTTCGCGCATCTTGAATGAGACCTTTACTCCTGTCACACACCCACTTCTCCCATCCAAGGCTGCACCTGGTCAACTTTCTTTTAAACAGATCCAGGAAGCTCTTCACCTTGTCGGTGAACTGCCTTCCAAGCAGTTCTACCTCTTCGGTAACCCCATTGCCCACTCCATGTCCCCCACTTTGCACAACTCAGGTTTTCAGATGCTAGGTCTTCCTCATAGGTACCGCCTCTTGGAGACACAGAGTTTTAACGAAGAAAACAAGAAGGCAATTGCAGCAAGCGACTTTGGAGGTGCATCCGTGACGATCCCGTATAAACTTGATGTTATTCCTGTTCTCGACGAACTTACTCCTGCTGCCAAGGTAATTGGAGCCGTGAATACCATCATTCCGAGGTGGTCCTCGGAAGGCAAGCGAATGCTTGTTGGTGATAATACGGATTGGTTGGGCATCCGTGCGAGTGTCGCTGCTCAGCTTGCTACAGGGAGCGTGAAGAATGCCTTGGTGATTGGTGGTGGAGGAACTGCACGTGCCGCACTTTATGCCCTCCAGTCTCTCGGTGCGGAAACCATCTACCTTTGGAACAGGACAAAGAGCAAGGTTCAGGAGTTTGCGTCCGCCTTCCCTGATGCCCGTATCCGCATTTTGGACCAACTTGATGTCTTCCCTTTGGCTCCTCCTAATGTAATTGTTGGTACTATTCCCGCGACTGCTACCACACTCGAGAAGGGAACACCGGGTGCCACGTTCCTGACTGCTGATTTATACCAGTATCGTGATGGACCTGCTGTTGTCGTTGATATGGCGTACAAGCCCGCGGATACACCACTTCTCCGTCTTGCAAGTGTTGCGTCCAATTGGAAGACTGTGCCAGGATTAGAAGTACTTTTGGAGCAGGGGTATGAGCAATTTGAGCTTTGGACAGGAAGGAAGTGTCCACGTAGAGCTGTTGTTGAAAAAGTAAGAGCAAAGTACTACTCGACGTGATCTTTTGGGAATGAAATGGCAGAGCTTTCTTGTACATAAGCGCAGAATTTAGACTGAGTAGTCTTCTAACAACGTATCTAGTAGGATATTAATTCGATCTTGTTTTTCTGATTCCTGGGCGGTGGTTTTGATGTGCAAATTCATGGAAGTTTAAACGTTGCTGTTGTTATTTTACGTTATTGCACAGCCCCAATGATCTCTCACGGTCTGGGTCATTGGTCGCGGAGTTGAGTGATCTGCCTGTCCTGGATTTCGGCCTGCGATTGTGGCCGATGATGGACCTCGAAGAAGAAGATATTTGTGGGAGAGAAGCAGGAGTTCTAGAAAAGTGAACACTCGACAGCAGAAAAAATGTGCTTGACACACAAAGTACGCGTGAATCCTAAAATAAGGGTTTGTCATTTGTGCAAAGTGTGTGAAAAGATTCAAATAACAGCACGGGAACATTGCAAGGTGTACCTCATCTTTACTGTGAGATTCTCCGGGAACAAGTGATGTACTTGAAATGTGTACGTTGTCATATGGATCGACAGCTGATTTCTTGCTACGCCAATAATGACTCATATTCTCATTGCAGTCAAGTTATAGCCGAAACAACTCCGGATATCTATCAGCCTAGTAGGATTATTCGAGGGCACGGAATGACTATCAGTAGTTGTAATGCCTCTTCTTAAAAGAAGGAGAAATATGGCAGTCCGACTCCAGGTGCCCCAGACAGTCCAAGAATTGATGAAAAACTCATGGCTGACGTTTCTTAGGGGACCATCCTACGGAAAAGGCTCGGGGCTGTAGGATGACGTCACAAATTGGCTTTCCACGCTCATGTCTTTGTAGTGTGTATTGAGATACCAATTCACAATCGCAGGTCACTGTAGGTATGTGCTTATTTTCCCTCCCGAAATTCTTCCGTGCTCACCTAATACCAATGAAATTGCTCAAAAGCGACATACAGCGAAGAAATCTCTCAATCTGAGTGGCAATGTTTTTCCTCGCTCACGTTGCAGTATTTGTGACTAGTCTATTCACATCCACGCATGGAAAAATTTTATATGCTGGCGTGAATGAAGTATGGCATATCTCATTTGAGATACAGTTATTGACTATCTAAATGTTCAGTCTGGTGGAGAGTTTGGCGTCTTTTCTCCAAATAATCCCGGATTTGGTCTCCCTGGGCGTTTTAACATTGATTACGCATTTATAAACAAGGTTTATATCAATCCGACTGGCCAACAATTGATGATAAGAGACTGCGCAGAATACTGTTGACATCTTCGTTGATCAAGAGAAAATCAATTTCTTTCGAGTAACATTCCTCATGGAACGTATGTGCCCCTTGGGCTTGGGATTGGGCGGGCAATTTAATGAAACAGTAAGACACCAATCTATCTACTTTATCCTTTGAGCTCACTTGACTATTTGTCAGTATTTTAGTGAATTCTCCGATGCAATAAACTATATAACACTCACTAAAGGGGCATATGCCTTGCTCGACCCGCATAACTATATGCGTTACGGGTAATATTCTACGGGTATCCAAAATCCTTTTCATCTAATGTGTAATTATAGAGACCCATCGAGTCAGCCTTTTTCTGGACCAGTGAGTGATGCACTTTGGGCTCTTGTCTCAAGTCCTCATGGTCGCTCTGTTAGATCATCGGTGATACATCAGACTCCAACGCTGCAACTACAGCCCAATTTCAAGCGTTCTGGCACGAGCTTGCTCGTCGTTTTGTGGACAACCCAAAAGTAATCTTCGGTATCAACAATGAACCACATACCATGGTAGAGTAGCTGTGTTGCCTCAAGGATATGTTTTGACGCACCAGGCAACGGTCAATAGCCTACAGATTTGGTTCTCAGAAATGATCAGGCCGCAATTGATGGCATTCGAGCTGCTGGTGCGACACAACTCATACTTGCTCCAGGAAACGGTTTTACAGGAGGACACTCGTGGACCCAAGTCACAGGGAATGGAGCGGCTCCATCTAGCGATTTCATGAATCAGCTCGTCGATCCTTTAGAGAACACTGCAATCGACATACATGAGGTGAGGATTATTTTGACTGTATGATGATTGATCTGAGATTAGACCTTGAATAGTACCTTGGTATGTATTTGACGATCTTTCCAGTAGATAGCCTGACTTATATAGTTCATCAGACGTGGACTTTTCCGGTAGTCATGACGAATGTACCCAACCTGGCCCCTCCAACCTGGCAGATCTCACTCAGTGGCTCCAAGAAAACAATTTGAAGTCCGTTTCTGATCCCAACATCAAGGAGAAATTCACGTAATAGTGTTTGATTTAGAGCTATGATCACCGAGTTTGGTGGGGCAAGCAACACAGGATGCTTGCAAGCGGTCTCTGATCTCATTCAATACATGGCCAATAATGACGTTTACATTGGCTGGTCGATATGGGCAGCAGGTCCTAGTAAGTATCTCCTTGACCTCTAAGTACATAAAATCATGACGGGGACAGTTTGGGGAACTGCCTCTCCCTGCTGCGGTGCTGACAATGGAAGTCTCGAACCAGGTCAGGACAATGATCTGGGAGAACCCAAGTATATTGATATTGTCTCCGTGCGATTACTTCTTAACGATCTGTCCATTAGCGCTTTCCAAACTGTCTGGGCACAGGCAGTGAGGCCTAACATACCTAATGGTACGCTTGCTAAATTGCTAAATCGATGCTGATCAACATTCCTTTTCTTCAGATTTAAAGAAAGACGGTACCTCAGTATTATCATGATAGGATATTTTTGAGCACGACCGTTGTAGTTTTCGCTTTTTTGTATAAATTTCAAAGCAAGTGACGGGATATGATTTTCTCTGCGTGCTGAATAAATTTACTCGTATCATTCTGAAAGTGGTTCGAAATCATTTCCTTTGCACTCTCACACTTCAATCAGAACTCCTATCTAACAGCAGAAAAGCGCAGGTAAGTCCTCAGGATGTTAAGATAAGGTGCTGGACTAAGATCCAGACAAAAATGACTCAATCAGAGAGGTTACAGAGAGGTACTTTAAATACTAGATTATGTACCTATTTAATAATAAATGATGTCAAGATGGAGAATAAAGGAGAATGATGACACAAAAGGTTAAGAATATTATTTGTCACTCCCACTCATTGAGTTATCACAGCTCCAAATTTTTGAAGGTATTTCTGTAAAATTTGTGCCAGTGTTCTGCGAGAAAATCTCTTGAGAAATATATATTAATAGCTGCCTATATTCTTCCTCCCTTTAGTTAAGCCATCAATCAACAAGCTCAAAGAATTGCAGATTGCATGAGTATTGAAGTTGGACTTACACTTATTGTTGGAACTATTGGACTGGACTGCTGCCTTTTGTATTCCCTATGATATTGTTCCATTCAACTGATAAGACATAGCTTTGTTAAAATACAATGAGGGCAGGGTACAAACAAATAGTGAATACAAACTAATTATTCTACTTATATACCTAAGTAGAACAATAAAATGTGAAACACAAGGAATCACATGTATTGTGCAGGCTCACATGAATTCCAAATTCCAACAAGCTTTACCTTCCAATACTCTGTCATGTAGTGACATCAGTATAATGTTCCTTCATCATTTTATCTTGTAGCAACTGGGCAACCAGAGTAGTAACTCATCCTATATAACCTTGGACACTGTGTAGTAGCTTCTATTGAAGTGGAATAATACAGTGAGTACTGTTGTAAATATGTCTCAAGCCTCCTTTCTTTCTTTCTCATTCTTTGCTTTCATCAATTCTGTTCCTATTTCTATTTTTGTTATGATTACTAAGTGTGTTATTTTTGCAAGAGAACAGTTTTCTACCCTCAGTTCTGTGGACATCAGACTGAGTTGGATTCAATTCTAGATTGATAAATTGACATCTCATATCACAATGCAATCATATTGAATTATAAAAAGTACTGCACCCATTGCACCAGCAGTTTACCAATAGACCTGCAAGGGTACCCAAATTCTTTAGCAAATCTTTATATATATCATATACCAAATGCAGATATACCTCAGTTGCTCATACCATAGTGAGGCCTGAGATAATTGTCCTTTAGCTTCCTTAGTCATCTGCCTTTATAGGTGACCCCTTATTATGAGCTAACCTCCCAACCTAATATCTCATCAGTCTTTAAAGGCCTTCTAACCAACATTGGACTCCA
>Ga0153987_1000647_pt1 | contig 10396 bp, 10 predicted proteins | sample TSNC071MetaG_FD_102279 | JGI IMG/M metagenome (GOLD analysis project Ga0153987, IMG submission 102279) | Attine ant fungus gardens microbial communities from North Carolina, USA - TSNC071 MetaG | ecosystem: Host-associated > Fungi > Mycelium > Unclassified | place: USA: North Carolina, William B...
GGCACACAACCTTTACCCAGCTAGCCACCTACTGACTACTTTCTTACTTGTGTTTACTTAATGACTACTAAGGGTAAAACAGCTAATATCCCTAAGAAGGGAATCCCTAAGCTAGACAGCGCCTTAAGGGCAAACTGTTGTTCTCTTGTGTGTACTGGAGACAATGCCCCAACAGCACCGAGCAGATAGCAAAGAAACAATGTATCTAACTGTCTCAACCAAGCAGGTCCGATCTAGGGGAGTACTAGAGAAGGTCTCTCCATCCACCGTGTAGTTCTAAACTACTACACAAGTCCCCTTATACAGCTAGGGCCTGCTGTTTGTTATGGAGGTGACGGTTAGAAGGTCACGATGACCCCCGTTGAGTTGTCAAATGTGTGAATGAGATAAGAGTAATAGCAAGGGCTCAAGGTGAGTGGCCGCTGAAGTGGAATCGAGTTCTAATATAAGGATCGAAGAGGGTTGGCCGGTATGAAGCCGCTGCCCTAACTCTAAGGTCGATGGTCAAGAGAACTTGATAGAGTTCCTGCTCGATTCATGCCCAGACTTTATACTACTTTACATGGTCTGTGCACAGTACTGACTAAGCGGGTACTCTATGACTCATTTACTGATCCTATCTTATCACTCCATCACTGATTTGGCAAAGCATGGAGATCGTGAGCCTATAAGTCCATATAAGGGTCGGCTGGCCCTTCTACATCCGAGACAAAGTCCAGTCCGTCATCCTCTAGTTCTACAATCCTCGGAGTGTCTTCTTCCTCTGAGTACATATCATACAGCTCCTCTATGGGGTCTAGTCAGTTCATGACACTGTGGTAGCTAGTCAATGGTTCAGAGTGGTGGCTTATAACATCGTAACTAGTACGAGTCAAGAGTGTTACAAGGAAGAATAACTATGCATTACAAGGAAGAGTCACAGTGTTACAAGATAGTGTCACTGTGTGTTACAAGGAAGCAAGAAGAAAGAAGAAGAAGATGTCCAAGTTAATAGTCTGTCACTGTCTGTAATAATGAAAGTGACTGTGAGGAGTTGCTCCTCAAAAGGATAAATGAGAGATTCAATCAGTGTCCAGACCAGGAGATGATAGCATAGAAGAGAAATCAAGATTGATCTCTCTTGTTTCAAAGTCCCAGAGATAGTTGAGCCATACCTGGTCTTCTATGAGTAACTCTGCAGAATCCAGAGTTTCCATAACACACAGACTCTGGTGGTTGATGAGCATCTACAGTTGAAAAAAACCAGCAGTGAACCTAAGCAGTTTATGGCCATCATTATGGCACTAATTCTGCTTAATGGTGGCCAGCAGGTCAACCACAGAAGAATCCATAGTCAACCTGCTGACTACTGTTGAGTGTAAGGCTAAGTTGTGAGGACTGTGGGCTAATCCTAGGTGGTAGGCTAGAAAGAACTCAATAGAGTTCTCCATTATATTCAGGCTACTACTTATATAGATTATACATGGCCTGTGTATCTAACTCCTATGCTCACATGACCTTCTGGAATGTTCTACATATTATGTAATGTGACATCATGCTATAAATAACTCTTGGCATTCATTGTAGAGTCTGATTTGGTTTAGAAGGCCTTTAAAGACCAGTGTCATAAGACAAAATTGAACCCCAGACTTTTGCTGGCCTTCAAAGGCCTCTTCAATAACTTAAGGGACTATAATGGACTACCAGATCTATAAATAGAACAGTCAGGTGACCCAATTAGATAATCAGTGTAGAACATTCTAGTAGGTCATGTGAGCACAAGAACTTGGTGCACAGACCAAGTCAAGTTTGTATATATACTAGATATAATACACTGAAGAACTCCATGGAGTTTTTCTTGACACTCCACCTAGGGGTTGACATAAGGACTTCATGGCCTTGCTTGCTATACCCAGTAAAATATTGTGTTTTGGGGGCGTCTCATAACATTGAGCAGATCTGGTGCTGTGATTATGGCCATAAATCACTTGGGTTCACTGGTGAGTTTGTTTGACTGTGGAAGACCACTGGAACCACTGCCTGGCAATCATAGAGTCAAAGCCACCTCTGCCACAAAATCCCCTCCCTGTGGCTCCAAACCAGTACAATACTGCCCAGGCTCAGGATACTGGGTGGATTTGCCGACTTGAAAAATTAGTGGTAATTTAGAATGACTTTGTACTGGAGGTGAAGAGCCTGTCTGCTTCATAACTTGTAACAAGAGACCAGTAAGAAAACCACAACTACACAACAGAAGAGATTCCCTGGGCCACATTGTGATAGGGACAAAAGATCCAAGTTACCCCGGTACATCTGTGCATGTTAAATCAGCTTTGTACAGACCACTTGTTTCAAATCTTGGTGCATAAAATCCCAAGCCTCTTTCACTGATATCCTAAAGTTTCACTATTTACAAGTTCACGTACAAGAATTCAAACCCTCGACAAAAATACAAATTCCCTAGTCTGCTGTTTCTACTACTTGGGGAAAGGTATACGCCTCTTTTTGCACCATGATCTGAGTGGTGGACCTCTGTAATGTATCTGATAGGAGATACATAGCCCTTGAGGTATATTTAGCGACACACAACATAAATGTAAAGGGAAGACATCAGACCCTGCAGTTGGACTCTCGAGCGAAAGGCAGACTCTGTAAAAGCGACCTGACGGTAGATACGTAGTGCCTAGACCTAGAATGAGATGCTTAAGTGACAAGAGAGAGACACACACACCCAGCTGAGGCATCATCATTCCTCTCGCACCCTGGTCGAAAGTTCCAGGAGAACCATCTTCCTTCACCATCTTATTCGCCAGCTGAGATGTGATCACGATCTAGGGCGCATGAATCAGTCTCTTGAACTATTTTTTTTTTTACCCGTAACCCAACCGAGCATGAAAGAAAAAAAATATTCACAGCCAAATTACGAACGACCGAAACATGACTGAGAATCCGGCCGACTTGTTCCATGATACCAGGTTTGAGGCGGGGGTGGGGCAGCGTAGAAAAGGGGAATGAAAGTGAACTGAACACTATCAAGGATACGCGCGGTTTCGAGTCCAATATGACGTTGATCGAGTTCAGGAAAACCATGATTTCCGTTGAGCTCAGCAGTCTAATGAAGTCGAATGAGGCGAGGTGCGAGCTACTGAGGCCAGATGCTGCAAAACAAACGACACGAAAATCAGTCAAGGGAAGATTTTAAATTCACCGCCTCCTCCCCCTCACAGATGATACGACTCCGAATCCCACATACAGAAGTCATATTTTGGCAGTCTCAAAAAAAAAAAACAAAAAAAGACTTGTTTGCATTCAGTAAGCCAAAAAAAAGGTTCATGTTTCCGAGGTACCAACGAAAATCACTCTTTCACCAGCCTGCAAAACAGATACCGCGATGTCAACAGCTATAGTCTCCTTTGGACACCCAGGCGGACCAGAAATTTCGAGAACGTGACCCTGTGCTATCCCTCCTTTCAAGAGTCTATCGAGAGGGGGCCAACGAGTAGTGAACTTGCGCATTGAACTGACTAGGGTTGCAGCACTTTGCGTCAAAGGTACTCCATTATTCTTCTGCGTTGAAGGGTTCTGGGCCTGTTCTACTATCTCCTCTGCCTCCGAGTCGGAGATATTCAGATCTAGGGCTTTGGTGGTGGACAGATGGCAATCAAGGCCAAGGTGCCTTACCTCGGGCAATTGAAATTGGAGTAGCAGAGAGGATATCTTGGACTGTCTCGTACCCATTCCTATATAGCGCGTCTTTAGTGGTCCTAGGTAGCCTCAGCGAGAGAATGGGACGCGAAGACATGGGAGCTTATGATACGATCACGCGTTTGATTTCAGATACGATATCATCTACAAATTAGGACGCAGATTGTATAACACTGGTGCTATAGTGTAGTGGTTATCACTCGGGATTCTGACTCTTATTTCCCGAAACCCAGGTTCGAGTCCTGGTAGCACCTGTACACATTTCTTTTACCTTGGAACCATCACAAGCTCTTGATCCTTGCCATGTCTCATATAATCACTAGTCTATGAGCGGTTGTGAATGGGGGCATACATACTTTCCGAGGTATAGAGACAATCGTCTAGTGCTAGAATGACATGGTTATTACTTCCTCTCCCTCCAGCCTAGAATGATCCATTTTTGGATCAGTGGATGTGCAGGTATAAGCATCCAACACACAAGCAAGATGATTTAAAATGTTCCGTCAAAGGCATCATCGCGCCCACCAGAGTGAGCAAGGAACGCACCGTCCCTAGAACCAGTCCCAGTTTTCACGGCGAAGCCTGTGCTGGGAAATGTTCCATCCTTAGTAGTCGGATAGCCATATGGAGGGATATGAGTACGTTGCTCATGATTGAGATGGCTGAGGGTCAAGTTGAATCCAGGGGAGATTGGAGAAGCGATAGAGGTACTATCACGAGATGACTTTGAGGATTTGGTTTTCTTGGATGTCGAGGTGGATGTGCGACTGCGAGAATCAGAATGGGAGGCAGAACGCCGCCTACGAGTGTAGAGTGTTCCATCCAGATCGGCGCCGTCGTCGTCGTCGTCGTCGTCGCCATTGTTGTTTTTGTTGAGGACATAACCTGCACCAGCTGCTGTGAGTGGTACTCCTTGACCACTTCCCTGGAATCCCTCAAAGAATTCATTGTCAATAGCGGCCTGGGCAGCGAGTGCCCTAGCTAGCTTCCTCTCGCTTCTTCTCCTCGCCTGGTTTGATCTGTCCTCCTCCTCTGGTGCGAGAGCTAGACTGTGAATTGTATCCGGATCAGATGCAGTACCAGCGGTATTGGCATGGTGGTGAGAATGGGAGGTGGGGTCATGGATGTCGTGGTCATCAGCAGGAAGCTGGATGGGTTGGCGTCGGAAGAAAGACCATGCAAACCAACTTCCTGAGTTTGTGGTTGAAGGAACGAGAGAGTCTGCAGAGGAGGAGCGACGGAGACAGGGAAGACATGTGTTGACTGCAATATTGAACCGGTCTGACCATGAGAACTCTGAACTCATGGTTGTCTTGGTCGAATCATCACAATCATCACAATTCCCCCGCTCACCTATTTAGCTGACTCTCGATATGTACTTTTGTACACATAGATCATTGCTTCTCTGTTAGTATATCGGTTAGTACACGCGCCTGTCACTTCATTGGTCGCGCGAAAGCGGGGTTCGACTCCCCGACAGAGAGCTTCATCTTTCACTTGTCCTTTTCATTTTCGTCTATTTGATGCCTCGGTGGAATTCCTTGTCGAGAAGATTATGATTTGCCAGAATTAGCTCCTTGTCACCTGGTATCGTTACTCACACAAGATGTATCAGCTTTTATTTTGCTTCCTCAGTGTTCGGTTAAAATTAACCGTAGTTCAGACATCTGATATTAGGTGATCACACAGTTTTGACGACAGCTCCGATTTACGGAACCGTCAGTCTCCATGGGATAAGCGGCCCTACTCGGAAACGACTTTGACCATGAATGGCTTGGGCCTTTAGGGGTATATCAACAAGAAATGAGGGTTTAGACTATTCAATCAGCGTTTTGAAGCTACGCTCATGATTACCCGTTTCAATCGACAGACTCGTGTTTAGCAAGCTTACGTCATCGGACAAAGGACCTTCCGGCGACTGCAAGTAGCCGGTCATGATCTCCTTGAAAAATCGTATTGTCGTCTATCTCAGCATCCCAGTGTTCGCAAACCTCATTTTTAGTCCTCTTTCACCGTATTGTGACTGACTTTGGGACGGTCGGCGCAAGGGACCGACTGGGCGGAGGCATGATCAGCCATCATGACATCATTAGTCATTATCCAGCCGTCATTCCAGAGCTCGGAACAGTGACGTGAGATACAAATACGAGAGGCTTATGCGAGCATCGGCCTGCTTTTTCTTCTGCTTATATACTCTCACTTTTGGAGATCAAGGATCGTTTTCACCTGTTCACTGGTCCCATAGCTTTTGGAATATCTGGCTGACATGACTTCGTCTCTGTTTCGGAATCAAAACACTGCTGCTGCTTCTACTGTCTGGCATTCTGCCGTCCAGTTCTCTCAGTCGGAATCACAGTCGTCATCTCGACAACAGTCTCACTCAACTTCTCAGGCTACATCGAGTAGATCGTCATTGACATATACTCCTCAAGAAGAAACTACCCAAAACCAACATCACTGTTCATCCTACTCCCCCCCTGCTCCTGTTCCTGCCCCGATCAATGGTCGTCAAAGACAACATTCCGCAGATTTACCTTCTCATCCACATCCTCATAATCAATCGATACCTTCCATCCCTTTGCAACATTCCATTCATCCCCTGGGCTCTACCACCTCTCGTGCTCGAGCACTTTCCACCTCAGCTGCTCTCCCCTTTTTCTCTTGTAATTCTTCACGGAACAATCCAGTATTTAAAATTGATGGCGGTCAGAAATGGTTTTACGGACCCGCACCTAATTCATTCGGTGGTCCTGAATGTCCACTGACTAAAACATTGTCGAATCCTCGAACGAGGCTGGAGAGAGAGATATCAAGAGATGAGCGGGATGTTCAGATGTATGGTGGAGATGCTATAAGGGATCCTCCTCTGAGATCACCAGACTCTCTAATCCGTGAAACTGTCTCAGAAGATCACAGTGAGGATAGGACAGCTATTAGTGAACATGAGTTGGAGAATGAGACAAGGGACGTTGCAGCAGATGCAACAACGGATAAAAATCTCGTTGGCTGGGATGGACCTGATGATCCCGAGAACCCGCAGAACTGGAGTGTGAGGTATAAATGGTTCGTTACGGGAATTTGTATCTTGATGACTGTCAATGTGTACGCATCCATCTCTCCCTTTTTGCGATGTTATTAATGATGGGATGGTTTCTAGGACGTTTGCTTCATCTGCTCCTTCAATGGCAACCCAGAACATAATTCAACAATTCGGCATCAGTCGGGAGATATCAGATCTCACTACTACAACGTTCCTGCTCGGATACGTCTTTGGCGTATGTACTATACCTCTCTATATCATTCATTTTAATGATCAACCTTTATTCCTCCAACCAGCCACTGCTCTGGGGACCAGGTTCTGAAGTCACAGGTCGCAGACCCGTTTTCGCATTAGCGCTCACCTTGTACACCCTCTTCCACCTTGGCCAAACTCTAGCCCCGAACATTCAAACCCTCCTCGTGACTCGTTTCTTTTCAGGTTTTTTCGCAGTGGCACCATTGACGAACAGTGGTGGTGTGATTGCGGATATCTGGTCTTCTGCTGGTAGAGGTCCTGCAACCAGCTTGTTCACTGCGAGTGTGTTTTTAGGACCGGTCTTGGGACCGATTATATCAGGATTGTGAGTCGCAATTTCCCTATTTTGGTAAATGCTCAAGTACCCTTTCCTCTGTAGCATAATTCAGCGGGGTGTTAGTTGGAGATGGGTATTTTGGGTGATGATGTTCTTCGCTGCGGGGTGCACGCTGCTTATTATATGCTTTTTTCCCGAGACGTATGCACCGGTTATCCTTCTCAAAAAAGTTTGTTGGTGCCACGAGTGTGCATTTTCAGTTTCACTTATATCTGTTCATAGGTCAGACGATTACGGAAAGACAATCCTGTTGAGAATAAGCACCTCTATGCTGAACATGAAAAACAAGATTGGTCCCCAAGAGGATTATTGAGCAGAACATTGTTCCGACCGTTCAAGATGCTCGTTATGGAACCTATCCTTGTTCTAGTTACTGTTTATATCTCAATTGTCTACGGTTTACTCTACGCACGTACGCCTCCTATTCTTGTTTTATCTATTCAATCCACTCATCACTTGTTCAGTCTTCCAAGCCTTCCCGATCGTATTCACTATTCGCCACCACTTTACAATCTCCCAGACTGGTCTCACTTTCATTGGCATTGGCATTGGCACTACTATCGGTTCTATCATCAACTGGTACACTACTCGCAGCTACAACCGACTTATTGTGAAATGGCGCGGATTCCCACCTGCAGAAGAGAGATTGAGAGGAGCAATGATTGGTGCACCTATGCTTGTGATCGGTGTATTTTGGTTGGGGTGGACAGGAGAGTATGAGAGTGTACCGTGGTATGTTGCGGGACTCAGTACGATCGCAGTTGGGGTGGGGATCAGCTTAATTTTCATGAGCTTTTTGAGTTATCTGGTGGATACGTATCTGTGAGTTTGTTGACTGCGCCGATATTGTTGTCATTGAAGACTCATGCTTTTTTTCCCATCAGGATGTACAGCGCATCGGCATTTGCAGCGAATACGTTTTGTAGATCGGCAGTCGCTGCTGCGTTCCCATTATTCACTGTTCAGATGTTTACTGCTGTATGTCGCTGTATTTTCTTGGTTTTTTTCCACTTTGTCGCTGACTAGGAGCCGTTTTCTTTTTTTTTTCACTAACAGTTGGGTGTGAATTGGGCGTGCACACTTATAGGTTTCATTGGAGTGTTATTCCTCCCTTCACCATTCTTATTTTATAAATATGGAGCGAGAATTCGAGCAAACAGTCGATTCGCACCTTGCATAGTATGTCGCTTGTCTTGAGTTCTTGTCTATGATTTTGAACTGATGATATCTGTGCTAGGATCTGAAAATAAAAAAGCAACTCGAAGAGGAGGAGAGACAGAGAGAGAAAGAAGTATTCCAGGCGACCAAGGTGTGATGAAGGCAGCGAAACACGTGGAGTTTTATTATTTTTTAAAAAATATCTCATCATCTTGCGACGAAGTAGGTTTGATTTCAAAGCAGCAACACATGGACTTGGCGCACATGACATTATTTCAACGTATAGACTTTGTTTCCTAGTTTGTATCCATAGAGATATATAGATATGTAGTGGTTGAGTTGACTATTGATATCCATTATCATTAAGACTGTTGTGGCTTCTGTCACTTAACAGGTGATTTTGACTCAGGGAGAGTTAGGCACTTACCCTGGAGTTGATGAAGGATCCAGTTGCTTGGTCTTATTTGGGTGTTAATCCCACATGGTTTCAATCGTGATATGATGATGATTTGATGTCATCCAGCCCGAAGGGATAAGCTAGATAACACATCCACTAATGAGGGCCCCGGGTACCTATTCAGATTGCCGTTGCCGACGGCTATCGGCAGAATGGGATGACAATTATCGCTGCTTCTTTTGATTAATTATAATTATAAGTAGGTGCTCGTTCTCAGGGGCAAAAAAAAGCACCCTTGTCTTGACAACGGACAACGTTGTTTCTTCACTTCAATCCTCAACTCTGTCTACATCCTTCGTTTGTGTGTCTCTTGAATTTCGAGACACGTGCGGTTTCTTAAGCGTTAGCGCCACCACTGGGAAAGAGGAGATCTAACTACTTGATCTGGTTAGTTGTGCTTATTGTTGTTGTTTCTTGTGTTATCTTGGAACGACTTTGCAGGCATAAAAGTCGTGTCTACGAAGTATGTAGTTTGCCTCGTCCAGGAGGGTTAGGTCGTAAGGCTCCCCTGGATCATGAGGAAATTTGACACTTTCTTATTACAATTGTGTGAGAGAGCCTGTGCGATTCACGTGGTACATCTCATGTCTCTGGTGCTATTTGCAAATCTTATGCGTTTCCCCCCTCTTTGGACCACCGAGTGCTAAACGAGTCTACTCTTACATAGTTGTTTCTACAATATTCAAATACCGATACTCGTTATGTAGGTATTGAAGTGGAATGGCACCCCCCGCCCCACCCCTAGACTACATCGGATCAACGCGACGGAATATGATATGTCAATTACTCGTAGGTTTACATGTTTATTATCATTTTAGCATCTCAGTTTACCCGGTCACCGGATGGCATGGAGAGGTTGCCTAACTGGGTGATGTCTGATATATATTATCTTGTAACATGTATAGAGAGAAAAAGACGTCGGAGGTCAGTAAGAAAAACACAAACTTCGCTCCAAAGCTCAGGAACACCCCATTCATTCAACAAAACTGGTTTCCCCCCGGTTGCTACACCCTGGTTGAATAGCCCATAAAAGATGGCTACACCAAAGTGTCTTGATCTATATTCTCTATGCAATGCAAGAAATAATCATCAAATATTGTGATAGAATCAAGGGTACTGATCGGCAGCATCACATCAATACATTGTCGGTACATTGTTGGTTGATCATTATGGAAAACTAATGGAGACAGCTAAACGACCTTGGAAGCCGACTTAATATATATTTTCCATTTTACCTTCCTCACTCTCCGCTTACCTTTGACCCCATGCTCTTTTGTGCGGAATCAGGTGCAACATACTTGAAATCACAGAAGAGTACAGCTCAAGCCACGAGAGGCGATCGTAATAATCCAAGAGTCGAATATTTGGAATGACAAGTCAAATCTCAGCTACCTGCGATATTACACGTTATAATCGCCAGTCGTCTCCTACAGCCAAAACTCAAGCACCAATAGACTCTCTCTCA
>Ga0153987_1000648_pt1 | contig 10385 bp, 15 predicted proteins | sample TSNC071MetaG_FD_102279 | JGI IMG/M metagenome (GOLD analysis project Ga0153987, IMG submission 102279) | Attine ant fungus gardens microbial communities from North Carolina, USA - TSNC071 MetaG | ecosystem: Host-associated > Fungi > Mycelium > Unclassified | place: USA: North Carolina, William B...
ATATGTGCAGCTTGGAATCTTCTATTGTAAAGAATGTGGATGTTGAGGCCACTGCCAAATCCATTATTTCTCCTCTTGTTTCATATTCATGTCAACATTGGGTAGATCATCTCACTCACACACTGTCTGACAATGCAAGAATGGAGGCAGTGAAATTTGTGATATATGAGAAGCTATTGGATGGAGGTGATGAACTTATTGGGTAAGGCTCACAAATTGGCATTGATTCTGAAAAGGGCTTAAAAATGGAAAGTAAGTCCTGTAATACATTGGCTGGCCCGACACTCGACCCTGATCATGAGCTGACATTGTTCATTCACAATGCCCTCTGATTTATTTCTGCCTTCATCATCCCAATCTAGATATGAAAGGAGCAAACAAAAAGATAAATTCTAATTTAAGCAGAGTATCACCAACAAATGGAATTGTTTACCTACGCTCCCTTCACCTCAATTGCAATTACTTGACAAAATCAAGACGGTATACCTCTAGACACAGGGAACACTGACCTCTTGGCCTTCGGGATGAAGAAACATGGAGAGAAAAGAATATTCCATGTTCATCTCAGTAGACGATCAATTCCGACTTATAGATTGCAAGTGACCATGACAACTTCAACTCATCCAACTGCTTGTACTATCTTCGACGCTTCTGCTAGGTCGCTTCTGCACCCACTCTCAAAGAACCGGGGTGCAGTGAGGGTGTCAAGAAAACAATGAGTGCGGAAACTAGAGACTGAGTCGGAAGAGTCTTAGTCAGCGCGTAACAGCCATCTCCAACGCTCCTAAAGTTCAAGTAACACGCTGTACCGACTCTGAATTTGATAGAGTGGCACCATTTTTTTGGTGCGAATGGATGTGCCTCCGATAGCTACGTTGATAGGTTGAGCGTAACCAATGGATTGGGGGGCTCGTCGGGGATCGCCCCTTGGATAATGGATTTCGGGTTTGACTGCCTGACAGGTGCTATTGGCTGCTTTGCGTCCCAAGTCTAGAGACTGCAAGAATCCAAATCATGACGCTAGTAACCTACTCTGGCTGTCCATCTACTGGAATTCTTGTGGTATCATAATAACCTTGTAGATGAAATTTCTACGGGATATTATTCATTGAATTCACGCCCTAAACAAAGTTTCCTCAGACTTGCGAGAGTTTTGCTCAATTGAGGTCCGAGCCAACGGCTGGGCTTCAGCTGACTTGGAACCCACTCCAGTGAATTCATTCGAAAGCACCTCTCTGTCATTATGATGAAATACATACATAGACGTATAGAATACAAGATTCATTTATCAGTCAGGAAACTAGATTCTACCCATCCTAGAAACGTAATAGACTAACTATACCGTCAGATCAATCGAACAACTTATCCTTCCACAAGAATATGAGGAGTCCCACTAAACATAATGTGAAACAAAAATCGTATAGTTGATATGTCGCATCAGAGTATGTCCAATAGCGAGCCCAATGTTCACAAAGGGCAGCATGCTGTTAAACAAACATTTTCGCAAGGATGCCATCAATAAGAACAGAAGAGCTCACAGCTATCGTCTCGTCTAAACTCCTTTGCTTCACATGACACCAGCGCACTAGTGCATTTCGGTTATTTTCCTCAAGCCCCTCAAGCTCTTGCGAATAAGCTTCAACAACGGGTTTATAGAACAACATCGTTCCGCCATTACTAGTCCTTGCTTCTGTACGGATCAAATCAGAGGTAATGCCGCAATCAGATCTCAGCCTCCAAAAGTAGTACGACGTACTAGGACATAGAATATGCGGAAATATCGTCTCTAGATGTGAGATGTTGTGAAAGGCCGTCGGAAGAAATAACAGTAATTGATCCACGGTAAGGAAGCTACGTCAAACGTTTTTTGTAAATAGAATAAAAGATAAAAAAAGACACATGCGTGAACACATGGTCAGCTGAGGCCCCACCTTTTGGGGATGCATTCTTTGCACGATCTCACGCGACAACTCCAAAGTACATCTTTGACTCGAGAAGTCAAACAAAGCTATTAAAAAAAGTTGAGTCAAATGAGCTTCTCTCTTCTAGAGAAAAAAAAGTTCGTTAGCGCATGGATGCTACCCACATGACAGTGCTGGTCAAAAACCAGATTGGCATATTGAGGTTCGGAGAGATCAGAAGGACATGAGGGAAGCCCTTCCACGTTTGACAGAGCATAAGTCCAAGCAAAACGCGCGGCACGGGTCATGAGCAGCTGACGGAGCCGACGGGTTGATCTCGAAAGATTCAACATATCCTGTGGATGGAGATACTTGATAATCTGGAGGGAGCATTGACTTCATGAGCGACTGAGTCATGGGATACGAGCGTTGAGTAGTCTCATACTTCATAAAAGATATCGACAGGCAATGAGGTGAAGCAGGATAGTAGGCCCTTTTTCCCAGTTTGCAAGATTGGTTTATAAAGTTGTTGATTTTGTAGACGAATGTGGGCAACATCAGTATGGAAATGCAGTAAGGAGGACTGCCAGGAAAGATAATACTTGCGTCGCTTCGGGGAAAGGGTCATGCCAGGAGCGATGTATGGGTACTAGGGTTTGTATAGTCATCTCAAGCGCTTCCCTTGGCAGTTGTCTACTAATGAGTGGGAACCGATATGAAAGGGCAGAGTACATCAACAATTAATGATCCATCAAGCTAATGCTCTAACATGACATAAATGCGATCAACGATACGATAAAACACACGGTATGAACAGAGGGCAGATCAACCTCGTTTCATCAATCTTCACAGAATCCCATCTCCCTGTCCCTCTTGGATCGCTTCAGGTCGTTCTTCTCTCCTTCAGAAAGAACCAGCCACTCATTTATACCTCCGATATCCTCGATTATTTCCTCCTCCCACTTTTCCTCTAGTTCTAGCTCTTTTTTACTCTTTTTCTTTGGTGGCAACGGGGGTAACGGCGGCGGCGGCGTCTTTCGATTAGGATGTAAGGGAGCAATCCGAGACAGGCTCCGTTGTGATGATTTTAACAAGGGTGAATACACTGGCCGATTCAACGGAGATTTACACACGGTAAGAGCGGCAAATGGGGAATTGACGTGCGAACTGGCACGTCGGATGAGTTCATTCATCCCCGAAGTCCGATGCTTTGGGGCGATAGTATATTTTGACACCAAACTGGGGTATTTACTGTTTGGTGTTTCGTAATGCTTCTGAGTCGTCACGGTGCTGCCGGGAGGGCTGTTTTGAACTTGCACGTCCTTGAGACAAAATATCAGTGTCTACGGTCATAAAAAATAATAGTGACTAACTTTCAGCACCTCCCGATCGTCTTGATGATCTGCCGCCTTTGCGAAGTCGTCCGAAAACGCTGAATTTTCATTCGCCTTCAGATGACTATCAGGATGTGAAGCTCGAGCCTCTTCCACAATAAGATCCACGTTTCCATCGCTTTCATCATCCGAGGTAATAATCATCCTCTTTTTGCCTTTGATTCCAGGAACTTGGATGTTGTCATCTTTTCTAGATTCTTCACTGCCTTTCTTTCCCCTCTTTGATGTCCTCTTGGAAGGGCCTGTGGAATCTTCCATGATCTGTTCTTGTTCTCCAGCTTCAACAGAGTGAAGGGCCTTTTTCCTTCTCCGAGTGACCGTGGCAAAGGATACATCGTCATCGATCTCCAGGTCACTCTTACACTTCTTACCTCTTTGTTTGTTAGGCTTTGGGATTTCAGTGAGATTTTGGGGATTCGGATCACCCTGAGGTTGTTCCTTGTTACTCTCAAGCAGTGGTGAAAGGTGAAGGGCAGAAACATTGACAAAGGGGTCAGGCTGACCGGCCCCGATATTGAGCTCATCCTCCGTGTGATCATCGACAATTTGTTTCCGCCTACGCTTTTTGGAATTTGAGACCGAGCTTTGGTCCCTGTCCACCGTGGGAGAAGGGACCAGAGTGACCTGATTTACCTCCGCCTTCTCTTTTGCGCGTATGTTATCTTGGGGCACATTAAAACTCACATTTCCGAGTTCTCCTTGCTTCTTTTGAGGCTTCCGGGGGTTTCTTGTCCGAGTATTGGCATTAGGTGCATCTATTAGAGGTTGAATGACCGTGCTTGTGGAGTCGACCATATCAGCAGATTGGGGCAGCAGAGACAGAGGCGTAGTTAACACTGGCGGTGCAAGAGAAGAGGAACCAACGAAGAAAGTGGGAGGGGGCAACATATTATTACCGGGGTCAGCATATAATTGATCACGGTGATATTGAAGTTCATCCACATTTTCTTCGGAACAAGAGGACAGCAACGGAGGATCGGTATGTAAAAACTCAATCGCATCAATGTCTCTGGCCTGAGTCAAAGGTCTCGTGAAGGGTAGGTCAGGAAGTAAGCCAGAGTGAGAACAGTTGTTTGCGAGACGATCTAGTGGAGAAGAAACGGACGAGGTTGAATTTTGTAGAGTAATCTCAGAAATTAGACCAGGTTGGGGAGAGGGAGGAGTCTTCTTGAACGGTCGAGGCCGAACCTTGTTCCTGGCATTGATCGTTACAGAGTCATTTGTAGGTTGAAAAATTTGTGGTGCCGGGGCAGAACTAGCACTTTGATCAGTCTCGGGAAGGTCTTGTACTACTTTCTCTTTGATCTTCTTCTTGGATTTGCTGGGAGGTTGATTCGGCATAAACTCATCATCATCGGTGAGCTCAATAACATCTTGAAAAGCTTGCGAATGTTTCCCTTTTGATTTCCGTTTTCGCGTCTTTGCACGTTCTGCAATTGAAGGGATGGGCAAAAACACATCGTCTCGACAACCAGCAAAATAGTCTATCTGGCCATCAGGCAAATCAACGGAAGTCTCAAAGTATGCATGAGCTGTGTGTCCATCGATTTCAGAAGTAGCATACCAGCTGTTGTATGTCGGCACTATGAAATGGCTCAGCACTTTTGCTCGCGGAGGCCCCTACATACACATTTATGTGTGTGAACGATTCATTCAAAGGAAAACACACTGTTCCAATGAGCGTGTCCATATCCCTCGTCTTCACTATCGGCGATGATCTCGTTGGCCTCAATATGAGGGCTATCCATTGAAACAACTACTTAGTTGCGCCTAAGATAAGGTAGAGACGCTTGTGCACGGACTGCGACCGGATACCGTGTAACAAATTGTTGATTCAAAAGGAAAAAAATAGAGAAGATCGTGACAGAGCAGGTGATCTGCACGCGTTATGTGACGACGTGCACCTCGAGAACCAAAAGAGAACCAAAACTGAAATTGCACCAGTTGGAGATCATTTCCACAAAACATGTCTCAGTCATTCAGACATTCGAACCCGTCAGGAACTATCGATATCTCGTTGTTTTTAGAAGATCCCCAGTTCACAACACAATCCCTACCTACTTTGACATCCAGGATTGACCCTAAAATATCAACAAAGAATACATGACACTCGAGCAAGAATTGTCAGAGTCTAAGCTAATCGTCTGACCGGGGCGGCAAAGTCAACTTCGAGAGTATACTCATTGATTCAATAAAGTGTGGTCTGAGCTCGTTGATCTCCGTCGCGCTGAGATTAGGCAACTAGAACATCCCGTGAGCAGTGCAAAAATACACCTCAAATGCAAAAAGCGCACACTCAGCTCACTATAGTCGAGTTGTTTTAAACCCTCTCGACTCTTAGCCTGACGTGCCTCACGAAGGTCCTTCAGCAAGGAACGCAGCTTGTCCGGGTTTTCTAGATCATCCGAAGCACTGCAGATAGATTGCATGAGAATGGAAATAGTCAATGAGAACCAGAAAAGATACAAACACATCCAAGAGAACTTTTGAGATCTCCATGTATCGGAACGGAAGCTCGGTGAATGCTGGATTAGATGTTTCAAGTGCCAGACATTCTTGGAGATATTCTGGTAACGGTAGAGTGGACTTCAACAATAGGTCAGAAGCGAGTGAATCACGCACCGACAGTAAACCAGCTTGGTGCTAAAATATGGCATTTACGTTTCTGCTTGAGATTGATTGCAATCCAGAGAGGTACGCTCGTTTTGTTCGGAGGGCGAAAAGGGCCGTATACCCCCTGCATTGGACGAACAGTGACCAACGACAAATTTAAAGGTTTGTGAGATGGACGATAACATGATTTACAGATGATTTACAGCTGCATGTTTGCATTTGCTCGAGAGAAACGAGATGAGGCATTTGGTTGCGTACTGAAATAAAAACCGTCCTCTCCATCGATACGAGAGGAACAATTTCAATGGGTTGTTGGGTAGCCACAAGTTCAAGTTCAGAGGGTGCAATAGAAGTCCTAAGTGAGATTGGAAGGGACATTATTCAAAGGTGGGATAAACTTTTTGTCAAGTTGATGTTTGATCAGATTAGGTCAGGATGATGATTTACTGACACTACAGCAATATATACAATTGTTACAGTAATTCCAATTGCAGACAAGAAAATACTATGAAACGAATCTATAGATGAGCAGCAAGAATGAATCAAATTTCTATGTACAGGGTATAGCAATAGAGATTCACAAATTACACGGTAGTGGCTTGAGCGAATGCGATAGCAACAGTCTAACGCGTCCCTTGAGTGTCAAATCCCCAGTCATGTCAAAGGACTCACCTCAGAGTGACATAACGAGATTAATATAGTAGCAACTCCCCGTTCTTGTGCTTTAAGCTTGGCTTCACCATGAAGGTAAACAGTAGGGACGCCATCGACATTGTTCAGGATTTCAATGTCCTTCAAGGGTGCAGCAGCTCCACAGGACCGAACGCCAAGTGACTTGAAGACGGCTTCTTTGCCTGCCCAGCGAGCAGCGAACGAAGACATGGGCGAAGGCTGAGTGCGACAGTAAGCGATCTCTGCGTCAGTGAAGTTACGTGAAACAAATGTGGAGTTGTGAGATGGAACGGAGGAAATGAGCTCTGGTTTCATGTTCAATATCTGTCAATGACTAGCTGAAAAAGGTTACCTTGGTCAACACCAACACCAATTACATTGTTTCCAACGTTAGAAGTTAGGGCATGGGAAGCAACCTCTAGATTTCTAAGGTCCAGAGGGACTTTATCTGGAAACTTGCCCTTGAAGGAGTATTCACTGGTCTTGACATCGTACTTCACACGAGCCATTGAGTTGAGCAGAACTTCCTTTTCATTTTCTAATGTGTATGGTGGATGCTCCTTAATCTTGACAAGTGAATTTTTGATCATCATATCACTCATGGCTTTGTAGGATTGTAAGGCACGGCCACAGTTATGCTTCTTGTACTCTTCATAGGACGTGGGCTCGAGAGTGCCGAAAAGATAGCGAGGGTTGATGACTAGAGCCGTACCACCAACTTGACCAAAGCCAAAGGAAGACATGACTCCTGAGCGGATCCCATCGGTATAGATTGTCTTGGAGGGGAACATGAGGTGATGGCGGTCTTGGAAGTTAGAGTCAATGTTGCTGGAGACATTAGTTGAAGAGCAAAACTCATAGTATAGAACAATGACTCACTCGCTATTGCGGTTACCAGGAATTATGCCATGGCTGACATATTGGAGCAGACCATTCATTTGCCATGCAGCAGAACCACCCTTGGAATGGCCGAGGAGACTTTTCTGTGCAACGACTGGAATAGCATTGCCTGGGCTGCGATCGATAGTAATGAATATGTCATTCCAAATGCGAGTCTCGTTTTCCTCGTTTGCTCCTGTGCTAGTGCCATGGATAGAAAGAACCCCAATGTCGTCGGCAGTCAAACCCCATATAGCTAATGCACGACGCAAGGGAGAAATACTGGGATCAAAGCCTTTGAGCATGCCGTACGTGGCAAGGGCATCTTTCTCTTGACGAGAGGCTTCTTTTTCGAAATTAATGATGCGGGCAGCAACATAGTCGTCCTCAACCCTCTCTCCTTGCTCTTTACGGAAGGCAATTTCACTTCGGAGTTCGGAGTGCTCATGATCGAGCCACTGTGAAATTTGCGAACGACGGAAAGCTAGTTGACGGGAGCGATAAGTGACATCAAGAATGGGAGGCGGATATTTGGAGGGAACTTCGCGGGCAATGGTGAGGGCGCCCTTTCCGGGAGCGGGGACAGACCGGCCAGCTTTGTCACTGATAACCAGATTACGTCGATAACAGCAAAAGTTCAAATGTAAGGGAACTCACGTCGAGGTAGAAGTAAATGCAACAATCCCACGGATAGGTGCACCAATCTCAAGAGCTGTCTTGGCATTCATTAGTACGAGAACACCAGCACCTTGCGCTTCCATGAATCCAGCCCGTGAAGTTGTCGCAGGACGAGACATCTCGGTAGGTTCACGACCCATGGCAAACTCAGTCTCTGCATTACTGGTCGCCTTCATGCTTGCAAATTCGTATGAGCCTTCTTCGCTAATGTCGTCAAAACCTCCAGCAATCATGACCTTAGCCTTGCCGGACAGGATGGTGTCACAGGCGATCTCGATGGATTGCAGAGCCGTGGCACTGTGACCGATGAAAATGATCTTTGATGGAAGAAAAATTCACTACTTACCAAGCACCAACAGGGATCTTCACAGGGCCACTCGAAGACATAAGAAGTAGATTGATCCAACCAGCCGTCGTGTTAATGAAGCTAATCTGCATTTAGAAGCAATTGATGAGCAGAGATAACACAGACTCACGTCTCTTGTAAAATATCATTCTGCACCTCGCGCTCTTCACGACGATCCCTAAACATCTTCCCCAGACTCATAACACCCCCCATGCCAGATCCAATCGACGTGCCGATTTCAGATGGATGCATATGTTCGTAGAGTTCGTAAGGATCGGTGATGCCAGAGCTGATAAGAGCTTCTGCAGTGCAGGTGAGGGCCCAAAGCGTAGCACGATCAGTTTGGGCAATGATGTCTTCGGGAATGCCATAACGTCCAGCATCCCAGCCAGTAGGAATCTGACCGGCAACTGTTCGGCTGAATTTGAAGGCCTTGGGAACAAAAACACAAGCACCCTTCTTCAACTTAACGAACCACTGCCCGTCCTCTCCGGCCCAAATGTCACATTTCTCCCCGTGTTGGAGCTTGAATTTTTGAGCTTCAACATCCGAAACCTCAATTGGCTCAAGATCGTGAATAAGCTCAATCTCTTGGTTGAATACCTTCTTGTTGGGGTCATAGCCACGGAAAAGCTCAGGCTCTGCAAAAAAAAAAATTAAGTGAATAAGACGTGTTTGATGGTTACAAGAGATGAACTGACCGATCAGTCGCACACCAGCATGTGCAAGGATTTCCTTCTCATAACGTCCCCTGACATCTTTATCATCAACAGGCTCCCCGTTCTTACTGTCCACCCAGCCAACGTAAAGATAACCATTCTTTAGGCGACCATCAAAGTGCTTTATGTAACCCATCATCCATGCCATTTCGATACAACCTTCGATAGTAAATTCACCACGAGCCTCCATCTCCCAACGAGTACGCGAGCTACCCCAAGGACCGGCCTCACCGAAACCAGTGACGACAATGGTATTCTCGTGATCAATTAAGCCACGTAACTGTGAGACGTCAGACAAGGACTCGAAAGATTCCAAAGGTGGAAACTCGAAGCGGAAGTTGGCGCGAGGAAGAACGTCTACAGTCTGCAGAAGTCGCTCTGTCTCAACACCGTTGATGACCTTGAAATCAGCGGCACTATCTATGGTGATGGCATGGCAGAGATCAGCCTTCTTGCGAAGATTTGTGCGAATACGAGTGGTGATATCGGCGAGATCAGGAAGGCGATCCATGCCACCGTTGAGATCAGCCCAGATGGGTTCTACTTGAGTGATACTGAAGAGTAAAGGGTGCATCAAACCGAGGATATTGAATGCCATCTCTTTTGCAGAGAATGTTCTGACCACGTAACCTTCGAGCTCGTGAGCGATGATATTTGTTGGCGCCATGAGACCGGTGCCACGAGTCCATCTGTAGAAATCATCAATTGCATTTTTGCTTCAGTCAAGTACACCATACCCAATAACAGCACCAGCCAAGCACAAGTATTCGCCCCAACTCTCTGAAGCCCACCTCTGGAAGAGTGTCTCGAGAGAAATCTTGGACTCTGAATAGAGACCGTCATTGCCGAACAAACCATGGTTGGGTGATAGAGGGAGTATGACTTGAGTAGGACGAGTTACGATGCGCCTGCTAGCCTTCTTGTTCTTGACACAACCAAGGATGCGGAGGAGGTTGACAAGCATCATGCGGTGAGCAAGTTCAGAACGGTCATCGAGACCATCGATCTCGCGACCGTTCTCAGGAATTCCAGCGAAAGGCATGATATAGTCAAGATCCATGTTCAAATTATTATAGATGTAATCGATGAGAGCTTCAACATCTTGTTTAGAGGCTTGATTGAAGGGAACGACAGTCAAGGCAGATCCACGACTACCGAAAGATTGGAAGATAGCTTGATAGTA
>Ga0153987_1000650_pt1 | contig 10362 bp, 6 predicted proteins | sample TSNC071MetaG_FD_102279 | JGI IMG/M metagenome (GOLD analysis project Ga0153987, IMG submission 102279) | Attine ant fungus gardens microbial communities from North Carolina, USA - TSNC071 MetaG | ecosystem: Host-associated > Fungi > Mycelium > Unclassified | place: USA: North Carolina, William B...
AAAAAAAAACTGGCTCACTCGCTGGCTATTGGTGATGACTTATGCAAGTGTCAATTATACGTGCAATATGGGCATATTTTTACTCATCACACACACTCTCTCTACTCTCTCTACTTGTTCCCTGCACTGTTGAAATTGGAGAGATATTGTATATTGCAATCTCTCCCATGTCTGGACATGCGCAGTACTACTGTATATTCAATTAGGGGAATTATTATTGTATACAGAAAAGCAAAGGAAGCTGGCAATACATGTGTCCATACAAGAATGTATACTACAAAAGTCAGATGAAAAGTGTGCAGGTAAGAATAAATTGCAGGAGCAAAGACAAATGATGTACATAAAAAAATTCAGTCCATTTACAACATACACAGAAGGAGAAAGAGAGAGAAATCTTAATGTAGAGTTGGGCATTAGATGTGAAGTAAGGAATGCATTAGGGAAGAGGTTAACCTGAAATGAAATGAAACTCATTGACCACTACGACTAATGACAGTCATTAGCCCTGGAATCCCCTGTATGTTGTCCATGGCAACCGGGTGAGGTGTATCACGACAATTGGCCAATACAGCAAATGCAGTGTAATGCACCTGAAGAAAAAAGAGCTTTGTGAGTCATGGACGATTCGAGAGAGAAGAAGACAAGGGGGGAAAACGCACGGAAATTTTGTACTGTCCTCTTGGTCTGTTTTTCGGCTGGTTAATGACATATGACCACCTACACAGAGTCAGATGTGTAAGGACGATTGACAATTGAGAATAAGCATTCAAGGTGAAAATGAAAAAAAACTCACCGTTCGTCAACAAGCGTGTTCGCACCCAACATGATCGCTTGTTCAACTAGAAAACTTCTTGTCACTCGCAAAAGCCGAACGACATCGACACCTCCGTTTCCAGCACAAATATAGGTATCTTTGTGCACTACGGCAGTTCGTGTGATTGAATCCTTTTTTTGGTGGAAAGTAGCTTGTTGAGCTCGAGGGTGAGTAAGGGGTTCAAGTCCGGAATCACAGAAAATAGTGTACGGTCGTTTGGATCGACGCCGGAGGTGACGCATTTTGATGAAGATCTTGGCAATGGCACCTACAGAGAGACGTGCCGAATTGTTGGGAAAAGTAGTGTTGCCGGTCGGTGCTGATGGGGCTTTTGAACTACTGGAACTTTGTGAAGTAGCGCGAACGCGGCTGAGAATAGACATAATTGTTGAGGGGTGTCGATAATATATTTGAAAAAAGTGAGGAGGAAGAATGAAGGAGAGAGGAATGAAGAATAGGGCGAGTTATTGTATTAGATATTGTAAAAAGAGATCAGCTTAGCTATTCCTAGCTTCTCGGCGGAGTTTGAAATTCGACTTTCTTTCGGGATCTTGTCTTGACTCGTTCAGTATCTGTGTCTTGACACTATTGGCAGAATACAGATGCTTCTGTTTGACAATATCAGCCTCGTATCTTGGAGACGATCGCTATACGTTTTGACAGAGCTCGCTGGTAGAGAACTGACTCATCGATCTTCTTTTTGATCATGAGTACTAGTCATCATATCTTCGCCCTCCATGTCACCCACATGACCTTCTTTATAGTAATTTGGTGCCGGTATACTCTTTCCCAGCCCTGATTCTACCTTCCTTGAATTTTCCAGATTTTAGTTTGCCGGCCCAGTCTCTTTTATTCCCATCATGAAAGGGCCGCTGAAAGAGCCGCATCATCACTTGATCACTATAAAACGATTACAATGCTCTCTGGGCGACATGTCGCTTGCAATCAAGCCGTGGAAATCATCTTTATTTATCTTGTGATGCTTCTGTCCACACACACAAGACTACCTGACCGAAGCATTGTGAGAAGGCAGGCCAGGTTGGAATTGACGCTTGGCAACAATCAACTTATGCTATCCTCGAAGTAGACAGTCGCCGAAAGGAAATCAGTTGAGGCAACAAGTCCCCGATACTCGTTGCGAACTCTTTACATCGTACTTTTGGTGTGAAATCCAGCCACTGCAGAGATCAATACGTAGCATCGAAATTCTACCAGGCTAAGCTGCAGCAGCACTATAACATAGTATCTACTGCTAAAGGGCACCTGAGCATAATTTGTAATTGAGAGTCAAATTCTGAGTTTAGTGATAAGCTTCCAATGTCGGTCAGCAACTCTTTCCCAAAGATTTGATAATGTTCTTTGAATAATTATCACTTACGGCTAAATATTATGTCAAGTGTATTTCTACAACAAGACACAATAGGATATTTATAGGCTCATGCTTACCGCGGCCGTACCATCAAATTTGTTCCGCGCCACTAGTCCACGCTCTGGTCATTCACGTGAAGGCCCTGGCCGTTTCATTCATCAGCGTGAATTCCAGACTTCATCCCATAGTAGTCAAATTGAGATCTAGGTCGGACAGGTGTGTGCGTGCTGTCATGTAGTATCTCCTTCGGGATACACTGGTCCACTTCAAAATACGCTGCGATATAACGGTCTCAGTCTCCTGTCTCTCAAGACGGTATAACAAGATATCACACTGACAAGAGGACGCCTCAAATTGAACCTGGTGAAGTTTATAAGACGTTTTATTGGATTCGCAGGAATCAAGCTTGATTCTACAACTTTGACCTTTTTGTTTAGGCACATTGAGAGCAATTTAGCAACACTCCTCTGATATAACAATTCCTTTACATATTTGAAATCAATCTCCTATCAGTGCACCAGTTACTGATCTCTCTTGGAATTCTGACATCTTGCTACTGGGTGCAGCTGCAGACTGAGCTTTTCGAGTATCTGAAGGACCTGAGGCTTTTCAAGAGGGGAGATAGCACGTAAAGTGCTAACCACTGACATTAATCTGGTAGCCAAAAGCCATAGCGATCGGAACGGATTGTCCCTTACAGCCGCCGAGTTCTGCTTCTTTAGACCGGCTAAGACAAACCCGGCTCTAATGCTTCGAGATAAAGCATACGAAGTACGAAAATGAAGTAAGTGCGACGTAAGTCGCTCGTTCTATAGAGCTATATAGCTCTGATGATAGTGACGTCCAATTGATCTCTCTTTGATGCTCTTTCTGGTCTATATCTTATTCATCAATACAGCAGTTTTTGCTGCCAGACCAACCCATACTGTGGACCTTGGCTATGCACGGTATGAGGGTTTCTTGAACAACAACAGTGGAAACATAAACTTTCTGGGTATTCGTTATGCGGCAGCTCCGACCGGTGAGGCTTGTGATCTCAATCTTTGTTTTATTATTATTGAGGTGTCGTTCAGGCACCCTTCGCTGGAGGGAACCTCAATCTCCCTCGCCTACAACTGGCGTTCTTTCAGCGAAGAGACTTCCCGACAGATGTTGGCAGTCATTGTATGAGGACTTTGGTGTCCCTTACACTCCTCCTGAGGATCAAGAATTCGACGTAACGGACGGGCGCCAGGATGTCGTGTCTCTAGTCAGCAGCAGCCGTCAAGAAGCTCCTTACGAGATTCCACCACGATCCGAGGACTGTCTTTTTCTCAAGTAAGTACAAATGTTTGCAGTTTGCAACGTCGGCTTCCCGGGCTCTAACGATAACGTCACCGGTAGCGTTGCAACGCCCGCCAATGGAAACGGAAGCCTTCCCGTTATTGTCTGGATTCATGGGTTCGTGTATTCTTCTCAGTCCTATGCTTTCTGATATCAAGTTCAATTTTTCAGGGGAGCGTACTTATTCGGAGGCGCTTATCAGTTCAATGGAGAAGACCTGGTTCGTCACTCGGGAGGTAACGCGGTTGTTGTCGTCCTCCAATGGCGCATGGGCGTTTTTGGTTTCCTTTCGGGTTCAAAGGTGCGCGATGGCGGTGTTCTTAATGCGGGTCTTCGTGGGTAGAGTTTCAGAAGCCGAATGGATCCACCTGATCATACAAAGCTAGTCGATCAACAATTTGCCCTCAAATGGATCCAAAACCACGTAGGCGCCGTTCCAGTCCAGTTAGTATCTTCAAGACTCACGTGAATCTCCCTAGATTCATAAATTTGGAGGAGACCCTTCAAAAGTGACTCTCTGGGGAGAGTCATGTGGTGGGTTGTGCTGTTCTTGTCTTCTCTGCAATTTGTTTATCTTCATTTGATTGAGGTGCTGGTTCTGTGATTCAACACCTCGTAGCGAACGACGGAAACACGCAGCCTAGGCTTTTCCATGCAGGGATAGCCAGTTCATCCTATCTTCCGCCTCAATATACGTACAACCACAGTATCATCGAGGTAAGGCCCTATCCAGATATACTTGTCAGTCTTGTGGACGTGTTACACTAGGAAGTTTTCGAATGGGTTACTGAAGAAGCGGGGTGCGTACCAGTCCGTCCTACAAAGAAGACTGAAAGGATATGTAGTTGTTTATGCAGTTGTACTTCCGCTCTGGACACATTGACCTGCCTACGTCAAGCAGATGTCAATGTCCTCCATCAAAGCACAGTGGACATCACTTTTGGCCGGCGTCACGGACACGCTACCTTCATCCCCGTCGTAGACGGTACATTCATCACCGACCGCTCGACTGTACTCCTGAGTAAGGAAAAACTGAACACTGTGCGTGCTGTTATTCCTATTGACTTGGATCATTCATCCCGGGGTTTAATCTAGGATAAAATCTTAGTGGTCGTTAACCGGAATGAATCAGCGCGTCCAAACCTCGTCGATCCCAAAGCTACCTATGTAGTCCCAAAGTACATCGCGGACTTGTGGCCAGAGCTTACACCAGAGCAAATTGAACAAGCTGCGGTCCTTTACAAAGACTTGGGATCTCCACTTGAGCAGACTATTGCCATTAACAGTGAATGTGAGTGAAGCCTGGCAAGGTAGCAAAGGGCCTTTTCAGTGAACATTTGGATAGCAATTTTTGTCTGCCCCTCCTACTACTTGATCCGGGCGCTCAAAGGCAAAGCATGGATGGTAATCCAAGATTCCCAGGCATTTGTTGGTGCTTGTTCTCATCCTTGATATAGGGTCTGCTTGCTGTCCCTCCCGCATATCACCTGGACGATTTTGCCTACTATTTTGACACGTGCGTACTCTGCTTATATCCAACATGGGTTCTTGAACTTATAGTACCTCAGCTCACCCATTCTAGTCAACACCTCTGAACCCTTTAACGACCCTGTGTTCAAGATAAACTTTGCTGAATCGTACCTGAACTTTGCTCTTTCTCTTGACCCCAATGTCAAGTGGGATCCTATGAACACCCTGCCTCAATGGCCCAGGTGGAATGAAACGTATCATCAGGAGATGGTCTTTAATAAGACTGAGACCGATCAACCTTCGTTCGAGGTCCAGTCAACTCCTGATGAGCTCATCACTCGTTGCAAGTAAGTTCCGCGAATCTCTCAATGATCGTATTCCAATACTGAGGTCCCTGAAAGTTTCTGGGCAAGCATTACTACAAATACCTGGCAATAGGGAGCTGCTATTAGTAATGATCCAAAATACATTCATTTGCACTTGAGAGAATTGTTTTATCATGCACACTTTGAAGGAAAGGTGAGAAGTAGGCGAACAAGGTGAATGTAAGATTGAAGCAAAGGAAAATTAGCTTCAAGATTGTAGCAAGACAAAGTCGATTCTAAAACCACTCACAGTAGTTGGCAGAAAGCTTAGGCTGCTGATAAAAAAAACAAGACTCACTAGGAGTGTCAATAACACCCTGTTGATATAGTCTCTCAAAGATCCTGATAAATTTGCACTGGTGGGGCAGATTTTGGATTTGTTTAGTCAGTCTTCTTAGGTACAATATCCCAAATTTGCTCTCTAATAACCCAAGGTCCATCATACCACATCCTCTTCTCAAACACAAGATACTGCACCACATGACGTGTCTTCGCTGGAACCCGTCCGTTCACGCAAACAGAGCCTTCCGCTGGTTCGTGAAGAGGATTACCTCCGCGATCATAGATTTCGAGGCTCTGAAATTTAGACAAAAAAATCGTATTTGAGAGATGATACAAATGAAAAAAATCTTTTTGCACCTGTTCAGTGTCGAATTTAACTAAAGCATGTACCATCAAACGGTTCCCAAATTTGGGCGCTTCGGACGCCAGATACCCTTCTGTGGCGCGTAGAGAGACAATTTGAGTCGGATTTATTTCTCGGTGAAAACGCCAGAAATAAGAACAATCAACTTTATGCTTCTTCTGGGTGGTCAAGGTCTCAGAGGCAAAAGAACTTGTTGTCAGTCGTTTGATTTCTTTCAAATTATTCCTAAGATAGACCAAAATCGATGACATGTTTTATTATAGAAATCGATACACACTTGGCAATAGCAGTACATAGATCGTTGTGAATTTCCAAGCACATCTGTCGAGTCTGAGCAAGCCAACTCGTTGGTCTTGTTGACGTTGTACTAAAGACGCATAATGGCCATAGGAAGAATTTTCTGAAGAAACTATCATTGCGGGTGTTGACACCTGGCAAAGCATTTTCCTTCGCGAGAGCTACCAAACTGATCATGTTCTTCAAATCATTCTGACGATTTTTCCAGAATTGGTACCAAATTGTTTTGAGGCCATTGGATCGAAGTCGCGGACTAACGATGGTACATGGAATCATAACATCTTTTCTTGGTAAACCGACAGGTGCGTGACTGACTATGGATGCAAATGGGGTGAACGTACCTAATGATCGTACATTCTGGCCCCAAATATCTGTAGTTGGGACAAGTGAAGTGTATCTGCGAATGTCTTCGAGTCCTTGTATTTCATCTTGAAGAGTAGTCTCCTTTCGTTTTTCTAGATTTGGATCGCCTTTTTTGACAGTTACTCTAGCAGAGACGTAGAAGCGTTTTGTGTATTGTGGGTTTGATTCCTTTGAAGCGCCTGTGTGCCTCGGGTTGGAGGTAGACAAGGGCTTTGATGTTTTCTTTGCGGTAGCTAGTAGCCAGTTTTGGATGATCGTTTCACCGGCCACGGATGTGTACGACCGTCTGGTTGCAGCTCTTTCAGCAGAAAAGATAGCCGAACGGGTAAGGAAGACGAGGTACGTTCTCGAACTCATTGAAAAAGAAAATGTCACCAGCCGAGGTTTGAGTCATATTTGTTGATATTTGCCAACAGCGTCCGTTTTGCCGATTACTGTCGTAAACCTTTTTTGCTTCTTGTCCATCACCATTCACCATGCCTGTGTGTATTGTTTTCTTTCTTCCTCATAGCTCGTTGACTCTTTTCCTTTTATAACAGCGTCAATCTCGTTCTCGTACTGCTGCTCCCCGTGCTGCACCTAAACCTGCACCTGCACAAACTCGTAGTGCCTCCACAGCTGCCGCACCTCCAAACAGTTACTCCCGCGCACCCGCCCCTGCACCTCCTGCGGCCGCTACTACCTCAGCTAGCTCGTCTAGCCAGCCTGGTCTCCTTTCACAAATGGCTGCAACTGCCGGTTCCGTTGCAGTTGGCTCTACCATTGGTCATGGCATTTCCAGCATGCTTTTTGGCGGGGGAGGACAGGCTGCCTCAGCTCAGGAGACTCCTGCTCCTGCACCTCCTGTGCAACACCAACAAGCAAGCGGTATTAGCTGCGAGGCTCAGGCCAAGGGTGAGCTCATTATACTTGTATATGTCTTTCAACTGACGAGTATCTGGACCTTGCAGAATTCACTGAGTGTCTTGGCAAGGCCGATTATCCTTCGTGCACATGGTACCTTGAGCAGCTTAAGGCTGTAGGTCTTTAGCTAATTCTTCTCTTGATATTGCTAATTACTTTGTCAAGTGCCAAGCTGCTGCTGCCCCATATTAAAGCATTCAACATGTGGTGTCCTATCTCTTCTATAGCATCTCTATAGATGACGGCAGAAAGATACTGGATTACCTAGACATGTGTCTGGAATTTAATATCCAATATATTACAACACCTTTTCTTGGGCAATGTTTGAAGTCAAATCATGAGACATGACATCCTCGTACAGTACTACACAGATGCTTTTTGAGATCCATTGAAAAATGTATTCCAATACTTTTTCAAAAATTTTCTTCATAATAGATAATTTTATACGATTTACAAGCCAAACCATTTTGTAGCAACACTATCACAATAAACACAATAAACACAGCTGAAGTGCTTATTCCTTGCTAGACAATTTTGGATATTAAAGACATAATTACACTCAACTAATATATACGGTCATGCAAAAAATGCGAGTGATGCTATTTTAAGAATCTAACCCATTCAATTTATGACCTCGCAGATGGCAGGGGAAAAAAGTTAAAAGTCTCCAGTCAAAAGTCTCCACCAAGCTAAACTTTGAATGCATACTGATCGATTAAATGCGAGTAGTTTGAGCTCAACAGTCACAACCATGACCTAATACCACAATCAGGTCCTAGCCAGTCCTCAGGAAGCCTTTTACTTTGGAATGAGTTCTCTTGAGCCTTTCTTTTGCCTCGACCTCAGCCTCAAACGTAAGATCCCAACCAAGGCCCTGAGCCTCGAGGGAGAATGTTGCCATGTTCGGTATCTTGATCGTGTTTGCAGCAGACTGGTAGATCATCTTTATTGTTCTTCATGTACTATCTGCTGACAAGTGAGACTTATGTAGAACATCGAAGTCCAAAAAAACAGCCCCAGATGGCAATAAGAGAAAGAAGGGATACGGCTAGGGAGAGAGCAATAAGTTAAAAAAAACAAACAATGGAGTATTCGAATCGGACAAAGACGCAAAGTGAGGCACAAGTCCACACATTGCGTTCGAACTCTGACATTCTACTCTCGTAAAGTTCCTCAGCGGATCAAGAAAGTCTGTAGTATCGAGACGGTGCAAAATACTCCACATGCGAAGAAGCCGAGAGGATACCCAGTGGGATTATCCAGGATACTGAGAGCCCAAATCTGTCACATCCCACGAGTGAATGAGGAACTGGAATGCGTTTCATCTGAGAAAACGTACATAGCCACCCAAGCTCGGGCCTATACATCGCGCCAGACTGACAATGCTCTGAGCCACGCCATTTGCGTATCCTACCGCATTCGGAGGAGTCACTCAAAAGGATTTGAGTACAATATCACTTCAAAAACCCACGAGGCTCTTACTGTAGTTTAATAAAATCGAGATAGCAGTATAGCAAAAGGTGGATCCGCAGTATCGCAGCGCCCTGAGTTCCGTGATCAGAAGGTCATGATGGCAGTAGCAGTGCTATCATTGTTCACTTACGTGCTAAGGGTTAGTGCTGTTGGCTCAAGTTAGGACAACAAACATCGGAAAACCCAGCAAAAACTTGCCCGTCATGAGGATGAAATTACCGTCGTTCGACGGACTCGCAAAGACGCGGTATAGAACAACAGAAAGGTAGGATGGGACAAATAAAACAGATCCGACGCGATACATGGCGAGATGAGAGAAGCGTCCACGAGGGGGTCTTCATTTGAATCAGTAACAATCACAACAGTGCGTGCTCAGCCTTACCCGAGATTACTAGGTAAAGAAAGATATAATAAGTAAAGTTGCGTTCCAGACTAACTATGAAACTAAACTCACGGATAGAGGTAAAACTGATAAGCAATTTGAGCAAGGCACATCAGAGCAACTGTAGAGGAATGCACCTGAGCAGGTAAATCATGAGTAATGAGCAGGCTTATGACGTACTCAGTTGTGCAAAATGTCCTGCATTGAGATTTAAACCTCCAGCCGAGTAGTCCCTGAATGAAATGAGATTCACAAAATCTTGCCGTTGCAAAAGGACATACGTTACTAAGTAAGACATGAATATTTGATCGTGGGTGGTTGAGTGCAGAGCAAGCATTCCGTACTGTATTATCACAGCGATCGGAAGGAGGGAAGTTAAGGACGGCAATTTCTCCATCAGAGCCTCAGCATCAGCCTGAGTGCCAGAAGGAACACCTTCTCCTTCGACAGTTAAAGCTTCATCATTACTTGATCCAAGCCGTTGAACATCAAGAAAGGCTGGCGGAGTTCTGACTCCTGAATGGGAAAATATACTTGGAACGGTGCTAGAAAGACGGCGAGAAGACGCAAGTCCCGATATTGATGTTGTAAGAGCCCTGGAGGTGGACCTTTGGTGAGGAGAAGTAAGATGTGAGGGAATGTGAGAAGGAAGTGCGCCAGCGAAGCTAGGGCGATGTGACGAGCGTCGTGTCGGAGAGATATTTTGTGCCATACGTGATTGAGAAAATCGCCGACCTCGGACTGTCGAAGTCGGTGTATTGCCTTCTACATTGATCAAAGGATCTCCGAGATCGAAAGAATCAGCAGAGCCAGTTGAGTCCATTCCTTCATCCTCATCTGTTTCGAAAGGATCCTCGTTGTCAACATTCATAGCTGCAGCAACCCACAAATCTGCAATATTCGTTACGGCGTTTTCATTAGCCATCAACAGTCTTTGCGCAAAATTGAGATCTGAGC
>Ga0153987_1000651_pt1 | contig 10336 bp, 9 predicted proteins | sample TSNC071MetaG_FD_102279 | JGI IMG/M metagenome (GOLD analysis project Ga0153987, IMG submission 102279) | Attine ant fungus gardens microbial communities from North Carolina, USA - TSNC071 MetaG | ecosystem: Host-associated > Fungi > Mycelium > Unclassified | place: USA: North Carolina, William B...
CGAAAATCTCCTGGTCGATAAGGCCAGAGAGAAGAGTCATTACAACCCGAATCAATATGACTGGAAGGAGATTGATCTCGGTCATGTGATTTTTTAAAAATTAGCATTCCACATGTTCTGGCTGCAGAAAGATGGTGATATCCCTACACTGGGGCTTCTTCGAGATGATTCAAGATATCAGAGGCTTCATTTCTGGGTTCAGATGGAGTTTGTTGAAACAGATTGATGCATAAAGACCACACCTCCATTTCACTCCTAAGACATGACTATTATAAAATGGTTCCACAGCCAAACATTTTGCTGGCCTTCAAAGTACTCCTCAACTATATTGGACTTCATAACAGGCATAGGATCTATTAATAGAATGAGGCCACCTTACATAATAGTATGAAATGTTCTAGAAGGTCACATGAGCATGGTGTTAGATGACCTAGCCAGTGAGCAGCATTATAGGTGCCTAAAAGGAGCTTAGAGAGCTACAGAGAAAAGGAAAGATTGCCACTCATCAACTAGAGAGGGTTAATGAGAACTCACCAGAGTTCTTGTCATGAGATGGCTCCTCAGCCTAAAATATCACTGGTCTTTAAAGGCCTTTTTAATCAGATTGGGGATCACAATGGCCTGGGAAAGCTATTTATAGAATGATGTTATATTATGTAATACATAAAACATTCTAGAAGGTCATGTGCCCATAGAAAATTGGCACACAGACCAAGTAGTTTATGTATAAGTACTAGCCTAATATAATCCTGACCTTACTTCTAGGGTTAGCCTTAAGTCTTCATGACCTTGCACTACAGTTCTCCTAGTATTAACTCTACTACTTATACAAGAGCTAGCTAGGCATCCATATGTGTCTAGGTACTATATATAATTATCCTTTCTAAGATATGTCTCCTGTAGGTCCATTTGTCATATGTTCATGTAAGTTCATCACAAAACCATTCCTATATCATTCCTAATTAGTTTATATCCCTAGGATGTTACTTCTAACTCCCACAGCCATCCACTGATGATAGCCGTTAACTATTTATGTCAGAAGACCTTTCAGGCTATATCATAACATATGAAAAGACTTATAACCTCAAATTTACTCTGTGATTTTGCTCTAGAGCCCTTCTACAAGCCCTAGATTCCTTATCAAGCAGTTATTGAACTGTTATTTACTAGAAAGATAGTATATACCTCGGACCCAAAGACTAATAAGCTGGTATCAGGTTCTCAGAACTAAATAAATGATACTAGTCTCCTACACCTCAAGAACCTAGGCAAACCTCTGGAGTGCCATATAACTTTGATCTAAGATAGACTTAGATAAACATAGAACCAGAACAATGGATCAAAAGTCTATCAGTAGCTGGTAATCTAATCACTGGTAGGCTTACCTTGGAAATAGATATAATATACAATAACAACAGTGCAGAAAGGGTTTGCATATGATTGGAGTAGAATCTAGGATGAGTTCAGAAAGGAAACAAGCTAGTATCAAGGGCAGGAACATTGGTGGAATGACATAGAAGAATAAGGTATAGAAGTGGAGTAGAATCATATAGTTAGAGCTAGAGGTAACAGAGATGACAGAGAAGAGGGAATTAATGGGCAGATAGGCATAAGGTATGGGAATAGATGAAAGAAGATATAAGAGAAAAGAGCTTCCTTTTTTTATTTTTATTTTTATTTGAGTTTTGAAGATTTGTATAATTAATATATCTTTCAGGGTAGAAAGTGATGGGAAAGTCTCCTTGGGACCTACCCTCATCTCAGAAGCTCTTGGGATTGTAAAATGCAATTCTAGGAGTAAGTAAAAGCATAATTTTGATAGGATATCTGAGTTAGCTATTGTTAGGTGACCTAGCTGGTGAGCAGTGTCAATGGTGCCCAGAAGGAACTTAGAGAGATACTAAGAGGAAAGAGGATCTGCTACTCATTAACCAGAGAGGGTTAACAAGAACTCAACAGAGTTCTCCTAGTATTGCTTAGCTATTTATACTAGGATCTACATATGACTAGGTACTTTATATTTACCAGTATCCCCCATGTCTATCTGATACCATATGTGTAAGGATTGAAGAGAGTTGGCCAGTATAAAGCTGCTGTCCTAACTCTAAGGTCGATGGTCAAGAGAACTCAATAGAGTTCCCGCTCGATTCATGCCCAAACTTTATACTACTTTACATGGTCTGTGTGCAGTGATGACTAAGCAGGTACTCTATAACTCATCTACTGATCCCTTATCTTATCTCTTTATCACTGATTGCCAAAGCGTAGAGAGTCTAGGCCTATAAGTCCATGTAAGGGTCGGCCGGCCCTTCTATGTCCGAAACCGAGTCTAGTCCATCGTCTCCTAATTCTACAATCCTCGGGGTGTCTTCTTCCTCCGAGTACATGTCATACAATTCTTTTATAAGGTCTAGTCGGTTCATGACAATATGTCTACTACTGTATGTCTATGTCTGTCTATTACAGAACTGTTTTCATGTCATTTCCTTGATGTTTACATCCCCAGAATGTTACTATTAACTTGTTACAGTTGTGCCAGGACCAGTGGTAGTGTTTTGTATGGTTTACTACTACACTAAAAGAACAACATTAACAAGGCTACTTGGTAACATGGGTCCAGCTATTTGTTAGGCAATCTGGCTAGTGAGCAGCCAACAGGTGTCCAGAAGGGACTTATGGAAAGAATAAGGATTAAGGGAGATTACTACTCATTAACCAGGGAAGGTCAACGAGAACTCAACAGAGTTTTCCTAGTATTCTCTATCTATTTATACAAGAGAAGTACTAGGTGTCCACATGTATCTAAGGTACTATAATTGTCCTAAGTTCCCAAGATCTGTCTACTGTGGGTCCATCTGTCATTAGTGTACATGGCTTCATCAGGAAACCATTCCTATGTCATCTTTTGATACTTTATATCCCCAGGATGTCACTCCATACTTCCACAGCCATCCATCAATGACAGCTGCCGACTGACTATAACAGAGGACCTTAGGCTGTATCATAACACTATTTATGTAGTTCTTTTGAACAAGTATTTTGTTATACTTCCTGTTCTCATTTAGTTACTTTTTTGTGACAGTTTTACTATTTTGTTTATTTTATTACTCAACTAGTTTGGATCCAAATCACATGACTTATGGGCTCATCTCTAGGAAATTTATTCTAGTATTGTTATAAACCAACTAGACCTCATAGAAAAACTATATAATATGTACTTAGAAGAAGAAGACACTCCGAGGATTATAGAAATAGAAGACAACGGACTTGGACTTGATTCGGACATAGAAGGGCTGGCCGATCCTTATATGGACTTGTAGGCTTAAGATCTCCATGCTTTGCCAATCAGTAATGGAAAGATAAGATGGGATCAGTAAACAAGTCATAGAGTGACCCATTTAGTTAGTAATGTACGCAGACCATATAAAGTAGTATAAAGTCTGGGGACAATCAAGTGGGAACTCTATCAAGTTCTCTTGGTACCACCACCTTAAGTTAGGACAGTTGGCTTCATTCTGGTCAGCCCTTAAGTCTTACATTAGAACTTAATTCCCATTTCCTATAACCACTCACCTTGAGCTCTCATAACCTTTTACTCTCATATACTTCGATCCTCAATGGTGGCCATCGTAGTTCTCCAACCATCACCTCCAACTACAGATAGGCCCTAGCTTACATACAAGGGAACCTGTGTAGTAGTTTAGAACTATATGGTGGATGGAGTAGACCATACTTGGATACTTTTCTAGATCGAACCTGCAATATCGAGTGTTGTTAGATAATCTCTTCTCTAGAAGCTTTGTGCTGCAGTGCACTGCACTGGTACATGCAGGAGAACAACAGAAAGCCCTTAAGATACTGTTTAGCTTAGGGATTCCCTTCTTAGTGTCATGACTCAGACTTAAACCCCAAACTTTCACTTGCCTTCAAAGGACTCCTGGATAACTTAAGGGACTATAATATGACTCGAGCTATAAGTAGAACAGGTCAGGTGACCATCTTACATAAATAGTGTAAAATGTTCTAGATAGACATGTGACCCATAGGAACTTGATGCACAGATTAAGCCCAACATATATATAAGATAGGGCTAATACACTAGGGAACTTTATCAAGTTCTTCCTGACCTTTCACCTAGGATTAGCATTCAGTCTTCACGACCATTGCCTTACACTTAGGGATACTATTGTTTTACCCTTGAAATAAGTAGTCTAGTTTGGAGTAGTAAACCTTAGTCAGTAGTTGGTAGGTGGTTAGCTGGGTAAAGATTGTGTGCCCCAGTAACTGTAGCTTAGTATAATCACATCACTGGTTGCCTTGACCAAAACAAATTTCATTATTACAATGCAACTATACACGAGAGAGTACTTTGAGATGATGAGGAGGAGGAGAGAAGACCATTACTGTAAGAAGTGCAGTTGGTTTGGCCATATGGTCTACTAATGTAGAAGGAAGGAGATCATGGAGGAAAGAAGGAGAAAGCTAAGCAGCAAGGGCAATAAGTTTGTGCCTTTGTTAACTAAAGTATGCAGAAGGTTGGAGAGAGGACATGCAGTACACCCTGTCCAGGGAAAAGCACAGCCAGTTAGGTGTTGAGGGTGTGGGGAGGTTGGACATGTCCTATGGGGCTGTCCAAATAAGGCAGTGTGGCCTAAAAGGGCAGAAGTGCAGCATGTGAGGAAGGTAGAGAGAAGGAAGTATAGAGAGTGTAGAGGCAACTGTTATGCCCCTGTTTTATCTTTGTTCTTTGGTTGAAGGGGACATGTATATTGTCTTCATGTTATACTTCTTTTATGTTCCTGAACTATCCCTTTTCGTTTCTTCTCTTATCCACTGGCTACTATATCTTATAATGAGGCATCCCTGTCATGAACCGACTAGACCCCATAGAGGAGTTGTATGATATGTACTCGGAGGAAGAAGACACCCTGGGGATTGTAGAAATAGAAAATGATGGACTGGACTTGGTTTCGGATGTAGAAGGACTGGTTAATCCTTATATGGACTTGTAGGCCCAGGATCTCCACGCTTTGCCAAATCAGTGATAGAGTGATAAGATGGGATCAGTAGACAAGTCATAGAGTACCTACTTAGTCAGTGCTGCGCACAGACCATATAAAGTAGTATAAAGTCTGGGCATGAATCGAGCAGGAACTCTATTGAGTTCTCTTGACCACCATCCTTAAAGTTAGAGCAGTGGCTTCATACCGGCTAAACTGTAACATTAGCCAACTCCTGAGCTGGAATTAAGCCAACTGCTCTAAGTCAGTGTTGACAAAGAGAACTCAATGGGAGTTCTCACTGTATTATGCCCTACTTATATACAAGACTGTCTATTTACTGTTGTTTGTCTATGCATGTGACCATTGCATCAGTATCAAGTCATCTTGTCATTAGGACGCGGCGCTTTTAGAAAATAAAAGAAAAAGAAAATAGAAAAGAAAATAAATATTGACCTAGCCATAATAGCTAGTCAATCCTCAGAGAGGCAGTTCATGACATAAACCTCCAGGTCCCTTACAATCCCCTCATTAAACGCCTCATGGGGGACCATCCCCTTCTTTACTTGTTGTAACCCCAATATTGTAGCACAACTAGTATATAAGCTTCAGTAGATACATTGTATCTCCTTATGCTTAATCTATTGTGCATTCTCTTCCTCTTACTCCTAACTCATTCTCAAGCCTTAAGCCTAAGGTTGCAACCTGAGTTATTAGGTTGTTATCATGCCGGCTAGTAAAATTCTGGCTAAATAAGTAATAATAACGATATAACACTCCCCTAATACTTATTCTATACAAAGATGAGCACCCTGAGAACCAGAGAGAGACTGCTATCTGGTCGTGTTCTCAAGTATCATGCTTGAGAAGTGGAATAGTGGCTGTAATCACCACTATCTATCCCTCATAATAATCCTTGCTTGGATCATCTTATATGGTTATCAATAAAAGTTCCCCCCTCTGTATGTGCTCTCAAGAAAGGGAATAGCCTCAAGAGACCAACTCCCAATGAAGAGTCAGTAGCCTAACGTCATAAAGGTAAAGATAGACAGTAGATCATGAATGTAATAAAGGGGCTATATTTAGAACAAGAGACATGGGAGCAGGTTTGAGAGGGCTTGTGAAAGTATAACATGAGAGTTGGGATGCTTGAGGAGAGATACCTAAAAAGGTAGGAGACTATGGGAAGGTATAGAGAAAAGAGGAAGCCGGCTGTGAGGAGGAGGAAGAATATGATGCGCTCGTGAACAATCCAATCAGAGGAATCAGCGGTTTATTTTGAACACAATCTCTCTATGATAGGTTCTTACATGGCCATATTGATAAAAGGAAGTGTCAAGGAAGGGCCTGGATAAGGAGAACGAATGAGGAGTGAGGAATTAGACAGAGGGATATGGTCAGTATTCTGGCTGGCTGTCTTAGAGAACTCCATCGACTTTCTTTTTGTTTTCTTTATATGTGATTTGGACAGTTGTATTCTAATAAAAACCTCTAGAGTATGAGAAAAAGAAAGGAATCTCATCCCTACCTTTTTCTCTGCTCTAGAACTGAAAAGCAAACTCTAGCAAACTTAAGTTGAATTTTCTATTTTCTACTTTGTTTCCCTACAAATTACTCAACCTCGAGAGAACTTGGGCATTCGCTTATGCTAAGAGATTAACCCCTCGCTACAGTTCTTTGTAGTAAGCTTCCAGTTGTACGGTCAGCTGAAGTAGAGCTTGTACGAGGCTCTGGGAGTTCTAGGTAGTAACTGCTGTATTGACGGCAAGCTAGGCTACTAAACTAGGTAAGGACAGTAGTGTTACGGTGTGAGACGGACACACGCCTTTGAGATCCAACTAGCAAAAGCACTCACGAGCGAGATTTATTATTATTTTTAGTCCATTTTATACATCAAAACCACCAGTACGCTCCCTAAATTCTAATTACCTCCCCAGTGCCTACTTGTTTGTGCACAACTGTGATCCATCTCAGAGACTACAGTACTCTGACTTGTGTCTGTTACCCTTGTTTCTGATAAAAGAACATATCCAACTTTCTGATTTACTTTTATCACCCCATCATCATAACAGCAAAAATCACAGGAACAACAGATGTCCCTCAGCGAAGCTGTAAAAAGAAGGGTGGAAGCTGAAGAAAGGATGGCACAAAGGAGTGGAGAGAGCAATAAGGAGAGGTGGGTTGATAGAAAGGTATGAGAAAGGATGGGTAGAGCAGGATCAAGTGGTAACAATAGTAAGGTGTCTAGACTGCAGAGTATCTGGCACACAACCATGGGGAAGACCAACCTAAAGGTACTGGAACAAGGATGATCTCTGAAATAATTGATGCCCTAGATGTCAGGAAGATTGAGGGAAAAGAATGTGGGATATAAGCAGGGGAAAGAGGATCACTAGACAGTGCTGAACTTGTAGGAAAAACAACTCTCTGCCCATAAAAGAATAGAACCCAGAAATCCAAGGTTGGACATGTGGCCTATGCACTAGGAAGGAAGAAAGGATTGTGGCGATGAGAAAAGAACTAGAAGACTTGAAGGTAAAGGTGACAACAAGGGAAGAAGAGAGAGATGTAAGGAGGATACTGAGACCTCTTAGGGAGGTATGGATGGAGATAGGGATAGAGAAGTTGGACAGTCATGAGAAAGTGATAGTAAAGGCATTACTGGATAGTAGGGCAACAGGATTTTTTGTTGATAAGAAGTTTGTGGAGGAACACAGCTTCAAGTTGGAAAAGCTAGATAGGCCAATAGAGGTCAAGAATGTAGACGGTACCAGCAGTAGTGGTGGAAATATCACTCATGAGTTAGAGTGTAATGTGCTCTACAAGGGTATAAGGTTCTCAAGGTTTGGCCAGTATGAAGCCACTACCCTAACTCAAGGTAAAGGTGTTAAGAGAACTCAATAGAGTTTCTGCTCATTTTATGTCTACTACTTATATATGTCAAACCATGGAGAGTCCATTGCTACAAGTCCATAAACAGGTCTGCCAACCTGTCTTTCATATCTGATTCTCTGTCTATTATCTCTGTGATCCTCAGAGTCTCTTTTTTGTCTGAGTACAAGTCATATAGCTCTTCAATTGGGTCAAGAGCATTCATCACAAAGGGACACAGTGAGAGACTAAGAATGAACGTGTATGAGTTGGAGAGGACAAAGATAATATTGGACATGCCTTGGTTAGCTGCTCATAACCCAGAAATTAATTGGGAAACCGGAGAAGTTAAGATGTTGAGATATCCTCCTTGGTACAGAAGGAAATTAGCAGTTAAGGAAAGAAAGCCAAGAGAGGAAGATAGGAAAGACTTAAGGTAAACAATAAAGGATAGGGAAAGAGAAGAGAAAGCTAGAGAAGATAGGAGGAAGGTGGAAGATATGGTCCCTAGATGGTTCTATAGATGGTTGAAAGTGTTCAGAAAGCAGGAGTCAGAGAGGATGCCAGTACAGAAACCCTGGGATCATGCTATAGATCTTTAGGAGGAGTTTATCCCAAGAAAAGAAAGGATTTACCTTCTGTTGAGAACTGAAAGGGAAGAAGTACAAGCATTTGTGGATAGCCAGTTAAAGAAGGGCTATATTTGACTAAGCAAGTTGCCACAGACCTTATCTGTGATGTTCATTCCAAAGAAAGATAGGAAGCAGAAGGTGGTACAGGACTATCAATACATAAACAAGTTTACTGTAAAGAATAGTTACCTTCTACCATTAATTAATGACCTAGTAGATAATATGGGTACTAGAAGATGTTTACTAAGATGGATCTGTGGTGGAGATATAACAATGTCAGGATTAAAGAAGGAAACGAATGGAAGGCAGCATTTACAATACATGTGGGATCATTTGAACCAGTGGTCATGTTCTTTGGCCTAACAAACTCACCCACTACCTTTCAAACAATGATAAATGACATTTTCCATAACCTGATCAACAAAGGAAATGTTGCAACCTTCATTGACAATGTTTTGGTGGAGACAGAAACAGAGGAGGGGCATAATGAGTTGATGGAGGAAATTTTGAAATGGTTAGAGGAGCATGGCTTGTATGTCAAGCCAGAGAAATGTGAATAAAAGGTCAGGGAGGTTGGTTTCCTTGGGGTAGTAATAGAACCTGATGGAATTAAAATGAAAAAGGAGAAAGTAAAGGACATGCTAGAGTAGCTGACCTCAAGATGTGTAAAAGACATCCAGAAGTTTCTGGAACTAGCAATTATAAAGGATTTTGTGGAAATTGCTAGGCCAATGTACAGGCTAGTATAAAAGAAAGAGAAGTGAAATTGGCAAATTTAGATAAGGAAATGAGGGTAGAAGCAGACGTCTCAGACTATGCAACAGGAGGAGTATTGTCGATGAAATATGAGGATAAGAAGTGGAGGCCAGTAGCTTATATTTCAAAGTCATTGAACAATATAGAAAAGAACTATGAAATTCATGACAAAGAGATGTTAGCAGTTATTTGGTGCCTGAAAGCATGGAGGTACTTCCTAGAAGGAGTGTGGATCAGATTTGAAGTTTGGATGGATCACAAAAATTTAGAGTACTTCATGTCAAGCCAAAAGTTAAATAGATGACAGGCTAGATGAGCTCTATTTTTATCTAGATTTGATTTTAAATTAGTACATGTTCTTGGATCTAAAATGGGAAGAGCAGATGGGCTAAGTAGGTGACCAGACTGGCAAGAGAAAGTCAGAAAAGAGAACGAGGATAAGACATTGGTAAAGAAGAAATGGTTGGAAGCAAGGGCAGTGGTATTAGACAACTAGCTGCAAGCAACAGCAGTGCCAAGATAAAAGGGACTTGGAAAGAATAAAGGAAGGAGGAGTGCCACTTGCAGACTAGGATGTCAAATGAGAACTTGATAGAGTTCTCCTAGTATTGATGTTTTACTTATACTAGGATGTACATGTGACTAGGTACTCTATATTTACTAGTATTTCCTATGTCTATCTGATGCTATGTGTCTACTGTCATGTGTCCATGCATGTCCATTACAAGGACATTCTCATGTTATCTATGTTAGCAACCAACCGCGAACAGCAGTGGTGCCAAGGAAGGGACTTGGGCGGATAAATAAATGGGGGGATTGCCACTCGTAGATCGGGATGATAAACGAGAACTCGACAAGAGTCCTCCTAGTATTCTCTACTTATTTATACAAAGAGATCTACTAGGTATCACATGCGACTAGGTACTCTATTATTATCAGTATTTCCCATGTCTATCTGATATCATGTGTTGAGCATCCATCTGTCGTATGTCCATGTCATGTACCTGACAGGACCATTCCCATGTCATCCTATTATAATTACACCTTCCCAGAGGTGTCACTCTAACTCCCACAGCC
>Ga0153987_1000652_pt1 | contig 10319 bp, 8 predicted proteins | sample TSNC071MetaG_FD_102279 | JGI IMG/M metagenome (GOLD analysis project Ga0153987, IMG submission 102279) | Attine ant fungus gardens microbial communities from North Carolina, USA - TSNC071 MetaG | ecosystem: Host-associated > Fungi > Mycelium > Unclassified | place: USA: North Carolina, William B...
ACTGTAGTTATCATATGTCACATCTGCTGCCAAGGTGAGCTTATTAGTGATCAGATTGACAGGCCCTGCTAGTCTTTGGTCTACAGAAGGCCAGTACTACTCTTCTACCACTTCCCAGTGCATGGTAGTTCAGCAATTGGCCTGGAGCTTGTAAGAGGCCTCTAGAGTGATTTTATAGAGTGAAACCAAGGGTACTGTCTGCCCTATACTACAATTTAACAGAATTTTGAATTCTGGCATAACAGTGTCATCCCAACAATCTTGAGCCTTATACTTAAGAGCACTTGCAGAAAAGAGATCTTTCTATTGACAGAGTCTAAGATTACCCAAGCAGGTTATTATAAGGTATAAATAGTGGTGACTATAGCTACTACTCTACTTCTTAAGCCCACTGCTGAAGAACATGACCAGACATCTTTTCTAATCCTATCTAGGAGACCCACTCTATGTATAGAATGGGCTCTCTAGGAGCTTATTGTTATGAGACAGTTCTGCAACCAAATACTTTCCCAGCCTTCTGGAACCTTCTAGAAGAAATCAGCCAATACAATGGATTTAGTTCTATTAATAGCATATAATATCAGCTTACTAATCATGGAACATTCTAGAAGGTCATGTGAGTGCAGGAGTCAGGTGCACAGACCAAGGCAGAAATGTATAAGTAATATAGGAATACAACAAAGAAATCCATTGAGTTCTTCCTGACCTTTTACCTTGAGGTTGGCTTAAGTTCTTCATGACTTCATCCTAACACTTATATTCTTCTAATTTTGTTTATTTAGCCAGAATTTTGCTTATAGGTGTAACAATCTAAGTTTCTTCTGTACTATCTGTGCCAGCCCTAAGGCTAGGTTATCTAGCACTGGTTCTTTTTTCTATAGGTTGTCTTAAAGTTATGTATTAAGACACCAATGGTTAACAACTGCTTGAGGGTACCTGAGCTCTCTGTGACCTACTCCTAGCACTCAACCATAGATGAAACACCTTGCTCTCCATCTATATCTTGTTAGATAGGCAATACTAGGTAAGTCAACCAAAAAGGTTTGAGATAGCATGAACCAGAGTACTAAGGTATAGTGTCTATGATTTTGTATGCAATATGGAAGGGTTGTATTGTTGGGGTACAGAATGTGGGTTAGAAGCTGGATTGGTGAGACAAGTACACATGTTGGAAGCTAGGCCCATTCATTTCTTCTAGAAATAGTCATTCTCTTTTTTTGGTACCTACTTTTCTTGGGCCTTGTGCTTAGGTAGTGTAGGAGGTGCACTTACAATGTACATTGCAGAGTTCTAGTCCCTTGGTATGTTTTTTGCTACTGTGGTCTGCTATTGAGCCCCACATGATAAATTGTTGATCTAAAAATAAAAAAGACCCTGAGGATTATTCTACTCTTGGTGAGCCCAACTGTTTCTGCATGCCTGTGGATACTAATGATTTGTATACACATTGTGAATCAGAAAACTGGCTAAAAATAGGTTCTTATCACTGATCAGAAATAGACCAGACAATAATATAAGACCGTTGTTTCCCTCCCACGACAATCCCAGATCCGATCCCCAAATGGCTTATAGGGGCTTTCATGGACTTTTGTTTTGTATAACTTATGCTCGTTATAGGATGGACCAATCTGCTTCAAGTACGATGTCTACGGATAGCCGGTATCATCGTAAACGAAATGTAAGTGGTTCGTGCTTATCTTCGTGCTTCTTTGTTAGCAGAAGTGAAATCCTGTGCTCCCTATGTATATTTTCATAACATCCCTCAATCACCAAATGTGTGATTTTATGAAGTACTCACACCAAGACAGCCACTCAATTTGCGACTTTCAGAGACCGCCGACTCCGACATGTCAACATGCTGACCATCATCATACCTCTCTTGACTTCAGGATTTAGTGCGAAACCGATGATTCTTGGTCTTCTCGTCCCCATTTAAGAGGCCCTTCACGATTCACGTGATCTTAGAGTAGGCATATTGACATACACATTAAGTCGAACCAATAGAAGAATCATCCAGATAGCAGGAATACCTAAGAAAAGTAGAGATAACATCACGCGTCTGTATTACCCGTCAAGAATCAACGATAACCCAATACCATAAAGAAAGGAGAATGAGAGGATAAGATGTGCACATAGATCAAATTGATAGATACCATGACGTTAGAGGTTATGTACTGCGATCAAGTTTTCCACAGAAAAGCTCGGGAGATCATTAACACCATGTCAAGCGAAGTCTCGCTCTGAACATTGTTCTTTGACGACGTGTAAATCTTGACTTTACACTAGGGTGTTCAAAGGGGCTCCTGATACCGGCGACGCTCGCAATATAGGTTATATAAGAATTTTGGGTATTGATACGATTGCACGGCGAGGCGCCAGCATACGCACAACATCAATACCCATATATACTTGTATAAGTCGTCTCAAGAACAGACGGAGAGGAATCATCAGACAGAAGTGTCCGAGATGCGATGAGAGCAGGTGGTGTAGAAAGATTGACAAGTGGATAGTAAGGCCTAAGAGGTAAGCCAAGTGACTGATCCAAAAGTATCTGGAAGGTGATATAGCCAACAAACCAGGGATATTCACGTTAAAGGCAGATGAGATCCATCGACAGGGGGTATGGAGGTCATAGATAGCAACTAAGGATATGAACATGCATCGCCTCTTCACCAGTAAGACTGGCCAGCAGGAACACCGAGAGATTGTGGGGACTGAATAGACGACCAGGAGAGAGGCTGTGGGACTCTATTTGTCGCCAAGCCTTGGGTCTGGTCGCCAACGAAAGTGGTATTGACAATTTGGGTATGAGCACTATGTTGAAGCATTTGTTGTGGAGCCTTGTCATATATCATTTGAGGTTTCTCGTAAATCGGTGTCCCGGGTACACTTTCATCCATCCTCATACTAATGGACATCATACCATTTCTGTCATATGAGGTAAGCCCGCTGCCATGATGGAAATAGCCTGCTGATGGATGTACGATTTCGTGTTGTAGGATGCCGAATTGTGAACTAGCATCATTTTCGGGAGGAGAAGAAACGCCATTGGCAGACGGCGACTGGCTAGAGTAGGAAAATACCGAAGGAGCAAGCTGTACTCTGTCAAACGCTTGAGGCTGAGGGTTCTCTGTCATGACGTTGGGTCGAGAGTTGATGGACGGATACGCATCTGGACTAAACTGGGAAGGTCTTCCACTGGTAATTCCAGATGTCGGACCATCCGTGGATCCGTAACTCCTGGCCGGGCTGCCTTTGTCGAACTGTGACGTTGGCGTGTGGTGAGAAGCGTCATCCGAGCGAGTTGTGCATTGATATGGGGAGGATGATACACTGGTTCCATGACCGCCAGGCGGCGCAGGGCCTACAGAGGGTGAATCGCTTGTTCACTGGTGAAATATGTACACGAACCTTCTTCAACGGTGTATATTGGCCTATTCTGTTCAAAAGAGCTATGATGTCCCGTCTATAGCCAACTCAATGAGATGACACCGCTGCAATATGAGGCAGCTCACCATAAAATTTTCATGAGGTATTGGATATACTGTCTCGACTTGCATTGAGATTTCAGAAGGAAATTCGGAAGGAGGCGAATCGTTGTAAGACATCATGGGTGGTCGGGAAACGGGGTGTGGTTTGGGATGCTGAATTTCAGCAGTCTAGACAAACCATGAGCCCAGTTGTTGAAATTAAAGAAGTGGATTTACCTGTCCATGAGGTACTGAGTCTAACTGGGTGATTGCCAAGGTATAGCTCTCAGGCCTTGAATAATCCTTATTAACAGATTGGTAAACAGGTCCAGTATGACCCATGCGTCCCTGCCTGCACCTGATACCAAGAACGGGAGGCGGACCTGGCTTAGCATGCTTTGTGGAGTTATAGTCCTTCTTCTTCAATGTAACGCCATCGGAATTTGGGCCAGGGCTAAGTTGATCATGTTTTCGCTTCACGACTTGTTGAGCTATTTGCGTAGTAATTCGAAGCTTGGGGGGAGCCATGCGCTGTTTAATTCTTTCCCAAATCTCCCGCCTCGACCTTCCGAGAGCGTATTCCCTATCCATCATGATCTCAATACCTCTCCTGATCTCTGCTTCACTAATAACCGATACAGCAGTTGAAGACTGAGTAATGACAACAGCATCCAGAACCAATCTCTCGAGGGAATAAAGGTCCATCAACAGAGGCTCAACGATGAGATGTTTATCGGACTCCTTACATAACAAGCCATTTAACTTGTTTCCCAACCGGAGGATTGCTTGTGCTGCACCAAGACAAGATTGTGTCGCCATCGCCATCGCACTTCCTTGTATCTGGGGCTTCTCGATAGCTCCAGGCTTGCCTGGAACCTTAGTAAGACCCAGAGTCCCGTTTGCTTGCTTGACGACGGCCGCAGAGTTTGCAGAAATGAGGAATGGCACATACACTCGAAGAATCAAAATCTGGGCAACGAGAGACAACTCCCATTTGTGCCTAAACTCGTCGGCCTTCTCGTCCTCATCTTGGCAGATGAAATCTCGACTCCATCTCCTAATTTCATCCTCTAATCTAGCAGCTTGATCAAACGTGTATCCACAGCAGCATTGAGGGTGAGATAGCCGATGTTTCACATGTTGTGCAAGCTCCACGAGCCTGTTGATGGTGTCATATCAAATTGATACTTTGATAGTCCAGTACGATTCAAGATTTACGCACCGACAGCGTGCGATCACGTATTTTCTTGTGATCGAGTCGTAGAGGTTGCCATTAAGCTCCGGTAAACGAACAGAATGAGACATTGGAGGAATCAATGAAGGATGGCCGAGTGCATCTGAAGTAAATCTAGATAAAACAGATAAGATCGGACATAGCATTATAGTCCGAAAAACCACGCACAAATCGTAAAATATTACATCCCACCAAACCACGCAACGGAAATCTTCCCAATGACGATGAGAATCGGCCCGTGAGGGAAGTTTGTCGTCCGATTGTTGCCAAGTGGCTATCTCCTTTCCAAGCCCAATCTCTCGAGCTATATTGACCATCTTACCAACCTGTGAAAAAGATGAGCAGGACCAGAGGGACACCTGGCCAAGCCCACGAACCATTGCAAAAATTATTCTAGGTTTCGCACCGGCCTCTTTCCTCCGCTCTCCTGAATCGTTGACGTGATCCTGAGTGACGAGCAGCAGATAACCCATGCCAGCAAGGCACGCTACCAAGAACAAAACATAATCTTTCTCCGACTTCTTCGAGTGCCAGTTCTCCCAGACTGAAAGCGCTTGCTGAGAAAGCGCGTACAAGATACCAGCATTGACATCCTCTGTGTCAAATACTTCGGGAGGTGACACAGCAGCCCCGATCGCCAAAATAGCCGTAGTCATGGAGAAGAATATCAGGTCCTCTTCTGCCTTTCTCTTCTCTTTCTCTTTTGAAAGTACGGGTTCTGATGTAGAGGTGGATCTGGGTTCGAGAACCAATCGTCCTGATTCCGACTCCACAGCATTGAGACCGGGAAGGCGACCATTAATCAGGCTAATGGCTCTCTGCTCAAACTTATTCCAACCCCCTGGTAATGGAACAGGCCTCTGAGCCAGAACTGGTCTGGCTCGAGCCAAAATGCGCGTGCAGATTGATGAGCTTGGAAGGAGACTGAGGACAGCTGGGGTAACTGATGGCACCTGTGAAGTATATGGAGAACCATATGGCTTTGTCTCAGAATAATATTCACTGACACGGGGAAGCAGTGGCTGGGGATTGAGATGACGGGAATGAGGAAACAAAGCAGTGTTGAGTCTTGCACGAAGCTTTGTTCGGCGCTCAATATCCGCAGGAGAAGGCTCAATCTTGATTTGGGGAGGGGGTCGTCCAATAGTAGAACGTCCTGAATGTCCATTCTCTGCTGAATCCAGCCAGGCAGAGTGGAGTTCTTCCGATGAGAGAGCAAGCGGACAGGGTGCATCATGCACATGGGTTATCACAGCGGCGGGATGGTGTTGATGCTGATGGATCTCCTGTGAGAGAGGAACAGATCGCATCGGAGGGGGAGGAGCAGATGAGGGAGGAGGACGATGAGCGCCAGTCACATTCTGGAATTGAGCAGGAGGATAAGTAGACTGGAAAGATCCAGATGTCAATTGGGCTAAAGTAGATTCGACCTGCAGCAGACGATTATTGAGAGAATGTAGGTCGACCTTTTCCGCCGCGGCTGGTGAGTAGATACACCTTGCGACGGTATCCCGCTTTGTACAACTACTGCATGGAGAGCGGCGATCACACTTGAGCTTAAGACGTTTGCACTAGAAAAAAATGAGTAAACAATTAAGTGGATAATTTGAGGTAGACAGACCTCGGCGCAGACGACAGTGATGCGGGAGCGGATCTGACTGCAAATATAATCGTGAGTGAGTCAGAAATATCAAACAGCTACGGCGTACGGTGTGGACGCTGTCTGAGATGATGAAGACTGCTGTTCCATGACGCTGCGGTGGTGGTGGGAGAGGCTGAGAGGGAAAGGCGCCCTCGTCGTTCTCGATTGTTTTCTTCAATAGCCACCGGTCTGTATTCTGTGACACAAAACCGTCACACATCTCCATCGAGAGATCCATCGAGATCTCGACTCGGATCCACTACCTCTTCTGGATTCCAGGTGCCTGGCAAGGACACCCTTGCTGAACTCGACAACGCTGTGTTGCTGGGCGACTCAATTGAAAATAATTGCTGATGAACCAATCCACCCCTTCGAACATGTGTCAATATAACTTCCCTCCAGGGCCGCGCACAGTGCTTTCCTGGCCAATTTTGTGACCCTGAAATGCAACAAAGTGGCTTGCAGATCCTTGCTTCTGCAGCACTGTCCAGAGCATCAGTACCATTAAAACTATCACGTAACGTTGGTTGAACAACCAAGTATCTCCTCTACAGCGGGCACTCGGGATTTTTGGGGCAATCTATGACGATAATCCTGAATTGGAATGGGATGCAATGTAAATACAATGTAACCTCCATTCAATACTGCCACCGGATGCTCTTGGCACCATTGATTCTCAGAGTACACGATTTTTTACTCCAAATCGAGCGCCTTCTTCAGTATTGACATTATATTCATATAGCTACGTACAAAGCGAACTATAAATGTCAATTTAAGAACCTGTCGGACGACTTTTGCACATGTAAGCATCTCGTGCTATGGTTCAAAAGGTGACATCGGCTAGTATAGCGAGTACGGCAATAAATGGCGCCTTTCCTAACCGCAATTTAACCAACTCAGTCCTAATTGAGTTCTTCACTGCTGTCGCCACCAATCACAAGCCTCATATATTCCCCTCCTGAAAATGGGGAAACCATCATGATGAACTTCATGAATCCCTCTTCGGTGCAGATACCGACGCTGTCCCGATTCCGCGAGCGTTGGTCGATGATTGATCAACCATCATGCATCGACTTCCAGATGAATGCCAACGTCCTAGATGATGATACCTAACGTCGAACAAACCTTAAATTCATCGGAGAAGCTTTCTAATCGAGTCTTCAGACCTTCCGTGAGTACAGGTCTCGTCGTTCTCATACTCTCAGGGTTCAACGTTGTTTCGTCCAGGCACAAGGACGTTTGATCATGCTGCATATAATGGCTATCATTCCAAACTCTCCTCTAAATCATGCACTTTCATGGATAAATTATCTCCCCACCCTTTTGAACGAGTTGTTGCCTCCAAATGATCTAACTCTCCATAGCTTTTTCATCAACAGTGCTGTGTCCCAAACCTTCTTCTAGGTAAATACTCCTTAAGACCTCAGGCTAGTGCTAGCATGAAACATGCCAAACGAGCATTATGTATTTATAGATCGGTAATTGCTGGACACTGTGAGGTAACCTAACGTGATGTAAACGTGGTATCCGAGCCTCGCAAAGAAAACGTGGCCTTCAACGCTACCCCGGTGAACCAACAGCTCACTGGTATTATTAATTGAACCTATCATTACCAGGAATGTGAACCCGGCAGAAGGTTAACTCAATATAAAACGTGAATCTAATAATCAATCTGGGTTATTGAGTTGTGATCAAGGTAAAAAGTCACTCAATCCAATACTCCCTGTGGACTGGTTTAATCAACACGTTGCATACCACCTGAGAACCCGACTGTATAGTGATGTATACCTCATCATATTCTCTCGAACGTTAATTGACAGCCTTCTCAGCGAGCCGATTCTTACCGATGTCGTTCTCGCCAGCCCCGCAACTATATGTCCACCTAGAAAAATAACCCAATGTTTCCAATCACTGAGATTCTAGTCCATCCGAGCAGACGGCCAATTTCCTGCCAGTACACATGTATCCAATTCATGGTTGATTACACATGTCATAAGAGTGAGGAATCTCACGTGATCAGTGCTTTTTTTGGTTCTACGCTAAGATGTGGAGAGCCAAACCGATGTCAGGGGCATGTCTACAAGGTGCCAAAGGAGTAGGGAGTGAGTGAAGCTGACTCGTAGATAGGTAAAGTACCAGTATGTTTGAATATGTTAGCAACAAGAAAGAAAAGATGAAATAGTATGTATCAGGCTGGGTAGAATCCTGACACCATGTGTTGTGAGCTTCCTAATGCCCAGTATCAAAAGAGGTCCTCCTTCCATCATTCTGGCTGATATCTATTATTTCATCTTTCATTTTGCAACTAGAAGCAATTAGGAAAGTACCCACTTGTAGATGAAAAGATGGCATTCTGTTATCCTCTCCTGTCTACTGTGTTTGGTGACTTCTGAGCTGTTCTATTTGCACCCAGTGTTCAATGAGACTAAGTGTAAAAATGGACTAACACATGTCCATACCACCTCAGAATGTAAAATCCCAAAATCTACATTCCATCAACATGAATCAGTCAACCACAATACCTACTATTCTGGTATTTCCTGACTGATTGAATTAAGAGCCTAGAGGATTATATATAAAGCTAGGTAGTTGTTTGTTGAATCCCTTAGCCATCCACATTTACTGTAATTGTTATAACCTAAGATGGCTCAGGTTACAACCCCAGAATTAAGACTTAGGAGCAAGTGAAGAGCAGAGAAAGGGAAAGCACAATAGAAACTACAAGGTGTTGTAATTGTGTCTCAAGCCTCTTTCCTTCTTCTTTGTGTTCTTTGTGTTTATCATTTCTGTTCCTGCTGCTATTTTTGTTGTGATTAGTAAGCATGGTATTTTTGTGAGAGAATAGTTTTTCTACCCTCAGTTCTGTGGACATCAGACTGAGGTGAATATTTTATTATATGTTTTCTATTGTCTTTATTGATGTATCTAGTTGGATTGAACTCTAGGTACATAACAATATATTTAGTTCTGTGGACATCAGATTAAGTTGGATTGAACTCTGGATTGTTGGATTAACATCTAACTGTCAGACAACTAACCACAAGCAACAGCAGTGCTGAGGGAAAAGGGACTTAGGAGCAAACAAGGAGTAGAGAAATGCCACTTGCAGACTAGGATGTCTAATGAGAACTTGACAGAGTTTTCTGTAAGGGACCAAGAGGGTTGGCCAGTATAAAGCCACTGCCCTAACTCTAGATGGTGATGGTCAAGAGAACTTAATAGAGCTCCTGCTTGATTTATGCCCAGACTTTATACTACTTTACATGGTCTGTGCACAATGATGACTAAGCAGGTACTCTATGACTTGTCTACTGATCCCTTATCTTATCTCTCTATCACTGATTGTCAAAGCATAGAGAATCTAAGCCTACAAGTTCATGTAAGGGTTGGCTAGCCCTTCTATGTCCGAATCAAAGTCCAAGTTGTCATTCCCTACTTCCACTATCCTCAGAGTGTCTTCTTCCTCCAAATACATATCGTACAACTTCTTGATAGGGTCTAGTCGGTTCATGACATTTTCCTAGTATTACTGGACTATTTATACTAGGATCTACATATGACTAGGTACTCTATATTTACTAGTATTTTTCATGTCTGTCTGATACTATGTGTCAGAAAGCCAACTCCGAGTTGAAATTAAGCCAACTACTCTTTATCAGCATTAGACAAAGAAAACTTGTTAAGAGCTTCCATTGGATTTGGTCTATCTACTTATACAGATTCTACCTGGTCTATGTACTAGTTTCCCACACTACCATGTGACCCTGTGACTCGTGACATGTGACATCACATGTGATGTGACTGTGGCTCATTATCTAATCTGTGACATCACACCTGTGTGACATCCTTTCTTACGTTTCTATGAAGTAACAAAAAAGAAAAGAAAAGAAAAAGAAAAGGAAAATAACTTAGCTGTGTTGGCCATTTTATAATACTATGTGTGTTATGGAAACTCTAGATTCTACAGAGTTAC
>Ga0153987_1000653_pt1 | contig 10318 bp, 12 predicted proteins | sample TSNC071MetaG_FD_102279 | JGI IMG/M metagenome (GOLD analysis project Ga0153987, IMG submission 102279) | Attine ant fungus gardens microbial communities from North Carolina, USA - TSNC071 MetaG | ecosystem: Host-associated > Fungi > Mycelium > Unclassified | place: USA: North Carolina, William B...
AAACGCCGCTCACTGTGTCTTATGTCGTGCGCGCTCTGACTAGGAGGAAAAACGAGCTAAAAAAACTGTCCTATCCCACGTTACGAATGTCATCTCAAAGTCTAGAAGAAATCGGATCCTATTCGAACAACTACTTGCTAGACACATCAGTGTGATACTCCATCGTCTGTGTTCCATATTCTCGTTTGATCTTGACACGTCCATTTTGAAGCGATCATGCGATAAATGTAGAGATATGACTTTCCTACCATCCCCATTGTTTCCCTGATCCAGCAATCGGGACCAGATCCCACCACCACCACCACCATCGGGTTGATTTCCCAACTGATAAGAACACCACCACTGCCCCCCCTCTCTCTCTAAACACTGACACAGTTGACTCGGATCGTATCTTAGATATATACATATATATACATGTATACGATCCATCAGCACCCCAGTTCGCGGCTCGTGGGGAGATTCCAAAGCCGGATACATATGGCATCAAACCCTTCCTTTCCTGTCCTCGACCAAAAAAAAAAAAAGCAAGTGGAACTGAATAAAAAAAAACTGAGGGATTAACATTTGTCACTGGGGAGACCACCTTCCTGCCACAAAGGCTTTTCGGAACTACATTGCATCTTCAAAACTACAGATGCTGTCGGGCGATATCGCGTGATAAGGTACGGTATTCATGATCCATTGGTGCAACACGCAATTTTTGAGGAAAAAAAAAAACCGGCGAGAGATGGAGGAGGGGGAGGGGGGGAAGGCTTGGACGAGCTATGGAATGAAATGTGATCAAATGAACAGTGTGTCCCCTGTATCCCGGTGGATATAAAAAAAACAAAAACACCCCTGTTGAAAAAAATTTTTTTTTCATAACCTGAGCCTCATGTTTGCCACATGCTCGAATTTTGAAATGCCTACTAGACCCGATGACGATGAAACCACGTAAGCGTTTGAAATAGTGACAAGAGAGTTCAGCGGTTTAGGCCAACGAAGAAATGAAACACATGACAGTATAGGGCCATTTGAACTGCACGTGCAATATCAGCCTTGGCCGTTCTGCTCACTAAAGCACACCTGACTGCTCTCTCAAGTCGTAAACCATCAAGGGTCAAAGAAAACTTTCGTGAATGTCGGGCAGGGTTAGGCGCGAGTATCCCCATAAAGTCAGGCATACGTCAGGGTGCAAGTGTGTATGTGTGTGGGGGGGGGGAGGTTGGAATGGGTGGGGGAGAGAGGAGAAAGGCCTGTGTGTGGTTCATTTTCATTTACCGAACCGAGCCCGGATCAAGGGCCCGGAATTGCGTGAGAAGATATGAATGGATATATCTGAAAAAGCGATCTGGTCCAAGACAATAACACCGTTTCTTTCCATCGCAAGACCAAATAATGAGAATCTCATATCCATCCCATATCGGGACAAAAAAGTCTTTGAGATCTGTTTGCAGGCTCTACGATGAAGCACACCGGTCTCTGAACCAAGCCAACCCTTACGAGATTAAGACTCGTGCCCTTGCCCGAAACCATATCTGGCCGCCGCTATCTCTTGCAACTATAAAACTCTCCGACGCTATTGTTTCGGGTTTCCGAGCCCCGTTCGTGCAATTGTTCTTCCCAAATCACCAGAGACAAAAGAAAACCAATCGTGTCCTCGTTCACAGGATCCATTATTCTTTCTCTCTTTCTACTTCCTTGCGCGCAGGAGCTCCCGTTATCTCTATTTGTTATTACCACAACGCCCACCAAACTTTTTTTTCCGTAGTACTCTTCTTTATCTTTACCTTTACGATACAACCATGCCTGCTCTTCGCACTCGCGATTCCCAGTCCCGTTGTGAGTAATGCCTGTCGGCATTGGTATCTCCTCCCGAATAAGAGAACTAACCCGTTTCGATCTAGCACTCGAAGTGACGACTGATGCTCTTCAGCCCCCAACGCTCACTATCATCTCTCCTACACCCCGGACATTTACTTTCCCCCCCACGCACAATTTCACTAGCAGCCCTTACATTTCCCCATCCCACTCGCCCTTTGATCCTGATCAGATCAGCTCTCTTCTCTTCAATCCTCAATGTATCCCGTCTTCCGTCATGACGGCCAGTCCCCAACAGCTTCAGCGTACCCTCTCCCCCGTATCAGAATCACCTGTATCTGCCTCGCCTCGCCCCTCTCAGACAAAGACCCATCACCGGCGCAAGTCGTCGACAAGCAGCATCAGCAGCGATGAGGAGCGTCGTCCACGTAAAGGTGACTCTGATTACATCAAGCGACCGGAGAATGCTTTCATCCTTTTCCGTCGTCAATGCTGCGAGGACAGACAAGCGGCCGCCAGCGAGGACATCCATGATGGCCGCACCAAGAAAGAAAGGCAAGCTGATCTCTCCAAGACGATCAGTCAACAGTGGAGGTGCCTGACTTCTGCGGAGCGGAAGGTATGGGAGGACAAGGCAAAGGAACGAAAGAAAGAACACGAGGCGATGTACCCCAACTATGTATATCGCCCACAGCGTTCCAAGGACAAGGCGAAAGCCAAGAAGAATGACAAGGCTGATCCCAAGGGAGATGAGGCCAGTCCCGACGTGGGTTTCGTTCTTCCTACACCTTCTCAACCCAAAGGCCGCTCCGCGTCAGCTCCTACACCCTCCCCATATCAAGCCATCGTTGTTCCCAGTGTATATCAAGCAGCTCCCTCGTGTCCGACATCTCCGTCACTGCTCCCTATGATCACTCAGTATACGATGCAGACAGGGCAGCTCGAGAATTGTGCCAATGACTTTGATTTCTTGCCTGACGAAATTTTCATGCCATCATCCAACCAAATGAACTTCGAAGCTGGCCTCGACGTAAGTACGCTTCTAGGTGTCATCAAATTCTTTACTCACCATCGCCTCCATACAGTCCGAGTTCCTCCGAAACATTCTTGCTGTGTCTCAAATGACGTCGGTTTCGCTCAGTAACAGCTTGTCGCCCCTCTCTACCCAGGAGCTCTTGCCCCCTGATTTGATCTCGGGGTCTGGTGCGACTTCAGCTTCATCATCTCCCGTGTCGAGCCCCTTCACACCTCTCGCTGCGATGGGTCATTCATTCACGCATCAGCTTGTGGGCAGCGATATGCTTGGACCGCAACAGGGGGAGCTTGATGTGCCAGCCGATATCGACATTCTTCAAGATATCTCGTCGTTCCCATGGGAGGCCACTTCCACGTGGCCCTATGCATCAGAAAACTTGTTTGGCGATGATTTCAATTTGAACGCTATCCCAGATATTGATCTCGCGGACAAATTCAATGACAATTTTGCTGATGCCTCCTTGCAATTCGGACAAAGTTTTTCTCATGTGCTGGAGAGTTGTACGTACTCGCAGGAAACCATGGCCAGCTTCGAGGAATTGTTTTCTGGGCCCAACTTCTGAACCAATGGCGCTGTGCGTCTTATTTTCAGTATTCTCTAGTGGTTTGGACCATTTGTAAGTATAGTTGTATTTTTTTCTACGCACTATTGATCCACGCACTGTTGCTTTCGCTGGTTTGTTGGAGCCATTGTGCAGACCCCCCCCTTTTTTTCTTGCTTTCTTTTCAAAGACACGTACGATGATTTATGTTATTTTACGACCGGAAGCGGGCTTTCAAGGGTGCTAGGTTTACCATCGAGGACCACTCCAATGCGTCTCGATAACCACATCCCTTTTATTCATTTCACACCTCCACTCCCCGCGCGCAATGGTTTTGGCACCTCCGCTTCTTTCATTGGACCGCTGAACTACTTATACCCTCTTGTGTTGTTTAACATTTGATATAACTGTTGTTGTTTGCTTTTGGTGACTTATCTTGTCCATATTCTTCATTTATTTTGTACATCACTTTTGTAGTGAATCGTTACTCGGCGTTGCATTATTTCCACCTGCAGCAAGACAATAAGAAATGACTGAGCGGCGAAGCGCTAACCTACCAATTATGCTTACGGGATTCGACGCAGAACTGGCAATAGAGCGGGCAGCCGATAATTAGAGCATGGCTTCTGTCTGTCGGAGCGAGCAATCCCCTACCTTATTCTCTTTCACATTACCATATCAAGCAACCACAAGAACCTTGAGAACGTGTGTCACAAATCTACCCACACTATCATTCTCGCCCGACCACTCTTCTTGAATTCTTTGGGGCTACCTTGTCGGAGTGTAGTGGAAAATTATGCGTTGAGGACATAATTTCGGGCCGGTGAACGATAACGAGGTCAGTTGCTAGATTAAGTCAAGGGCGCATAATAATCCAGGGAAATGAAACAGGATGATTGGTGGTACAAGACCACTCGTGACACATGGGTCAAGGGCTACCGCACCAGTATTCTGAGAACCCCACCGAAACGACACGCGGCTTTACAAAGGGCGGATACTGTATCGAAGACATGAACTGAACCAGCGACACAAACCAGGGCAAGACTAGTGACGGAAGAATATTCCACGATAAAGCGAAGAGGACGGAGACGGATCAGAGGGCTGGAATGGGGAGATTGACTTGCCATCGGTGGAAGAGCTGGACGCTTGGATTGATAACGAATATATTGAAAGAGTCTAAGACCAACGTTGGTGAATGAAACTGCAGAAAGAAGACGGAACGAATTACCCTTACAAACTACATTGACATAGGCTATGGCCTTCACGGTGAAAGCGCTGGTTGGTCAAAGATGGAGAAAACAGATACTTACATCACAAGAGAGAGGGATCAGAAACTAGTTGCTGCGGAGCAAGCCAATCACGGGGAAATCATAACCTTGTGCCCAGGAAACACACATACCAAGGGACGCAGACACAGTGGCAGTGGGAATGGTAGGCAGGATCGTCGGAGAGGGTGCATGGCCTTATAACCGGGAATCGTTGGGCAGTCATGCGTCTGCAAGGTGTTTGATGGAACCCACCAGGTCGGCGACAGACTGAAGCAGGTTGAAGTGGCCCAGCTATGTGATCGCAGATAGAGGCAAGCCAATAGCAAGTAGGCTTCGAGTTGCCCGATCAGATGAGAAGGGATTCAAGGCGACGAGTCGCCGTTAGTGACGCCACAACAGAGAGACATCGGACTCGAGACAACTGTCCTCAACGTGGAACTGTGACACGAAACTGGTAACGCGAGAAAGTCAAGCACGCGACTTATGAATCAGCCAGCAGAATGCTCATGAGTCTTACAAACCTTGCTTTTGCGGTTCCTTGCGCAGGTTTTATGGGCTGAACGCGAATGATCGGACCGTGTCTTTGATGGACGGTCATGTCGGATGGATGGATGCTTCAGGGCAAAAAAACAACAATCAGTACTCGTGGAGAAACTCGAAGCTCGAGGCCCAAACGGAGTATGATAGGGCTGTGAAAAGAGAGAAACATTGTAGTGGTAGACGCAAGTCTCCAAGGAGACACGTTTAAGGACCACTCAAGGCACGTGATTGGACATTGTTGATTGAAAATCGGTGCTGCCACTGGCACTGACAAGTGGAGGGGTTTGATGCTCATACTGCTCATCAGCGCCAATCAATTCAGAAGAAAAGTCTCTATTTCAGCGGTAGAATAGAATAACATGCAATCTAGCGCATCCCAGTGATAATCATGACGTCATCCATGGGTGTATATGGCACATGCTCTCTTCACGGGAGTGGCCAACAGTTGACTTGCAACTGATCTTTGAAGAGAGCAACTTGTAGGTGCGATGCGTGCATGCGACATTCTCAGTCCACTTCCGGCTGCTGACACTATTGGTCATCAGAACTCAGCGCAATTACGTCTTCTTAAGAACAAATAGCTTTCACGAGATAACATGGGGACTGGTTCATTTTGCATACATTTAATGTGTATCAGACACCTGATCTTGTTTCCGAACATGTCCCTGTGTAATGCACAACACCGAGACCCCGCTATCCCTGAGATCCGGTTATCGGAAATTCGTGTGAAAAATCTTGAACAATAAGGACAAGCGAGCTGAGACAGAATGAACATATGAACATGATATCCAATGTCGACCCAGGACTCCATAAAGGACCGGAAGTCCCACCTGATCAAGTCAAAGCCCAGGAACCGGCGGGTTTAATTTGCTAGCTCATTTTACCATCAGGAGACGGCTCCTTTGCCCGGCACCCTATTTTTTAAATCCCAGTGCAGGCACCCTAGTTTCATGTTCGTAAATAGTCTCAGATTGCCACTGCTGACGGGGCGCGGTCCATGAGCGAATGATGCAATTTTCTGTAGCAATCACCTCTGATTCGCTGCGAAATTTGTCCTCTTGTCCCGATGATTCTACCTACACGCCTGGATGAAGGACCTTTGTTCTCATTTCCCCAGCGTTGAACAGCCTCACACCATCGGCCCACCCGAGCTGCAGTTCATCTTCAAATTCATCATTGCGCCGAGAATGCCTAATTACATTTCATTCCATTAACCATTTCAAGTTGGTATCTTCTCTGTTATAGGTATTCTTCATTCTTCATGCTCGGAATATCATGCACCCGCTCATAACTCGAAATGGGAAAAACCTGCGTTCACTCCTTTGATCAGTCTTAAAGTCATAGTCCACGAGGCTCCATCCATCATGTCCAGATTCTCAACACTTGTCCCAATAAATCACGTAGCTGGTCGACAAGACCTTGACGGTACTCTGGATGAAGAACCAGTAGACAGGTAAATCAAAGAACGGAGGATGTTGTTACCGGCAGCCAATGTCGACCGAAAATGAATCCCGTCGCAATGTGGGCCACCATCATTCCGTCTGTTCGCAATATCTTTAATCAAATTTGAAAATTTACATGTATCGTACATTTTATACGTCATCTTGCTTTGGACCTAATTTTCTTCCGTAGTCGTTCCGTATGTCATAGCCATTTATCTTCGCCAAGCGATGGTTCAGAGACACGGCTTGATACACTTGAATTCTGGATTATTCTCGAGTTTCTTCAATGCAACATCAACTTCTTGCTTCAGATCATGATCCCAGATGGCGTCCCAGATGCCGACCAACTTGCTTGCAACCCATTCAGGACCCTGACCTGGCTTCCCGAAACCGTCATAAATCCGCCCGGCACGAGCACTTTCTTCAAGCACCATATTGGCTCGACGCGGTCGCAATTCATCATAGATCTGAAGAACAAGCTGGAGTAGGATATTCAGACAACGCATTGACGGACGTTTATCCAAACTCACGTCGAGATTGGATCGTCTGGTTCCTGGGTGGCATAACAAACGACAAAGGACGTAGATATCTTCGAAGCCTTGCCCTACACCCGACCCAAGATGGGGTTGCATGCCATGTGCCTATATCGAGAGAGGTTAGATCAGAGATTGACTCTGTCTCGAAAGGATTGACTCACGGAATCACCGACCAAGACAATTCTTCCAGAAGTGTAGTTGGGAAGAGGAGTTACTTGGTGTATATACCACTTCCCTGCATTGGTAACATGATCCACAAGGATCTTCACGTCACTTCCCATTTCCGCGTATATGGCCTCAATGTCACGTTTAGGGACGGTCTCAACCCAAGGGCCCTTCACCTCAGGCCCCATCGGCTTTGAATAGTCACTCGAGAAGAGGACGACATTGAGCTGGAAAGAATCTGAGTAAGTTCCAGCTTGTCATGGAGAACGAACCATTTTCGTCCCTTGCATAGGATATGTAATCAAATGCTGAGGAGTATCATTCAAACACTGCGAGTTTCCGAGAAGCAGGTACCGACCGACCTTGTCCGTTGCCATCCAGCAAAGGGGCACCCCGTCTACTTTGGTTTTAATTCCTGCTTTATACAAGGAATCCAGATCCATCAGGTTACGGTATGCAACCGTATTAGTGAAAACCAAGTCAGAAGTTGAACTCTTTGTGACAGAAGTACGAACGGCGCTTTTGATACCGTCAGCGCCAATCACCAAGTCAGCTTCATGGGCTGTTCCATCTTCAAAGCACAGGCTATAAGCACCAGACTCAAGCGGTATGACGCGAGTGCATTTCTTATTGAGGTGGAGGGAGTCTGGGTTGAGCAAAGGCAGAAGGGCATCAAGAAATGTGGGTCTGTATATTCCAAGTCCGAAATGGAAAGAATGCTCGGCGTACTACCGCTGCATGAGATCGACATCCAAAGGAAGGCAAACTGCACGACTCACGTTATAGACAACTTCATGCTGACCATAACCTGATACGAAATTAAAGCTTCGCAGGGTCTTCTTGTCATCCGCTTTCTCCATGATAGGCTTTAAGATGCCAAGCTCATCGAGAGCCTTGAGAGCATTGAGACCTGTTGAACAGTCTTCTACATCAGTCCAGGCCATCATACAGACGACTCACCGAATCCGACACCCGCACCCACTTGACCAAACCGAGGCTGCAAACTTGTGTAAATCCATGACGATTATCAGAGAGGTGGCAAGGCATTACAGCGGCTTCGAACACATCAGCATGGATGTTTCTCAAAGAGAGACTAACAGCACTGTTTAATGTTCCATTAACCTGTTATCGCATTTCAACTTGTTTACCCGCCCACCCCCTTACCAGGCTATACCGCACATCCCACCACCAACAATAGCAACACGAAAATCCTTAGCCGAAGACATGATCAGTGGACAGAACAGCGGACAAGAAACTGTGGGGAAAACATTTGACACTCTAGATGTTACCACGAAAAACGGTCCCTTGCAGCCTTTCTATACTTACCCCGGGAGAGTTCAAAATATGGTCAGTGTTCCATTACGGATTTTGGTGAGTCGTTGACAATTTTGACCTAGAATACAATGTCTTTTCGCAAGCATAAAGCGAAAATCGCGTAACTACATAGAGCTGGAATAAGGTCTGAGCTAGATTAGCGAACAACAAAGAAAATGTGACATTCGACAGGGCCGAGGTCGTCGCGCGAAAAAGGAGACCCTTTTTTGGTTTTGTGAAAGGTGTTGACTACGAAAGTGCCTTGTATTGCCGTAGCTCAAAGCGAGTCATTATAGCTCGCTCTACTGAGAAGAGGTCGTAATGGACTTCAAACGCGAGTGTTGGCCGTGGGTTAGGAATCATATTATACACCAAGTCGGCACGGGAGAAAGGCTATATAATATCCTGTAGCAGGCCCGATCTCAAGCAACTCAGTTTGATGATTGTCATCGACTCTTGCTCAAGCCGATGATCAGGCAACTCTTTTTCCCTATTACAAAGCGGACAACTCCATCCCACGAAGCAAGCTAAACGAGCTGATGATGAGGATGCTGGAGGACATATTTCGACTATGACAGATATGATTGAAGTCACCGGCTTGATCTCGAACTGGACATCAAGTTGTAGACAAGTCTTCCCTTGTATCAAGCACTTTTTTGGACTGCTCTTTCAGAATAGTCTTTGGAATCATATAGGCACATCTATGTAACATTCAGATGTCAGTCGGTCATCTTTACCCTCTACCGTGACCTCAGCAGGCTTTACATCATCTCGAATGGAGGGCCTTTGCAAGATGAGTGACAGGCCACGAGCCAATGTTCCCGAATTTAAAAGCCTCGATGTGTCAACAGTGTTTGACTCCTGTACTTCTTAAGTAAATAAGAGAGTTCAGCCTAGACAGATAAAAGTAACTTTTTTGATTGTCTAAACTGGATGCTGTTTTTTCGTTTCGAATCTAGTGATGCGAAGAATGAAAGAGCTCGCAGGCTTTTGACGTTCAAAGAACTAACCAATGGTTAGTTTCCATCCAATAATGACTCTTCCATCTAGATCTACCTCTCACTCTGATGTAATGTACGAGCGTAGCCAGACAACTTTGATAACAACGATCGAGTCACGGCGCACCCTGATGGAGCAGAGGCAGGTGTCAAGGCATCGACAGAGATGTATACAAACATATATTCTACATGCATTCATTCAGACACCAAATAACCGTCTGACTCATGCTGGTCAAAGCGCTTGACTTCCACCTTATTTCAAAGCTTCTGAGGCCAATCATCGAAACCAAGATCAATGGCTTATGATGAGAAAAATAAAAAGTCAGCTGCAACGATGGATACCAGAAACAACATTAATACGCACGCCAGGGCGGGGTGATGAATCTGCGGAAACAGATCAGCGGCTTGAACACCAAAATGGCAGCAGGGATGAACAAACAAACCTTTTTTGTTTGCCAGCTGCGGCAAGACCGTCCAACTTCTCGATGTCAGCTTTGGTGAGTGTCTCGAAAGCATTGATAGCGCCAGAAAAATTCTCTGTTATACGGCTGGGAGTCACAGACTTGGGCAAAGGGACCGTTCCTTTCTTCACTAGAAACGACGAAAGAATGAGCACATAATGTGAATATCCCGAGGGCGATAATCACGGTGGTATCCAAGAAGGACATCGACGGGCTT
>Ga0153987_1000654_pt1 | contig 10302 bp, 10 predicted proteins | sample TSNC071MetaG_FD_102279 | JGI IMG/M metagenome (GOLD analysis project Ga0153987, IMG submission 102279) | Attine ant fungus gardens microbial communities from North Carolina, USA - TSNC071 MetaG | ecosystem: Host-associated > Fungi > Mycelium > Unclassified | place: USA: North Carolina, William B...
CTATCTGAAAAAGTGAAGATGTGCTCTATTAGGATATTTCAGACAATTTTAGTCCTCCGCTTAGATGCGATTTGAAATCCAGTTCTTGGTAGAGGAATCCCATGGATACTTGGCTGTAGTCTGAATAATGTCAATATGAATTGATCATCAGGCAGTCCGGATCCTCGAAGACTTTTTGTCGTTCAAGGAACTATGCATTGCTTCCTTCGCTACAAATACGCCAAGTGACCGAGCTAGTCTCGATGGAGGTAACCTGTATACAGATGTGCTCTGTCATTTGCTCTTAGTTATATCTGTGTCTGCATAGAGAGATCTTTCGGCAGACCCGAGCTCACGCATCAAATGACAGTAAGATGTCTATCACAATTCAACTGTCGAACTCGATCTGTCGGGTTTTTATACGTAAAAGTAAAGCGGTCATGATCTGCCTTCGATCAAGACTTGAGAAGGGAGCCTCTTGGACTGGGCACTCGGAACGGGTCAAGATATGAGACGAATCCCATTGCTCCTACCCATAGCTAAGAAGCCGACCTTTTCCGAACTTCCCTTTGTTATCCGGATACAGTCAAAATGCGAATAATGACAGGGTCCCAGTTCTTGAGGTAGATGGATGCTGCATCAGCGAATTCCGAATTTGCGTTCTGATAGCGATAAATGACTGTAATTTGATGCTTAATTGCGGGCCGGTAATTCTAAGTTATTTCATGTATAATTCATAATTTAAGCATGAGGTCATCGACTAGAGTCTAATTGACAAGAAATGGAGACTCATTCAGACAGACGGGTTCAATAAACTCGTCACAAAATCATTGAGACTTACATTCAAATGAAAAACTTCCGGTTCATATTCTAACGATAAACATTTGTTAACTCAAGAAACACGAAGAAATGGAAATTTTCACTCACCATAGGGTGAGAGGTCCCGAGCTGGGGAATTTGATTGTACTTTGGTCCCAATATCAGTCTATTACAAACACGTAAGGCTATGGCTCGGTTTCTCAGACTCAAAGGTTGCTGTACCTGACTGAGCGCAGCAACTCCAGATAGGATTGATCTGGTCGTTCCCCTGAAAGAAGATGAGAACGAAGAATTTCGAAATCTGTGTCACTCACTGAGATTGGATACGAATGCCTCGATAGCTCGATAAGAATCCAAGGAACAGTATATGCAGAGAGAATTTGGTAGTACATTACTCATTGCGCCGACAGCAGTTCCATCCTGAAAAGTGTCTGCACTGGTTTCTCCATCTCTGCAAGCGGACCATGAAATCTATGAGAGATAAATGATTCATGAGCACTGGTCAAACGACATTGAATTGGATCCCTAAATACATACGACATCGGCACATGTTCCTTTCTTCTGCTTTGGTGGTCCTCGGTTATGTTCGTCTTTTAGGCGCCCATCCGATGAATACTAGTCATGTTGATTAGGTATCTTGAAATCAACCTGAGGAGAAAATGGTTTACGACATAAGCGAGGTCTGGTGGTAGCTGTTAACATCTGCGGTTATATCGGAAGTTGGCAGTGTAAAATCACCCAAAACTGTCCCGGAATGACATGACTGCATGTATAGAGCATCAGTTGTACCTTCCAAAACTAGTCAGAGCTAAGGGAGACAAGTTACGTCAAAAATTGCCTGGCCAGGCGATCAATCTACCGTGTGTGACCATTAAAATTGAAGAGCGCACGAACTGTAAGCCTGCAGCCCTGTGGAAGGTGAGAAACCATGATCTCATGCAATTCCTAGGCAACGATCAGGATCTCAAAGTCCTTATACTATATATGCACATACATCATCCACGATATGTCCAGCCTCCTTGAAATCCAGGGGAAATATGACTGCAAAGACAAAGCTTGAGCTCAGCCTTCACGTTGAACACCAGCACAAACTTTCATCAAAGCCGTCCGCCTCGTCGTTGTCCTTATCCTTGACTTGACCGCCATGGCCAGAATCTGCCAACTATTAAGAACTTAAACCAGAGGAGCGAATAAGTGAAATTCACAATGAAAAAACAAAGAGTCATGAGGCTTCGCGCTCCGAACTAACCACTTCATAGCATTAATCAGATTTTGCCGGGTAGGCAGGTGCCGAGGTTCGTCTGTGTCATCAGTCAACAAGACAACATCTTCATTCCTGAATTTTTGATATTCTGCAGGTTGTCAAAAAGACTGCGCCAATCAGAGCCTGTCATAGAAACTCACTCATGAGCCATTTTCGAACATTGAAAGCATCGTTGACGCAACCTCGAAGTTCATGACTTTGACCGTGGTAGTTGATACCAATCTAGGTGCCTATCAGGAAACGAGGCAAAAGATTTCACACGACTGACGCAAAGGGCCTTCCTTCGACCTGTGCAATTGGAAGGCAGGAAATCACCTTCAGAGTGGAGGTCAGGGTCTTTTGTAGTGGCTGGTGTGTACGAAGCTGGGTGAGGTTGTGGAACGTCAGGATGAGTGTAACCACCAAAATCATCTGTACGATGTGAACTTGAATACTGTTGTCGGGGGGGTTCAGTAATGGTGTAGTCTGATTGGGGATGTGGATTCGAGTAGGAGACAGGTTGCTGAACTGCGGTAGGCCGTGATGAACGCGAATGGCTTCGGTGTCGGTCATGGCGATGTCGTCGATGAGAATGCTTGATAATGATCACCTGAGGTACCACTTGATACGGTCCACTTGGCATGTTTGGTTGGACGGGCGGTTGGCGCTGGAGATAATCTCTTTTGTCAAATTGAATATATATAGTTGTATTAAACATCAATGAGTGATGCGCACTGGGAAATAGGTGTTTGGCTAATCATACGGTCAGCGGCAGTTTATCATGCCACAGTGATGATATTGAAGCACTTACAAAGTCATTGGTAGGGCTGGTATTGTCGACATGGGCACGTATCCGGGGTGACTGACAGGCATGTGAGTCATATCTAGGTATTGCCTGAAGAAACGGCAGAGTTTTGGTGGTTGTATGTATGTATGAAGTAAAATACACACCCACTGTGAGGAGAACCCGTCAATTCTGAAGGGCCGGATGAACAGGAAGAAACCTACACAGGACTAGTGCTATGCTTTGAGGCATCCCTATTGCTATCACTTGCATCTAGATCCCACGTTTTGCTCATCGGTTCAACCAAACTAGGGATACAAAGTGCAAATGAGGACAAAGACAAGTTGGCTGAATGATTTAATGCTTGGACTGACAATAATCCCTTGCAGTGTCGAAGGCAGAATTATCTCAGACCCACCCTCACGTGTTTCATTCCTAAAACATATTCTCATCATTAATAATGTCGACTGTAGTGTTAGTGTAGTACACGGCCGCATCTCATCAAGATGTATTTTTACATTTGGCCGAGAACTGGATGATTCAGTATGGACTCAGTCTCACCGAAGGTACCGTGAATGGTGCAGCAACCAATCGAATGACACATTTGTTGTAATATCGAGCGCTACACTAAAATCAGTTTTCTTGTCTTATGTCTTGTTTCACTCTGTTGTCTTAGTAGATGAGACTCGTTGCGCATTTTGCAACGAATTTCCGCTCTCCCACCCTTTTTCTCTGTTTCCTTGACTAGACACCTTTTATATCTGGAACCATGGTGTATAGTAATCGACAGGATAAACGCAACGCGAACTAAAAGGGAAAATAACAGAAAAGAAAATGATAAACGAGAAGGTAAAAATAGAACAACAATTTTGCCGGCAATAGTCGCACTCTTCTAACACCCAGATTCTCTCAGAATTTCTGTGACGGGATGTTGGACATTAATTCCAGATATCAGACATTCCAAGACGTTATGATAAAAACGGCGAGGCCCGATTTTTAGATGCGTCAAAATATACCCTATACAGATGTTTCTCCACCACAGAATATTTTCAATGGCCGTCTCCTCTCTGCGCTATCAAGAGCTTAATAAGCAGATCTCATTGCAGTAAGTCGAAGCAGAAAGACTTACGGCGTTGTTGGAGAAGACATACGAGCAACCCTCATAACTTCACTCGGGCCCTCGGATACTTGGAATTCATGTTCTTGCATCCAATTCAGTGCGGTGTCTGCATTGTCGGATGTCGTCATCTATTCAACGTTGAACTCATACATGTACTGTATGTATCTATTTGTCTTCTACATGCCGTCATTTATGAACCTAGTCCTTGCTCATGGTCAATTAATTGAACTTCCTTGCCGAATAGCTAGGAAGTTAGATAAGCACTATTGAAGGGGTTCTAATAGCAGTCACCATTCCAATGCCCATCTGACTTGTGCTGCTAGATATTTGCTACTCAAAGGGTAAACTCTTCTATCCTTTTTCTCGATTCGTCGCAGGCTAAAGGGACAAAACAGCAGTCCAACATTATGGAAGGAGAGCTTCCAACATTTCTGTCGGTCCCGTCATACCTTCCAAATTTATAACTGACCAACTACTGCAGTCTTGGTCCTGTTCTCGTAGGGGTCATAATGAATAACCTGCTCTTCGGAGTCCTTATTGCACAAAATTACTTCTATTATACTACCTATCCCAGGTACTTTTGAAGACCAGAATGATATCATTTTCCTGAGAAATTTAACAGAGACCGTCTTTGTATCAAGATCCTCGTAAGTCGCATTGCATCTGTTCAGAGGATCTTTTGATTCGGAGGCTTTCAGGTTTCTGTGATATTCATATTAGAGCTTTTCAACGCCGTGATGGTCACAGTTTTCATCTATGATGCGTTGATCTTACATTTTGGTCAGTTTCCTGGCTTTGCCCATCTATGAACTTACTACCTACCACTTTTCAGGAAACTTCCACTATATTCAGTTCACCAATTGGTGTAAGTTTGAAAAATTTCACCTTAGCGAGTTCCATATTTTACACAAGAAACCACAGATCTCATGACAGGTATGCCACTGAAGAATTTTCACTGTCATATATTCAATGTCTCTTTAACAGTAATGGCCACATCAGTAAGTTGATGGCAGTCTATTCCTGCTTCTGATCTGCTTATAATTTCAATTCTCGAGGGAGTTATTGCAGTCATTGTTCAGCTCTTCTACACATGGAGGATTCACGTCCTCATTCATAGCTGGTTTCTCACTATATCAGTGGCCTTTCTCTCCCTCGGGGCCGGAGGTGGGTTTTTCAAGTACCATTGAATCATCAATGTCCTCAATCTAAGCTGGCAAGCGGCGTCATTGGTCAGCACTTATGACTTGTCCCTAGTCCCGGCCTACGGGGGATTTCAACCATGGGATGTGAGTCCCCTGCGGACTTGCTTTATATTTTTTTTGAAGACGCAATGTCCTCAAGGGATCCTTCTTTACCTGGCTTGGTTGCACCAGCATCGTCGATGTCATTATAACCGTTAGTCTTGTGCATTATTTGTGAGTCTCCAGCTCGTCGACCTTCTCCAATATCTAAAGTTTTCTAGGGTAAGTCTTCTGTATGCAAATGTCTCCTTCCATTTGAGTGACGTGTTATAGCGAAGACACAGGACAGGATTTGAAAGACCAGATATGATTATTAACCGCATTATTCGATGTAAATGAATCTTCATGATCGGCTTCTCGGTTGCACGTAACGAATTGAATCCTGTCTGTAGTCACGGTGCAGACTGGTATGGTTACCTCCGTTGTCGCGATTAGTGAGGTGATCATTGCATTATCTCATGTACGTCTCATTACTTTGCAGACAACAAGAAGACTAGGCTTATCACTACCTCATCGCAGCGTACTGGAGTGTAAGCACTTCACGCTGCCATAAGAGGACTGAATCCGACGAAAACTCTCTTTAGCCACCTAATCCTCAACCTTGCTCTGTGCAAGCTCTATTCAAATTCTCTCATGAGTAGCCTCAACTCCAGGCAACGATGGAAGCCCAACCAACTCTCGACTGAAGAGTCACCAGCCAGAAACTCAACATTGCGCTTTCAATTGGCAGAAACAACTGACACATCTTAGAAGAAACAAGTCTCCCTAAGGTAGCGACCAGTTTTGTCATTAGGCTGAATGTATCCCAGCTTTTCATTTGTGTTGAGGTGCATGTCGATGAGAATCCAACATGAACAAGATGGATTGGACCCTAGTTTTCGACTCGAGAGACCCGCTGCCGCCACTGACAGTACTTCAACATCAATGCGAGTGATCATCCAGACTATCAAATAATAAGATCCCAACACCTTGTGGAAATTCAATTTTTAGATACTGCAAGAATTCACGTTCATACTGGAGAATATTTTCATTGACTTGTCCTGTGATATATTGAATTGTTGATGAGTACGTTGAGTCTATGAGCGTGTATCAGATTGATTGAAGTTGCTGACGATGATTTGACATCAATTTATCATGCTTATCATGCAACTCAATTCGACTTGTCGGCACAGTGCGATGATTGATGAAGGATGGGTTCCTTTTCACGTGCCCGGATGCAATGTAATGTGCTGAGGTCGTAGTTCATTCAGTCTTCGTGTTTCAGTCAGAGCTCCAAGGCCTGGTCTCTCCAGCGACACTGATTTTGCACATGGTTTGTTGAATAACTATATGTCCATCTCCAAGATCTATGTCAATTCTGATGTTTCAGTCTTGCGTCTTTTGGTTTCTTGAATATCAGGGTCATGGAGAGAGAATACCTATTTATTTTCTCTCGAATTAAATTGTCCTTCGATTGCCAAATGTGTGCGTAGTGTGAACGACAAGGCATGACAAGTCCGTTTTCATTCTGATGAGCGGACTCCTTCGGCTGCCTGGAGGATAACATATTACCGCTTATATCTAGAAACATATGATTGAGTTATTATCATTACACTATTCCCGTTGTCTCCTTTTGGTACTATTCAACGGGCAGGTGCCGTTTCTGCGAATTGGGAAGACATAGAAATCAATTTGTGACTGGAAACAATCACGAGCGGCAAAACATCTGTACCAATTCTGACCACGGAAAATCCGACGGCCGACGCCAGTTGAGATCGATTAGATATTCCTGTAATGCAAGACTCCATTTGTTTCTGGACAGTGCCGTGGTTGCAGTGATGTGTTGCCTCATACGCATCATGTTTTCCACTGTCGTCGCAGGAAACCTGTTCATGTCGATGTGTCAGAAACGTGACATAAAATCATCAACAGTTCTGCCTTTGATTTTCCGAATCCTCTGACGGTTAGGGTTGTCCCTTTCCAATGCATTTACGGACCCTGACGTGGACAATCCCCTTGCGTCACCCATAGAATACGACAGGGTGTACCAAGATTCATCTCGCTGCGGTATGCAGAGTAACTGGCGGAGAAAGTGCTTGTTGGACACAACCATGATTTTCCAAATCCGTACGCATGTTGATTCAAGCTTGCAGACTTTGTATTCATAATCCCATCCTTACCTCTCCCGAAGAAGTATTTAAACCATGAACCATGTACATTCGATCGGTATCCTTCGCTCCCAAGTATGTTTTTCCTCGGAGAACACGTCTTAGGGATCTCAGCAGCATATGAGGCTAAACGCTCCGAAGTCATTGCACTTCGAAAACTTTTCAGCCGATTTGCTTCACATTCGCCTTTCTTTGTCAGTAAAAGTCATACTGCAACTTCAGTCCTACAACTGATTGTCCTTAGTGCGAAGGTGAATTTCCTCGATCCGCCTTTTGGGAGCAAGAGATCGGGCGAGCACTTCAGTATCTTCTTCAACGTGTATCATTACCCTCATTGGCGTGCCACGATTATATGGACTATTTCAGCCATGAGATCGTTCCCTTGCTGGGGCCCACACCTCAAGAATTCAGGACCCAAGGGCTGAAGCCATGTACCTTCTTTTCGGACGACCACACACCGATCGAACTCATCTGGGCCATCGAAGCAGATGGGAAAATGTCCATTCGTTTCGCTATGGAGCCGCTAGATAGTCTTGATGGGACGCCCAGCCAGACTGAAGACTGGATGACTACTCTCCATAACTTGCGTTCTTGGCATCGTACTAAGGCGTGGTCCCTTGAATGGACAAATGTCTGTAGAGAGACGCTCATACTAGATCACCCGGAATGTGGTGACCAAGCCCACTATCCTTCCCAATTTTTCTTCGGTGAGTCCGTTCTCCTTGGAAAATTGTGATGCATAAAATAACTTACGTGTATACAACAGGAGGTGACTTTTCAGGAGACTCAATGGTTGGAAAATTTTACTTCCTTCCTCATCTTCGAGCAGTCGAGACCAACGTCTCACAAGAAGACCTTGTCACACAATGCATATCGCGCATCGGTCTGCTAGGGCCATGGATGCGGGTTCTCTCGTTCATGAAAACTATCCCACAGAGTGCACGTCCTGTACCAGATATGATCGCCGTCGACTGTGTACCATCGACCCAAAACCGCATAAAGGTCTATTTCCGAACCGATGCAACTACTCTGGACGAGGTTGTTCGCATCGTTCGATTGGGTGGTGCACTCGATAATGACCCTTTGATCAAGGAGACCACCGACTTGATTGAAAACCTTTGGAGTTACTTCTTTCCTGGAATCGGGCGCCATGAACATATTAAACCCTCGGTCCCAAAGAAAGTGGCTCACGGATTTCTCATCTATTTTGAGATGAAGTTAGGCTCAAACCGCTTGTGGCCCAAGGTCTACATTCCTGTTCGCCATTATTGCGAGAGTGACATGTTCATTGCCAACGCTATCTCTAAATTTTATTCTCCCTATAATGAAGATTTCTCAAAACGATATACATGGGATTTACAAAACCTTTTGTAAGTCTAAATGTCCAACCGACAGCCACAGGAACTCACATTATGATATTCACAGCCGACATAGGGACTTGTCTAGCCGCACAGGAATACACACATACGTCGGTTGCTGCATACGTAGGGGTGGACCCCAGCTATCAATGTATATGAGTCCCGAAGTTTTTTCCCTGGAGCGCAATATCTAGAAGATCTTAGGTATTATCCTTCTATTTCCCAGTGTCTTGTTTGGGGGACACCAAGCTTCTATCTTAGTGTATTATAGATTCTCAGTGGCCACGCATTTCAGCTAAGTTAATGTGTTGATATTTTATTTTATTTATTCTACCGATATTAGAGTTTGAAAGGAATTATCATACGTAGAATTTATTATCCCTAGAAGAATAGCTGTATTCACTTCTATAAAAATTGATGTAGATCTCATTATTTATATTTTTGGTATGAATGACGGCCTAAGTATTGACCCGAAGTTAGAGGTACCATAATTTCAACTAATTTCTGATTGCATCCCGTTTTAATGAACTAGGATCAAATCAAATCCGAGGATAACGCCGTGATGAAAAGTCTTCGTCTTGCTCAAAGCGAAGATTTGAGGAGGGTGCGTCCTCTAAGGATTCTTCAAAAAAGGCAATAACCCAGGTAACAACCATGACTGATGGAGTGCTCTCGAGCCTTTATATTCATGGCGTCCGTGATAGGATTTTGACCAAGGGTCCTTCGAGTCTTACCGACAAGTGTCGGCGAAACCCCTGAATTTCGATTTGAAACGGATTGAGATCTCGCATCTTTACTTTAAGCTTTTGGTTCCTCCATCACTGATAGATCATCACTAGAGGGTATAGCAAATGTAGCTTGATATTGGAGCGGTGGCGCAACTTGGTATGTAGAAGTTAAAATCGCCAATGTAAAGATACCAGGCTTTCTCCTTTCTCTAAGCGCCAAGGCGAGATCTTGAGGAGAGCGATGATAGGGATGCAAATTGACAGATGACCAATGCTCATTGATGCAAGATCTTGATAATGAAAAGAACTATTTTATTAGAGTGGCGCGTAGATGATCTCGGAGATCTATGAAAAATAGGCTAGATTACAATTATGCATCGTGTGCAGTCAATTTTGATGCATATCTTTTGACGGATAGGTTGCTTTTTTCATGAAGAATGGACAATTTGGGTGCAGGATATTCTGTTCTCGAAGTAACGATCATCTGACAGGGACAGAACACCGCGGACTTGGGCTGTATTTTCTCGACAGCTGAGATACACCAATTTTGGATATCGACCTGGATGGCCTAAGTAGTATCTCAGACGTCACCCTAAATGATGGACGACTATTATATTAGAAGTAAATAAGTATCTAGAGGTAAACAGTGAGTTCACGTATCTGGCGATGTAATAGCAGTCTTAGTCGTTGCCTAGGGAAATTGATATAGAGATATTGGAGTGATAGGAATGGTAGTGATTAGACAGCTTATTCCAATGATCAATAGGCATGTGGAGTGTGTCAGTCCAATTCAATAGAGGACTTACTGTACAAAAAATGCGAGGTCTCAGAAGTGTAATGTCGAGTTAGAGAGATACACGTACCAAAGTTTCGCAGTCATCGA
>Ga0153987_1000655_pt1 | contig 10262 bp, 14 predicted proteins | sample TSNC071MetaG_FD_102279 | JGI IMG/M metagenome (GOLD analysis project Ga0153987, IMG submission 102279) | Attine ant fungus gardens microbial communities from North Carolina, USA - TSNC071 MetaG | ecosystem: Host-associated > Fungi > Mycelium > Unclassified | place: USA: North Carolina, William B...
ACATTACTCTTGAAATTAAAGATGGACGATTTATAATAATTGGTTCTAGAGATGATCCTTCTGCAGAAGCACTTGTAGCTGCAAAAGCTTCTATACCAATATCCCCAGATTCTGGTGGCGATTTTGGTGGCGATTCTGGTGGCACTGATGCCAATCTTGATCCTCATGATTCAGAAAACTCACTGAAGGATGATACAGATGATTCAGTCGTAACATCTAGTGTAAAGCCGTTTATGGATGGGTCTATCCGCGAGCTACGCTATGGTTCATTCCTCCGCAGCATCGCTCTACCGGAGGGTATCAAGGTAAGCCCAGATATTTTTTGAACTGCCTCCGATGATTCATCTTGTGAGTGTAGCGATCTGAAATCATTGCGAGAATCGAAAATGGCATGCTGACTGTGACCTGGCCGCGTGTACCAGCCGCGCAATCGTCCATCTCTGAAGTGGCCCCAAATTCAAGTGCTCCTGATCCCGTCAAGAATGCCATCGACTTTACTTCAGAGTCTCCCCCTTCCGTTCCTACAGAGACGGCTTCGACGTTATAGCGAAGCAGCCGAGCTTACGTGTCAGACATTGGTGGTTTACTAGGTTTTTGTGGATTGACCAGCTATTCGTCAGAAGTAGGCGCTGACTGGCAAGTCCATAACGACAACTGCAAATCATTGATATCGCCTCATCTCATCTTCTCTTCCAAATTGGTTTTGTATCATCATGCATCGCTTTCTTATCTTTATCGGTCCAATTTTCACAGGGCCTGTTGTCATGTAGCTACTCTGTATCTTATAATGTGGAATAGCCTGTATCCTATAGCGCTACTTGTGAACTCGAGATGATTCAAGGAATTTCTGTTTTCGGTTGTTGCTTGACAAATGGCAAGAATGTCATTGATTTATAGCAGATTTATCCACACACCTGCAATGAATCAATCTTGATATAAATGCAATTGGGTAAACCATCACAGGAACAAAAATTATAACTGGAAAAGATCCCAGCAATTTGAACTCGAGGGTGCGAGGAAAGATCATCGAGACTGCATTTGCTTGTTACTGAAAGTATTAGTATAAAAGCCTGACCCGAAATGCATTCGAACGATCATCCGGATAGGCACAAGCTCATCGATTATTGTTCTTGTTTTTTTCATCATATGAGTGAAGACAAGGAGACAGGAGCCTGTAGCTACCCATGAGGAAAATCCACTTTGTAATTGTGTCATTGTTCTGATACACCGGAAACATTTCTTAAAAATCTGTTTCTGGAGAGCCTAGGAGCCAAGGAGTGGCATTCACAAAAAAAACAGATCGTGTCCTCTTTTACCTCCACCAGGGCCATTAGGCCGAGATGGAGATCTCTCTCACCGCTGCATCTGTCTGCCTCACCGCTGTACTCTCCTTCTCGTCGTTTCGCTCCGAAGTTTGAGCCTGTGGTTCTCCTCCCGAAGACGACACAGTCATTTTGGGCGTCTTTTGAAGTTGTTCATCCAGTGGGTCTCCTGTCTTGTCTAGATCTCTTTGGTTTTGTTCCTCGAAACCATCTTCATTAAATTTCTCATCACAGCAACATCCACAACATCCTGCATTTCGCCCAGAACAACAACACCCACTTTCTCCTACTCGAGCTGTGATTATGCGAGCGACGGATCAAGATATCATAGTTAGTATCAGTATCTTTTAGCGCTTAGAAGTAGGTACGAGAGTTGTTTTTGTTTGAAATATCCTTTGCCCTTGCGGAAGGGTACAGAAGAGTTGTATGAGTAAAGACTTACATGTATAACTCCATCGCGTGAATTCTGAGCTAATAGTCAAACCTATAATGTAATTGTCAGGTCAGTTGCGATCACGCAGCACTGAGTGAGTGATACGCACAACAAATACCACAGAGGCCAGATATGCATTCTCCTATCAAGTTTGCCATACTGATAGTGAAAAGAGATTGTCAAGTATGGAAAAGAGGGCCAGCCGGACATCGTGGCCTCAAGAAGCACGGCCTAAGTAAGGCCTAAGTAACTCCTTTTCGGTGCCGGGCGATGCAGACGTCCTTATCTCCATTGGGATTCAAAACAGTCTTTCGCACTTTTTTGCATTTGAGACATTGTGTGGCGCTTCCGGCACTCGATATCTGACAATGAACAGAGTATTGCACGATATGAATGCTAGCTTTTACGCAGGTAAAACCTCTCGAAGGCTGCTCTCCACTTCCGATGCGCTCTCTAGGAATTCTGTTGGCCATGGTCTCTGCATACTGGAGTCATCTAGGTAAATCCAGTTTGGAGAAGGGGTATCTCGGATGTGTGAGAAGTCTTGAACAGCTGAAGGACCCTTAATCTGGAGGCTTTGTAAGCTTTATGAGTGTGATTTTCGTGCAATCCTCACAGCTTCTCCCGATCGCTCCGAACCGAGTAGCGTTCGAGGATACGATGTAAAACGAATATCATGACAGTCCTCCACGATCGGATTTGATGTTATGGAGAGAAAGACATCCACCTTGCTTGATGTGTGCATACGAAACTAGTGAATGTTTATGGATTTTTTCTCTAGAATTCGCAGAGGCAGGAGATTGTACCTGATGACAGCCTACTACGACGACACAGCGAGAAAGATCGTGCGCGAGAATGCTACAATTGGTGAGAGGAAGGAGGAGAACAGAATTTGAAACCTTGTTCAAGTGGATGGCGGAGATCTCGAACTCGGAAGTAACACTTGTTGAGAGGAAGTTTAGAATGCAATAGTCAAGGTCTGAAATAGTAAGACTGGATGTCCGCGGTGAACCGATAAGAGAAGCGACTGTCAGGTAGGCATGTCTATGAGACGAAATCAAGGGTTTTGAAGGCGGGAGTTCTGAAATTGATGACGTGGGTTTGTTTCTGACCGATTTGTTTGGATTCAAAACTGTCGCTTGCTCGCGCTTGAAAAAAAACTTGGGCTTTGGAGATGCTGTTGCACGGAGTCCGTTCAAATCCTTCTCCAACGTGTTTACTTGCTAGACAGGTAATTGAGCTGGCGGCAGTGGACCCTCGAAAGCAAGACATGCCGACTGATAAAGTTTTCGATCGTAGGAAGGAAGGGATCCGGTAGCATCAGTAAGAGCCTTGGCCAACCGAGCTATGTCCGCTGAAAGGGTTTGAATTGCGTCAGATCTGGGGCGCACGCGAATATCTTCTAGTCGTTTTTCAAGTTCTATGTCAGTGACAACTTAGGATGATCATGGAAGGAATAGGCTGTAAGCAGCAGACCTGAGTGAACTGAGCGAAAATTTGTTGTGAAATTCTGAGAAAATGTCCAGACAGTATGCTCGTTTCCAGTGTTCATCATCCAGGAGACAGGTTGGATGATGGTAAGTTATAAAAGGAAGTATTACTCATCCTGACAATGTTTGATCTCACTGCAGGTCAAGATCACTCAGTGATAGAACAAGTAAAACAGAGGATGCGAATTAGGTGAACTAATAAACAAGCTCGATGCGTGATAAAATGACTCCAGATCACCGACCATATCTTGATACATATGTGAATCTAATCGCTGATTTCTTATGGAATAGCAACTCACTTCTGCAATTCCCACTCACGGTTATCCAAAGGGCACACGTTGCGAGTTTTGAGCCAACGAGAGATGCAGTGGAAGTGAAAGGCATGCTGAGAGCGATCAAAGGAACGAAAGAATAATAAACCGGGGTACGTACATTACAAATACCCCACGCAGCATTACATTCCTCACTAGTTGCTGATACTTGGTTGGCCTGACAGTCGATGCCTGTGTGATCGTGGTTGTCAATGAGCCAATAAATCAGGTTTGGAAACATACAGAGATCCATGATGTGATTCCTGCAGATCGCGCAATTGTCGACAACGATATCTACAGATATCCTGTGAGTACCGCATCAAGAATCATTCAGGGTCAGAAAAGCACACCCCAGGCCCAAAGAGCAACAGCATTCCACTGGAGGATAGCGCATATCAGTCGACGATATTCATCCACGCTTCGACAAAAGCGAAGACGTACTTTCTTCACCTCAAATCTAGGCTTTGCCTCCTTCTTCTCTTTGCCTTTTGGAGCGGGATGATCAACTTCCATGTCGGACATTTGAGGAGGTGTCTGGCAGTGCGATCGATGTGGTAACCTTGTATATGTTTGTTCCCACGCGATCATAATGTTCTTGCAAACAAATGATCTATGGAGTAACACCAAAATGCCAATAGTAGACTCAACATATTTTAGAAGCAGTTCATCCATCAGTAACGAAGGCTTACAAGGGTATCAACTGTATGAGTGAGTTTTCTATCGATCTATCAAGCCCCTTTTTCATGATAGGTGCCCGTCTCTTTTTCAGACTCACTCAAAGTTCTCCATATCATATTCCTCAAATTCCAATCATATTCGTACAGTTTAGCTTACGCCCGTAAATGTATTGTTTGGAGCAGCCAGGAACAATCTCAGGCAGTAAAACTGGTGATTAAGCAGGAGCCAACTTCAGCCTGTTGTGCATTGATTTTGCTGCAGCAAACCAACGTTCTACTATGTCTGGGACTAGGCCCGCCCCTTCAGCGACTTCCATATGTAGACCTGGCCCAGCAATTCTTGTAGCACCTGAATCTCATCTTCGATTAGGAAGTCATCGAGGGCTGGAGAGTTCGAATTTTATTGCGTAGTTATCCTCAGCAACCCTATAACCCGTCATACTAGTTTATTCTGCAGATTCCTACAGTCTTTCAGCGCTACAAGCTTCTGAAGAATCTCGTCCAATGGAATGATTTCCGAGCGTGCTTTAGTACCAACGTCATCGCGATTACGCACATTTACTGAACGGGCATCCAGCTCCTCTTGTCCGACGACTGAGGAATTGGAGAGTATTCCAGATGTGGGATATACATCCACATGTGACCCGCGATTTACGTGCATGTAAGAGTCAATCGAATACACAGTCACAAAGAGTTCGGTTTTCAAAGGTGGAAGTATTCGTCAGCTCTTGTTGTGCGGAGGACCGAGAAATACTGACCAAGGATGAAATTGTACTGCGCGATCTCTCCGTTTCTTATCTTCTTAGGTAATGTATTTTCACCATTGTCAACATCGGCCCACAGACCTAGTCGCAAAAGTCGATCTGCAACTTCCGTAGCATAGTCTTTCTATTTAGGCCATGAAGGGCGATAAGACCAAGGAAAATGAGGATGCATCAGAAAAACACAGGGAAGAAATACTCACGTAAGGAGCTGCGACCGGAATGACTAAGACCTGTCTCGGCGAAATCCAGAACGGCCTAATGGTAGGCAGTCGTCACAAGCGATGGTTTTCAGGTATGGAGCCTCAAACGTACCACTTTCCAGCGAAATGTTCAGTGATAATAGCAATGAATCGTTCCAGACTACCTAAGATCGCACGATGGATCATGACTGGCCGAGCAGCTGCCTCGTCTGCGGAGCGGTATTTCAAATTGAATCTTTCAGGTAACTGAAAGTCAAGTTGTATCGTGGCACACTGGAACGATCGGCGAAGAGCATCCTGGATAGTGATGTCAATCTTCGGACCATAGAATGCGCCATCACCTGGGTTGAGATCCCACTGTCCAGGATAGTTGGCATCAAGTGCTTGTCTGAGTTGCTGTGAAGAATAATTTGAGTACAAAAATGGCCGTTTCGAGATAAGCATACGCACATCCTCGGCCTGGTTCCATGTTTCAATTGAACCAAGATAGTTCTCTGGACGGGTGGACAGTTCGAGCTTGAACTCAAACCCGAAAAGACCGTATATGTGCTTCATGAAATCGAACAGTGCTGCAATTTCCTCGATAATCTGAGTTGGCATGCAGAACACATGAGTATCATCTTGTACGAATCGTCGCACTCGCGTCAAACCAGTCAGAGCACCAGAGGCTTCATTTCTATGTATGATACCAAACTCAGCCATCCGAATCGGTAGTTCCTTATAGCTTCTGTCTCTTGAATCAAAAATTAAGGCATGTCCTGGACAATTCATGGGCTTCAGTGCCCACTTCTCCTTCTCGACATCTAGCACGAACATATCATCCTTATAATTCTGCCAATGTCCTGAGGTCTCCCACAGTTTGCTGTTATACATGTTGGGAGATATAACTTCTTGATATCCGCGTTTGAAGTATTCCGAACGCATGAGCTCAACAAGGGCATTGTAGATACGTGTACCATGAGGAAGGAAGAAACAGCTCCCAGGGCTAAGGTCATGGAAGAAGAACAATTCTTGGTCTTTGCCGATCTTTCGGTGGTCGCGTTTTGCGGCTTCCATCAGAAAGGCTTTATATTCAACAAGTTGCTTTTTGTCGGGGAATGAGATGCCATAGATGCGCTGAAGTGAATCATTGGCAGCATCACCAAGGAAGTAGGAAGCAGAATTCTGATCAAGATCTGTTAGTCGCCACGACAATCAAAGAGTCATCAAGCAATACCTTAGTAACCATGAATGCCTTGATCTTTCCAGTGTGGGGTATATGAGGTCCAACACATAGATCCACCATGGGGCCACATCGATAGACTGTGGTAGAGGTACCATCGGGGACCTTTGTTTGGATGAGGTACTGCTTGTATTTATTGTACTAGAGATTATGGGAAAGTAGGTCAAGTGTAGCTCAATTACCTTGGGACTCACATTAAACATTTTGAGAAGGTTTTCTTTTGAGACCACGAGACGTTCGAACTTCTGCTTCTCCTTTACCACCGATTCTGAGACTTTTTCCAAGGCAGGATAATCGGAAATGGAGACGGGCCTATCAGTAGCCATCTCATAGAAAAAGCCATCATCCGTCGGGGGACCAAGACAGAGGTGACAGCCGTAATGCCTTTCTGCAGCCTCCCCGAGAACGTGGGCAGAGGAATGCCAGAAAACTCTTTTGCCTGGTAACAGCACAACTGCTGAGCACACTTTGTACCCAAGCTCGTGGTAGCTCACCTTCAGCGTTCTCGAAATCCAGGAGCTCAAGTTTGACGGATTTCTCTAATGGACGTTCAAGATCCCAAAGTTCTCCATCAACCTGATAATTTTCGGCGACCAGATACACAATGAATGGAGTCCATGACATACCTTCGCAATAACGATGCGATCGGAAAGGCTTTTTGATAACTGTTTGGCAATATCCATTGGCGATGTTTCCCAGCTGAGTCCATTCCGCTCTGTCCCATCAGGTAAAGTGATAGTAATCTCTTGGCGCGGTTGTTCTGAAGAAGTTCCCGTTGAGTGTGCAGTGTCTTGAGACCAACCACTGACTGACTGGCAATAGAAGCATCATATTCCGCTTTCAGATCATTGAACATTTTGATACGATGGTCAAAAAATTCGGGCAAAGGTTGAAGCTATCATAACGAATATATCACAAAGTAGCGAAGTAGCATATATTAACTCACCTCCAAGGGATGCGAGGGATATGTACCAGCCTTGGCTTTTTGAGTATGTGTTCTATATTGTGGAGCGCTAGCAGCATGCTGATTGTCAAGTGCAGGAATCTGGTCAGGATGAACGGTAGCAGTGACAAGATTTGCCATTGAAAGCCAAAATGATTGAGGACGATGTAGATATATGTAGCGCTGTTTGACGAATGACTGGCTTAATCGAAGAGGAAGAAAAAGAAATTGTTTTGTCAACATCCAATCGATGGAGTCACATTCTGAATTCTGGAGTCACGGAAATGTTATTCAGTTCCCACAATCATATACATTTGACGGTGGATGTCACGAGAAAACGTGACACAAACCGCCTCCTCCTAATTATGAAATCGTCGGGCAAAATTATCATCAAACCTTCCAAACGTGCACGATATACAGCTTCTGAAGCTGGGAGTGAATTATTGCCTGACGACCAAAACCAGACCTCAAATGACCCAATGGATGAAAACGATCACGATGTGATCATGAACGAACCAGTGGAAAATTACGACGACAATGATGAAAATGAGACAGGGGACATAGACGACGAACCAGAAGAACCGGACCAAATATCCATACCCCTTAAACGCGGTCGTGGAAGACCCAAAGGTTCAGGTATCAAACCCACTCCTTCTCACGGCACAACTTCTACACTTTCGGCACCTAGAGGTCGCCCAAGAGGTCGTGGTCGTCCTAGAGGCAGACCACCAAAAGCTTTAAGCAATCACACTTCTGGCGGTTTAACAATACGCTTGAAGGCGCCAAAAGAAGATGAGGAAGGGGAGACCGACGAAGAATATCTCCCTGAGGTTGAAACTCCAACGGCTGGTGTGGGTGTAGAGAGTCCAATTGCGGGAATGAAGGAAGATGAACTTCCCATTGGTGGCGGAAGACCTTTTCGAAAAATCCAAAATAGAGTATATGTCATTGACGGAGATGAATTCATTACGGAGGACGATCCCAAGGGTGACCAGAAGATAGACAAGTGGGGAAACCTTCTTGGTGGTATGTCTATGTCTTCGATCTTTTGTAGCAGGATCATATACTGACTTGACTTGATGTCAACAACAGGTCGGAAATTTAAAGCAGCGACATTTGTGCTTCCAAACCGTAATCCTCATCGTCAATACATGCTCGCCATCGATGCAGCGCGTACATCCGGATTTCGTGACTCTCTCTACTATTTTCGCCGCAACCCTCTTGCGTTTAAACTCAATGCCACTCAACCTGAAAAGGACTACCTTATCTCTGAGGGCAAGCTTGGCTCCCATCTACGAACAAGAAGTGTCACTCTCATCACTGCACGAAGTGCTTTCAAGTTGCATGGGAGCAAAATGGTCACTGGTACATGTCTTTTTCAAAACTGAAAACAGGTGTGCTGATACCAAAGTTTATAGACGGTAGATGGGTAACGGATGATTATTATGAATCTAAAATCCTTGCCGAAATAGGTGCTAAAGGTATATTGCCAGGAGATCTAGTTGGCGAACTTCCCGATCCAAATGCACCTTCACACGCACATCAAACGGATGCAGTCCTTGCCGGTGGTTCCTCGTCCATATTTCCTTCCTTCAATACGAATCCTGCTGTCGCTGGTGGAGGTGTCTATCGTGCTGGTGGACCAACAACTATATTTGGTGGAAGCGGCTGGGGTCCATTCAGCGATGGCCCATTAAACGCTGTGAGGAAAAGTCTTTTGAGTCGTGATGGTGTTACAGAAGAGAATTGGATGTGGATGATGAGTTCAAGAGTCCAAGATGCAGATAATGAATGGGCGAGACTAAGGAAGGAAGGGCGAGGGAAAGAGGGATTGAGTGTAGACGGAATCGTCATGGGAGGAAAAGGTACCAACTGGACGAGGGCCGATACTACCTCTCATCTTAGCAATGCGGATGCAGATATGAAAATTAGGGAGGCTGGAGAAGGGACAATCGCGGATGGTACTAAGAGGATCCCTTTGTCTATCGCAACGGGGAAAAATCGTAAAGGTAACGTTGTGCGGACTGCGGTGCAAGGAGGTGGAGCTATTGGTGTTTATGAGCCTCATACCAATCTAATCCTATGTAGGTCAACTTTTTTTTCTTCGTTCTAGTATCACCTTTAACCCAACCGTGATATGACCCAGATCGCGCAGATACACAGCCAACGCGGGCGAGGTGGGAGTCTTTATCTAGCGCCGAACGGCGCGTTTTAGGAGGTACGAAAGCAGGAAATGGAGCTTGGGGATTGGCTTGGGTTGATACTGTAATGCAACTTCCGGATGAAGATGATGATGTTTTGAAGAAAAGAGAAGAAGAACACAGGGAGCGTGAGGCATTCATCAAGGAGGCAGAGATGTCCACCGTTAATTCACATGGAACGAATATTGTCAGTGTGTATGAAGGAAGTGGAGGGAGAGAAGAAAGTGTAGATACAAGAGATGTGAGCGTCATGAGCTTCGGGGTATAGCTTCCTATAATTTGTCTTTGGTTTTTGGGCTGACGTTACATCTTACAATTAATATCAATGTTTGTCTATCCTGTTCACTGTCAACATTGGGATACTATGACAACAGTACTTGAGGTTGCATGTTAGTTTATGCTTGATCAGCATGAAAAATATAGAGTAGAAATGAGACATTTGCTTTCAGCAGGATTCCATAGATGAGCCCCTTTTTTTTTAAAAAAAAATCATCAATTATAAAGTCAACTACTCTAAATACAAATGAGCAGTAGACAATCAGGGGTGCAGTGGCAGACCCTACAGCATGTGTTGTGAGCATGCCTCCCAAGTACCAACTAAGTAGCCTGGGTAGAGAAAAACAAGAAAGCTACACTAAATGACAGACTCTTTACCTCCAACAATTTGCCTTCCAAAAGCCTTTATCCACCTAAAGATCT
>Ga0153987_1000656_pt1 | contig 10254 bp, 13 predicted proteins | sample TSNC071MetaG_FD_102279 | JGI IMG/M metagenome (GOLD analysis project Ga0153987, IMG submission 102279) | Attine ant fungus gardens microbial communities from North Carolina, USA - TSNC071 MetaG | ecosystem: Host-associated > Fungi > Mycelium > Unclassified | place: USA: North Carolina, William B...
TAAGAACAAGGATGGTCATTTGACGAAAGACGAAGTTTTGACGTTATCGGAAACGTTCCTTGTGACTCTTCGTCCCTTCCCTTATTGCATGCTTGAAATGACACTCTATGATAGTTCATCTTCCGTCATGAAATCGGCGACGCTTACTTGGGTGCAGTAAGCCGATTTATGACTAACGCATTCGAGTACGGGGACTCACTCTTACTGGGATCCAACGCGAAGCAAGGAGAGGAGGCATCAAATTCACCTCCTCCTCCTGTCGAGTCGAATCAGCCGTATCTACACCTTGCAACGTATGTGATGAATCCTCTCCTGCTCTTTCTCCAAAATGTAACCTCGTCATTAGCTTCCGCATGGTTGTTCTTGCAGACGAGATACTCGAATCCTTTTTTGAAACTGACCTCTCCGCATCATTCCAACTTACACCCTTACCGGAGCTTGATCTTCCGCTACCAAGTGCTAGTTCAGCCGGATTCCTGGGAGACTTGTGGTCAACAATCGCCACGGATAACAACAAAAAGATGTTTAACATGATTACAGATGAACTAGGGAAGACAATAGGAAAACATCAGGTAAGTTCCGATCATTGGTTTGTTTCAACTCAATGGAGATGTCGGGGCTACACAGGTGATCAATAAACCATCAATCGGACGATACACTAAGCTTGAGGAGCCAAAAGCAAGAGAATCTCTACTTACACCCTCATTGACTGCATCAAAAACCAGTTTCAATTCAAGCGACACGAGAACGACATTTACTACAGCAGATGGAACGGGTTCAACTGCTGCTTCAGGTCGTATGTCTTCTTCCGATTTTTCTACACCAATCACGCCGTCATCCTCCACAACAGCGACAGTGGGTTCCTCTGCAGGTGGCAGTAAATCATTACCTCCAGTTCCACCTTCACCTATGTCGGATAAAGATAGGGAGGCAGGTATTATGTTGCAGGCTGTTGCGAAAGCTGGTGCAACGGTATTGGAGAGGACACCTTTTGCGATTGATGATGCACAATATTCTTCCGAGAATGAAGATGAAGAGGACAAAGACGAGGATGAAGACGAAGACGAAGACGAAGAGGATAAAGACGAGGATAAAGACGAAGATAAAGACGAAGATGAAGAAGAAGAGGAGGACGAGGATGAGGAGGATGAAGAGGGTGAAGAGGGTGAAGACGAAGACGAAGACGAAGAAGAGGAAGAGGAGGAAGATGAATGGGATGAAGTTAATGAAGATGATCAAGTTTTGGATGAAGTTGATGCATTTTTGGAGGCTCATGATTCGGGGTTGACAGAGGCGGATAAGGAGGTTGCCAAACGTACGTTTTTGTTCTTGGTTCTCGTTCCAGAAGTTCAGTTTCCTTCTTTGTGATAGAACTTCAAACAGCGCAACCGCTCAAGTAGACGTGAAATTTTGACAAAAGGATTTGCAGGCATTTTGTATAGTCTCTTTGTTGCTTTCAATATTTTGTAACACTATGTTTACTGCTACAAAAGTCAGAATTTTCTACAACATTAGAGGAATAGTCAGTATGATACAAGTGAGGTATACAAGACTACAGGAGCAAGAATAGGGTGCAAGACTTGCGACTAGCTGGATTACAGTAAATGAACCGTTAAGCAGATACTTTTCGAATCACTTGGATCACGTATTACCACCGCGATCGTACCAGATGCGTATCGCAAGGTCAGAATCAATAGATCCAGTAGCGATCATATTTTGACTGGGATGTGTCTGAAAGGAGACTAAACACAGGTGATTGCATGAACGAATGGATATACTTACTGCTACGGCAACAACCACATCTCAAAGTACCAGTATCAGAGCACGAATGTGAAGAAGTCAGGCATTAACTTACCTTTGTGGCCCTCCAACACCTGCACAGTTTCTCTTGTCTGTAGATCCCATATATACACCTTGTGATCCTCACTTCCAGCGACTATCCATTTTCCACCTGTGACACTGAAACATGCAGAGATGCAGTACTTGCTGTTGACATGTCCTACGTACGTCTTGAGACATCGAGTGGTCTGATAGTCCCACAGACGAATAGCGCTGTCATGGGCCGTAGAGAGGATGTATTTCGAGTTGGGCGAAAATTGGACTTGCTGACTGGCAAAGCATTTCAGCGAATGTCTTCAGAGAAGGACGTGCAATGATGATGTGGCATACCAGATAGCATCATGTCCTTCTGCAAGTGTTTTGAGGCATTGTCCGTCAGCCGTGTTCCAGATTCGACTTGGGGGGAAGAGATGAGTGAAAAGGCGATGAGCAGGCGGACACAAGGAGCGTACATCAATCCATCAAGCGCGCAAGAGACAATCAAAGTAGCATCACGGTTGAAGTGGACTGCTGTGACGTAGTCCAAGTGTGCGTGGAGAGTTTTCATACACTTTCCTGGAAAATCATGAGATGGGAGAATCGGGGGGAGGGGATATGGTACGGCGGCATTACCTCGAGCCACATTCCATATCCGTACATCTCCTTCACAACCACCAGACACGAGTAAATTCGCAGTAGTGTTGTAGTTGAGGCAGAATACCCATTTTGTATGACCTTTAAGGACTCTTTGCGTCAAACCCTTATGGAGCAATACCAGTAAGCGAAAGATCGACGGGGAGCAAAAACGAAATGCATACCAGCTCGACGTTCCATATCCGAATTGTAGTATCATCGGATGCTGACGCCAGGAACGTGCTATCTGATGACCAAGCAATATCTGAGAGTCCTTGGGTATGACCACTCAAATCACGAATAAACTCTCCATTCTCTGGATTCCATATTTTGACAACTTTCTCTGCACCTATGAAAGGTAAAAACAGGTGAATTACTCTAATAGAACCGAAGAGAGAACAAACACACCACAGGATGCCAATAGCTCCCCATCAGGACTGAATTTGACTGCAGATATTGACATAGAATGACCCCGCAGGGTAGATCGTAGTTCATAGTTTGGCGGCCTGGCACGCGAGGCTCGAGCTGGAGGGGGTGCAACCGGCGGTGCTTGGAGCTGAGATGGAGGAGGTCGTGCGGCAGGAGCAGGAATTGACGGTGGGTGATTTTCGGGAAAATCATCCTCGGTTGTTTGTGAGGCGGTTTCATCTTCAGACGAGGTTTCATCTATTCCTTCCAGGGGATCCATTGGTTCTCAGATTTTTCTCGAGTTTGAATTATGTTGTGAAAAAGTAATTGATAAAGGGGCCATCATTTTTACCATCATTTTCTCCTCGTAAAATACCTTCTTTCCAAAAAGGAAAGCACAGTCCGATAGTGGTACGGAGACAGTTACAAACATGCTTGGAATATTCCAACCGAGCTGCCGGCTGCATCATTGGAGACGTCAATAAAATTTGACAGTCGCCAAAGATGATCCCATAGACTCGGTGCCTCACCGGGATGGACCACTGATTACTTCTCAAATGAAGATTTGTACTTACGACAACGCTCACATCTTCATAGATGCAACTTGAGAAACAGACACAGATACAAACGGACATCAAACAATCACTGGTCAAGAAAAGAGAGTATGGGAGCAGGAGACAATGGAATGGTATAATACATCATATGATTTCGATAATCGAAGGCCAAAGACTGCGGGCGAAGAATGAATGAGAGAAGTCAAATAAGAAGATAAAATGCACCTTGTCAGCCCTAGGAGAACCTGAATTAACGCCAATAGAAATGGAATCCATCTAGGGAAAAAATCAGCGTTCCTAGAAAGGAGCCAGAGCTTCAGATTACTGACGTCGACATATTGAAGTTTCCCGCGCGGTACAACCCCATAGCAGCAAACCCTAAGACAGCTGACCCGACGACTGCTCCAGCGAGACCCAAGGCGAGGAATACAAGAAATAAGAGAAGTGCAAAAGTTACACGCGAGCGCCTTTCGTTCCTCTTAGGTGCTTGCATTGTAGATCTTGAGGTTGGTGTAGCTCGAGGAGTGAGCCATGAACGAGACTTGAGGAACCGCAGAGGCATATAAACACCTCTATCATCCGTAAGTATTGCATGATCACCATGGTATGCGTATTCAGGGGATTCTTCAGAAGGATATGAAAGTGATTGGGGTAACGATCGCTGGGGTGGGTTAACATAGTTGCAGAAAGCATAGAATCCACAGACAAAGAAGAGTGGGGTGTAGAAGATGAGTGTCCAGTAAAAGGTGAACCGGAATATTTCTACATGTTGTTGTTCAAAGATCAGGAAGGTATCATGGATATAAAGGATGTCACTGACCATCTGGACTGTAAAGATATGTGCCTCCTGGCTGGACAGCCGGGCGGTGTTCTATGTTCAGGATTTCTAGTCCAGGGTCGTAAAGTGAAGGCCATGGAGGAGTCATATACAAAGCCTGCTTGAAATTTCAGTGAATCACAATGTGCATGATCAGCGTGAGGTCAGAGATAGTAACGTGATGGGTGGGTCACGATCTGATCTAATGCATTGTTGGTCTTGTCTAGATTTCGCTACTCCTGTAGTCCCAAATCTTCGAATAACGTCGGAATCCATACTAGATCTCACTATGTCATACAAGGACTGTGCTAGGCCCTACACTGTCATAATCAATACAAAAAGATTCCAGCATCTCAACTTTCGTTGTCAGATCAACTCATACATAATGGCTTGAACACTTCATAACTTTACTCCTCCTCTCTTAACTTGTCCGCCATCGGCTAGTCAGAAATACTTGATGAGCCATTGAACGGTTTTCTCAAACGATCCTTCCTTTCCAGCTTTCGCCTTGGGGTCGTTCATGTCACCACGAACAGCAAAACCATGAGTACATCCTTCATAATAATTCCTCTCGTATCCATGAGAAAATTTCCCTTGACCGAAAATCTCGTCTGCTTTGGCTTGACTGTCATGAGGGAACTGAGAATCGGTGGTGCAACTGTTTATAAGGAGTGGTGCTTCAGATTTGTTGAAGTACGTCTGTTGAAATTGTGTGAAGACGGATTTATGAGTTCGAATGCGAGGCTATAGCCATCGCTTCTTACCTCGAGATCTCCAGGCACCTTCAAGAGGGATGGATGGGAGACGACGCCAACTTTGATGTCATTCCCAAATGCGAGGTCAAAGACGTAGCGAGCTATATAGATGTCAACGACCCGGTTCAAGATAGATCGAAGACCCCACGCACCACCAAAGCAATAGCCAGTCGCAGCAAACTCCATTATACCTTGTCCTATAAGGCCGGCGATAGCCCGGTTCAGAGTTGGACGAGTCTGGTCCTCCCCATGATTCACGAACCATGCCGCGAGATCAAATTTGCCCTGTTGATAACATACAATCGAGTTCCAAATATAGTGCGATTAAAATGCCATACGTTATTCATACCATCTGGAGGGATAGCATCGCCGTTGAAGTAATCAACAATGACAGTCTACGAGATACGTATTTATCAGTTCAGAGAACGGACATAATCTTCTGAGGACTTGGACCTACATAGAATCCATTGCGCGCAAAATCATCAGCAAGAAGCTGATCAAAGAAGATAGGTCAATTTGGCTTTATCTATTGGGGTTCATGACGTACCTGAGCGTTGATCAACTTGTGTCCAAAGACGTCTGGGAGGAACAGGAGGGCTTTGTCCTTAGGATAGTCTATAGTGGGAGTGGCGATATATACGTCGACGCCATTGATGGTGGTTTCCTTGCCTGAATCAGGACTGAGCTCTGGATCTATCTACCACGATCGGCTGGCACGTACCTTCGGGCGTACCCTCGTGCCTCACACCTAAACTCCCGATTAAAATGCAATATGGTCAGGGACGAATCAATCGTACCGCTGATACAATCCTTGCACAAACTCATTTGGTACTGGAGAGATTGATAACAGGCTGGGAATGCTTTATAACGAAAATTTCCATTCTTGAAATTCGCACGTTGTCGTCAATCTCTCAAGCTGCAAACGGCTATCAGGAAAAGCCAGATATGTACAAATCAGGGCATCAGTGTACGGTCAATGATGCTATCACCTACAGTAAAAATACAGAAATAAACATCTCAAGTCTTCGGGCCAAGCCCTACGGTTGCATTTCGACGGCGCTTGTTACCCCGGCGGATATCGATCAGATCATTATCGGCCTCTGGATCCTTATTCAAACCCAACATTGGAATACTCTTTCCTAAACCTCCTATGGCCTGGTTCTGACTTGCCCCTCCGCCCTTCTGTCGGCGTCTACCTCCACCTCCACCATTTCCAGCTCCGTTTCCAGCACCCACGCCATTCCCCGATGTGGTTGATGTAAGCGGCAAAGGGAATGGCGAAGGAATTTCATCGACTGATAGTGAATGTGGGTTTGGAAATGGACCCATGGTTATTGGTAGGCTGCTAATAAGGGTGCTATTGACAGGTGGGCCGGGTGTAGGAGGTGGAGTAGTCCCTAACTTGTTGCGAAGTTTACGCGTCAGAGGTGGTCTTGAGTGAGCGTCAAGTGAGGCATCTATACAAAGCAGCATTGTCAACATGTCCACATCTGATTAACGTTGCAAAGTACTGACCGCCCGTTGCACCTTCGCCCTCTTTCTCCTCGCGCGCTTTTCTTCGTCGTTCCTCAATACCTTCGAGGAGCCGCTCTCGAACACGATCCCGCCCTTTTTTCCATTCTTCTTCCACTCTGTCGCGTTCTTCTTGGTATGCTGTCTGTACACATTCGTTGGCATAACGCTCTTCATTTTCGTATTGTGCAAGGGTTGCTGAACGCTCAATTGAAAGCGGCAATAGCTTGAGGTTGTACAGCGAGCTTGTCTCTGGTCTGAGAGATAGCTGTACAGATGTACCAAGCAGCCGGGAAATACTGTCGTGATAGTAGCGGCCGCTACACAAGCGCAATGTCATGGACAAATCAGAATTAAATCGGAAAGAACGCACTCCTCTCTCCTATCAACCATCTCTTTCCCCAGCTTCCCTGCGATCTCCCTCTTCCGTTTTTCCCTCTTTCCATCGTCGAGGACGACTAAATGGCCAAAGTCAGCTTGGAAACGGATGCAGCCCCAGATGGTCATCTACCATGATTTCTTGAACTGGGACCAGGTGTTGCGGCGTGTCCGTGGTGCGCGTAAACCGCTCCCCCTCCACCACCTGGCGCCATCTCACCAACGTCGCTGGCCATGTACCCTGTCCTTGCTTTATGGGCAGATCCATACGGAACGGCGAAGAGTCCTTGCTGCGGTGGCATTGTCCTGGTATACCTGAAAACAATAAGTGTTTATTACCATACAAGGAGTGACATGTCACATCACGCGATCGGGGCTGACAGATCTCGGATGCTCTTTCATTCTTCTTCACTAGTTTCCAGATTGTCAGACAAGAAATTCTGGTAGATAGCCATTTTCTATTTCTATTTCTTTAATGATCGAGACAATTTTGATACCGCCATTTGAACTGCTGGATATGTTTTCGATATTTAAGTGTGTTGTTGCCCTGAAGTCAGGGGTTGAGTGCTAGTTTTGGTCATCGCGCCAAGTCCGCCCGGCAATTCCATTAGGCAGGAAGTGTGTCCATAAAATCATGACCGAGTCTCTTTTTCCATAAAACCGAAAAGATTGGCCTGTCTTTCTTCCCACGATGATTTCCCCTCAGTGCGGGTACTCTGTCCTCGAAGATCCAGAAATTACTCATTGTCATGCATCCACTATTCCAGCTTATTCAACCTCTAACGCATATTTGCGTTTCGCTGAGGACGCCGAATCCCAATCACTCTATCAAGAAATTGGTAGATTAGATCAAGCAATTCTCCATTTGTACGAAGAGCGAGCATCTTGTTGTCGCAGGTTCAACGAGACCCAGTCTTTCGAGGCCAAGCTTCCATCTGGCATCCTCAGCACCATCTTCTGCCATGTCTGTCCGCCATCCTCATATAATTCTTCCCATCAGCGGATCCGAAGACCTAACAGAGCCAAACCGCTCGTACTTCCTGTGTTCGCCCTAAGCGCCGTTTCGTCACGATGGCGCCAAATAGCCCTTTCTCTCCCTCAATTATGGGCGAAACTGGACTGGGATCGGAAGTATTATCTATCCCCCGACGATACCTCTGCTCTTCTTCGCACGTATTTCACACGGGCATCTCCTCTCAAACTTGATCTCAAGCTCACTGTCGACGAGGAATGGGAGATTGAGAATACAATATCGTATGACGATACAGACCAAGTCAACAACCATCTGGATGCTCTCAGGCGTACCATTTTCCAGGAAAATAGTGAGAAGATCGGGAAATTAATTTTGAGTGCACCGATGCAGTGGCTGCATCTTCTTTCAGGCACATTTACTCATTTATCCGACCTATCTTTGCGCTCCGCGCGTATCGATAAGCGCATCAATCTCTCTCACCTTCCTTCCCTCACCAAAGTGGCATTTGTTAGTATCAAAACCACTCCTATTTTGTTTTGGAGCCGTATAACCTCGATCCACCTTAATTCCGCTCATGCAGATGTCGCATTCGAGTTGCTGAGGCGCTGCCACCATCTCACGTCCTTCCAATCTCATCATCCCAATTCTACGAGAAACGGCTCTATCAACTCAACGATCAAAGAAATCATCACCCTCCCGCGCCTCAAATGGCTTGATTGGTGTTGTATTGGTAGTCTTTGGGATGACGCACTTTTTCGATTCATGTCATTCCCTGGTCTCAAGCAGTTAAGCCTTAGTGGCGAAGTATCGTGGAGTTCGAATTGGGATCAGACGTTGACAGCTTTTCTCAGGCGACTGCCTAAAAGTCCACCTATTGATCTTGAGCTTGGGTACATTCGCAATTCTGTCGGAGATCCTTTACCAGTTTTCAAGACAATGTTCCATGCTCTTGGATTTTCGCTTCGAAATCTGACTGTGACGGAAGACGATCATACGTACCTGGAGAAGCTCGTCACGCTACTTACACCTTCTACCTCATATGCTACTTCTCTGCCAACCCCGTTGTCCTCACCATTCATTTCAGATTTGACCTCTCCTTTTTCGTCCCCGGTTTTCCCTGTTCACCTCCCCGCTCTCCAAGTTCTCTCCCTTCGGTCTCCTTCCCCACACAACCTCTCTATGAACAGCTTAGATCGTAATACCGGTGTCTTTACCCCTCTCCGTGGAGCTCTAGACCAATCCCTGTCCATCATTTATGGTGATTTGCTCACCGAGTTCTTGAGGCAACGGAGGCATGTCTTCCATATAACTCAGTTTTATTTGAATTTGGACATGAATCTGGCACTGGAGGGTTTCGGAAGGTGGAAAATGGAATGCAAGGAGGAACTGAGAGTGTTAGTTGAGGAAGGCTTTGAATTAGTTTTGAAGGAGCATGGACAGAGAGTTGAGTGGTTGTGAATGGGTAGTTGTTGGGATTATCGAGTTGCTTATATCAGTTGCCTCGAGATGTAAAATATGAATGTACTAAACTTGTACCTTACACTGATTATATAAATAGATATAAATTAACAGAATATTCTGTTAATTAGACAGATAGGAAAGAATTTCGAACTCGATAGGGGAAAAAAAAAAGTCTGAACCTCGTAAGACCTGTGTAAACCTCGAGCCTCGATTCCGAGTCTTTCTTTTGTACATGTGATGAACAGCGTCATTTATCATCTTGGACCTTTGAGCCACCGAATGTGAAGGGGTTCCACATTTTTTGTTATATAAGCATCAGTGATTAAGATCCCGGTGTGAGATGGTTCTTGTCCAATAAGGGCTTCTCAGAAAACCATTTTCGAACATTGAAATGCCTCTCTTTACTATGTAGTGCAGAATCACTGTATCTTACTGCTGTTGTGAGGATATCAATGCTGACAACAAAGATATTGACATACAGTCAAACCTCTAATAAGGCATACCCCTTGGTCACAGTCAAAAGGTATGCCTTATTAGAGGTATACTCACCTCTTTTTAGCTGAAAATCAACTGAAAATGTTATTTTACTTTTCTGAGCCTACTACAGTATTTCTACATATACTTAAGCCTTACAAGTATCAAAATCAGTTGTCGGACAGGACTGTAGCACTCGGGATGTCGATTGCAACCCCTGCCATCATTCCTATGTCTCAGATCAGATTATAGGCCGTCTTGGAGCTAACTTAATTTCCTTTTTCATTCATAGTGGAGCAACGGCTTGTCATATATAAACCTTATAGTCTGTACTCGCTCCCTCAGTCGTCTACCTTAATAGGTGACTCCTGAGGTGAGCCCAAGGTCTACAATACTGTACTTACTATGAGCTGACCAGTAGCGTAGTTTAATACTTCGATAGGTAATGTAGTCGTCTACCTTAATAGGTGA
>Ga0153987_1000657_pt1 | contig 10221 bp, 9 predicted proteins | sample TSNC071MetaG_FD_102279 | JGI IMG/M metagenome (GOLD analysis project Ga0153987, IMG submission 102279) | Attine ant fungus gardens microbial communities from North Carolina, USA - TSNC071 MetaG | ecosystem: Host-associated > Fungi > Mycelium > Unclassified | place: USA: North Carolina, William B...
AGCTATATTATTGTGCACTGCTTCAGTCATCACATCAGATGTGGTGTTTGAGGACACTCTTGGTGCAGAACCAACCATGTGAACATGTTACTCACCAGTGGGTCAAGGGCGGAGCAAAGGGAGCCGATCATGGGTGCATCTCATGATTGTCGAGACATTAGGTGAGTAAAGTCTGGCTGACTCGTTGTGCGTGGGTACATAACAAAGTTGAATTGTATCCTACTGTGATCCGAGCGGCAATGCCTTTGATGTCAGAAGTGCGGCTGATGTTAGCCGAATTGATGGAGGTTGACATCAAAAGTAATGTGACATGATGTGGGATTGTAAGATTCTACATCTTCGAATAATGTAATGTAATGTATGACTCATACTTCGATAAGGTACCTACTTGTCCTTTGATCAGCATCTTCCTCCTTTCAACAGTAAGAGTGGCTGGAAGTTTAACTTCCAGCCACCTACTACGGTACCAACAAAAAGCAAAACCTCAGAATAATCCTTATCTTTACAAGTACTTTCAGAATATCATTGGAGCTTCCAATGACAAGCAAGTCAGGAAATCTCCGCAAAGGCAACCTGGGAAAACGCTTCTTCATCACAATTCATTCATTGCAAATAGGTTATGTTTGATGATTGTCCCTGCGAACGCAATGATAGTCTGCCACTGACATCATAAATCAAAGGTAACTTCCCTCAAAGGTAGAATCTTTTTCAGGAATCTTGAGCCAAGCCATATAGCAGGCAGTGTATCCACTTAGATTCTTGAATGCCGCTAGACTCAACCATTCAGGAAAATCTACAAATGGTTAATTAATTCAGGTCTGGTACAACCATAGGCATATACACTAACACAACCTAAGTAGTGAGAGAGAAAGACAGGAAACAAGTGTCTCTTGAACCAGAATACTGAAGCTTGAAAGTCAATATCACAACAGGCTATAAGCTGGCCGAAACAATAGACTGGAAAACAGAAGAAGGGTGATCAAGTGATGCAATATAGACTTTCAGAAGACCATGGGTGGGGAGTATTTACAGAGTAAATTGGGCAAAAAAAGAGGCAACGTAGACGAGACGCAGAGTCTAGAGATAAAGGCGAAAGGTAGGATGCTCAACAATTGGTCAACAGACGCCGGAGTAATGGGAGATGATGACGATAACAAACCGAGAGGGATACTATATGCTAACAACAAGTGTGTATGATAGTAAAAGAAGCAGGCAGGAGTTGGACAACGAACCGATGATGAACAAGAACAGATGAAAGTCGACAAGGTGCATAGTAAAGCGGAAAAGCCAATGGGATATGTGAACTGTCACACCAAGTCCAACCTGCCGGTGCGGACCACCATCTCAATATGCATTCAGAAACCAGCCGCAACCTGTCCTCGACCATTCGTGCGTTGGAAAGAGTACCCAGACGCGTTAATTCCGGTCGACAGTCCCATGCAGTGAAACCTCTTGCATTGGTCATTGAATCAGGAAGACTTGGCTCTCTGTAATTCCGATATGAATGGTTAAATTGTCGACCGTTTGACCAGAGTGTGGAACAAAACAATGAAGGGGAAAAGCGATTAGGAGAAAAGAGAAAAGAAAAAAGAAATATCATCTGCTTGTCATCTTTTCCCAAAATCAGAAAAGATGACGACCTGTTGCCTGCTCCTGGTCTCCAAACTAGGCCCAACTCCCCATCGATATAGACAATAGTTTTCCCCCTCAGCTAACGGTAAATTGAAAGGAAAAAACTGCGCCGCCACCGAAATGCCCTACTTTTGACCCTTCCACCTCTCACCACCATCCCCGACCCTGGTCATCAGCCCTCAGCCCATCTTGGCATCCTTCTTCTTTTGCTTGCGGGGTGGTGTTACAGGTCGTCCCATATTCATCCCTCCGTATGGGTATTTGGCTTTCTTCTCTGCTGGTTTCAGGATCTGTGACAAGAAGGATATGATTGTAAATTAACAGGATCCAAGAAAGTAAGATGCGAACTTGGAAGGAGCATAACAAAGTCTCGTCCACACTCATCATCGCACCCGCATTATCAAACTCTCCGCAGTAATTTGGCGCTGAAAACAACGTCACTAGGTGTCTCTTTGCGAAGAACTCGTATCCATCTTCGACAACCTAAAGATAAGTCATCATAATTGACCGTCAGCCAACACAAATAGTTGACAAAGATATGGCACAAAAGCTCAGATATGTACAATTAAAGATGTGATACATCAACACACCTGATGCGCTCGACAGATTAAATCCATATCATGTTTCTGTAGGAATCTTGATACAACATCCGGGCCAAATGTGAAGGATACACCACGGTCATTTTCTGACCAGCCCGTGATATCCTTGTCTGGATCCGACCACAGTAGATCACAGAGTAACCCTAAGGATACGTATCAGTACAAATGGACGAATACGATGAGGGGAAAGGAACACCTGTATCAGGAACATCTGTTGGCCGCATGACTCTACGTATTTGCTCCATCGACTGTAGATCCGGACTGAGTCCTCCATGCATCGTGAAAATTTTTTCGTCAATGATGGCTGCGATCGGCAGGCAGTTAAAGCAGTCGGTAAAAGTTTTCCACAATTTGATGTTGTACCGGCGTTTACCTGGGAAGACAATGGAGAAAAAGTTACACAAACAACGGATCTCGGAGACGCACATTCGTCATAAAAGCCGTAAATCCTATTGATACTTGCACACTCGTGATTTCCACGAAGAATGAAGAAGTTTTCGGGGTATTTGATTTTGTAGGCAAGGAGCAGACAGATGGTTTCTAGGGACTGTTTTCCTCGATCGACATAATCGCCCAAGAACAAATAATTGGCTTCTGGCGGGAAGCCGCCGTACTCAAAAAGTCGGAGGAGGTCGTAATATTGGCCATGAATGTCACCTGTGGAAAAAGGCGGCTAGTATAAACATTAAGTATGACAACAACGTCTCAGGAACCGTACCGCAAATCTTAATGGGAGCTTCAAGTTCAAGAAGAATAGGCTGCGTAATAAAAATTTCGCGAGCTTTTGTGCAGAGGTACTTGATTTCGTACTCTTGGAGCTGTACAGGTTTGCCAGGTCGATTTCCGCGGACTATCAACAAAGGATGAGTCAGCGTGTTCAAGTGAGGGACAATGACAGCAATCAGAGAAAAATGCCAGTGTAAACGGTTCACGGGCACAGGGGGGGAGGAGTAAAATCAATGTTTTTGCGACTGTCATGAGGATTGGAAAATTGCTCTTGATGGGCCAACGTAGCAGTGGTCTATACACACACTCATCAAGAGTGTCATCTCCCTTTCTCTCCACCGCCAGCTGCGAAAACGGTGAGGACTGTTTGACATAGGTTCAGGAAGACTGAAGCTCGGTGATTGTTGAATACGCAAAGGAGTCGCCTGCACGGCCCTGGACCTGGCATTTGAAGCGACTCACCCTCTAGCAAACGGTCTATGACAGAGTCAAGATCGATGTCTGGCGTTGTATCTGCCATTATTCAGCTTGTGGTCTGGGGCGCTAAGGTAGGGTCGGTCGGGGGAGTCAGCGGCCGGAGGGTAATGACGAGAAACGAGATGAGGATAGAAGGGAGAGATGACGGGAGAAAAAAATAAAGAGAATTTTTTTTGATGATTGGAGGGCTGGAGGTTGGAAGAGAATATCGATGACAATGGCGGTGTAGATAACACTTTCTTCTGCCAAAACCGGTCAACCTCGGGCAAGCGCGTGGGAATCCGCCTTTCATGGCGCCACCTATCAACAATTAAATCGCATTGTACTTTTGTCTACATCTGCACTAATTAATATACACAGATCAACCATAAATCATTGCAAGGTTCAGTGCTAGTCCACATGAAGAGATAAATTAAGAATATTCAGCAAAAAAAAAGAAAAAAGGAGACACAACCACACGATGAAAATTAGGTTTATACTATCGCAGTGGTGAATGACGGTGTAAGCATAGTCGTCGTTGTTTCCGCTTGGATGCTGGGAAGTGTACTTGTATCATTGTTCATTCCAACTAACGGCCGCCGCCGCCGCCTTCGTCTATATCCCACATCGATCAGTACACCTGTCGTGACAGGGACGAGATGCCTCACCTAGGAAATAATGGCCCACGAGGCATTGGTCGTTCATCCAAATCTAGCGAGATGTTCGTCGCAGCCTGCAATGCCTATATGCCTCTGTAAGCTCCCGCGCAGGAAACAATGATGATAGATTTCTTGCCTCAATCCATTCTACCACACCCGTCACATCCCGTGCTTGCAAAAGGAACTGCTCACCCTGCAACCTGAGCCGGATGACATTCTTCCTCTTTAAATAATCATTGCCTATCCCACTCTCTGCATTCTGCAGCGTATACTCTTGTATCAAGTCCTCGGGTTCAGGATCAGGTATCAAGCTGATTTCCCGATTGGAATACAGAAATTGCCGTTGCAACTTGTGTCCTTGTTGTACCTGACGCTGCTGATGTCCATATATCGACGATGAAGGCGTTTCTCGCCCAGTCACACTGGAGTTTGATGCGCTGAGATTCACAGACGAGTTCGACATCGCTGTGTGCAACCTCATGCTCTCATGGGGCGATGGTGACCTAGCGACCGCTGCTGATCGTGGTGTCGTCGTTCCACTCCTGTTCGTGACATTTAAGCTCGGCCTTGGTGATTGATCTGGCACATTCCTCGTACCGACACGTTCGCTCTTGGACCTCGTATGATGCCATGGCCCCGGTTTCAAAAACTGTGCAAACTTGGACTTTGATGAGCTGGATGTCGACATCATCGAGTTCTGCTGCAATGATACATTCGACCCAGTCCTCGATCTCGTCGAATGTCCTTCAGCTGACATCGCAGACGGAGGCATAAATACATCATCCGTCTCTCCACCCTCCCCGCCATCACTAACATCCTTCATAATCCTCTGGACCTGCCTCTCAAATTCCCTCCTCTCTTCTGCCAATCTGCGACTCGCCCTTGTCTCAATTTGAATTTTCGACACTGTTCCAGAATGACTTGGCTGCGAACTAACATCACCAGCTCCAACCTGCCTCTCCCACCATTCTCCCAATACACCTACACCCGCATATCCAGGAGGGCACTTGTACACCCTCAGAACAGTTCCATCCAACACACACACCACTCTCCGCCATTTCCTGTCCCGAGCTTGCACTCCAAAAGAACTGAATTCCATTTTTCTCGGCATGATGGCCTTGAGATAGATGGGATTCGTATAGGATGGCAAGCATTCACAGCCCTCGTCTTCACGGGGCATGACTTTGTATTGGGATGAAGGATGAGGAGCGAAAGAGGGATAGGGTGGAGGTTCAGAGGATTCATCGTACACCGGCATTGACCGGCGTCGACGGAGGTAATGCGAAGCGGTACTCAATCTATTTCTATTTTGCCTTTTTGTTGCTGCCGACGGTGTTGAATTTGATGCCGACGAGAAGGCGGATGGAGCGTTGTCGTGTGCGTTGGCTGTGATGGTAGTCGTAGCTACAGCTATGACCGGGGATTGGCCCACTGTTGCCTCGGCTGGAATAGCTGGAGGTATTTGATCACTCTTCGTTGCCATTCCTTCATTATCACCATCATTCTCTTTAGTCGTATCATACGAGCTCCTCTCCTTCACAAGAATCCACTCTTTCACTATATCCTCCTGATGTTCCAGACTAAACCTCTCCCTCTCCCGAGATTTTGCTAGTTCCAGCTCTTCCTCAGCCCTCGCTTCCGCCTCCATCAACCTCTTCCTCTCCTTCGTCTCAATAGTATGTAAATCCACCTGACTACGACTCATTCTCTTGTACATTTGCGGCATAGTAAACACTTGTTCTTTGAATTTGCCACTTCGGACCTCATGCTTATGCACTCCGCCAACGCCAACAGAATCGAAACCAGTCATTATCAGAGTGAAATTTTGCTGAGGCTTTGACATATCACCTAAGAATCCATCCGCTCTAGATCTTGGTGTCTGTAACGAATACGATGCAGGTGAAGGTGGTAAAAATGCAACAGAGTTCCGCAAATGAGGGTGTGAAGAAATCGTAGTCGTCATTGGAGAATGTAGAGTTGAGTTTAAGTGGGAGTATACAGAAGCAGGTGGTGGACTCGTGGCAGGACCTGCCATAACATCCACATCGGATCTGAGAGTGGGCCTTTTTGCGGTGAAATGATCTATACCACTCCGATTTTTATGAACACCACAATCCGACGGTGCTTGGCGGATGGTCCCAATAGGAGATTGGGCGGCATTACTAGGTCCCTGACTGTGTACACAACCAGCATTTAAGACACAGAGATCTCTCGTTCCCGAAGTATCCGCACTCCCATTCTGATTATGAATCTTCGTGCCCGGAGATGTCGTACTCAGACTCATTACCGGAATTGGGGCTTGTAACGGATCATGATCATGGTCCGCTCTGGTCGTACCTTCAATAACGGTTGCACTTGCATCGAAAGCAGTGAAAGTCCCAGGATTCGGGGATAGACCTAAATCTCTGGCCTTTCCCTTCCCTTTCACATCTACAGCAATAACGGCAGCAGCAGATTCTGTGAGCGAAGGAGAAGATAGGAACGATGTGTCTAAACTCGACGTATCAACCTCTGGCAATTTGGCGTCCTGGTTTTAGAAATCAATAAGACTAGCCAGCTCACAGAGAAAATTAATGTTCCACGGACATGGTGTGAGATTTGGAGTCTTGATGAAGAAACAGCTGACTGTGATTCTGACAGGAAAGGTGAAGTTTTCGTAGATTGGACGCCATCAGCACGAGTCGGCATAGGCCCATTTAATAATGGTGCCGAACTTACACTTGAACCCAAAAATGCCGGAGGTAGCTGGACTCCACTGAGCACAGAGCGATGAGACGATCCCGAGGAAGATATTCCATCGCTTTCATTCTTTTGGAGTGCATTCGCAGACGCATTTGGGATGAAAGGGGATGTGACATGACCAGCAACACGTATTGAGTTATCAAAATTTGGTCGGAAGCCATCTGTGTTCATATGAGGCATAGGTTTCGAAATTCCAAGTCCCTTTGATGACTGCCCTTCATCTTCGAGTTCATCCTCATCATCTAATGAATCATCCTCCTCCATATCGTCGCTTTCTTCGTGTCCTTTTACGCCTCGCCCAGATCCTTGGATTGGCAAAGCGGGCATACTCTTTAATTGCTGTTTTCCAACTCTCCTTTCCTCATGAATTCTAGAGTTTTTTTGAGCAGCTTTCCGTTTCCTATCAACATTTGACATTGGTTTCTCAGGTACACCAAACCCAAGACTGCTCGAACCAGGAGTACCTCGCGACGAAGGGACAGCGTTCGACGAGTCTGGTCGGGGCGTCAACGTCGGCAAATTTGATAAAGGCAATGGCAGAGGTCGCGAGATAACTGTGGGTGAAAACCTCGCGGGTCCGGTCTCGGTCATGACAGCAGGTGAAATTGTCAGACTTAACCCAGGATTTGCAGGCGGTATATCAAGTCTGGGCGGCTGCGCGGGTGAACGTCTTCGAGTAGCTCCTGGGGGCGGCAAATGTTTGGGGAGTGACGTAGGTGCCAGGGCTCCTGATGCTATCATGTTAGGAAGGTAGGGTCGAGGATAAGAATTAGTGGCCATGGTTGGATTAGTCGGAGTAGAAGTCGCGGCAGCTCGCACAGGAGGTTCGTTTAAAGGAGGTTCGATTGTTGATATTGGGCTCTTCACAACTGGGACTAAATAAGGTGATGAGGTCGGCGGTGATGAAACCGTGGGTGAACTCGTATGAGCGTTAATGGATTTTGGACTAATAATAAGCTGACCAGTCATGTCAGGTCTAAAAGCTGAAATCAAATGCAGTTGCGATAATGATTGCTTAAGCTTGACCAGTGATCCAGAGGTTCTGGCTGTGGCCGTGGTAAGTAAGTTTGTAGTACTTGATCTGCGACGACCAGTCAGAAGCCTATTATCAGGCTGTGCTTTTGGATTGATGTCCGTGATGAGCTCCTTCTCTGACGCGGAGGTCAGGGGATTTGTGGGCTCCATCAATGGAGGCAGTTCACTGGGTGCTTTGCTTGTGATAGTGATAGCCATGTTGTCCAGTCTATCAGGCAATCGCGCAGAGTTATCAAAGTGGCTGGGCGATTTGAGAAAGTCTGGTAAAGAAGGGGCAGACTTTTCCGAACTGCGGCTTGATCGTGGGTGTGTGCGCAGCGGAAAGTCTTGGTCAAACGATGGTTTCTTCTGCGGCATACTCTCACTACGTGAAGAAAGGCGTTCAGACAATCCTGATAGCCCAGACAATTCACCATCATTGTTTTGGACTCCCCCCTCGAGTTCGAGCGTAGGTTGAGATATGTATGGTTTTTTATTCGTATTTGAACGCATGGTGTCCATTTGCGAGGGGTATGGAAATTGATCTGCACCTCGTTCATCCTTGACTTTGAGGCGGATAATGCCTCTGAACTGCGAAAAGCTCTGAAGAAACTTGTTGGTCCGAGCTCTCTATCATTCAGAGCCCTGTAAGTCAGCGAGGAGAAATTGAGATAAAGGCTGAAACGTACTGGACGTGTTGAATAGGCCTGAGCCCGACCGTCCATTATGCCAATGACTGGAGAACTTTGTATACCGATGAGAGAGATGCGGACAAGGGCATGCGACAGCGGTTTTGGCCGTGATTATCAAACCAACAGAAAACTGCGTCACAAATGTTTTGGGAGAGGGTCGGTCGGATAATGTCAAACACAGCAGGGAGACTTGGGATCAAAGCACAGCCACCCCAGAGGCTAAAAATATTGTCATCAACATCGTCGCATGATGCAAATCACAAAAATTGTATCCTCATTGGATTACTAGTCAGTCATGTACGCTTCCATCTGCTCCAACGTGATTTTAAATCATTATTAGATGACCCGTGCTCTCCCGTGCTCTCGAGGCACCTAAAAGACAGAAACGTTGTGCCCAGCGTCGATCGCAGGCTGATTAAAAATCATGTTAGCGACAGTCGATCGATCCAAGACTGATGACGTAATTCTCTTGCAAGTCTCTCTACGACTCCACAAGAGTGGAACTCAAAGCTCCAGACCCTGAAATTAACCATGGGAATGCAGGGTAGCTTTTTAACAATGGTATGGTAAAGCCGTGCTGCGAAACAGCACTGTGAAGATATGCCGAAATTTCACTCATGTATCTCCTTTCTCTGAGCACCCTTTTTTGAACTGCTTCTGCCGCTGAGGGCTGTTGAAATCCAAGGGAATAACACCCAATTCAACCAGACAACTTAATAAAGAGAGAAGTGACTCAGATAGGAATCAAACCTAAGACCTCAGGAAACTAGCCCATATGCTCTAAACCACCGAGATAGACTATTAACAGGTCTTTCCAATGCTACAGGGTAACTGGTCAACCTCCTGCCTGAGTTGCTGGTCCAAAAGGTATTTAAAGTATCCATTACTTTGTCAAGAGCACCCAAACTTGAGTCTAAGTTTGTAGGAAAAGCATATATTTACCTTTAGCACATATAATATCAGGCTATAGTGACCAATTTTTAGTGACACCCTCAAAGTATAGCAAAAGTGCAGGTATTTCAATTTTGATCCTGGAATTTTGATAAAGCAAGGAACTTGTTACTGACAGGATGTGTGACAAGGTCACACCAAAGGTCATGTCACACATAGTTTGGGGGATCATCAAGAATCAAGAATCAAGATCAAGAATCTTCTAGTCTAGTCTAATCTAATCTAATTGTAATTTATGTAATTCGTCAAAATATTACATAAGATAGCATTATAGGGCATCTATATGATTGCCAAATTTGGAAGCGAACAACAAAGAAATAGTTCCACAATCGTCTCTTCAAGTCAAAATCTCCCTAGAAATTCATAACAAATCATCAAAAATAACATTGGCTTGGGGGGAAGGGCCCAATAGCTCCCATTTCACTTCTATAAACTTGCTGTTACATATTGCTTTCAGAATGTGAACAAAAATCAGGAGAAAAGGAGAGCAAAGCATGGTTCACTTTTCTTCTCTTTTTTTGCGTGAAGCTCTCACTCTCTTTACACTCACTCTCTTTACACACTATATATACTTCTTTTTCTACCCAGAACTATTCACTTAGCCCATAGGACCAGGAATATCACAAGATTTAGTAGGAATTTGCAGTAACTGGGAGGCAATTAGGACACACTTCTCCTTCCTCTTTACATTCAATATTCAACACATTTACACACTATTTCTACATTAAACACTCTTCTTTCTGCTCAGAA
>Ga0153987_1000660_pt1 | contig 10194 bp, 11 predicted proteins | sample TSNC071MetaG_FD_102279 | JGI IMG/M metagenome (GOLD analysis project Ga0153987, IMG submission 102279) | Attine ant fungus gardens microbial communities from North Carolina, USA - TSNC071 MetaG | ecosystem: Host-associated > Fungi > Mycelium > Unclassified | place: USA: North Carolina, William B...
ACACATGCACGAACATCACTAAGCTTACTAATCAGAAGTGGGAGTCACATGTAGTCTGAAATGATAAGATAAAGAAGAGAGATAAGAGATGTGGAACTAGATGAATGGTATGACTCATCTCATGATTCACAACACTAAGCACACTGATAGCATCAATCAGTGATAAGACAATCAAGAGATGTAAGACGCAAAAGGAAAGAATAATGTCACAACAGAAACATCATTCCGCAACAAGAGAAAGAAGATAGAAAGTGTTGCAGTAGGACGAGCACATGTGAGGATAAGGAGAGCATTACATCAGCAGTTGATTGATAGTTTTCTTTTTATTATTTTTCCTTACATTATGACGTCGTTCCTAGAAAAGTATATAAAGTAAAATCAATATGTAGATACCTCAGTCATTCACCACTTAGGGTAACGTCTGAGGCACTTTATTCTTAGAAGAAAGAAACACAAAGATAAATATGATGTGTACTAAGGAACATAGTTGAACCAGGCAAACGCTGTTGTCATGAACGCACCATGAAATCCTCCGCTTTATATGTAAATCGTCGACAATTGCTTGGGATATGATAATATGAGCCCTGAATCCAATCGTGCTCAAATCGCAAGGACGCGAGTGGTTGTCATTAGGAAGAAAATTTTTCCTGTGGATTCTTGATGTTCAAGTGTTTCAATATATGACAAGGTAAATATCTATACGTTTGGCTCATTTGCGGCAAACGTTCTTTCAACAGCATATAAATATAGCACATAGATTCGTATATGATATCAGCCACGACTATCAAATTTTGAAGGAAGTAGTCTTCCCACGCCTTCCTCCTCTGAACGATCCTAAAAGATCATAATAAGAATGACTTCGATCTCAGTTCCTGGTAGATTCATTGGAGCAGTTGAAGATGAATGGATCTTGTTCAGGTAGGTAGTTATAGCATATCACAAACAACCATCAAAAAGTATACCTAGTGATTGCGCATCCGATTATACGATAGGAGAGCCCATAGGCTTCGGAGCTTCTTCTATTGTCTATGCCGCCACATATAACCCAAATCCTTCCCCTGAGGAGCCACATAATTTGTCTACCTTTATACCTTGTGCACTTAAGGTCCTCGACCTTGACACACTCTCTCCAAGATCCTTGCAACTCTTGCAGCGAGAGACAAAATTGATGTCACTCTCGAAACATCCAAATGTACTTCGGGTACGAGGTTCCTGGATCGACGGACATAAGATTTACATTGCCTTGCGATTAATGAATAAGGGGAGCGCCGCGGACGTAATGCAATATGGTTGGCCAGGAGGAATGGAAGAGGAAGTAATCTGCTGCATCTTACGACAGGCGCTTCAAGGTCTGAAGTACGCATCTCCGGTTGTTTTCATGAGGAGGGCGAGATTGTTAATATCTCGATCGGCAGTTATCTCCATATCAATGGATTTATCCATCGCGATGTCAAGGCCGCCAATCTGCTCATTGACGACGATGGCACTGTGCTGCTCGGCGACCTGGGCGTCGCTGCTGACTTGAGTGAGGAATCATCACGTTGTACAGCATCGTCAGAAAAGTCTGCCTCGGATTCAGCTACTCTCAACCAAACGCAAACACCTCGTTCGGTCGCCTTTCAACCGAGGCTGGCTCTCAACAAGCGGAAGTCGTTCGTCGGCACTGTACGTATTTGCCTAGTTCTCGGGGAACAGAGGTCTTGACAGCTTATCAAGCCTTGTTGGATGGCGCCTGAGCTAATTGCCGGTAAACAGTACGACTCGGCTGCTGACATCTGGAGCTTTGGCATAACTGCGCTCGAATTGAGCCAGGGACGGCCCCCTCGATCAAGAGAACCTGCCAAAGATGTACTCTTGAGGATGTGCGTCAGGCGTTCGCGCATTGACTGAAATAATTGATCTGTGTATAATTCCAGTCTTCATGAAACCCCCCCTACCCTTAACAAGGAGTGTGGGGTACACAGTTATACTAGGAGTTTCAAGGATTTGATTGACAGGTGCCTTGTGAAAGATCCATCCAAACGGTGTGATTCTAGATATTTCCTCATAACATGACCTGAGTTGTGTATAGCCCCAGCGCGGAACAGCTACTTCAGACCCCATTCTTCAGGGGCGCAAAGAAGAAGGGTTACTTGATTAATACAATCCTCAGTGAGTCGATTTTGTACCACTCTTTTGAGATACAACTAACACGGTTCTAGAAGACCTTCCTCCTTTAACCCAGCGCCAGCAGCGTCGCGCCTTACGACAATCATCCACGGTTGCTACCATTGATTCATGGGACTTTGCCTCAACAACCCATTCTCCTTCTCTGTTTCGACCGGTAGACGATATTCTTATGACGACATCAGAACGAGAAGTTTTTAATGATAGAAGTTCTAATCCCCAACAAGACAATTGTCCCTCATTGTCCACTTCAACCTCTAATGGTGGTACATCAACAGACGTAGCAGCCAAAGGTTTATCTGCCAATGCTTCATTTTTAGAATCACCTACATACTCAAAGTCATCCAAGTCTGACCCTACCTATCCTACATGCCCATCCCGAAATGAAGACATCATCAAGGGTAACTTTTGGTCGAGGCTTTCTTCTGGAGCCAAGAGACCCTCGATTCTGAAAGCAATAGTTGGCAATTCAAAGTACTCGGGTGATATTGGTCAGTCGCCATTTATTTCTGCACAGAATGTAGGATTGCAACTTTGAGAGAAAGCCTAGATAGAAATCAAGACAAGAGGGTGATGAAGGATCTTGTTTGAGAAAACATTGAAACCGACAGAGGATTCAAGTCTGGTTCCAGTGGTTGGTCATCAATCACACGCAATCGTGGGGATCACTAGGAAGTAGCAAGTGTATATCGATTCACGATTATAATTTGACTAGGCCATGGAATTGAAGAATACAGCATTCCTTGACAGTGACTATGTAACTTTGCAATTCAGTTTCTATTCTTGATTCATGCATCACCAACCTGTTTATTTTAATATTTCGATTGTTTTATTATCTCCTAGCAACAGCAGTTTGGTGTGGTTTTTACATCATTTTTGAGTAGATACATCTGCCTTTGCTTGCTCATTTTAGGACACAATTATAATTATTTCATCCCCCCAGGACAAACAACATAGTTTGTCCATGCATTAATCATTCATGCTGATCACCCTCCAAACATCCCAGCGAGTTCAAGTTGCGTTCTTGTCAAGGGCGTTGCACGGGAGGGATGCTAATATCCAGGAGAACTTCCACAGGTTGTTCTGTTGAATGTGCAACCCAACTACCCGGTCCACGACTATGTATCTTGCAATTTGTGACTAGCTGCATTCCCTCCTGCCTGGGTTTTGATGGATCAGAAGTTTAATATATCTTCACTTCATCTGGCATAGAGCGTGATATATACTAGAATAAGAGGGCAGGTCAAATACCTGGTCGATCCTCAGTTCGGCTCCAATATAAGCTGAGGTGGGTACAGCTATATGCGGAATTGTTTGTATCAAGTCTAATAATGAAACAAAATAAGTATATGATTTGTATATGTATGATTCATTTTACTGTTCTCATTTCTTACGATGGAGATCGATGATACACCTGTGGTCTCACCACTCACAACTTCTGGGATTGCCGTGTTTCTGTGAGGATTCATGTGTTCGTTGCAAAAACCATTCATATCTTGCTGGGAAATAGACATCCCCTACCTATTTTGAATATCTCGGAACATCTCACCCGCAGGAGGCTACAAACTGAAACCCATGATCCTTTTGGTATCTGCTTTGTACAGTTTTTTTTTAATTTCAGCTGAATGGAGTCAATGCGCAGTGCTCGGGGCCCTCCTTGGAACACAGAACGGTCGTGAAGTAGAGATTGTGAATACCTTTGAACTAGCAGTGGAGAACAATGGAGAGTCCGTTGACCATACTTTTTTCGTATCTCGGAGAGACCAGTGTAAGTATCTATGCCAGCTACCATTTCAATTCCGACAACTGACTGTCTAATCATAGATAAGCAGGTGTTCCCTTCCTTAGAGTTCATTGGTTGGTATACAGTCGCATTGCAGCCGACGCCGAAACATATTTTGCTGCATGAGCAGGTGTGTTCTAGGAAGCTGAAGCATTTGGACAACCCATAGCTCACTGCCCGGCCCTTCAATATCCAGTTCACTAGCTATTGCCCCTCGCCACTGTTACTACTTCTACAGCCTATACTCGCTTTTGTTTCTAGTGCAGATGCAAATGCCCAAACGCTTCCCTTCAAGGCTTACGAACCTTCGATCGAAATTAAGGAAAGAATATCGAGATCAGTGTTTATTGAGGTGCCTTACAAGGTTGAGACGGGTGAAGCTGAACGGATTGCTGTAGATTGGACAGCTAAAGGTAGTGGAAGCGGTACAAGCTGTAAGATTTCTTGATTTTTTTTACAATCTGATATATAGTTGATACCGTCTCAGTGGATTCTCACCTCCAGACTCAAAGATCAGCTGTCAAAATGTTGCACGAACGTATCCTTGTCCTCGTTCAATACGTAGCGGACGTGATCTCCGGTATGTAACAATTTACGGTTCGTGGTCCAATTAGATTGAGGAGTTCTAGGTCAAGCCCCAAAAGATGATGCAATTCTTCGTTCTTTGGCTGCCCTGATAGCTTCTTTACCTGCTACGGAGAACAAAGCTTTCCGCCGCGAGTTTGACACCGTAAGTGACTATGATACCCATGTTTATAGTGTATGTGCTAAATGCTTCTGATGTCAGGAATACGAAGACGTTCAGCTCACGGCTTTTCTCTCCTCGCTTACTAAGTCCTCTAACATTCTTAATGATGTGAGCCTTCTCCATTCAGATATTTGGTTCCTCGTAGCTTCCTGTGACTGCGAAGAGGACTGATCTCCATGATTTCGTTGTCCGTTTTAGCTGGTCGACAAACATCTCGCATTGACAACATCTAGAAGCGATCAGGGCCTACGAAGGAGAAATGCCCCGGGAAAACCAGGCAGTGGAGTGCCTGAATGGCATTGAGTTGAGCAGGTACATGCGGATGTAATGGGATATTGTATGAAACGCCTCGCCGGAATCGCTCTGCTTCTTTCGCGAATGAAACACACCCGAATTTATGGGCCCTCCAAAACTGAATCATAGATATCTTTTTCTCAACGGTCATCGTCGATGTCGCAATATTTGTCGCACAATGAACTCATTGTTACAAAGAATCGAGTTTGAACTGCCCTGACAAAGATTCAGACTTCGATGTCTTTTATGCTTTCTTTTGCCTCAATGCCTCGAAACGTCAACGCCTTGCATGTATACTTCTCGCAAAGAGTAGCTTCCATGTTGCTCCACTAGAAAATTGGGGTTCATATAGCGGAGACGATCTGTTGGTACCGGGCGATCCTACTGGTACACACTAGTACACATATATACTATATATATCAACTTAAGCAAGATGTATGTGAGATGCATACCGATTAGACACCAATCCTGAATAAAAGTCAGCCGAAATCCGGACCGAACTGCGTGGCCAACACACCGATGTATGACTTTCTTCTGTCCAGAGAACCTGATGACTTCCCGTTTCTCCAAAATGTACAGGGTCCTTTCAAGCGCGTGGTTCGAATAACCTTGTTGCGTGACAAACTCCTTACTGAGGGTGGCATAGGTTGTAGTCCAGCCTAGAGGCAATCGCCGGCGAATATCGCGTTCGATGTGACTCATTTCTTCATTGAGTTCTCCTCTAGAAAGTCCATCAGCAGAGCCAGCTACGACAGCATCCATAGTCGAGTATTTGAACAACCGTATTGCCTCTTCAACGTGATGATCTTTGACCGTAGACGATAGCGTCAGCTTTGCTAGTGATTCCGATATGCGGATAATGGCCTCCAATTGACTGCAGTATTGACGCCTCGATGAGTATGCTGATATGTCAGAATCCGAGCAAGCTCACCGAACGGTAATTGGGATAGAGCTTCGTTCGTTATTGTCTTGCTCAACTTGTTGCACCTGTTTTCTGAGGCTGACGAAATGACTACTGAGCAGTTCTTGGGCTTCTGCAGAGAGTCGAGGAGCACATTTACTTGTCAATCCTGTCAGAGAAAGAGATGACTGCCCAAGAAGAACACCGGCTACCTCTTGCAGTATGCGATGTATTTTTTCATCTTCTCCAATGGAATCTCGCCTTCAGTCTGTACGCTGTCATCTTCTTGGGTCTGTCTATTCATGTGGATGTTCATGACATGTTTTGCTATGAGCTACTGAACAAATTAACAATAGGTTTTTTTAAATTTGGTTTAGTGAGATACCTTGTCTCGTTGCTCATTATGTTCATCTTTAATGATGAAAATCATGTCAAATCGGGATAAGATAGTTGTTTGGAAATCGATGTTCTTCACTCTGGTTCAGAGAACAAATATAGATATTGGATCAAAAAGTTTACCTCGCCAGGACTGCGTCCTTCATCGTAACGACCGAACACAGGATTCGCTGCAGCGAGGACACTTGTCCGAGAATTGAGTACCGTTGTGATACCGGCTTTAGCAATAGATATCGTTTGTTGTTCCATTGCTTCGTGAATGGCCACTCGATCTTCATCTCTCATCTTGTCAAACTCGTCAATACATACCACACCAGTATCAGCCAGTACCATTGCTCCTCCTTCAAGATAGAACTCTCGCTATACAGAAAATCAATAGAACATCCACCTTGAAATTGCAGATACATTCTTACCGAAGCTGCATCTCGCTGGACTGACGCTGTCAAACCAGCAGCACTAGAGCCTTTGCCTGATGTGTAGACCGCAATGGGTGCGACCTTTATCTGGACTTCAGATTAGGTGCTGCACGAAAACACCATTGCAGACCTTTTCTACGAATTTGAGAAGCTGAGATTTTGCAGTACCGGGATCACCCAGCAGCAAAACATTGATGTCTCCTCGGAGTCTCATTCCGTCAGGCAAAACCTTTTTCGACCCACCAAATAGCAAGCAAGTGATGGCTTTTTTTATGTCTAGGTTCCACTGTAAAATTGAAGAGAGAAATTGATTACGAACAACAGACCTAAGCTTCCGTATATACTGGGCGCAACACTTTTGGCAAACAGCTCATAGAAACCGTCACTTCGAGCCATTTCGGCGAAGTCTTCCTCCTCCTCTGGAGTAAACTGAACTCCAAAAGGATTTGTCCCAGCAGCACCTCCAACCGATGCCAATTCCAGATGAACTACACGCAGATAAGGTTGCCGCAGTGCAGCAGGTCCAGCATTTTTCTGATGCAAATTTATCTGGGATCTGCCTGGACGAGTTTGAAGCGACGTACGTTCTTTGTAGATTGGAAGGTTGAGTAGATGCCTGTAGCGATGACTCTTGAGCCGGGTACCATCCTTCCGGTGAGATACCTGTCTGTCGACAACAGCATATGACGGGGTAATTCTCCAACGGGAACCATATCAGGAGCTTCCTGTAGTTTGAGTGTTTGCTGATCTGTGAATGTTGATTTTTGGTGAATGATGATGTATGGGTCGAGTGGGCAAGAATTGGCTTCGCCTCCCGGTGGACTGGCATCACACTTCCGTGGCAATCCGCGCTCAGAACCAGAACCAAGACCGCCCAGTCCTCCTTGAGGATAAACAAACTTGTAAGAATGACAGTTAGAACATTGAAGGGTCAGTTTGGTTGCACGGGATGACAGGACGGACGCTGAGATGACGATGCCAGGTATGCGAACAAGCTTGTTCATGGTATTGGCGGTCAAATCGCGGAATTGTAGCATGTTGAGTCCGGTTCGAAGGGAAACTTGGATATTAGGCAAAGAGTTTTCTTCGCCTTCTTCGAGACCACCTAAAGGATATAGCACTGAACGGGCTACTCGGGTGGCGGCATTTTCGAACTAACAAATGGCAATGAGTCCTTACCAAGTCATACAGTTGTTTTCGGCATACCAAAGGCAAAACATCTGCAGGCCTGTCCTGCATAGCAAAAGCTAATTCTTCATTGAATAATCCGATGTGATGGAGATCGACTTCAAGAATATACTGCTTCAGTAGTAGATCCGCCCGGAGCTTGTCTCTAAGTAATGTCAAATGGTCACTTTGCTGACATGAGGAAGATAAAGAGTAAACCTGTAGATGAACTCTCCTCCGATACGAAATGATTGTAAGAACTCGATTAGTAGCTTTTCGGTTTCCGAATTGGAATCAGGAGTTGTGGCGGGAGGTAAATCGTGTACTGATACATTGTACACACGGTTCGCATCAAATCCAGACATTGTGAAAGGGATTCAGTCAAAGGAATTAAACACGGAATATGGGTGCGCGATCGGAGAATAATGATGTTGAGGGCCGGCCCTTACGCGACGAACTAACGATGACCACAGTTAAAGCAAACTGCGTTGGATTTTTCTGGATATTTGAATATGATGTTCGACTTTACATTATCTGGTCAATCCACTTTTTAGTGATGGTGGCATCGATATGCGCAGACCGCTGGGATTAGGTCCACTGGAGAACTTCTCCATCTTGTACAGTATCCTTGCACGTATTTCATGTTCTTCTGAATCACACCTGCACCTTGGTTCAAGGAGCTATCTCTGACTTAAATCTATACCTCCAGGTGAATGTACGCTCTCAGCATCTAGGTATAGCGGCATTTGACGAAGAGCAACTCGCAGGATGTTATTTCGTCTATGATCAACCGATTCCGGGAGATTCCAATATGGCTGGTTGGCAAAAGTCGTTTTGTTCCTCTGTCGCAGAACCCTGAAAATATATCTGTTACAGTAATTTTCTACGCTACATATCAGTGCACAGTTAGGTTCATGTAATTTATCTCAGATCAGCTTCTCACGACATCAAGCTCATCTGCCGTCACCCTGTTGTCTCTCGAATTTGACAATGCCCTGCCTAGCCAACCTCACTCTTCATAGTAGTGGAAACCCTCATGGCAAGACGACCAGAGCCTGGTCGTCAACATTACTTCATTGGACAAAGCAGCATGTGGTTATTTGTTTCAGCGTTCGGGTCGATCAAATCATGTCTCCGTTATTGCACTTGGCGAGGATCCTGCAGGTTTTGGTCACTCTCATATTATTTGTGATCGGCAAGCAACGTTTAGTAGAGAAACTCTATTCTATTCAGTCACTGACGTATGGATGGCTCCCGGTTTCGACTCAGTCTCACGATTTGTTACAGGAGTCGTTCCGTTCACCATGTCCAGGTCATGACTTCAGTAAGCTTTTATCGAGGCTAATTATGAAAAGGTCCAGGTCGAATTTAGCGCCTCCAAGTAAATGGTACCTGGACAGACCTATAACCTAGCGATGATTAGTATCGACACGGGTGCATCTGGTCACGGAACAGCAACCAGAACGCATGTCAACACTCGTGATCGGCAAACGGCAAGGAATACTGCCCGCGCATGCGGTTTTGTCTTCAGAAAACGGTCGCAACAAACCTCCGTGGGAGACGGTGGATGATCAAGATGCTTACATAATTCCGCAGTGGACTCCTATATGGGAGCCCTCGCAACAGCTTTCTCTCTCCCACCCATCATCTCAACTCAACTCTCGTTTTTCTTTCTCTTTCATTATTACTCCCCGCAGCAACACAATGTCCAACTCCTCGCTGTTTACAGCAGGCTTCGACTCATACATTCCCATGATTGACCACCCGAAACAACATCCTTTCGATTTCCTATTCCAAGCTACTGACGCCTTGCCTTCACATCCAGACTTGGGTGAATTTGAATCCGAGATTGATTCAACCTTAGAGGGATATCAAGGAACAGAACATCTTCATCTTCTCGCTCAGCAGAATGATTATTCCTACGTCAGGCCTGCTCTGACCTCATGCGGGCCTCTTTCCGCGTTTACAGACTCGGCATATGAGTCTTCTTCGAATCATTCAGAGAGTGCCTATAATCCCCCCTCTCCCAATCCTGATTCCATATATTCCTACGCCGGCTCCACGTATTCGTCTGCCTACGAACTTGAAGCAATGGCATTGGATTTCCAAGCTGTTTGCGTCGAGGATTATACTGTGCCGTCTACTATCAGTGTCAATGACTCGGTCGATCCGACGTCTTTCGGTCCCTTACCTCCGACACCTCCTCGCAGCTCTCCTGCCATATCTTCTATGAAACCCTTTACTAGGACTGGTTACTCTGACTATACCTCTTCTAGGCGCAGCTCCATCACTTCTGAGCTATACCCTCAAATCACGTTTAACC
>Ga0153987_1000661_pt1 | contig 10194 bp, 18 predicted proteins | sample TSNC071MetaG_FD_102279 | JGI IMG/M metagenome (GOLD analysis project Ga0153987, IMG submission 102279) | Attine ant fungus gardens microbial communities from North Carolina, USA - TSNC071 MetaG | ecosystem: Host-associated > Fungi > Mycelium > Unclassified | place: USA: North Carolina, William B...
GAGGGCTCCCTAGCATCATTGGAAAGGTCTTCTTGAGGGCTTTCCAATGCAACTTAGATTGTTGAAAAAGACCCATTATTCGTGGAGATACGTCAGAATGAAGTTTGTGACAGCAGCTAAAGAGAGCAATAAGCCTAAGGGACCCTAGATTAAAGAAGGAAGCTTAAGGAAACACATACAAAAAGAGTTTTGAAAGCACAAGAGATATGATAACATCAACAAGTACTAGAGTATAGGATATGCCAGCCCAGGATTACAACAGGCTCCTGATTTTGACTTGTGAAATCCAGAGGAGTTGGAGGAGTTAGAGGAGGAATTTGAGAAGTTGGCCAAAAGGTGTGGGTTGACAATGAGAGAGAAGGCAAAGGTGGTGGTGAGGTATGTTGATAGAGAGACAAAAAGGTTCTGGAAAAGATTAGAGGGGTATGGAGACAACTATGCAAGATTGAAGAAGAAAATCATGGGAGCTTACTTGAAGACCTTCCTAGAGGATAAACCAACAATGGCTGAGCTAGTCAAGTTGGTCAAGAAGTCAGCAAAAGGGACTATTGAGGATAAAAAAGACCTAGACATATACTATAGGAAGTTTAGGAATACAATGGCAGACTTGGTGTCACAGTTGTGCCAGGACCAGTGGCAGTGTTCTGTATGGTTTACCACTATACCAAAAGGGCAACATTAACAAGGCTACTTGGTAAAGTGGGTCCAGCTATTTATGTAGTTCTTTTGAACAAGTATTTTGTTATACTTCCTGTTCTTATTCAGTAGTCACTTTTTTGTGACACTTGGTAGAGGAAGAAATCATCAATAAAAGATAATGCAACAGATACTTCTGGAAAGAGCTTCCTTGAGAGCTTTATTATGTGATTAGTGACTATCTTGAGGCTTAAGACCCAGGCTTTGAGAGCAATCAGATTCAGGAGGTGGAAACAGCAATAAAAGCAGAGTGGTTTGTGCTGAGGAAGGCTGTTGCCAGAAAAGGATATGGTAGAATGTTAAAGAAGGGGAGAAAAAGGAGGATAAAAAAGTCAAGCAAAAAGGAGTCAAGTGATAAGGAGTTGAGTGAAGAAGAGTTGAGTGATAAAAAATTGAGCAATGAAGAGTTGAGTGATGAAGAGTCCAATAACAAAGTAATAGGATATGGGACATGGGTGGTAAGTTGACTAGAGAAGGGGAGTGAGAAGATAGTGACAAAGGCTGGAGGGGACATACTGTGTAAAGAGGACACTGTTGTAGAGAAGGATGATGTAGAAGAAAGTCAACTAGAAGGGTGAAGTGAGGAAGTGGCAATAAAGGCAGGAGAGGACATACAATGCAACAAAGATGTTGTCTTAGAGGAGAGCAGAGAAGACAAAGTAGTTGGCAGTGGTGTGACAGCAATGGATTGGTTAGTCAAGGAGAGGGAGATAGAGGTACCAAACATGGAGAAGAGCAGACAGTACTACAAGAATATTGTCTTAGGAAGAGATGAGGCAGAGAAAGCCAGGTAGCAAGGCGTCAAAGAGGAGGAGTACTGGTTCTCAATGAAGTAGTTGGCTGTAATGTGTGGGGGACTGGTTGGCTAGTCAAGGAGAAAGCAAAGGGAGTATAAAAGGCAGGAGGAAGTTTATAATGTGACAAGAATGTTGCATTAGAAAGAAAGGGAGAGGGGACAGGTCAAGGAGTACGGAGGAGGTCAGGCAACAAGAGGTCAAAGACAAGGACTAGAAAGAGGGAAGAAAAATCAGATGTTCAGCTAGAGATATCCAAGATGCTTGAAGAACTCACCAAAAAGGATAAAACATCACCAAGGAGCTTCCAAGAACTGGCTGTCAAGATTGAAGAAAAAGTAGGAAGGCAAGACATTGGTATTTAAGGGGACTATTCCATCAAGCACACTACAATACCTCCTGGATTTCTAGATGCCTATTCCACTAACAATAACTGGTTGGTTCAGGAAGTCCTGCTGCTGCTCAAAGGTATCAAAAAGTATGGCAATGACTGGTTTAAAATTGAAGAACATGTTGGCACTTGTATTTCCCAGCAGGGCATTTGCAAGTTTTTGGAACTTCCCATTAAGGATTCAGGTCTTTGTACCAAAGAAGACATACTTGGAGTTGGTGGAATTGTGTTCAAGCAAGCTACAATCCTGTTAACAGTATCTGAAACAGTAAGGGGACCACGCATACATAATGGTAGTTTGAGGCAATGTCAACACTCTCAGAAAGCCAACTACTCTTTATTAGCATTAGACAAAAAGAACTTGTTAGAGTCCTCACTTCATTAGTCTGTCTACTTATACATAATCTACTTGGTCTGTGTACCAGTTATCCTGTACTTCCAACCAAACTATGTGTGATATGACATGTGATGTGACTTTTGATGTGACCATGTCACCCTCTTATGTCACATAGTGTGACAGACTCTCCCACGCTATAAATAGAAAAAGAAAAGAATAATGATACTCTTAGTGAAAGAAGCAGTTTATAACAAATATATGGAAGGAGTTGTTGCTGCTGAGACTGGGAATACAATAACTGGTACTGGTGCTGCTCTTGCTGGATCATTGATGAGACAACCAAGAAGTAGGATGCCAAGTTTACTTGGGAAAGATGTTGAAGAGTCTGGGATTAAGAGACCTATGAGTAGCATGTCATCATTGAATGAGGGTGCAGTGAATGGGAATAGGGATCAGGGTAGGACTAGTAGTGGGATCAAGAGGCCCCTGCTGGTGCCAATAATCAGTTTGAGGACTACTGGCAAAAGAGTTCAAAGCATTGGAACTAGGAAAAATTGGTAGGAGCAACATCAATAGACAGTAGAGGACCTTGAAAAGCAATAGGAGTTGTGGAAAGGGGGTTAGAAGGTACCTACCACTATGCTATTGGAGGTTTATTTGTCATACATGGAATGGGATTCAGAGCAAGAGCATATGACCTTTGAGGACAGTTAACATTGTTGTATAGTATGCTGGCTCATTCCCTGTTACCTTTATGTGCAAGAAAATATCTGGAGATTATGGATTTCAAGGATCAAAAAGAGATCAAAGGGATAGATGAGAGAGATCACAAGGACACAACAAGGACGTTATTCTTAGAAAGAAAGGAGGAGGTGTGGGGGTAGCCTTTGGGCTGCCTGCAGAATAATCATGTAATATGTGCCCTACCATTTCCTTTTTGTTTTCCTTTTTTTATTGTTTTCTTATTTATTTCTCTTAATTATTCATTTATTGTCATTTCAGTTACAAGTAATTAGTTATTTAATTACCTAAGCTAAAGTCAAAGTAACACAACAGAAGAAAATAAAGAATATCTTTCACTCTCTTACCTTAGATACCTTTTCCCCTCCAGAACTCACCAACCTTTCCACACCAAGATGTGTAAAGAATATTGAGAAGTTCTTGGGTCTGGTGAACTACTATAGAAGGTTTGTTAAGGACTTTGTGGAAATTGCAAGGCTAATGCACAGATTAGTGTGGACAGAAGAGAAATAGAATTGGAAAAGTGAACAGGAGGAAGCATTCAGAAAGTTAAAGGAGATTTTTATGATGGAGCCAATGTTGGCAGCTCTAGACTTAGACAAAGAGATGAGGGTGGAGGTGAATGCATCAGACTATGCAACAGGAGGAGTATTATTGATAAAGTGCAAGAACAAGAAGTGGAGACCAATAGCCTATATTTCAAAGTCATTGAATGATATGGAAAAGAACTACAAGATTCATGACAAAGAGATGTTGGTAGTTATTTGGTGCCTGGAGGCATAGAGGCACTTCCTAGAAAGAGCACAGATCAGATTTGAAGTTTGGATGGATCACAAAAACTTAGAGTATTTCATGTCAAATCAAAAGTTAAATAAGCAACAGGCACAATGGGCTCTATTTTTATCCAGATTCAATTTGAAATTAGTGCACATTCCTAGATCTAAGATAGGAAGAGCTAATAGGCTGAGCAGGTGGCCAGACTGGGAAAGAGTTAGGAAGGAGAACAAGAATAGAATGCTGGTAAAAAAGGAGTGGCTAGAGGCCAGGGTGGTGTAGTTGGAGGAAGTAGTTATAGAAGGTATAGATATTCTAGACAAAGCTAGAAAATCTAAAGCAGTAGATGCCAAAGTGGTTAGAATAGTAAAGAAGATGAAGAAAGCAAAGGTAAAGATGTTGAGAGACAAAGAATAGAGAGAAGAAGATGGGTTAATGTTGAAAGATGAAAAGGTATATGTGCCAAAGAATAAGGAATTGAGAGCAGAAGTGATCCAGCTATATCACAATACACCAGTAGGGGGACTGTCATGAACCACTCTTTTCTACTAAGTCATTTTTATTATTCTTTCCCTTTTAATTTCTTTTCTTGTTCTATTTATAGCGTGGTAAACTTACGTCACACTATGTGACAGGATGCGTGACAAAGTCACATCAAAGATCACGTCACATGTCATGTCACACATCATTTGGTTGGGAGTACAGGATAGTAGGTGCACAGACCATTGGAAATGTGTATAAGTAGACAGACTAATGAAATATAAACTCTAACAAGTTTTCTTTGTCCACACTGATAAAAGAGTAGTTGGCTTAATTCCAGCTCAGGAGTTGACTCGCTACACTAGAACTCGTTACTTTACTTCCAATTGACTTTATGCCATGCAACCTTGACAACTCACATTCTACTTACTCTACACTCTCCTCACTAGTGATCATCTCAACCATAAGCCTTTTGGATAGCAGACATTAGTTGTAAAGGGGTACTTCTAGTGGGGAGACACTAGAGAAAGACGTACTTGGGTTAACTCAGGACATCTGTGCAAAGTCCAGATCTGCTAATCTGGGGTATTAGTAAATAGCTCTTCACTATCTGCTCCATACTACTAGTGCATTGTCACAGTCTACACAGGGGGATGACGGTAAACCTCTTAAAAGCCCATCTAGCTCAGAGATTCCCTCCTTAGGGATAATATAGTTTTACTCCTGTAGTTAATCAAGTTTAGCTACAATACTCTCAGACAAAGAAGACCAAGTGTCCTTATACAAGGAAGAAGAAGAAGAAGAAGAACTCTTCCCCCCACCATGACCCACTATAGCCCTGTCATCACACAACATGTTGAGGCAACAACAGCAACAACAACAACAACAAACCACTGCTCCCACTATGGAGCAAATTCTGCAATTCATGGCTCAGCAATTGGAGGCAATCACAGTCCTCCAACAACTCCTTGCTGCTTAGGCAGCAATCACAACACCAGTAGTAGCCTCTACCCTGGTTGCTGCACCACTAGTGGAGGTGGCTCCGCCTCCAAAATTCAATGAAGAAAAGAGTCAGGTGATAGGATTCATCAATGCCTGTTGCCTGTTCATGCAAATGAGGATGGGTCAAGTGGAAGAGAGAAGCAAGATCAGTTGGGTCTTATCCTATATGCAGGGAGGAGTGGCAGAGGATAATATTTTAGATGAAATAACAAAAGGAACATTGCTGGTGAACACAGTAGAGAAACTGTTCACAAAGATAAGACAGGAATTTGGGGAATTTGATGAGGAGAGCAGGAAGGTAGATGAGCTAAGGGTGTTGGAACAAGGAGGGAAGACAGTAGATGAATATGTACAAGAATTCAGTTTTATCACAGATTAGAAAATGTGTTCACACAGAATAAAAACAGACAACATGTAGTAATGCAAAGTGGCTGACTAATCCTGACTAAGCTTGCAATGAAAGTATGGAGTTCCATACTATGGCTAAGGAAACTGAGAGAAAAACATAAGGAATTTAGAAACACAATACTCCCTCTTGTTGAAGATTCCTCTATTGTCCTACCCCAATTCTGACCCAAAAATAGTGAAACTTTTCACTACCCAAAGACTTTGTCATGATATCTGCTACCTGCTCTGTAGTGGCAACATATTCTGCTTGTATTATCCCTGTCTCCTTGCAATCACATATGTGCCTGAAGTGCATCTCAATGTGTTTTGTTCTATTGTTGATCTGTCCACTTTTGATAAGGTCTAATGCCCCTTGGTTGTTGATCAGGATGCATGTGGGATCAGTCAGTGGCATGATGAGAGAGTTGAACAATAGCCTTATCCAAATCACTTCTTTGACAACTGCTAATGCTGTGATGAACTCCAATTCAACTATGGACAACACTACACAACTCTGCTTCTTTGATCCCCATAATACTGTACCTCCATCCATTAAAATTGCAGATCCACTGATTGATTTCCTGTCTAAACAATCCCCTACCCAGTCTAAGTTCTCATATGAAATGAATGGTGATCCTATAAAGCTGTTGCCTCGAAATTCAAGTTTATAGTGGGAGGTGCCACACAGATACCAAAAAACATGCTTGACTGCCTGCAGGTAAGGTTTTCCTGGACAAGTAACATGACAAGAGAGCACTCCAACTGAGTATGCAATATCAGGGTGAGTGTATACTATGAGGTACATCAATGAGCCTATACACCTCTGGTAGTCTTGCACATCAACTTTGTAGTGACTGACTCCTAAGCCAGAATAAAGCCACTGCTCTTTTATTGGCATAGACAAAGAGAACTCGTTAGAGTTCTCATGTATTTGGTCTATCTACTTATACACAATCATCCTGGTCTGTGCACTCCTTTCCCATACTCTCATGTGACCAAGTGTGACGTGACATGTGACGTGATCAAGTGTGACCTTGTCACATATTATGTCACAAAGTGTGACATACTTTCCCACGCTATAAATAGAAACAGAAAAGAAAAGAAAAGGAAAAGAAATCTAAATACTGACTTAGCTGTGGTAGCCAGTCAATGGTTTAGAGTAGCAACTTATAACAAACTTTGGGTTCAGTGAGGAGAAGCAACTGTAAGTTCATTCCCATTGGAGTCTTACATGGACTGCATGTTGCTATTCCATGTTGTTCTAGGATGGTCTCAACATACTGCTCTTGGCTGATTGACAATATCCTAGTTCCATTATCCAAAATACAGTGTTCTACTTTCATCTGCAGTGTCCACTTTACTTCTCCAAGATCTTTTATTTCAAACCACTGGGCTAGACTCCATTTGATCTCCTCTATGTCTCCTATGTTACTTGAAAAAAGCAAAAAGCCGTTGACCTAGACAGCTATGACAAATAGCCTTCCTTCAATGGTCTTGATGAATACTCTATGATCAATACTGCTTCTAACAAAGACAAGACTTTCTAGCTCCTTTTTTTAGCTTCAGGTACTACTCCTTCAATGCCTGCTTTAAACCATACAATGCCTTGTATAACAGCCAGACCTTGTTTTCCTTTGCTTCATATCCTAGTGGAACATTCATAAATATTTCATTTTCTAGATTACCATCCAGAAAAGCAGACTTCACATCCATTTGGTAAACATGCCAGCCATAATGATTTATGAGTGCTAGAAGTATTCTGAAGGACTGGTGACATGTAACAGGTGCAAATGTCTTGTCAAAATCAACTCCAGGGACTTGCAAAAACCTCTAGGCTACAAGTCTTGCTTTATATTGCTCAATCTGACCATCTTTGTCTATTTTTGTCTTAAAGACCCACTTGTAGCCCACCATCTTTTGTCCTATAGGCCTCAACACTGTGCTGAACAGTTTCTGCTTTGCAAACTGTTCCAGTTCCTCAGTACATGCATGCTTCCAGTATACTGCTGTGGGAAGGTTGACAAGTTCTGAGGGAAGAGTGGTCTAGGGAGTGAGGGTGAAAGGATTATGATGATTAATACATGACATGTCACAATTTTATCTACTTAATTACCTAAGTAATTAATTGTTAATAGAAGAAATAACAAATAATGAAAATAAGAAAACAAATAAAGAAAAGGAAATAAAAAGGAAATGGCAAGGCATGCATTACATGAGCATTCTGCAGGTAGCCCAAAGACTACCCCTACACTGTATTGGGTCTCAATATTGCTTCTTTGTAGGTAGCAGGATCATGGGTTGTCTTAGATAGAAGGGCTGATTCCTTTGTAGATGCATCCTGGATAGTCTTTTGCATATATGATGAGGTTGAGTACCTTAAGTTATCATCTCAAATAGGTGTTTGGTGAATTTGAGTTAACCTTTGAAATCCCTGTGGTATGTCTACTATCCTGTCATTGTCATGCATTATGCTCTCCTCAACTCTACCATTGGTCACTGGACTTTCTCCATTATTATTAGGAACTAGACCCTCATCTTTTCTTGTCACTTTAGGGCTTTTAGTCTCAAAGTTTGGCTCATCTATCTCTACTGTTACCTGCTCTGGTCTGTTTGGTGACTTGACAAATGTCATATCGCAAGACACATATAGCTTCAAATGGTTTTTGTTATCAACAACAATGTATCCCTTCCTATTACTAGGAATGCCAATAAAAAATCCTTGAACAACTTTTGGGTCAAGTTTTCCATGTTTGTTGCCAGGTACATGTACAAAGCTTTGATATCCAAATGTCCAAAGGTGCCTAACTGATGGTTTCTTGCCAAAATAGACTTTGTACAGTGTTTTGTCCTTGGTCAATGCTTGAGTTGGCAGTCTATTTAGGATTTCTTACATATAATTCACTGCAAATGGCCAAAGGGTTTTTGGTAACTTGGAGCCTAGTAATATAGATCTCGTCATCTCTAGGATTGTCCTGTTGAGACGTTCTGCTGTTCTATTCTCCTGGGGAGTTCCTGCATTTGTAACTTCATAATAAATTCCTTTGTTGCTAAGCCAATCTTGAAAATCCACTCCCATATATTCTTCTCCATCATCTATTTGCAAGAAATTGACAGTTTCTCCAGTCTCCACCTTAGATTGTAGAATCCACTCTTTTAAAACTTTTGTGGCCTTGTCTTTGGCTTTTATTGGCTTTACCTTCATGTAGTGTAAATGTCCGTCTATCAAGGTTACAAAATACCTGCTCTACATACTTCTCTCAACATCAAAAGGACCACAAACATCAGAGAAAAGATGATATAGTGTTATTGGACAGTTACTGTTTGATTTCTTTGTTATTACCTTGCAGGTTGTCTTTCCTTTTAGACAAGGTATGCATTTTAAGGTATGGTCTTCATCATCCTCCACCTTATCATCCTGTTCTACATCCAAACCCATTACCATTGACAGTCTTGAAAGTTTTCTGACAGATCTCATTATAGCATGGCCAAGCCAATTATGCCATATGTTGATTGATACCCTGGCAACATGCACAACATGCCTTTCTGGTGGAATTGTCTTTCCATTGAGTATCCATAGATTGTTTTTCCTATCTCCAGACCCTACAATGATATTTTTCTTCAGGATTTTGTACTGGTTGGTGTTGAAATTCACCAAATAGCCTTTGTTGATTATGTATGACATGAATAACAGATTGTTACCACCTATTTCTGGTACATAGTAGACATCCCAGAATTCAAAAGGTCTTGATGATTCATCAACGTTCATTGATATTATTACTGAGCCTGATCCAATAGCTTATATTGTACTGTTATCTCCTAAACCAATGGAAACTTCATGGTCAAAAGGAGTATAGCTAGTAAACCACTCCCTTCTGCTTGTCATTGGTACTGTAGTACCTGAGTCAATGATCCATTCATCCCTCAAGTCTGATGCCTCTATCCAAGCCATAAACAGGCTGACTACACTTTCTTCAGTGGCTGCTGTTGCTATCTTGGCAGTATGGTCTGTGTTTGCAGTTGATTTAGATCTCTCTGGCCTTCTGTTAGGTTAGTTGCCTTTAGTTTCCAGCATTCTGACTTGATGTGTCCTTTCTTTTTACAGTAGTGGCACTTCAAGTTCTTTTTCCATGCCATACTATCATCAGAAGATACTAGAGTCTGTCCACCAGGCTTTTTCCACTTTGTATTCCCAAAAAGGGCAATTTGAGACAAAGGTCTGATATGATTCTTTTCTTCTAGGAGCACTTGTTTGATAATGAAGTTGGTAGTGAGTCTACTTTTATCTTGCATTGAGAGATATTGCTTTAGCAAGAGGTATGACTCTAGAAGCCCACTCATTATAGCCATTCCAACCAAATTGTTGTTTACTTCATATCCAAGGTCCTTCAACTTTTGTAATTTATTGCCATAGGCTGATAACTTGTTCTTCCATAGATATTGTTTCAACAAAATTATCCTTGAAAACTTCTTTGAACAAGTTGAGGGCAAGTGTTATAAACTGCCTCTCTGGCTAAGTCCATTTCTATTATTCTTTTCTCTTTTATTTTATTTTCTATTTATAGCGTGGGAAAGTCTGTCACACTATGTGACAC
>Ga0153987_1000662_pt1 | contig 10190 bp, 9 predicted proteins | sample TSNC071MetaG_FD_102279 | JGI IMG/M metagenome (GOLD analysis project Ga0153987, IMG submission 102279) | Attine ant fungus gardens microbial communities from North Carolina, USA - TSNC071 MetaG | ecosystem: Host-associated > Fungi > Mycelium > Unclassified | place: USA: North Carolina, William B...
CAGTAGCTACAATGTAGTTCCTTATGCTTAATCTATTGTGTATTCCCTCTTCTATTCTCTAGTCATCCTCAAGTCTTAACTCTGAGGTTGCAACCTGAGTTATCTTAAGTTGTAACACTTAATCCAACAAAGAACTCCATTGAGTTCTTCCTAAACACCCACCCAGAGTTAAACTCTAGGCACTCTATGCTCAAGTCCTTACAATTATTAACTTGACTTCAAATAACTTTTGACATATTGGATCAGACTCATTTCTCTTTCTGCTAAGTAGCCTAATACAAATACAAGCATTTTACTTTTTCCTCCAGACTATTTCTTTTATTTCTTTATCTTATCATCTGTACTACATGACAACAGGCTATTAGTTTATAATCTGCACATTGTTTGCTGTTGTCTAATTACTATTCATACATCCAATAGATCTTGCTTATCATGCATTGGAAAGCAGAAGAGGTGTTTTAGAGAACAAAAGGCATTATCAGCTACTCAAATTTGATGCATTCGGAAGGTAGTCTTCCACTCATCATGCATACCAGGGATAAGCAATGCAAAGACCAATCTTAGTGTAAATCTTGGGAGGTTGGATAGATTGAAGTGCTTGTGATTTCTGAGATTCGAAAATTTCTGTATCTGCGGTGCATGGTCTTGTGAAGCTTTTGAAGATGGTCAAAGAATAAATGAATTGGGTGCTTGTGGGTGTTTGTATTGCTGTTCACTAAGGGTTAGGTAAGGCGATCGGTTGATTGGGACGTATGTTTCGTGGTCTACCTAACATGTTACAAAGGATCCCCGCCGACATCTGGATAACCATTTTTGAAGCCCTGGATGAGCCTGTTCATCTTGCACAAGTTGTTCTGACCTGTCGCAAGTTCAACCAGCTCGGGTCCAAAATTCTGTTGAGACATGTACTCTGGACCAGGGAGGATCCGACGCGTCGCAATATTGCGCACTGGCAATCGGTGCATAACAATTTTGTCCTTCTTCCACGGCGCCTCAAGATCGACGTTTCTTTTGATGGTCTATTGTTTCGAGAATCGATGATGTTTCATGTGAGTGGCGAAATTTTACTGTGTAGACAATCGCGCTTATAGTACTTCAGTCCACAAACGCAACACCTTTGCCTGCGAATGGCCTCTACAACACTGTCGTACAACAAATTTTCAAGTTTACCATGCTAGAGGAGCTTATCCTCACTCGAATCCCTGTTACCCCCGTTGTCTGCCAGCTTGTAGCATCTCTCCCAAAACTCCGGTTTCTCGAAATTAAGTCTTGTGTATTTGTCAACCAAGATCCCCTTGCCCTCACTCCACTCCCTGAGACCAATAATGCATCAAGCGTTACTCGCCTTGTTCTCTGGGATAATGTTCCTTCACGTGAACAGCCTTCGCCAGGCATAGCTACTCATCTCCTGCATCGTCTCGCAGGCTCTTCACTCCGCTCTTTGACCATCACCTGGTGTTCCTCCTCTTCACTCCTGGTTGGGACCCGGCGGTGGCAACTACCCAATCTCAAACAGCTTGAACTTGACGTCGCCCTTCTCACCCGTGATCTGACTGACTCGGCTCTTGCATTCGTCAACAGCTGCACTGCAAATCCCAGGGTTTCACTCTGCGTCAACAAATACAACGTGGCAATACCCCAGATATCGTCTACCAGTGTACCGATGCGCGGGCTCAGATCCTTCCGGGGTCCTCTGCCTGTCGTTGCAATGTTCGCTGGATCTTCTAGCAAGGTTGAACATGTAACCGTCACCGAATCTCTCGAAATAAACCACCTGCTTGCTGGACTCGAGCGACTGTCACAAAATATTCGTACTCTCGACTTACAACTCAGAAAATATGATAATGAAGTTCTCTTTGCCATTCACCAGCTCTTCCCTGATATTGAATCTGTTGCCATTCGCTTCGGTAAAGGTGCTCTCCCAAAGGTATGGTTTTTCAACTGGCTCCAGTCTACATCTTCACTGTATTTTCTAACAGAATATCATGGTTGTGCTTGGTTCTGATATTTTGCCGGATCTCAAACAACTGCGGTCGCTTAGACTTTCTATGGATATAAACTGCATTCCCCTGAAGCTTCCTACGGACTGTGATGGCTATTTTTTGTTGCAAACCCTCAATCAGCAACTCGCAGAAGATGAACATCAAATGCCCTCAGACGCATTCTCAACTCTCTTCGATCCTACAGATCTCAAGGATTATCTTGTTGGGTGGAGTAGATACTGTCCGAAACTGCGCACCATCCAGTTGACGTCGGTTGCGGTTTGGCATCGTCGTTTCGAAGGCGATACATGGATTGAGAAAGCGCTCGATCCGCCGGTACGCAAGCCTCTGTTCGTCTCATAAAAACAATCCGAACAAGAGGTAGTCTTCTCGCGTTGGACTTATGACGAATCATTGTCATATCTTCCCACGTTGCCTCTCGTGTAATCCACCCCTTCTGCTGTGATGTTGTATATATATATTTATGTTGATGAACCCACAGAGATGAATCTTTGATGAATCTTTGTCTCATTTTGCGTTTGGAATGTCTTTGTTGCTGGTGAACTAATCTTGGAATTATCATTCAGTGAAAAATTCTAAAGTGATAGAGATGGAGGTTGTAATTTAACTTCGATGACATTTGTGATAATGTGGATCCCTGGGATAAAGCGCTGGCAGTTGAATGCCTGGAGCGGGGTGGACTACACTGTACAGAACAAAGATGATATCGGTTTACTTTCTCAAGAATTATCATGGATGGGTTCTAGTAGCAAGCTATTGCAACATTTTATGATGTTATAATCGTTCCTTACACCTTTTCTCGACAATGGGTTGAAACTGAGCACCAACAGAACTTTACCTCCACTGGCGTCAATCACGCCCTCTATACCCCTTTGTCATGCCACTCAATGTTCCACGCATATCGTTCCTTTGCGTACGATCCCTCAGCCCCTCTGGTTCATGAACTCATGTGTGCACTCTTTGTCCTCGTGGCTCTCTGAATCGGCGGTCTCTGTTGAGGCAATTACCTCCAGAACGTGACCTTGACTCGTCCTCTTCTGCGAATGTATCTTACATCACCCGTATCTCAGTCATATCTATTGAGAAGTCACATCCTAGTGACGGCACATTGACATATGAACTAGCGACTGATTGTCCCCCTGCAATCACTTTCTCCCGTTACTCCCTGCTACTTTACCCACACAATTCGTAGGACTGAGGGCTAACACCATCTACACACAAGTGAGAGCTCATGTAAGAAAGTGCACTAAGAAGGGAGTCTACTGGTAGAGCGGACGACTGTCTGGCGAGATTGGGAATTGAATGAGGGTCAAGAGCGTGAGCGAAAGAGCAGTAGAATCTTCAGCTTGTCGTGCGCTCGGGATGTTCTCGAACAACGACAGAATGAGCCGACAAAAGAAAGGCCATCTTATATCCCGATCTCATTTAAACAGGCCAGGTTGCGTGGCTTATACAGTATATTCGTTTTCGACCGCTCCCAAACCAGAGTTACCATTCAAACTATCGAGGTCCGAGCCACCCGGATGGTCTGCTTCACGAGTCAATATACACCAATTCAACGATCGGAGTTGGAGCTTCTTGTCACTTTATGACCATTTGCATCTAATATTTTTAGTGTCCAGCAGCCCAATCTCTTCCCAGCAATCGTAACCTTGATAGCAAAAAGCGTATCTGTGCGGTCCATACGAACATGGGCCTACGTACTGCACACCATTTACCAGAATTTCCAGTAGTAGCAAGCGGTCGTCTGTCCATTGCATTCCACTAAATCACGTGAGCACATGTTTTTTTCCGTTTGCGCATGCACGATTATCTGATTATCTGAAATATTGTTTTTGTTACTCGAAATAGCATCTATGACTGGCTGTCAACCGTATTGTGATAACGTGAGTAGGCGTTGTCCCCCGACTTGTACACCTGCAGATTCGTCGAGGCGTGAACAGTTCCTTACGTCTGCTTCACCGGTGCCTCCTCTTTTGACTTCGCTAAGCTTTTCAACTACTCTTGGCGACCTGCCTCACCTTTCGCCACCGTCCGATTTCTGTCCTTTGGTTTCGAATGCGGTCATGGCGTCGAGCACGGAACATATAAGCAACATCGAAGGGAACAATGCGTCAAGTCATGCGGAGATATCGGATAATGAGGCTAGGCGCACTACCGTAGAAAGTCATCCAGCGAGTCGGGTGAATACTTCTAGACGGCAACAACAGCAAAAGCGTACTTCGTCGTCAGAAGCGGTAAAAATATTAGTCACTAAGGAAAAAGAAGATCTGATTTCGTATTCAGTGCATGAGCTGTCTCGCGTGCAGTCATCACCAGCACCACTTCCATCATTACTACCAAAGCCATTACTGCCACGACTGCCCTCCCTCACCAGCTCTGCTTTGCATGCTCAGGTTCATCAGTCGTTGTCGTCTCCGCATCTTGCTTCACCAGCTGCTCAACGAGCTTTGTCAGCATCGCCACCGACGATGATCAAAAGCGATAAGCTCAAGAAGGCAATGCATACTCCTTTCCAGGGCGAATTATTGCACAAACCATCTTATATTGTTGCTAACAAGAGGGCCGATCAAATCAGGGATCAAGGTGACTCAATTGAAGAAGGAATATCCGAGATGGACGGAATCACCCAGATGGCCGCCGAAACTGACATGTCAGGGATAAACCACAAGGACAAGAATAAGATGTCCATCAGCAGGTCATTGTCGAGGAAGTTAAGCGAAAAATTCAGAAAAGACAAGTCTCCTGATATGACGACCAATAAACGGAGAACAAATACGTTGAAGGATGTACGGACATACATGGGCTCTCGTAGTAGTCCGCAAATGAACGGAAATTCATCCATCGGATATTTGGATATAGCGAGGGATGAGGATCAGAGTGAGATTGCTAGGGGGAGAGAGAGGAGAGAGAAGGAGATAGGGATGGAAAATAGGGATCGCCGAATGTTTCCGAATATGCGACGGTTGTTTGGTGGGAGGTCAAAATCAAGAGAGAGGAATGAGATACAGAATGAACATAAGCTACCATCATTACCCGCCCTGCCGAAACATTGCACAAATGATAGGTATACAGCCGTATACTCGCCCAGAGGCCGACAAAAAGTCGAGTCAAGCTCTTTGCCGTATTCGCACAAAAACAGTCGTTTGCAATTTGCAAAGTCAACCTCATTATCAGGACGTCCGAGTACGGCAAAAATCTTGACTAGATCATCCAGTTCAGACGCTCACCTAGCAAGCACTTCTCGGAATCGAAGTCGTTCGGTAGGATCGTTAATGACAATGTTTAAGGAAGCCCCACCGATGCCTAGTCCACTTCCTGACTTGAGGCGATATACCAATGATGAGACTGATCCCCACTCGAGGCCAATAATGTGGAAGGATAAGTGTACCATTGGGACTCGTTCACCTCATATAATGCTTGCTGGCGCCGAAGAAGGGTCGTTTATTTTGCATCACAATAACATGGGCAATACAGAGGGACGACTGGTGCAAAGTGTGCAGCAACCTGAACACTCGAGAACAAATCCGTTCAGCGACGAAAATCTGTATCCGCCGGTGATCAAGAAGAAAGACTCCAAGTTTCAAATCATGGAAAAGATGACATTCCGAGAGCTAAACAGCAGTGATCCCTCGAATCGGAACCGGGCGTTGACGGAGCGGGAGAAAGCTGATCGGTGGGATGCATTGTTAAAAAAGAGCGAAGCCGCTGGAGGGACGTTGCATCTAAGAGGCGTGGACGATAAATTGCCATCTGACGAATTAAGATTTTCGAGAACGTTGTCTGAGCTTGCTCGTGATGACGGATCTGCAGACATTATCTAGACTTGATAGAAATGAAACATACAATAAAACATACGAACGCTGGACACGTGACAAATTCTCTCCTATCATGGGCGCGACGTTGTCCGTTCAACCTGTCTTCACTGGAACGGTTCTTGTCGCTGCTGTTGCCTTTGGATACCATCATTATTTGAATAATCTTTCAAACGGAAATGCAGGATCTGAGCGATTAAATAAGTCGGAAGAGAACAAGTTTGGATCCCTGGCGTCTCCGGTGCATAGTACCTCTGGTGTCCGCAGCACTATGCCCGGTCAATTTCACCAGACACCCAATGATTCAAAATTAAAAAAGTCCAAAAAGAAAAAGAAGTCCCAGTGTTCTACCACCGAACTAGATACTACCCTTCAGCCATCGACGAATTCGCCGCCCACATCCACAAGGTATTCTCACCCTGTCCAGCCGCCTACTATTGTATCCGTAGATGCCAATAGTTCCCGAACGCGTGTCAATTCTATCAGAAAAAATGGACAGAGTACGGAGGACATTGCTACGACTCCTGACGTAGGTATAATGCCCCCTGTGGCCGAAGGCCTGCCCCTTGATGAAGAATCTGTAACCGAGCGCGCTACTGTAGCTAAATGCCCTTCTTCACAGGTTCCAAAGACGAATGTCGATGAGTTAAGCAGACTTGGAGCCTGTCTGTATTAGAATACTAACATCTATAAAAGCATGCTCCCAGGACAGCCGCCACTTGCTCGTGTGATGCGAGTTCATTCGCTGCCCGACGAGAAGCCGCCATCTGATAGGAGAGAGGCCAATGCTGACGAAGATGGTGGACAATGGAGTGTTGTCGAAAATAAACGTGCACATAAGTTGCTGTATACCCTTGTTATCACTCATTCTCATATCATGACTATCTCAGGCATTACTGAACGACAAGATCAAGCATCTATGTCATCACAACGACCAATGGCCAAGACAAAAAAGCAACGACAAAATGCGAACCGGCGTGAAGCTGGGAAAGCTACGAGCGCCGCTGCAGAGACAGATCGCCTTGCACGGTTAGCCAAACACAAGCACGGACTCGAACAAATTCGGATAATGGAACAATCTCGATCCAGCAAAAAGAGTTCGAAAAGTGGTGGAATGACTTCGGGAGTAGACGGCCGCGGCAAGTTGGTATGGGAATAAGAATATTAATTATACGTAGAAGCGTGAGATGTAGACTAAAGGGTATAAGACTATAAGATGTAGAAGATCTGTCAACGAGCGTCACTATCATGCATGTCATCAAGAATCACTTCTCAGCAGTGTAACAGAACTCACCCAGAGGTAATTTCGGAGTCGACGATAGTAGAAAGAATGCCCAAAATTGCCGTTCAAAGGCCATGTGTACAAGTATATGATACAACCGGAAAAATATCGTTCATTGCTCTCTGTCTGCTGGATGATGCACAGATCCGGTGAAATCACTGAACCTACGCTTGCGCGCCGAAGATGAATGGGAAAGGAATGCAGGATCTCTGTCAGATAAGTAGGCTTCCTCGGAACGTGTTGATGACGGAGATGCAATGTGTGAGGCACTGGGTCTCTGAGAACTCGAAATCTGGGGCGCAGACACTCGCCCAGTATGAACGTCTGCGCGCGGCAGTTTTTTGACTGTACCGCAGGGTCTGTCGGTGTGAATGGAGACGTAATGTTTGCCAGTGATAAGGGAGAGCTTTTTGGTACGGCTACTGTACTTGCTGGAGACTTGTTGACCGACGGTCGTGCGTTTGCCGTGATTGGACTCGTATCTGCGGCCATCCTAACCGTGGTGCTAGAGCCTGATTTCCTCATAGAACGTGTTGCACCACTGTCTTCGCCCTTGTCGTATCGATGGACTTGAGGTCCCTGGAAAGCAGTCGTTTCACCAGTAGGAACATGCGGCTGAGGATAGTTCTTGGGAGGAGGCATCAATGGCGGATGATGCATGTATGGCTGGAGTGGGGACCCGGCGTATGTAGTAGTTGTCCCTGATGCGATAGGCGTCTGCAGCTGTACCAAAATCCGATCAACGAGCGTCTGTAGGTGATCGAAACGAGCTTTGAGTTCATTGTATTCTGCCCTCGTTACATATTTTTCACTGAAGGTGGGAAAATGAGGTAGGGGCTCATATGAAGCACAAATGCCGAAATTTCGAACTCACATGGGTTCAACGACATGCCACTGGCACTTGTCCTGTTCGCCTCGGCGCGTACAGGGCGCGCAAGGCTGAGATCTATATAGATGATATGGTGTTCGTCCGAGCGGTTGATTAATCAACGTACCTATCGCATTTGATCTTTCTGCGTTTACATTCTAGAAGATGACCGCATGATTTCCAATCACAAGACGATCGGATATCAGGAATAAGGGTTTCAGAGAGTCAGAAGGGCTCGCAGCGTGGAGTGCGCTCTGATACGTACCTGTACAACTGAGAGCCTGTCGTCGTCTCCTCTTCTTGGGCGGCCCATGTTCGCCAGGATCGTCCTGGTCGGACTCTGCGGTGCCGTAAATCTCATGATGAGCGGGTACATTTTGAGGGGAATATGGATATGGCAGTTGGGAGCTCGAGGATGCGGTTGGCAACGGGTGTGGAAGGTAGAGATGGCGAATGGGAGGAAGAGAGGTGTGCTGGGCATGATGTGGCGAGTGGCTGGGTGGGGAAGGTGGTGCAGCTGGGGGAGAGAGGGGCGGACGTGGGGGACCCGGAGCCCTTATTGGCTGCATCTCATGGAGTCAGCATGGGACGAAACCAAGCGGCAGAGTCTTATGTCGTCTTATTTCAATTCAGTCGCCTCCGAATCAGGCACCAGGCTAGTGGGCAGTAAGCTAAGTAATTCCGAGCGACAAGGAGCACTGGCCCTGACCAACATCATCCGGTGATACAATATAATGCACCAGTCCATCCTGGGCGGTTTCACCTCATGCCAGATGCAGATCATGTTGGATCTATTGAACCGTGTTATGTCCGACTGGTGTATATGTTTTGTCATACCATTGTCCGCCACTCACGCTTGCTTCTGCTTTTCGACCTCGCATTCCACTTTCCTGCGACTGTCTGGCCTCTCAGCGGGTGCAACATTTCACTGCAAAGCCGAGTGTCGCTGCACAGTTTGGCTGAAACTATCCCCAACGGACCGCAATCTCCGTGCAAGTGATGGCTTCTTTCAGACAAAATTATGTTTTGGTCATTCATGCTGCATTCTACATGTCTCTGGATCTGATTAGCCACTCTATCAGTAAGGAGCTAGACGACAAATGGCATGCCCAGGTCCAGACAAATGAATATTCCTTCTGCTCACTCCCGTTACAAGGCAACTCAACACTAAATGAGCTGCCAAATAAATGGGATCTGAGGCTGCTCAAACAATAAATTCAGACTCCGATGTTATATTGCCACGAGATGGTCCGTGCGCATCCATCCCTTTATGTATATATTCCCATTTACAGTCATGTTCCCCTTTTGTCGAAAGTTACACTTCGTCGGTTGATATTTGGGTTCTCCCTTGCTGTATCACAGGGGAAAACTTGAACCGTTCAGGCGATGGAGAGAAAATTGGCTCTTCCCCAAGATCGCACCAGATGACTTGTATGATCGGAGGCGGCCCGTAGAGGAGTGACATGCCTACCAAATAGTATACTTTGGCACAGGTCCGTTTGGGTATGGACCAGCTTTTCCGTTCGCGATGTCATCGATAATATGATTAGTAACGATCACTCTGTACGGGCGTAATTCAGCTCATTTGACCTTTTCCGTCAGTCTTTTGGAATAACGTTCATTATTCAGGCATTTTCCGAGCGCCATCACCTTTGTAGCTATTATAGTAGATGATTAGCGTTGGTTACTATCATACTAACCGTTTTATTTTGTGATGAATTATGTAAATCTCAAAGATTAAGACCAGGCCTAACTTTCAAATATAGGTGTAGTATGGCAACCTGGAGCTGTGTCTTCATGAAACCAAATGTGTCGAGTGATCTTTCGGCAAGAGGAGGCTACCTATACGATGAGGCAAAAAACATCTACATTAGTTAGTTTGTGATACATCCACTTGGCAGCACACTTGCATGTCGATCGACCTCGAATCCAGTCCATCACAACTGCCAACACCATATATAATTAGCAAACGTTTTATGACGGGTCCGGTCGAGGACCAGGGATAAATACACACGATTAGACCGTGAACGTTTTAACTTATGGTCGATCTGACCAACTCGATGAGGACAGCGTTTCCAGATTATCCTTCTAGCGTCCTTTAATTACCTGTGTTCAGATTTCTACCAAACATAATGACAATGAGATCGATGACCAACAAAAATAGTATGGCCTAGACTGGTTGGATGTTGTAAGTGGAAGGCTTCGGGAGCGGGGCCTCTGAC
>Ga0153987_1000663_pt1 | contig 10175 bp, 9 predicted proteins | sample TSNC071MetaG_FD_102279 | JGI IMG/M metagenome (GOLD analysis project Ga0153987, IMG submission 102279) | Attine ant fungus gardens microbial communities from North Carolina, USA - TSNC071 MetaG | ecosystem: Host-associated > Fungi > Mycelium > Unclassified | place: USA: North Carolina, William B...
AGATCTGCAACACGATAACGTCCGCGGCGAATGATATAGTACTCAGTGATCTGAAGGCATAACACATGATTGAGAGTAAGATCGGAGCGTGAGGTGATTAAAGCAGACCATGACTCCAGCAATGGAGCTGAGGAAGACAGAATACGCAGAAAGATATGACGTGAACTGGTTGCTGCTTTTGAGAAGATTCCATGGAAGTATGACTAGTCCAACAATTGCAGCAATATAACCACCGCGTCGAATGTTCTAGGCTCGATATATGAGATGGAATTCAGCGTTTCAGGGTAACAAATACCACGTACAACAAAACGAGGGAACAGAGCAGTCAGATCACATCCAGCACTGATCGAATTTGCCGAGATATTTGTTCTATATGAACCCCAAAGATTCAGTTGTAACAGGTTGTTAGCCAATAGTGCTTGGTGATTCCAAATTTGAATACACACCCAAGCTACGTCAAGGAAGGTTCATAAAAATTCAAAGATTCTTAATGGACAGCTGAGCTCACCTGTGCAATGATGAATGAGGCGGCAATAAACCATACTCCGAACCTTGTGGCTCTTGATGGACTACCATCGAGGAATCGATTGAGGAGATCGATGGGCGACCAGATCGCCTCACCGTATATTGCCTCAGATGACGAACTGACAACAAGACCTACAAAGCTAACGAGAGAAAATCCGAGAGGAACAGATAAGAGCTGGGGCCATAAAGCTGCCGAAGATGTTTTTGCACGCGAAGAAAAGTCGGGTGCGTTTCTAGATACGAAGTCAGTAAAATTTAGACCATCATTTAAATGACGTCGATAGAAGATAAAACTGCCTAAGAAGGAAGGGATGCATTTATAGTTTCAAGGATATATATATCTAGAAACGGAACCAGAACTTCGGAATTTGATTGCTCACGTTACCAGAGTGGCCATATTGCTGATACATGACATGAGACTGACGACCATATCCCAACCGAGCTCTGAACCATGGACAGTGCTAGGACGGGAAATGATGGGACCAACACCCTTGGCCTTCACAATACACCAAATAAAAAAGGATATACCCGCTACTGGTGCAACAACTGACTTCAGGGTAAAAAGATGCCGGCTGTGCACGCAAAAGGGGGTAAGCACTGAAAACCTAAGTGTTTCCACAAGGGAATGGAGCTAACATCTTGTGGATTGGGAACCAGATGGCAGGGAGTGAAATTAACCAGAAAAGAAAGAAACACATGAAATCCCTTGTCGTCGTTCCAGACGACTCTGGAAGATTATTGGCTGGTGTTGTTTGGGTATCTATGCAAGTAATACGGAGGCAGGTCACGCACGTATATCATTTACACTTGGCCAGATTGCTCGGAGCATGACCTTCATGCAATCGCCACCGATACTGGCCTGCACACCATACCAGATGCTGCGGTATTGAATTCATGATAAGATAGATATAATTTCAAATCATTATCTTAGAGATCATTACGCACCATGCCATCGCGCCTCGGTTAAACGTACACCATAGACTTCCATAAAGGCCAAAGCTCGTTCTGGCGACAACGGGAAACGTTACATGGAATATTGCACCTGGTCGTGCATTCAGGCAAATGAAGGGTGCGACGACGCCGTATCCGAGCCAGACGCATATCCAAGCCTGCCACCATGAAAGTCCAAGCTGTACCATGGAAGACACAATCATCCACCTATAATTTTGTTTATGACCTTCGTGCCACAAGGAACAGAAGCAAAACCCACGTATTGACGTTGAAGCTGTCAGCTATCCAGCTATCCATTTGGTGTCATTGTGAGGGCTAATGTTGTGAATATTGAGTGAACCCACAAGGTAATGAAGTTGATGCCTCTCCACTGCCGATTTTCCGGTGGAGTGGGCGCTAGATCATCGTTCTAAGCAAGGTCCGTCAGTGGACTCTCTCGAAGGTAAAGTGCACGAAGAACAAACAGATAAGAAAAGTTGTTTGTACGTAAGTCCAGGAGGATGAGGAACTTGAAGTTTCTGTAAAAGACCCATATTGAGGGGAAAGGAAAAATACGGACAATGATTTTCCAACTACATTCATATTTAACCATTCAGCTGACCTCCACTCCAATACGAAACAATGAGATAAACATAAACTCTCCCCATTTTTGGTATCAAGATAATTACTCCTGACTATTTCCGGAGTTAATGCAGAGATACCAAAACCACCAAGGGGCGACAATTGATGATATATATAAAAGTGGGACATTGACATTTCTGTTAGCTTCAGGAGGACGGTTGATTGGGCTCAAAGATTGAGACACTAATGACTAACACCTCCAATGAAATTCTGTGTCTACTCATCATTTGTAACAGTAGAACAATGTTGCAGTGGCTGGAACATTTTGCCGCAGATGGTAATGTGCGAGGCCAATGGTCCTCCGAGTGTGGACTTGATATAAAATGATAGAAGGTTCTTGCCAGAGGCATCATAAATCAGACCCATGTCAATTTGGCTGGCGTTTACGGAAGCAGCTGCCCCGCAAGCATGTGGTTTTGTCCCTCCCAGTCCCCACGCGATAAGAAAATTCAAATTCTTGTCGGCACAATGTGGCAGATTCATCAGACGATCTACTTACGTTCATTCTGGGGGGCAGATGCTTATCACATCTGAAATCGGCAAAGCAAAGAATAAGATAAGTAACCAATCAGAAGTGCATATGATAAATCAATCGCCAGATGGGGACCGAAGGTCCCAATGACATTGATAACATGACTTGTAACGGTCCAAATGAGTGACGTTAGGATAAGATATAGTGAAAATATGTATAAGGTGCAGGGAATCAAAATTATAATGCAAAGAAGACGAGAATAGGTCGGTAAGTATAGTCCGATAACAGTCAAGTGATGTGTCGAATGATAGAAGGGATTGACATTATAGGGCTGTTCCGATCAGGGAAGACGATGGGACAAAGAAGGTCATGCCAACTCCAATCGAGGAACACTGTTGGATCGTGACAAAGATTTGAAGCGCTCGCTAGATGGAGAAGGTGAAGAGAAAGTAAACGCGGCATAGATCTGTTTGCGTTCTGGTGTAGTGAATTTTCGCTTCTCGCTGGGTTCTGAAGCCGCAATGGAAGTGGAGGACAAAGAGGTAAGTGTTTGAGGGAAAAAGTCACGAATGTCGGGCTCCACTGATGCGTCCTAAAATGGGAGGTTAGGAGCGGCAAACATACGAAAGAAGGCTTTACTTTTCGGAAATTGGCTTTGCTAACGGGAGAGGCCAAAATGTCAACAACTGATTCGATAGCCTCATATGCTTGAGAAACGTCAGCTAAGGGCTGAACCATCAAGTCATAACACCGAGAGTCAATCGATGCCTGGGTAAAATGCTCAACCTCTTGAGCCTGACCGATAATTTCTTCCTCTAGTCGTGGAAGCTTGGACACTTTATGTGTCCCTCGCCGAGTGGTTTTCCGGGTGGATGCGACTGCCTTTCCCTCTTTGTTAACTGCCTCTTTACTCTGTTTGCCTTTTAAGCCTGCCTTGCGTTTCTTGGAGAGTTGAGCGTCTTTGGCTGTTTTGAGGGCCAGATGTGCGGAGGATTTATCAGCGAGGACAATAGTTTTACGTTTCTTGGACATAGCAGCTATCCCTGCACGTTCTCCGGTGAACGGGTTGACATTTTCCTTGTCCGTGGGCGTGGTTTCCTTTGAGGTCAAAGAGCTCGAAAGTTTACTATCTGAACTGAATGATGAACGTGTCACCATGCCATTTGAAGTGGCTTGTTTGGCCTTAATGACTTCTTCAGCAGGAATGTCCTGGAAAACGGTGAAGGTTCTCGAGGTCATGAGGTCAGCGAAACAAATGGTCTATTTACAAGAACATGCAATTCAGATGAGCCCTAGCAAAAAAGGGGATATAGACGGTGTATCGGAAAAGTTGGGAAGATTGTGAGGTAGAATCAAAGTTCAACGGATGTCTATTTCCATCACGTGAAGATTGGTCAATAATCACGAGCCTATTTTTTTTGAATCAACAATTTGTTACATCCTGTTTTCCCTGTAAATATATTGGATGGACTTTTATACCAACAAGCAATCTGAGCCTCAGATTTTCCCGGAATGGTCTCTGCCGAGATACCGAATACGAATATCACTGTATCAGGGGTTATTCCCAGGTACCATGGTCTGGGAAGTTTCCCATGTTTATGATTACTGCGCAGTATGATCAAGAGTAGTAATTTTGGTAGCAGAACCTTCATCATCAATGACATTGTCATCGCCAATGTGCTTGATAAGAACAGCAAGAAGACAAACTCTCTTGCCCCTTGCGTTTCTCACATGTCATCTCTGGAACTCCTTATTTTGAAAATGACATTTTCGATATTTCTCTCAAATTCATCGGATGGTATCCATGCAAATCAAGTATCAGGGGCGATGGACCTCAGTTTGTTTTCGTGATGTCTGAGCCAAAATATCGTGTGCCTCGCATCTTGCACCTGTTGATGTAGTGCTTCTTACTCTGAGGAGCTGTTGCTGATGTGAAATGAACGTTTTTGCGATAGGTATAATTGAAATGAGTTGTCAGACATTAGTGTGTTGTCAGAAGCGGTTTGCATCAGGGTAAAGGAGCCAGTGTCATTAATGGGACAGGCACCGAAGATCATTGTCAACTGGTTATGTTATGGTTATGTTATGTCATCAACTCATCCACCTCCTTCCCTGAGAAAATAATAATCTGCATCTTGAACAGCATCGCGACCGTCGCAAATCACACTTGGGCACAATGTGATCATCGCCCATTACTTTTTCAACAGGAGATTTGGTGCCATTCCCTCACTATTGTCTATCATCGGCCTTGGGCTTCTATTCCGACCCTGGTTCTGCAGCTCGGTTCTCCTACTATTCTGATACGAACAATTCCATATTGCATTCATTGAAATTCGGGGCTTGTCAATCCCACCAGCAGCATTATAGAAACGAGCCATGCATCACGGGGACAAATGAGAGGTCCCTTTTGCCGGAAAGTCTCGAGAATATCCCCATGTAGTTAGGATTACGACAGACCTCGAGGCAGGTGATAATATACGAAAGTGGTTGTAGTGGTCCTTCAAGAACCGAACTGAATTTGATGATGCTTCCCGCAGACGGCTTGAAGTATAATCGGATGTCGAGTCTCATACCAAGTGCTTGTAACACTTCAACTGGTTACGGATCACCTGCAGGTGTTCGCAAGCTGGTGGGACTTGGGGCAAACGTTCTAATGTCTGCCTGCCTCATGGCCGACACGCACAACAGGGATGCCGATCACGTTTGAATGGCGGTTCCCGCCTTCCTTGTCTCTTATAAGGACTTAAACCTTTCTCTGAACACTATAGGCTCTTCGTTGGCACTGGTGCTCACGTCACTCTTCTTTCTGTTTTTCTGCCCCTTGCATTAATGACTACCAAATGCAATTTCCAGCTTTCCCCAGTTCATCCACCTATCGGGACGCTCATCGATGGAGGATCTCTTCAGCTCGTGGAAGTATTGGGTGTTGGTGGATATGGTGTTGTCTACCGTGCACTTGAAACATGTTCATCAGCAACGGCGCCAAAGTCTTATGCCGTCAAATGTTTAGTTGCTCCTCAGGTCCAAAACCCTCGCTCGAGACAGGTTCATATACGAGAGATCGCATTACATCAGTTAGCGTCAAGGCACTCTGGTGTTGTCACACTTCACAAGGTGGTAGAATGCCTCAACCTCACATACATCATCATGGACTATGCACCCGACCATGACCTCTTCACTCAAATTTTACATAGTTGCCGATATCTTGGAGATGACACCCTCATCAGATACGTTTTCCTCCAGCTGCTAGATGCAGTAGAATATTGTCATTCCCTCGGTATTTACCACCGAGACCTTAAACCTGAGAACATCCTTTGTTACGATGATGGCCTCAGGATCGCAATCACAGACTTTGGGCTAGCCACGACCGAAAAATTTAGTGATGAGTTCCGCACTGGTAGCGTGTTCCACATGAGTCCAGGTGAGCATAGTTACCATCTTTTCGTTCGATGTATCTATATTGAAATCTCTTCTCAGAGTGTCAAGGTACTGCATTTGCACCTCAGGGGAACTATTCCCCTATGCACAATGACATTTGGTCGCTAGGAATTATCCTCCTTAACCTTGCGACGGGACGTAATCCGTGGAAGTCAGCTACAGCAGATGACCCCACCTTCCAAGCCTATCTTCGTAGTCCCGATTCCTTCCTGCCAAGCGTTCTTCCCATCTCCTCAGAGGTCAACAAAATTCTTGTTGGGATGCTCGATATTGACTACCGACGCCGACTCCCCCTTAGACAGGTTAAACATGCGATTTCACAGGTCAAATCGTTCTATTCCGATGGTGTTATCTTCGAGGGTAGTATGGCCCGTTGTCCATGGGAATCTGGGATGGATATAGACACCGACTCCTCTGAAGATATAGACCTTCCTGCTCCTCGCTCCTCATCGCCCACTCCCAATGTTGTGTCATGTTGGAGCAAGGAAACTATTTCAGATATTATCTTTGCAAGACAACCTTTACATGCAGAAGAGTCAACGTATGATCAGATTTCCTGGAACAATCGCTCATCTTGCGGTGCAACGTGGGCATATGAGTCCACAGATTCCTCCGAGTCCTCCGATTCCTCCGAATCTGAGCCTGGTCTTGAGAACTCGGACATGTTCGGCGGGTCCAGAACGCCTTCAGAAACTTCTATTCAATCTCCCAATTCTTCTTTGCCTATCTCGCCTAATAATGCTGATACTACTTTCGGTCCAAAAGCTCCCGAATCGAACCGCAAACCATTAAAGATCAACACAAACATTCCGCAGCCACGTTTATATGACCATGATGCCAACATCAGAAACTTCTCTGAAGACTCGACTATGATGCAGACGGCTGTTGAATACGATCCTTACTCATCAATGTTCTATTTGACCAGCGCTCTTTCAAAAAGCAAGGTTATTGCGTTGCCTGCGTCCACAGTCACTGCAACTGCTCTAACTGAGGACAAAGAAATGACCTCATCTTTAACCTGGCAAGGATTCCCGGATGTTTCCTCTCCATCTCCATCTATTTATTCAAGAGCGTCTTCACGTACTTCTCATTTTATTCCCCCTCGTTCGACCGATCTTCGGTCTTCTCGCGCTCCCATGTTGTCCCTCTCTTCCGTTTTTCTGCGATCGAATTCTCCTTCTCCAGAACGAGAGTGGGCACCCGTTTGTCCGCAGCCTCATCAAGTGCCCGTTAATTTTATCACTGAACAAAGTCAGCATCTCTTCCCTGTTTGTATTCCTACTGCGATGACCGATATTTCCTCTATATTATCCCCTCCTTCCCCTTCAAGGCAGCCACAATTCTTCTTCCCACTACCAGCAGTGCATACTCCAGTCGTCTTTAATCACAACACTGTTAACACAAGAGCCACAAATGGAGGGGCTGGATGTGCTAGCCCCAATGAGCCAAAGTCAAGATATAGCAGCCTCTTCGGACTCAGGTTCTTTCCGTGGTCACCATCATCAGCATGGGGTCAGGCCCGTGCAACGCAGGAGAAGAAGTCTCTTGCCACGAAATCCCCTTCCTCCAATTGCACAATCGCAGGCACAATCGCAGGCACTGAAAACGTTACCAGCGTTAGCTCAGGGGTCACGTTGGGGCATATTTGTATCGAACCCGTTGAACAAACTTCTTCGTCTTCCTGCCCCGATGCGCGTGCCAACACTGAGGATGACGAGACCTGCCGATCGTTCATTTCATGTGATAAGAAGTCTATTAAGACGCTTGATTCGGAGGGGGCTGTATGTGGAGCGGGAACAAGAGAGCGACGTGGAGAGGGGAAGTATCGACATGATGTCGTGTGGCTCAGAACATGGGAAGGAGGTTGGAGATCCAAATATCAGGGTTCCGGGACTTGTACTTCGCAGGTCGATTCGTCCCAAAATTCCGCTTCCGTCTCGGGACCGTGCAGTTATACAAGTGTGAATGAACAAGAAGCGTATTCACAGCAAAACTCGAAGACCTCAGCCTCTGTCAGACAGAATCGCATCTCCGTCGGCAGGTATACTCGACGGGAACGGCGATCGAGGTCTCCGAGAAATTGGTTCATTCCTGGGCGGTTCTTTGCTTCAGCTGGAGCTGGGGCTTGATTTTCGTTTTCCACGTTGTCATGTCATTTAATCACGATCTATTCGTGACAACAATGATCATGTTCGCCAATACGTTCATAGAGCATTATTGTCTTCCCATCGGTATCTATCCTTGTATTGAACATCTGCACCATATAAACTCACCTGATTTGTAATACCTCAGCATCATCATATAACAGACTGACGCTTTGCACACACAAGTTGAAATGTAGCACACATGTGTTTGATGTACAGTAGTACGGGCTAGCCCACTCAGAGACTAAAATGAAAAAGTGGATCACTTGCGGCGTGTATTTGGCACTCATAAGAAAGAAACGTCATTAATATGCAATACTAGGTAGTTTTGACGAACCTCTAGCATTTGTAGATATGGTATTCGATGATTGGCTGGCATCCAATGGGTCATGGGCTATCGTTCTAAACTGTCGTTCGAGAACAATCGGAAGCAGCATTCATGTAATTCTTCCATCCCATGCCGCAGGGAGGCGACAATGTACGTGTCCAATTAGAGACGCATGACATCAAGGTCTGTCATATCCGTTGACTGTATTAGAGGCCACAAGATCACCCAATCACATTTGGCATTTCATCAAACGCACAAGACGTAGCGCTCTAAAGACAAGTGTAAGATACCCAAGTGAAAGAACATCATCGAAATCTGGGGTAATTAAGCTTCAAGATCGATCGATTCAGTCTGTCTTGAAGAGACAGGGTATTGTGTTATATCGTATCGCTATGAAGCCCGAGTCGCCAAGCGAGTCATAGCTGCCATATGCACAGTTGCATGCCACCACACGACCATTCCAAGCCCAACCAAACCATGCAGAGTACCCCAGAGAATTTCAGGGGTTATTTTATACCTGAAATACATCATGAATACTGAAGGGATTCATACTCCTTTAAGTCACACTCAACTGTTCAGCTAGCGGTCCGAAAGAACGTGGAATAAATCTCGGAGCTTGGAAAAGGGCAGTAGAGACCACACTATGATAGACACAGAGACCCATAGCAAGAGCTCGCTTTCCTGGCAAGAAGTCAGGAAGAGGGAAACACAAGAGAGAGATAAGACATGTCGAAAGTGATAGGGCGGCGTATAACTAGAGATGTGGTTCATCACAAGGAATTTTAGGGATGTTCGATGTCACCTTTAGGAGAATTAGAGCCGTATTGTTCAGCTGCAGAAAAGGCAAAGCATTGGGTGACCAAATGCCTTGTAAGGCCAGCGGAATCTCGAGTGCTATATGTAATAAAAATACAACAGCGCTAACGAATGGCGTATCAGACTACTGATTTTGTTAAATAAGAAATAAACTTACAGCGGATGGCGGGGGGCAGACATGACCACTGCGCTGGGACAAAAGATTTACTAAAAACCTTTTTGAGAATGACCACCGCGACGTGGGGAAGGACGTCTGATGATCCAATCTGTGGAGCCATCATTTTCCCACAACATGTCAATTGTACTGGGAGTAAAGCATTCAGCGGCATAATGGCGCTTGCTTCGATCAATGGTGAGCAATTGGTCCTCGACGTGTTGCCAAGACATAATTGCTCAATATGTAGCGCAGGTCAATGAAGCAGAGATTTATCTGGTAACTTTTATGTGATCTTTTGCGGATTTTGTATTAATATGAAGTACCAATTGTCCTTCTCTGGACTGCCTTACATTACCATAAAAATGTAATTCGACAAGAAAGGCGTAGACCTCTGATTTGAGGTTCAAAATGCTTTCGTAGTCAGATACAGCGAAATAGATTGCTGATATCAGACGGAAACACAAACATAAGTAAGCTTGACTCTAGAGGCAATAGTGGCAGAATAATTAATTATTTGTAATACAAACGAGATCATATCAAGATGCATTTCGAATAATCACAATGTTGCAGACCTTGTTTTATCTCACTCATCCACAGCAAGGGACACAAAATGCGCCAGTGGTCAACTTTTCCTCTGGACCGGGCAAAAACGTGGTCACAACATATCAAAATATAACACTTATAACATGTGACATTACCATTTTGGCGCTAAGCTCCGCATTC
>Ga0153987_1000664_pt1 | contig 10169 bp, 9 predicted proteins | sample TSNC071MetaG_FD_102279 | JGI IMG/M metagenome (GOLD analysis project Ga0153987, IMG submission 102279) | Attine ant fungus gardens microbial communities from North Carolina, USA - TSNC071 MetaG | ecosystem: Host-associated > Fungi > Mycelium > Unclassified | place: USA: North Carolina, William B...
TTAAGGATTTCAGAAGAGTTATATGCAAAGGAGCACAACGAGACGTTGTTCAGGTCTAGCAGTTCAGCTCTGAAGCTTGGCTAGTCTGCCGGTTTAAGTCCTGAGGATAGAGTATCCTTTAGTTCAAGAGAAAACCAAGAGAAAGGAGAGAACTGCTGTCTTCTCTTCTCTTTGCTTGTATTTATAGCCCTAGTGTTACATGAACTTGTAACTACTTGTAACAGGTATGAGTCAGGAGCATTACAAGGAAGGGTAACTAAACATTACAAGAAAGAGTCACAGTGTTACAAGTTAGTGTTACTGTGTATTACAAGGAAGTTCAAGAAGAGAAGAAGAAGGAAGACTGAGTCAATAGAAGGAAGACTGAGTCAGTAGTCTGTTACTGTCTGTGACAAGAAAAGTGACATCGAGAAATTGTACCATCCGAAGAAGAAGAATAGAAAGAGTTAGTCAGTGTCTAAAGGAAGATCAAGATTGATTCTTCTTGTTTCAAAGTCCCAGAGATAGTCAAGCCATGTCTGGTCTTCCATGAATAACTCTGTAGAATCCAGAGTTTCTATAACACCATGTGCTCCTGCTCTACTCCTCTGCTACATCCTTCTGTCTCCATCCCCCAATTTCTCTTACCCTTGGAACCAGCTTGTTTCCATCCCAAATCTACTCTAGAGCCTAACCCTACCATATGCAAATCCCTCTTGTGCCATAATTGTTGTAGACCACATCCATGTTTGAGGTGAGCCTGTTCATGATTAGATTGGCAGGATCCAATAGTCTTCTGAGTGCCACATTGCTATCAAGTCTGATAAAGTTTGCTCTAGATCCAAATAAGTTAGTCTTTTAAGGGTTTACCTGAGTTCTTGAGGTCTAGAAGGTTAGTACTGTTCCTCCATCTCTGATTACTGAGTGCCTATCCAGTGGAAACTGTATATGTCTGCCCAACTTAGTCTCTAGATGACACCAAGGGCCTGATCAAGAGGACTCTAGAATGATGTCACAATGTAAAAACAAAGTAAAAACCTTCCTTATGTCTTGATTTAATAGAAGTTTAATTTCTGGCATAACAGCAGATGGATTGAGCAGAAGAAGCAATTGGGAGAAAGGAGAAGAGGGAAACAATGAGGAAAGAATGCTCTTAAAGCCAGAATGGGTAAAGAGCATAAGAGCAGAAGAGATCATCATAGAAAGGATAGATATCCTGGAAAAGATTAGGAAGTTGGAGACAAAGGATGACAAAGTCATAAATGTAGTAGAGGAAATGAAAAGGGCGGGAGTAAAGGTACTAAGGGATAAAGAGTGGAGAGAGGAGAATGGTCTGATATTGAAAGAAGAAAAAGTGTATGTACCCAAGGATGAGGTACTTAGAGTAGAAATCATTAGGCTGCATTATGACACATCTATAGGAGAACATAGGGGGCAGTGGAAGACAGCAGAGATGGTGATGAGAAATTTCTGGTGGCCAGGGGTCACTAGGGAAGTAAAGAGATATATAAAGGGATACAATGCCTGCCAGAGAAACAAAAATTATACAGAGCAGCTAGCAGAAAAGCTCATGCCTAATTCTATACTAGACAAAGCCTGGATGCACATAACAGCAGACTTCATTACAAAATTACTGTTGGCTCAGGGTTATGACAGTATATTAGTTGTGGTAGATAAGTTTACAAAAATGGCACATTTTGTGCCAACAACTGAAAAGACTATAGCAGAAGGGCTAGCATGGCTGTTTATGGATAATATATGATGATTTCATGGACTATCTGAAAGTATCATTTCAGACAGGGGTCCACAGTTTGCAGCAGGGTTGATGAGGGAGTTTAATGAGTTGTTGGAGATAAATACTAGGTTTTTGACAGCATTTCATCCACAAACTGATAGGCAAACTAAGAGGATGAATCAGGAGTTGAAATAATACCTCCATATGTTTATTAACTATTGTCAGGAGCAGTGGCCAGAATGGCTAGGTACAGCAGAATTCACATACAATAATAAGGTGCACACTAGAACAAAGGTATTGCCTTTCCAAGTAAATAATGGTCAGAGCCCAAGAATAGGTGTTGAATTGAGGAAGAAGAGGAAGTATGAGAGAGCAGCAAAATTTGCAGAAAGGATAAAAGAGATACAGGAGGAAGCAAAAGCAGTGCTGGTCAAAGCACAAGAAGACATGAAGCAGTATGCCAACAGACATAGGGCAGAAGTAGTAGGATATAAGGTGGGAGACTTAGTGCTGTTCAGCACCAAAGATCTCAAGTAGCAAATGATCAGAAGACAATCTGCAAAACTCACAGAACAATTTGTGGGACCATACAGAATAAAAGCAATTATATCTGCTAATATAGTTAAATTGGAACTACCTAGGACAGTGAACATAATTCCAGTAATTAATGTTAGTAGAATAAAGTAGTATGTGGAGCAGATAGATGGGCAAAAAAAGAAAGTGCCACAACCTGTAATCATTGAGGGAGAAGAGGAGTGGGAGGTGGAGAAGATTTTGAATAAAAGGAAGGTTAGGGGAAAAGACAAGTTCTTGGTGTGGTGGAAAGAATTCACAGCAGAAGGAGATACTTGGGAGAGTAAGGAAAATTTGGAGAATGCAGGAGATTTATTGAGAGAGTTTGAAGAGGAGTACAGAAGGGACCACAGAGAAGTGAAACAACAGGAGCAAGTAGACAACAGTAAGAACTTGTCACAGTTGTGCCAGGACCAGTGGCAGTGTTCTGTATGGTTTACCACTATACCAAAAGGGCAACATTAACAAGGCTACTTGGTAATCTGGGTCCAGCTATTTATGTAGTTCTTTTGAACAAGTATTTTGTTATACTTCCTGTTCTTATTCAGTAGTCACTTTTTTGTGACAGGACTACTTTAGAGGAGGACTCCTAGGTTGATACATGGCAAGAAGGCTGTTTGGATGGTTAGATGGAGAGTACAATAGGCAGTACTGGCAGAGGTTAGAAAGGAACTGGAGGAGGTGGAAAAATATGAAACCAGCAGGAGAGATAAAGAAAAGACTAACTGTGTATCACAAATGGTCACTTACTTGATTTGTGATTGAACTTAGTAGTTTTAAAAGAGTTTGATCTTAGAGCAGAGTTTGTAAAGCAAGTAACAAGAGATGTTGTTAAGTCTAAGGTCTAATCCTCAGACTAGAGAGCCTTATATACAGGAATGTGATAGTCTGTGCACCTGGACAGATCATCACCTGATTACTGCCTATTGTTCTACATATGGCAGTCCTTTTGTGATATCTATAGAGATAACCTAACTGGATTAGGGCTATCCTTTGTTCTAGAAAAAGACAGATGATTATCTATGGGTAATCAGTGATACCTCATGTTATAACATTGAGGACTATCTATCTCTGTGGGATTCTATTGCCTCATGTTCTATTTATGGCAGATAGAAGCATATTGATGAGAGCTTTCTGATGCAATTAAAAGCAAACTTCCATAATCACTGGTTCCTGAGATATAAGCGTTTTAGTACTTGATGACTACTGATTAGCTGATCTCTTAGTGGATTCTTATGATGTTGAGGTGTCCCTAGCATTGTTGGAAAGGTCTTCTTAAGGGCTTTCCAATGCAACTTAGATGGTCAAAATAGACCTATTATTTATGGAGATACATCTAAATGAAGTTTGTAATACTACTTATATACATTTTACCTAATCTGTGCACTACTCTCCCACACTACCATATGACCATCATGTGACCTCTTATGTAATCATTAAATAATCTGTCACACCTTATGTGACATGTGACATGTGACCAGGTTATTGTCCATTCCAAGTACAAGTCCAAGGTATCAGTTTATGACATTGAGATGCTATGCTGACAGATCCTTACATGCTCTAGAGCTGAAAGGTTATCTTAAGTGAACAAAGTTTTAAATTTTCTCCTTCTTTAATAGATACCTTACTTTCCCAGCAAGCTACTTGACCTTAAGAAGAACTTAGGTATTTGCTTATACTAGAGGTTAACCACTTGCTATACATTTTTGGAGTAGGCTTCCAACTGTATGGTCAGTTGAAGTAGAGCTTACACAAGGGTACAGGAGCTCTAGGTAGTGCTACTGTATTGATGGCAAGCCAGGCTACCAGTATTATAAATTACCTCTCTAGCCTAAGTTCATTTCTATTATTCTTTTCTCTTTTATTTTATTTTTCTATTCTTAGCATTAAGGCATAGGAAAGTACATTACACAGTGTGACACAAGTAGTGACAATTGTCACACTACAGGGTCATGTCACACATCATGTCACATATAGTTTGGTTGAGTGCACAGGTAAGGAGGCATATAGACCAACAGGAATATGTATAAGTAGACAGATCTAATAAAGTAAGAACTCAAACAAGTTCTCTTTGTCAACTCTAATAAAGAGTGGTGCTTAGACCTAACTCAGGGTTTGAATGCTTATAACTAGACTAGGTAAGGGCAGCAGTATCACAGCACAAGACAAACACATACCTTTGAGATCCAACTAGTGAGAGTGCTCCCAAGTGGAAATGAAAGTATCTTCTATAGTTTTATCAAGTTAATTATTATCAGTAAGCTCCCTATTATCTCTCCTGTGCCTACTTAACCACACACAACTGTGACCTATCTTGGAGATATCAATTCTCTAATTTGAGCCTGTTACCCTTGTTAATTCAATAATTCAATTTTATCCCCATTACTGACATCTCCAACCCTTAGAACCAGCTTGTTTCTATCCTAAACACAACCTAGATCCTACTCCAATTACATGCCAATGCCTCTCTTGTGGTTGTCATTGTATATCTTGTCTACTTCTAAGGTGAGCCTACTAGTTTTGAGATCATAAGTCATTGGTAGACTTCTGATCTACTGCTCTGTCTCTATGTTTATCTAAGTTTGTCCTAGATCAGAGTTATATAGCACTCCAGAGGTATTCCAAAGTTCTTGAGATGTAGAGTGCCAGTACTAACCATCTAGCTCTGAGAACCTGATGCTAGCCCATCAGTCTTAGTTTCTGAGGTATGTGCTTGTCAGCAACTGACTTAGTAACCTCAAGCTAGGGCTGCTCAAGGTAAGTCTTTCAGAGTTAGAATGAGAACTCAATGGAGTTCTTGCTAAATTGTTCTACACTACTTATACACAAAGTCTATTTGCCTGTGTTAGGCTTTTACCATGGTTCTCTTTTGGTTTTTTCCTTCCTACCACTCATAACTCCCCATAGAGGTTGCATATCTCTCCTATCTCTTCACATTCCTCTTCTTTTACTTCTTTTTTCTCATGTTACTCTTTTATAAAGCCTGGGGTCATAAAAGTGCTATTCTTTTTAGCAAAGGTATAAAGGACCTAAGTTAGCTGAGATAGCACCTAGACCTCACTCAAGTATGTGGATCCAAGCAAACTCAATAGAGTTCCTACTTGATTGCACTCAGAACTTTATACTACTTTAAATAGTCTGTGTGCTGCTATCTCACAGGCACTCTAGTGACTCATCAAGTGATCTGATTAATCCCTTATTGCCATTTAATCAAACCATCAAGAACTTGGTCTACAATTCAAGTGTTATGAACCAACTAGACCCCATCAAGGAATTGTATGATATGTACTCAGGGGAAGAAGACACTCTGAGAATAGTAGAAGTGGTGGACAATGGATTGGACTTTGACTTGGACAATGAGGACAGATGTTAGAGCAAGGTTGTGAAGTCCTTGAGTCAACCCCAAGGTGGAGTGTCAGAAAGAACTTGATGGAGTTCTTTAGTGTATTACACCTAGTATATATACAAGTTGGACTTGGTCTGTGTGCTGGATTCATGTGCTCACATGACCTTCTAGAATGTTCTATGCTGATTACTTAATGCAGTCATCTGATTGTGCTATTTATATCCAAGGTAGTCTGTTGTAGTCCTTCAAGTTATTCAGAAGTCCTTTAAGAGGCCAGCAAAAGTTAGGGGTTTGATTCTGTCTCATGACAATGGGCTGGCTGACCCATATCTCAAACTATAGACTAAGTTCTCCACAGAATGATTAGATAGGAGATAAGGATTGATGGGATCACTGAATGAGTCACTAGAGTACCTGTGAGATAGCAGCACACAGACCATGTACTGTAGTATAAGTAGCTGAGCACAATCAAGCAAGAACTCCTTTTGAGTTCTCTTGATACCACTGTCAGGAGTGAGGCTGAGGCATCATCATATCCAACCTTAAGTCTTTACATCAAGGTATAGATCAGTTGGTCTGTCCTCAATATCTGAGTTAAGTCTGAGTTCATTATCCCCTAGTTCTACAATCTTTGGAGTGTCTTTCTCCTCTGAGTACATGTCATACAGCTCTTCTATAGGGTCTAGTCAATTTGTGACATTGCTCTCCCTTTTAAGATTCTTCCTCCAGAAGAATTTTTCCCCTTTCCATTGTCTCTAGTTTTCTTCCAACCTTTTTAGGTACTTCTTCTCAAACTTCCCATCATCCCATCCATACAGCATCTTTGCCATATATTTTCCTAGTAGCTCACTTCTTTTGTAAGTGCTGTTGCCTTTTTCTTTCCTAATTCTTCTTACTGTTTTCTTATAACCCCTCTTATAATCCTTTAGCACATCCTGTCACACCTCCCTATCAAGTTGTGACACCACCACTGCTTAGGTCACACTACAACTCTCCAAACTTTGATCCCAATCATACTTCTACTATATAGTTCTAGGAATCCTTAAGTAGGGACAACTGTAGTATAAACCTTAGTTTTGTTCTCAATAAAGTCAATCCCTCTGTTGTTTCCACTGCATTGCCTTGGCCTGCTCAGGGTTATACCTGAATTCTTGTCTGAATCTCTTTGAGTCTCTGGACTTGGTAGTAGGATAAAACTAAACTATCTGGCTCACTATGTCCTTCCTTCCCTAACCTGACCCTTGTGCCAAAAGACAGGCTCTGTTATACCTCTAGTTCTATTTCTTTCTTTTTTATTGTAGGGGACATACATGCTGTCCTTATATTATGCTTCTATTCCTGGTATCTGTTCCTGGTATCCCTCTTCTTCTATCTTCCTCTGACATTCCACTGGCTACTGTGCCTTGCAATGAGGCATCATCTCATTGTACACCTCATGGAGGACCATTCCTTTTCTTACTTGTTGCAACCCTAGTTTCTGTAGCACAACTAGTATATAAGCTCCAGTAAATTAACTGTATCCCCTTATGCTTAATCTATTGTGCATTCCCTTCCTTTTACTCTTAACTCATCCTCAAGCCTTAAGTTTAAGGTTGTAACATAAGTTATTAGGTTGTAACAAGCTTAGCAAGAAAGCTGGACACCAAACCCTCTCCACAAAACTATAGTAACTCCTATTGAGAGGCCCTTTATAGCCTTCTAAGCTTGTAGCTGCCAACAGACCACTCAGGACCCCTTATATCATGAACCACCTTCTACAGATATTTGACTAGCTACAATGGCAAAGTCATTATTTATTTTATTTTCCATTTTATTTTCATTTATTAAAACTCAAAGCCATGTGGCAACAGAAGTATGACTCAATAGTAATACAACAAGTATGCATATATACAAACAACAAGAAATAGATCTGTTTGTATATAAGTAGGGCATAATCCAGTGAGAACTCCCACTGAGTTCTCTTTGTCAATGTTAACTTAGAGCAGTTGGCTTAATTCCGGCTCAGGAGTTAGCTGATGTTACACCTTGAGTAATATCCTAGAAGACTAGCTCAAAGTTAAAGAGCCTAGAGAACAAGAAAAACCCACCTTTATTGCCAAAGATACTGCCCACCTACCACCAAGCCTATCTCCTGATATATCTAACCTAGAACTCTGGACCACACTACTCAATCTGGCCAGACAATTAACCCCCCAAGTACAGAAGAAACACTAAGGCATCAAAGAACCTGATACCTTTAGTGGGGGCAACTCAGATGATCTTTGAGCCTTTATTTTTCAATGTCAAATCTACTTCAGAGCATGTGAGGAAGAGTTTTTAGAAGACACAGATAAGATATTCTTTGCTATTTCTTACCTGAGAGAAATAGCCCTGGACTACTTTGAACTTTTTATTAATGAGCCAGACCCCTCCCATGATTTTGATTTCTTGGAGAACTAGTGAGCTTTCACTCAGAAAGTAGCCAATGTCTTTGGTTCTTACATACCAGAAGATAATGACAAGGACATAATTGTTGTAATCCTCTTTCTTCTGGACAGTAAGACCATAACATACTTTATCCAATTTGCCAAATATCAAAATAGGATCCATTAGGGGGACTGCTACTTATGGAAGGTCATCAAGGATACTATTTGACCAAGGATCAGCAAAGAACTCTACTACAGCAAAGAAGACCTGTCTACCTTTGAAGGCTTGAAAAGAGCCATCCTGAAAATTGACAGTGACTACTGGAGAAGAGTCTCTGATGACAAACAAAAGCAGCAAGCTGCCCATATCTTACAAAATTGCTTCCCCAGGAGCCCAAGACTAGAACTAACCCAGCTGCCCAATCCCATCAATAAGACCAATGCTCTCCCAACAATTTCCACTGATTGGCCCCAAATTTTTCCCCCTTTATTAAACCTGCCCAACCTAGTGCTGCCCCCTCTATCCTAGGCCCAGATAGGAAGCTAACTTCTTTTGAATGCTGACATTGCATGGACTTGGGCCTATGTCTTTGCTGTGAAAGCCTGGGTCACCTTGCCATATCCTGTCCTTGCTAGCCCCCTCAACAAACTTTGGCTCTAGAAGAAAGAGATGTGCTAATAGAACCCAAACCCCCCCAAAAAAGGATTGGCAGTGTTTCTACCTCCCAAGGAACAATCTGCCTAGAGGCACACAGGGAGCCAAGTTTAAGACTGAGCACCATAGTACTGACCAATCCCAAGGCCCTCTTTGTGGAGTTGTTTTCTACCACATTCCCAAGGGCTACAAAGGCCTTGGTTGATTCAGGCTTGTCCAACTTCTTTATAGATCCAAAATTTGTTGTCTGCCACAAGCTATCTGCCTATTTAACTAACCCCCTTCTATTATCTCTAATAGACAGTACAGTTAGCAATTTTGTAAAAGAAATTGTAACTATACCAATCAGACTTATTTGCAGCTTATCCTTTGAGTTAGATCTGTTTGTCACACCTCTAGCAGGAGAGCACCCAATAGTCTTGGGCCACAGTTGGTTGAAAGTAACAAACCCCATGATTGATTAGACCAAGAATACCCTACAACTTCTGCAAGGTCAGAAACCAAAACAGGACTTCCTCCTACCCATTATGCTTATAGGGGCAGTGACCTTCTGGAGGGCATACTGAGAAGAAGGTTCTATATTGTTCCAACTTGCACTATCCTTGCCAAACCTAAGGCATGGTAGGGCCAGTAACTTGTAAAAGAAACTATAGAAGCAAATAACTTATCTAAGGATTACCAGGAATTCTCTGATATCTTTAGTAAAAACAAGTCCAAACAACTTCCCCTTTACCATGGCCATAATCTCTCCATTCAAATCAAAGAAGGCACAAAACTGCCACTAGGGCCAATTTACTCTCTATTTGCCATAAAACTAAGTATGCTGCACAAGTTCATTGAAGAAAACCTCAAATTGGGACTCATCTAACTGTCTAATTCCCCCTGTGGCTCTCCAGTACTCTTTGTTAAGAAGAAGAACAGTACATTATGACTCTGTGTTGACTACTGGGGCTTAAATAAGATCACACCTAAGGACCGCTACTCTATACCCTTAGTATCTGACCTACTAGACACTCCCAAGAGGGCCTGACTATATACAAAAATTGACCTCTGCAGCACTTACTACTTAGTGTGCATTGCACCTGGGTACAAGTAGAAGACCTTGTTCTACATCTATTATGGTTTGTTTGAGTAGATGGCCATGCTCTTTGGCCTCTCCAACACTATTATACCTAATACAAAAATTCAACAAATCAGTAACATTGGATGATTAATAACTATAAGTTAGCTCTTGTAACTTGCTCTAGAAACCTCTACTATCCCTTATAGTAGACCTAGTCAATTATCATTACCACCAAAAGGGTAACTCATAACACAAATACCTTGAGAGCCAAAATAGCATACTAGCACTTGGTGACTGGATATTTCCCTATAGGTCAGGTTCTAGATTGATATAACTTAGAATATAGGATACAAGTATTATTGGAAATATAAACTAAACTGAACTTAGAAGGCAAAGAAACTCAAGAGAGCTAA
>Ga0153987_1000665_pt1 | contig 10158 bp, 12 predicted proteins | sample TSNC071MetaG_FD_102279 | JGI IMG/M metagenome (GOLD analysis project Ga0153987, IMG submission 102279) | Attine ant fungus gardens microbial communities from North Carolina, USA - TSNC071 MetaG | ecosystem: Host-associated > Fungi > Mycelium > Unclassified | place: USA: North Carolina, William B...
AATCTGATATTGTCATAACATACACTGCCAGGAGGGGAGTATAGTAAAAGGTACTGGTAAAGGCTGGAGAAGAATTGGAAATAGTAAAAACAAACTAGTTAAGAGAAGTGAAGGGAGACTGATTGCAATCTATAAAGTAGAAGAAGAAGAGGGAGGAAAGATCAAAGAGTGGAACAAAGAAAACAAAATGGGCTGTATGGGGAACATTATAGGAGAACTGTAGAGGAAAACAAAATTCTTGAGGATGAGAAATCTTGAGAGGGGGGTGGTGTCATAAACTGCCTCCTTGAGCCATTGACTAGCCACTACAGCTAAGTCAATATTTATTTTCCTTTTATCTTTTATTCTCTTTACTTACATAAACATGGAGGGAGCTATGACTCATACATGAATCAATTGATACAAATGTATGCATACATGTAAATAGTATAAGTAGTAGTACAATCAATTAGGAACTCTTGACAAGTTCTCTTTGTCAACTCCAACTTAGAGAGGGTAGCTTGAGTCTCCACAACCTTGAGTTACTACAAATAGACCAGTCAATTAGGAATTCTAATGAGTTCTCTTTGTCAACTCTAACTTAGAGTGTGCCCTTGAGTCAACTCTGACTTGTGGTCACTACACTAAGCTAGGAAAAAGACTTTCTCTAAAGTTTCCTCTAGAGTCTCCAATGAACTCTAACAACTCCCAATCAACTTCAGAGTGTTTCTAAGTTATCTGAGACATACTCTAACAATCTCCAAGGTTTTCTAATAATAGATTCCAAGGGGCTTTAGAGCTTTCCCCAAGTTATTCTCTGAGTCAGCTGATCAATCAGTGATCAAGGACACCAGATGTGATCAGTAAGCAGATGCTGTTGCTAAGACTACCAGAGTATATTCATAAGAATATTTTATTATATAAGTACTTTTCTGCCTCCAGGATCCTCATCCTGTTCTCTAAGGATTTTCCTGGAGTCCTGAGTCTTGTGCCCAGTTGCCCTTATACTCTGAGTCATAACAACTCCAGCATTCCATGACAGAACCATAATTAACATAGCACTTCTAGAAAGCAATGACTATAGCATATATTTTGAATAGTGATTGCTAGATCCAACAACTGAAATATAACTAGAAACTTTCTAGTCTGCCTGTTCACAAGGAAATGTCACATAATAGATTTCTTGCATGTTTTGATCAGGTAACTCAAAGGTCCTAAGCAATCTCACACACTTAGAAAAGCATCCAACTTCCACAGGAGACTAGAATGGGAAGAGGAGGATGTCTCAAGATTAGACTTCAACCTGAAAGAAAATCAGGTGTCTGCAACTAGATCTGAATTGGGAATTTGACTCATGTCAAGGATGAGACTAACAAGTGCATTCATTCCTTTTACAACTGGTCAAAGAACACGAATTCATTACTAAAGTCGTTCCATGAGATATATTGTGCAAGCTCGTCACATGGATAGGATATAGTCCAATCTTTACGCCCTTTTTAGTCGTTCGAGAAACGCTCCGTCAAGAGCATCTATTGCACAACATAAACCTCGGAACGGACAAAAAGGAAAGCTCAACTTACGTCCGACACTACGACTTAGATGCGTCACACGATATGCATTGACCGATGGGCTTGGAGACGATCTAAAACTTGAACTGGGCGGCTGTGAAGAGTACATATGCGATGAGGGGAATCGTGCCTTTGGCGGGACAGTATAAATCAAACTTCGAGATGGGGTCGAGAAAGGGGACGAAGGATATTGAGAAGACATGGAACGCCCAAATGAAGATGCGGGGGAAAATGAAAATGGTTTTTGGGGTTGTGGTCCTTCCTTTGAGAGCAAGAATGCAAAGGAATCAGATCAGCATTCTTTTTAGGCTATAAAACGTGTTGCTCACCCTTGGAGGGAGTATATTGTATTCACGTTTAGGCAAAATTGAGTCTTCTTTTGCAACTGAAGGTTTAGGGGATGGTTTCCCAGGAAGGGAAAATGTACGAGGGAACCTTACGGCATAAATGCCACAGAGAATGTTGAATAGGAATAGAGAAAGTAATGCGACTTCTGCATTGATTATCAGATACACTCTGCCCGCCCTAAGTAGAGAAACATACCAAAGATACAGAACCGTTGATACAACAATGCCTCAGAATCATATCCACGAACATGAGCAACGTATATGGCTTCATGGAGCGACGGAATAGGTAGCAAATACGAGACAATGATGCCAATTACTAGAGCCATAGCATTGACACGCACACGCTGTAATGCTCGAGGGCGGCATGGTTTCAATTGGTTCGTCAAGTAGGTGTAGAGGGATGACATGGCAAATAGTAGAGGAGAACGTCCAATTGTGACACTCAACAGTGGTTTCACGTGGTGCCTGAGGTAACGTGACTCTTGACTAAACATATATTTCATACAATATCTTAATTCCCACGCATCCGGAGAACGTTTGTAGCACATGTGACGTATTCGCTATCTTTATAATTATGACTTGTTGCTGATCTTTAATTGCCCAACTTTTGTCCAAAACACTGCATGAGCTTGTTGCATGACTCCTTTCACACACAAAATCTCCCGCTGTTCCGGCGCCTTTTGCTGGAGAACCAAGATAAGGGCAACGTCCAGCCCAGCGTCAAGCCCTCTTACAAGAAGCAAGGACTGCTCAGTATAGATGTGAATGGCAGAGATTGGCTTGGACGGAGTGTTTTGCATCTTGTGTCAGCTTCAATTGAGCACAAAGAGTATATCTGTGCACTGCTCAAACACCCAGCAATTAATGTCAATCTCGTTGACGAGGAGAGTCGTTGGACACCTCTCCATAGAGCATTGTATAATGCCAATATTTTTGCAGCGTAAGTCGCGGTTCAGTTTGGGGTGATATTTTATCTTATTTGATCTCATTTCTGTGCAGACGACTATTGCTGCAGCGCTCAGACATCGACATTACAATCAAGGATAATGAAGGATATACCGCATTCGACGTCTACAACTCGACCCTCACTGGGACCAAGCCAATAGTAGATCAGACCGGGACCTACGCCGAACTGCACACTTGGGGTACGAACGTGTGCGTACTCCGTTATCTCCGCTTGACCTTTAATCCTTATTTGGCTCTCTGTTCCAGGAATGCAACATTGGGACTAGGAGACAGCAATGATAGGGCCTACCCTGAGCACGTTCCTCTTCGACCCAGGGATGACGTAGAGGATCTCGAATGCAGGAACTTGTCCGCAAAATTCCGGACTGCTAAGGTAAAGGATGTGGTTATGTCGAAGCTACATACAGGTATTTGAGATTATCCTAACGACATGTCATCTCCTCTCTTACGGGTTCCCCAGCTATCATCACTTCTGAGAGTGGAGGGAATCTGCGCGTTTGCGGATTTGGAAGTGGTGGTCGGTGCGCCAAATCAGTGTGTCTCTGATCCTCAATCTCACTCCAATCAGACTTGGACAATGCTCTCACATGCAATACACGTTTAAACCAATTTCTCAACTTTCTCAAACGATTGTATCAGTGGCACTTGGTCAGGATCACACTCTCGTCTTGACAAGAGTCGGTGAAGTGTTAAGCTGGGGTTTGAACCGCTTCTCGCAACTCGGGTATCCTGTCGATCCTCCGGCAGCTGGGCGCTCAGAAGAGCCGATACAGTATACCCCGAGGAAAGTTCAGGGGTTTCTAAGAAAAGAAGTGGTCAAGGGTGTTGCAGCGAGCAAGTATGCCTCTGCTTGTTGGACAGACAATGCCGTGTATACATGGGGCACTAATAATGGACAGCTCGGTGAGTTCTATGCAAAATTGCGTCAGACGTATCCTGATCTATATGTAGGCTATGATAAGGCTGCACAACCTGTCCAAGTATTGCCGCGCAAAGTATCGCGGCTGGTAATGCCTGTCGCCTTCATCACCATGACTGTGCGTGCCAATCTCATTTATTTATTACTCTTCTGCGCACTTAGCTGCTTCACGCAGGACAATACGATGGCATGTCTGATGCAAAATGGACAAGTAGAATGTTTCTACAATAACGGCAATCATCGCATCAGGTAAATTGTCCACCCTACTCATTTGACACCATCTCACCGTGATTCAGTTTCCCAGTCCACGCTTTCCCCTCACCAATCTCTCCGTACCGTCCACCTCAAGCCGTGAAAGATTCTCGTATGGCCAAGATAACGAGTTGCGGTGATCTGCTTGCCTCACTCTCATACCATGGTGAAGTGTATATCTTTGCACCCGTTGTTGGCTCTTCCTCTTCTTCCGCCTCTACTGCTGCAAGCTGTAACACTCCCTGCACTACTCCATTCAGCAATGTTAACATACAGACGCCAGACGGAGATACTGCGACACCGTCTCGTACAGGCAGTCCATTCAGATGCCAACGCGTTTGGGCACTATGTAAAAAATTCAGTGCAGTCAAAGACGTTGCGTTAGGCGTGGATGGATCCATCATCGTATGCACTGAATCAGGACATGTGTTCGTTCGAACGCGAAATACAACCAAGTTCAATACGCCGTCATCTCTCAATCTCTTCACCTCCCCACTCTCATCTTCATTGGCATCGTCGGTGTTGGCTTCCTCGAATATAATTTCGCAGAAGGCATTCAAATTTTACCGAGTCCCATTCCTTCAGCGCGTGGTCAGAGTGTGTGCCAACTCCGCCGGAGCGTTTGGGGTCTTGAGGGTTGAGATGCCTGTGAAGAAAATTGAAGTCACAGGGGATCTGATTGGTGCCGAGTTGAGGAAAGTTGGACCTTGGTTAGATTATGGAAAGAAGGAGGCAGATGAACTCATAGACGTCTTTGGGTGGTCAGCTAAATCAGCTGATGAAAGTTTTGGTGCCGTTGCCCATAACTCACATGCAAGGGACATGAGTGTGGATTCAGATAACGATGATATAAAGGGAGAGATGGAGGATGAAGCTGTTGAAGGTGACATCCGCGCATTGAAGGAGATCTGTGACGTGATCAGTAGAGAGGAGGAGATGAGAGTTGATGACAAAGGGGAACAGTCGGGAGGAGGGATAAAGCTAGAAGAGATGGAGTTGCCTCATGGTGCTGATATGCTTGTTGTGTGCGAACAATCTGGTGCGGTGTTCCCTGCACACAAGGTTGTACTCGCTGCGAGATCGGAGGTACTTTGCAGGATCTTGTCCACATCATCGTCCGTTAGAGATGATAAGTCTGATATTGAGATCAACTCCCTTCCTTCCGTTACTCACCATTTCCCCTCTCGTTCGGGGCCAAGAACAATGTCCTTCGGACTACAAATTACGAAAGCTAGTCCACTCGCGATTCTGATTGTTTTTACATTTCTCTATTCCAACAGCATCATCACGGTCTGGGATCGCCGTATTGCAACAGCTGTTGCACCATACGCACAGAAACGGTTGAAACTCAGCCGGAAATGGGATATAGGGAAGACGATGAATGAGGTTGCGGGTTTGGCAAGGGTGCTTGAGTTGAGAGATGTGTTGAGTGCATTGGAGAGACCAGTGAAGATTATCTTGTCCTCACAGATAGGGATTGTGAAGGACCTGGTGAGGGTATTCGATATTGTGAATCCTTTACTTCAAAGGAAAGGGGATCATGACAAGGAGAGTGCTGCAAGTATTGAGGGGGAAGGTGGTCAGGCTGAAGTCTGCATTCCAGCTGCTCTTCGGCCTGACGTTATACTCGAGATTGAAGATAGAGAAGTTCATACACACTCAGTAATCTTACGTGCAAGGTCAGAGTTGTTCAAGAGTTTTTTCGATGAACCGGATTGGACAAGGAAACGGTGGATCAAGACTGGCGGTGGGAATGTGGTGTTGAGAGTGGATTTGAAGCATTTGAACTGGCGAGTTATGGAGCTTGTGATGAAGTTCATGTGTTGTGGTCATGACAAGGAGATTTTCGAGATGTTGGAATCTGTGAAAAGTGCTGATGATTTAGTGGAGTTTATGTTTGAAGTCATGGCTGCCGCAGTAAGTACACCGCGTTTGTTTCTTCTTCGGTCTTCTCATGCCTGTTAATTCCGGCAGAACGAACTCCTTCTCCATAGACTTGTTCTCCTATGTTCGGACGTCATTCTCACATATTCTTCCATCCACAATGCATGTTATATTCTCTCAGAGGCAACACACTTTTCCGCAACTCAACTCATCGATAGGATCCAGTCCTATATCACAGCCAACATGGAGCTATTCCTTGAGTTACATATGTTGGACGATATTTCTCAAGAACTTATATTACAACTCGCGCGATATGCACAGCAGAAGCAGAGAGAAAAGGCTCCATTCGTGAGAGGTGGAGAGCTTGCCAATGAAGCGATGGTAAAATGGTTGGATTGGATAGAAGAGCAGGATATACCAGTGCCCTTCGTGAGGAGTGGAAAGCTGTGGAAGGAGAAGAAGAGGGTGTTGCCGATACCTAAGTTTGAGAATCAGAAGGAAGGAAGTATGATAGAGAAAGGGTTGAAGAAGCCTTCAAGCTCGGACGATTTGTTCTTTATGGATGATACGGAAGGCTTGCCGCAAGCGCAGATGCAGACACAAGTGATGGCACAAGGTAGACCGGCATGGAAGACTTATGTTACACCCAGAGTGGACATGAAAGCTGTCATGGCTGAAGCTGCCCAGGATCAGATGAACCTGGCAAATTCAAAATCGCCGGATATCTCTAGAACACCATCCAAAGCGTCGCCTACAGTAGTTGGGAAGGATTCGCCGCGGATGACAGGTTCACCGTCGTCTCAACCACAAGGCCCACAGCAGCAAAAACACGAGACGGCCAACATGCTATCATCTGGACCTACATCTCAGTCCCCTTCCACTCCCGCGAAACTGAGAAATAGCGTGAGACCAAGTGCAAGCGGATCTCAAGGAAAGGTGCCAGGTGTCAGTCAGGTGCAGAATGTTGTGACACCTACGAAACATGGAACTTTATCCAATTTGTTATCCGTGTCTGGTGGTACCGCGCCCGGGGCCGTAATGGGACCCACGATAACACCGATGAGGATGTCTGCGAGTACCTCGAAGGGAAGTGGGCAGCGAAATGTGTCGTATGTATTACATATCACATATCCTTAGTCATATGAAGATACGATTCTGATCTTTGTGAAATTTAGGGGTTCTAGCAGAGCATGGGCGTCTCGACCGACCGATACCCCTATGCCCATCGTTCCTGCATCTCAAGATACATTCAAAGTCACGGCAAGCAGGATCACTTCTGATGTCGATGGAAACAATCCCAAATATGTGTCATTTTTGGCTATTCAACATTCGCAACAGGAGGAACGACTCTCAATTGGTGATGTGTATAAAGATAGACAGTCACTTGCTGAGATTCAGGAGGAAGAAAAGGCGAGGAGGGAGGAGGAGATTTTTTTACAGTGGTGGGAAGAAGAAGAGGCCAAAGTCAAGATGGAGATAGAGGCCCTCGAAGCTTTCAAGAAAGGTGAGGGTCCGAGTAGGAAGCAGAGGAAAACGCTCGAAGGGGGGCGCGGACGAGGTAGGGGTGGGGTTGGAGAGCGTAGTGAGAGAGGAGGGGCTTCTGGAAGAGGTGGTGGCGTTGGTGGCGGTAGAAGGGGAGAACCTAAAGGAAGTAAGGAAGATGCACGAGCGAACCAAGCTGATGCTACCAAATTCGAGGGCCAATCATTAGCTGATGATATTGCCCCATCTCAGTCTCGGCCTTCTGAGAAGAATATGGTTCAAACATCGACATCTGACCGAAATAATCCACGCCGTCGAGACCACCGACACAGTCAGAAAACCCCTCATCATCGACATCATGATGCACCACGACAGCAACAAATCGCAGACAGATCTGTATGATGTTGTCTTGATTTATTTATGTGCCGGACACCAGGATTAGTGTATATAATGATTCGGATATATATACATACATACATCTCAATAAAAAAAAGTCAATGTGCCGCAAGTGGCCGTCGAAAAAAAAAGAAGGGAGCTGTCAGGAGCTGTCAGGACCTGGAAATGACATTGCCCACTCCCTCCGGAGGAATGTGTGCCACCATCAAGTCAGAAATCACCCACTTATCCAAGTGGAGATCCAAGTGGAGAGTCGTCTTTGTTTCGTCCCAAAGAACCCGACACAATGTTTTTGATGCACTATCTTTGGGGGGGTTTCTTTTTTTTTTAGTTTTGGTGGAGGGGTCATGTAAATTTCTTTCTAGAGTGGTATTAAGCTTCTGAATCGATTCTTGACTTGGAGATGATTCTTCTTCTCTTCTTCTTCTCTTCTTCTTTTTCTCTTTCTCTTTCCTCTTCTTATACCATTATAATAATCGACGCCCAGACGTAACTTGGAGCTCCAAAATAAAACCTTGAAATTGTATATTTTAAAAAAAAAATTTTGTCAAACGAAGAGCGAGTGAGGTGCTAATTAATACCCTTGACCAACGTCAACAAAAACCACAAAAAAAAAAAAACAGCATTGTTGCGGTTTTTGGGGGGGTTTTCGAGTCAAACCCGTGTAACTTTAGAATTTTGATCCCACAGTTTCTCTCTCTCTCTCTTGGTGATTTTTTTTGGTTCACGCATATCAATGACCAGGGTTATCGACAACTTTGAAAGTTTCACAAACAGGAAGAGGCCTAGTTCTCGGCGTATATATATATATATATAAATACACGAGAATGTGCTACAGGTTGGCTTTGGGAACCACTCGATGTTTTGAGGTGGCATCGCAGAACTACCCTAGAGGTATCAGTAATGAAAAAAAAAATTTTTGGTGTAGACAAGTGGGACCGAAAGATGTGTGAGAAAACCCTGGGCTCGCTGTTTCAAGGTCAGGTCAGGAAAACCAAAAAGGGAAGGTCAGCTGTTCTCCAAAAAAAATTCGGACCCTCCCGTCCCTCAACTCTTGGAGAGAACACATGATGGTTAGTAGCTCTAACTCATGATTCATCTAGTTAAGAATGTACCTCTCTACTTGCACAACTTTTTTTTTTGCTCTACACCAAGGGCGAGCGAGCCCGCACTTCATTCTCATAGTCCCATATTGGGGGGAAAAGCATGGAAGAGTGGGGGCTGTGGTGATTCTTCTTTCAACCCAGAAGTCATGCCAGGTACGTTATCAACTCCATCTAGCAATAAAGAGAGAGAGAGAGAGAGAGAGAAAGAAAGCGTCGAATGATCATTACCATTACAAACTAATTGATTAATAACGGACACATTACACAACCGCAAAAAAAAATCCACGCTCATTGGAGCTTGTATAATGAGAAGCTTTGTGTGCGTGTGTGTGTGCTTTAAGCTCCACCGCCGTACGGGTTACCCACAGATTTGTGTGTGTGCATGTGTATGGAATTCCTTGCCAAGACCCAATAGGAAAAAAAAACAAATTGGCGAAATCAAATCATATCCGTTACCTGAACAAGATCACAAGCGCGAAACCACTTTTTTTTATTCAATTCAAATCTCCCAGACTAACACCAACACCTTGACATTTTTTTTTCCGTCTCAACGACATCGGAGCCTTTTTTTCTTTTTTGACGTTTTACTCCTAGCCGCGATCACTTGTCTTCAAGAGAACGACACATTAATGAATTACGGAATTCTTGAGAGCACCTTGCCTATATGGTTCCCCTTTCTACAGTCCCCGAACTTCTGACTTCTGATCAGTCACCAGGGCAATTAGATGAAATGCATTTTGCTTAGAGTTCAGATGACTCGTAAAAGAGCTCTCTATACAACGCAAAAAAAACGCACAAGGATGCCATAAAAGCCCCCTTCACATTCTCCCCCCACCTTTCCTCAGCCAAGAACCTCTTGGGTCCTCCAAAGCATCGTTGAAAATGCTCACTCGTACCAGTACTTTCTTTGCTCTCTTACTACTTGTTTTCCCTCTCTTGACTTCCGCCTCCGTCATCGCTCTACGCGAGAGTAGTTCGGAGGAGGGTGGCGGTGGAAGTAATAATCATGGTCATGGCTATGATGGCAGCAGCGGTAGTGGTCTTGGAGGTGGTTCTGGAAGTGATACTGGCGGTAGTGGTGGGGACGGTTCTTGGAGTGGTTCTGGTAACTTCTGGGGAGGTTTTGGTGGACACGATGGTGCTTCTGGCAGTAGTTCCAGCGTTGGCAGTTTCTGGAATGGTTTTGGTGGTTTCAACGGAGGCTATGGTATTTCTGGGGGTGGTTTCGGCAGTCATGGAGGTTCTGGCGGAGGTTCTGG
>Ga0153987_1000666_pt1 | contig 10151 bp, 12 predicted proteins | sample TSNC071MetaG_FD_102279 | JGI IMG/M metagenome (GOLD analysis project Ga0153987, IMG submission 102279) | Attine ant fungus gardens microbial communities from North Carolina, USA - TSNC071 MetaG | ecosystem: Host-associated > Fungi > Mycelium > Unclassified | place: USA: North Carolina, William B...
GATCGTTTTCTGAAAGGTGGTCAGATTAATACAGATGTAAGAGACCCACAGGCGTATGCATTCGGAAGTGGGAGACGGTTGGTATCTTACCCACTTTACCAAACAGTTTTCGTTTGATTTTCTTTTTTTTTTCCCTCTTTCATTTATAAGGATTTGTCCTGGGCGATATTTTGCCCTGGATTCTCTTTATACCGTTGTAACGGGTGTCCTCGCATGTTTCACCATCGCGCCTCTTAAAGATGAGGGAAGGTCTGCTCCAGCCAAGATGTTGACCGGTGTGATATCGTACGTCCCCAAAAGTTTGTTTGCGTGCTTGCCAGCTCAAGTTTGTGTTTCCCCCCCTGGATAGGTTTCCGCAGACATACGATGCCGTCATCAAGCCGAGGTATGAGGGAGCAGAGGCTTTGATAGAGGATGCGGTAGCCGACCTTCACATTATCGACTGACCAGGAGAATTGAAAAGCTTGGAAGTAGGATGTTTATTTTTCTTCGATAATATATGGCTTCCTTCTACGAGTAGCCTTGATTGCTCAGCCTCGTACACCTATGGTAGCACTCGCGCATGGCGATACTGAGCCCAGAAATAGAAGAGCGATCGTCATAAATCATCAAACAAATAAGCGCTATCTACGCATACTTGAGATCGATAACTTTGAATACAGGACTGTACAGGCAGTCCGCCTTGAGATTTATTTAACTGGGAACATTGATTATGAACACTTCATAGTATTGAGTATCTTGTCTTTGCTCAGGTCTAAATATCAATGCTCGCCTGGGGCGATATATATTAATCTGCCCCTGCCATCTTACATAGTTTGACATCTTCATTAAGACCTGCAATGTAAGGAATGGTAATTTTATTTTGACTAGCACCTCTCGCGAGTTCTTTTTGCAATTCATGCTCTCTAATATAAAGAGCGCTTATTAAAAATAACGCTTCGCTAATGCCACGATGTCACTTTGAAGGCTGTGGGGCACTCAAAGCACAGGGTTGTAAAGTCGTTATGTTATGCTCATAACTCTTCTCGATACCTGGGGTACAGTCTGGTATGCTTTTAAAACGAGACAGCCATACAATTTATTTTAACCTCTCTCTCTCTGTCCTTGGGATCTTGCGAGCCGCCAATAAGAAAATGCACGTGATGAGCGTTTTCTCATGCTTGTCATGCGAGCCCACTCTTTCAACACTTTTTTCCCCTGAGAATTTATGTGGTTACTGGATGGACCCAGGTTATCTCTACCAAGCATCCTTTCAAAGGGTCGCATGACTACTCAAATTTGGGATCATGGTTCATGATGGTCAGTAACAGAGCTACTGCCACTGAAAGGGTCTCGGTAGTGTATGAGCTTTCTACGTTGCTTCTCGAATAGAAGAACAGCAGCAGCGATGACGTGTCAAACTTTTCCAATTCACCCTCTCAATTTTAGAACGGTGAGAGCATGGAACTCCGTTTATCACTGCATTGAACAACAGCTCGAAGCAAGATATCTGCATTTTTTTGCGTCGCGTTGTGTGCCAAGCTCTTCCCTTTCTTGAATTTGGCTCTCAGTTGAGATCAAAGAGGGCGCAGCAGTTTGAAAGCATGGAACTCCGTTTATCACTGCATTGAACAACAGCTCGAAGCAAGATACCTGCATTTTTTTTTGCCTCGCGTCGTGTGCTAAGCTCTTCCCTTTCTTGAATTTGGCTCTCAGCTGAGATCAAAGAGGGCACAGCAGATTTTTGTTTCCTTCGTTTCCAAGTTGGTAATTGAGCAGTTTGCTCAAGTTTTTTCTTGGTCAACGTTTATATCCGAATAACACTGCTAATGCCTATGAGAACCAAAGTCAGATGGCTATCTGGTAATGAGGAGGCTGGGTGGGAGGGTGTCTTGTCAAGTGATAAACTTTGGGTCTGTCACTACCAAATCCATTCGGAAATCAGACACAGTCAATCCAACTGGAGACCCACTTGTATTGCTGTGACGGTGTGAGCGTGGGGAGCGTCACAACGAGATCGACGACGCTAATTTTGATTTTACCATTACTTCTTCTGACTCGAGATTTACAGCAGTCATTTATATAATGAGCTCCTATCCAGTTTCTTGTCCAGAGCCCAATGGCTAGAAACAATCGCAGAGTTCATTTTCCCGACGAATACCCCTCCTCTGACACATCGAGTTCCTCGAGCTCAGAGCCTTTCACTCCTCTAGTATTTAATCCGCCTCCCGTCTATGTCTACCCAGCCTCGCCATACTATGCGCTCTCTCCCATACTACCAGTGTCATTGGAAATCCATGGTATCCTCACCACACCAACGTTTGATTTCAATCTTTCAGTCGATCCAACCTTGAACCCAATTGTGTATGGACACTCCTTTGTCGCTAGGGTTCGCAATGAACCAGCTACCCTTCCTGCCGTTCCCTCGCTCTTACTGATATCCCGCTTCTTACCTTGGGACACTGTAGTCGCATCTTCTGTCCTTCCCTTTGTCACTGTAGACGACGTCCTTGGCGGGTTGTACAGAGCACTACGATTACGCGTAGCGAAGGGAGAGTATCAGCAGGAAGGCCATGGGAGACAAAGTGCAATCTCTCTGGCCTACCATCGGCGTTGTAGTCGTGTACTCAATGCGGAAAGAGAGAAACAGGCGGGTGTCAGGCGTGTTGACTTCCTAATGGGTTCACACCTGTTCAAAGGTCTTCGTAAAACGACGCGACCCAACGTTTGGAACGTCGTGTTTAAACCATCATCGCTCTAACTTTTCTAACTGCTCGTCCACCTTCTCGCTCGGTGCCATGGTTAAACACTATTCCTCACTTTATCTGGGGTGCATTTCCCCCCAAAGCTATGTATCACGTAAATTTTTTCCAATTTTTTTTTTGTTTTAGCTCAATAGTCTGCATTTCCACTGTGGTGAACGATGAGGAGGATAAACGATTATGGCAATGCTTTCATCAGGTATAAAAATGTTATAAAAATGTTATACCAATATACCCTCGCTGTACTGTACCATCATGCCAACCGAATTTAAATTGTTTACTGACAAAAGCATGTAGAAAACTTCCCACCTATTCCTGGCCATGACGCTACTAGCTTACAAACTAGTCACGTTTATCGGAAATGAACTCCCAATTGGGATGGGGACGTCTAAGACCAAGTCCAGACCAATAGGGTTGGCTAACAAGCTTGGTCAAAGGTATATTAAAAGTTGAAATCACATGAGGGAAAGATGATGCTCTCACATCGTGGTCGCGCTCAGCGATGAAGAATTCCACTTGGTGGGGAAGACCCGTATCGCTTGGGCCAGGAACTCTAATACTGAAGTAGTGATCACTCGACCCAACGGGCTCAATTTCGAGCTCTGCATAGCCGACTCCGAACAAGATCTTTCCACCTTGGTAATCTGGGGCTGGACTGGAAAGACTCCATCCCATGAGGACTGGGCCGATACCAGGCAACTTGCTGTTGAAACCAGGTTGTGTAATGATGTACTTGTTGTTCTCATTATGATGAACTTCCCACTGAAATTTTGTTCTCCAAGTGAAAGGTGTGTGTTTTACAAAGATAATGAGGGCTACTTACGACTTGAGGGGGGTTCTCAGAACTTGGTGGTTCCGCCAGGATGGGTTGGCCGATATCAGTAGATACAGCGTATAAACCGCCCGCAAATGGGGGAGTGATGCCTGGAGGAATGTAGCGGATCTGGTAGCGACCTGGCTTTAAACTCATTATTGTTTTTTTTCAAATAGGGAGGTGACTGATCTCATGGTCCAATTTCTGAGTGACTTTATACTAATCAGCGGTCTGTAAATAGATTTCGGATAAGTGCCATGAATGTATTCGAATCATGGATGTAGATTCCGCAGTCTGTTTGTGGCTGGAAGGTTTGCTTGACATTTACGTGAAACACGATCTATATTCACTCCACGCATGTTGCCTACATCTGCTACATGTATTTGCTCACCTCAGATGTTCCATGAGTAACGCCTGAGGTGAATCATAATAGTAGTATTAGAAGTTCCTCGACTAACGTATGACTAGATCACTGTTACTCTTGGAACGTCTGAGTTCATGTCTGTGGAGTGTTGACTATTTGCAGTGTATAGATCCATGAGTGAGTTCCATGACTTAATAATATACTGTTGATATACAAGGAGCACACAGTTCTTCCAGCAATCGACTCTCTTTCTAGAAACGTTGTTGGATGCAGATATTATCCAGGACCGCCTTCATCGGGGGTATTAATATATTGAAGATCCCCCACATCGATAATCTGCTCCCTTTGGTAGATAGGACAGGGACACCTTTTCCAGTAATAGCTTGAGGGACCTTACGGCGGAGGTAATAACTCCAGACATGTAATGTGGCGTACATTGTGGCGTACATTCTGCCATATTTAGCTTTGCATTTAACAATGGCTCCTGTACTAATTCAGCGATCATATGCTTAGTCATCATCGCGACTTGCACTATGCCGTCCTCAGGCCCAGGATCTATCTACCCATTTGCCGACAAAACCCAGTTCCAGACAACATACCGAGCCATATGTACACATAAAAACATTTCTCTTGACCTATCTCGTCTCGTCCTTCCAGCGGTCACGACGCCAGGCGAAAAGCGCCAGCTTGATCTTTATCTCCTCCATAAGTCTGTGTTCGCACTTGGTGGTGAAGCCAAGGTGTGTAAATTTGCCGTATTTGTTGTAGTATAGTGCTTAATGTGCTGTTGAATGGTCTAGGTGACCGAGTTATCGCTATGGGACCAGGTCGCACAGCGCATGGGGCTGGGAATCGATGAGCCTGACGATTTCTCACCCTCAACCGTCCAGCGTCCTTTCTCAGCTTCCAATCAGCTGTTGGATTTACTGCCTCTGGCGCTTTCCACGTCGTCAGAATCGTCATCCAACCCGTCCTCACCGCTACCACCATCATCGATTGCACAGTACCTTTCACGCGTGTATAAACTCTACCTCACCTTCTTTGACCAGGCCATCAGAGAAAACATTGCGCACAACAGAGCAAAAGCACAGGCTGCAATGCAACAATCAAGAATACAAGCGGCTGCGGCTGCGGCTCAAGCTCGTGTTGGCCAACAACAGTCTCAACAGCCTTCGGCGTCTACATCTACAACTCATGCACCGGCTTCTATTCAACAACCTTTGCAAACTCGCACTCAGGCTCTGACTGCTCAACAAGAAGCCATCCAAACCCGGGCCCAGACGCTCGCCCAAGCAAAAGCCAGTCATGCTCAAGCTCAAGCCGTTGCGGCAGCCCAAGCACATACCACTCATACCCTCATTCCGCATGGCATTCCTCTTACACAATTCTTGATCCAATACGTTGGTTTACTCCCACCTTATGTGGAATCTCTCTCCCCGCAAGATCGTTTCATGTTGCTTGAATGGACACAACTGACCGACGCAGAGCTCAAGATAAAGGCTGGAGGCAAAGAGGCGTTAATGGGGATCATCAAAAATGTGAAGGATACATTGAAAGAGATGAGGGAGGGCCAAAGCTCAGGCGTAAGAGAACGAAAAGGGTTTACGACGAGTGTAGCCGTCGGAATTGTTTTGCCTGGGATGAAGCTCGGTCCACCTAGTGCCCCTCCTCCAAGTGGGCCCGTGCCACCTGTACCTTCACAAGACAGGTCAGAGGAGAAAGAAGGGAAAGGGTTGACGCGGCATGAAGATGATAAGGGCCGTGATAGCGTCTGGGATGATGAACAGCGGCAGGCTATCCTTCCTACGACCAAATTTATTTCGTCTGGGTTAAAGGGAGAGCCACTTCCTCAGCCTGAACCCAAGACGGGATCAAAGGCATCGTTTGAGGTAGTGTCTAGGTTAATCAGAAAGTGTAATAGTGAGTTCCTTATTTCTTTTTCTCATTATATTCCGATTGGCCCTTGCGCAGTCTCGGAGACATCATTAGATGATACCATGGATTCGGTTATCGTTCCGGCAGAGCGACTACCCGAACACCATGCTCTCTTGGACAAAGTTTCACAGGCATGCTCAGAGATTGATAACAAGCTTCCGATGATACATGACGTTCTGCAGGAGGAATCATATATCGAGAAGATGATTATAACCGTATGCTTTCCCCCCATCTTCCCTGCACCTTCACCCTGACATGGACACTGTGAAGGCTTCACAGATCGTATATCAGAAAACTCTTTTGACCAAAGCAGACTGGGAACGCCGATACGTCCTCACAGTTGACATGCTCAGAAGCATACTGGCTGAGATCCAATACCTCGTCGGATTATATAATTCATCTATTCGCAACCTCATGGAAGCTTTTCAAAGCACCATCACTGCTCAGGGGCAAGAAGTTGCAGTTCAACAACTTCCTAGTTGGGTTCAGGTTCAACTTCAACAACAAGCAGTGGCTGTCACACCGCCTCAGCAGCCTATACAATATGCACCTCAGAATCTTGTTGCTATGACACCTGAGCAGAAGGCTCAAGTACGTTCGATGCAGAGAGCTCAAGAAGCTGATCTTGAGATGCGCAAGTTTAAAGAGGGGTTCAAGAAGGAGGGACCAGAAGAGGTTATCCGATGGATCGAGAATCGGTGTAAACCCTTGAAGAGTGTGTATGAGGAGTATCTGGAGCAGAGAAAAATGTTGGAAGAGCGATTGAAGGAGAGAGAAAAGGCTTTAGAGGAGGAAGATCGTCCGTATAATCCTTGGGGAAAACGAAGATGGTCATTGAAGGATGATGAGAGCAGTGATCAAGAAATTGAGCCTGGAGATGGGCTAGAAGACGGAGAGAGTGATGTTGATGGGACTACCGTTAGCGCGAAAGAGGAAAAGAGAGAAAGGGGATCGAGAGATGGATTGAGTTTGTTTTCGCGCAAAGAGAGGCTGGGGATTGCCAGGTCGGAGTGGAACGCTGAGGGAAATTTATGTTTACCATTTACGGAAGAGGAGCACGCTGCTGCTGTACTATTCGTGCAGTGCGCGACACAAGAATTCGGATCGCTTCGTGAGTGATTCCCAAGTGAATGTATTTCTGACTGAAAAAAATACTACGTAATTGTAGCTGCCACGTCACAGATGCTGAGTTGGGATACGGACCTTACGCCGCAAGAGAAAAAGGAGTATCATCGACTGCATGACAAGGGACACCGCCATTACCAAGAGTATGGACCTAAAACAGCACTTTTGCATCTATTGATGGGACAAGATTCAACGACGAAGCGATTTATCGTGATAGTAAGTGTAGGAAATCACTAGTTGGAGAGAGAGAACTAAATATACACAGGGTTACGTGCTTTCGTACCAGTATCATGTGTTTACCACCGGGACGAAACGATATATCTTGACACTTGACCAGCTAGAAGAGTGGGTCGAGGATTACGGGGATATAATTGAAGAGTTTATAGAACGCAAGAATGTGATGCACCGGGAGCAGGTGGAGGCGCACATGAAAAATATGGGACAAGAACTGGATCTGAGTGGAGTTGATATCGGTGTGCTCACGGAGAAAAGGAGCAAGGACAAGGAAAATACTAAGAAGAAGATGAAGAATCAGGGGATACTGGGGGATGAAGAGGAGGAGGCGAAGATGTCAGATGTGCTCGGGGGGGTGGTAGACTTTTTGGAGATGTACCGGATGTAAATTTAGTGATATCACGTGTTGGCGCGGACCGGCTGATGCATTCTACCCATCTTTAATAACATTATTTAGGTGCGTTTTCTGCCCTGTCTATCATGCTTAGAATTATGACCACCCGTGTTGCTCCCAGAGTCTTCCAACGAGAAATGGCTCGTTCTGTCGTTACTGTCAATACCGAATCTGAAGTAGCCCCGATGCTGCGTTACCAAGCATCACTCCCTACATTACCTATTCCAACTCTTCAATCCACCGGTACAAAATATTTAGAGACTGTTCAGCCTCTCCTGACCCCAGACGAGTTTTTGAAAACTAAAAGTGTGGTTGAGGACTTTGTCCAGTCACCGCTTGCGAAGACTTTGCAGGAACGTTTACAGGCCAGGGCAGATGAACCTGGGATGAAGAATTGGTTGGCAGATTGGTGGAATGATGTGGCATATATGGGATATAGGGATCCTGTTGTGGTGTTTGTCAGTTACTTTTTCGTCCACGTCGATGATCAGTTCAGAAGAGATCCTGCGAAGAGAGCTGCTAGTCTCGTCAAGGCCATGTTATCTTTCCGAGAACTCGTTGAGAGGTGAGGCAAAAGACTTTGGAATTTTTGAATCATTTTTCTCACTTCATCCACAGCGAACGATTAGAGCCTGAGCAAGTGCGCGGTAAACCCCTTTGTATGGCTTCTTATAAATGGTTATTCCATTCCTCGCGTTATCCCGCTAAGCCTTCTGACACGGCTCTCAAATTCGATGCGAAAGAAAATAATCATATTGCTGTTATTCGGAAGAATAAGTTCTTTATTGTTCCACTTGTCGATCCTTCTGGTCAAGAACTCTCAGCTGCTGAGCTCGAATTGCAGTTTAACAGGATTATCCTTGCTGCGGGCGAGATGCCTGAAGAATACCCAGTTGGTGTGCTTACAAGTGATAATAGAGATTGCTGGGTGGATGCAAGGAAAACGCTTATTGCGGCTTCACCGGATGGCAATAATGAGGAGGCATTGAGGAAGATTGAGAGCGCTATGATTGTTGTTGCCCTCGATGATACTAAGCCTATAACGAGAGAGGATATCAGTTGGGGTGTGTGGACTGGAAATGGTCGTAACAGGTTTTACGACAAACATCAACGTATGTGGTTTCTCTATCTACTATAATCGAATGACAACGTGGTCTAGTCATTATTTATGACAACGGTCGATCTGGTTTCCTTGGTGAACATTCTTGTATGGATGGAACACCGACACTTCGCATGAACGAATTCATTCTCGCCACAACCTCTAGTGGCAGGATCAACCTTGGCCCTACCACTATCCGTAACCCATCATCCATCCCTCTGCCAGAACAACTCACATTCAAACTCAACGACAGCGTCAGATCTTGTATCATTGCCGCCTCGTCTCGATTCGACACTCTCATATCCAAACATGAGCTGAACGTTCTCCATTACGAAGGATATGGCAAGAGCCTCATGAAGCAGTACAAGTTTTCTCCAGACGCATGGGTTCAACTTGTCATGCAACTCGCTAACCACAAGTTCTTTGGTCGACCTGGTGTTACGTACGAGTCTGCTCAAACTCGGAAATATCAACTTGGTCGTACGGAAGTTATTCGAAGTGCAACTAACGAAAGTAGAGCATGGGCAGAGGCTATGCTTGACCCTGATGCATCACGCAATCCTCTTAGACTTAGAGACCTCTTCTCAAAATCTATTTCTCGACATATCCAATATTCAACGTGGGGGGCGGACGGTCAAGGTGTTGATCGCCACCTTTTTGGTCTCAGACGTATGTTGGCAAAAGGCGAACCTTTACCTGAAATCTATCAAGATCCAGCATTCTCTAAATCGAATCACTGGGAAGTGAGTACGAGTCAGCTCAGTTCAAGGTACTTGGAAGGATGGGGATATGGTGAGGTTGTGGAGGATGGATTTGGGTTGTCGTATGCGATTGGAGATGATTATGTGAGATGGACGATCACGAATCTCAAGGAGAAGCAGAGAGGGGCTGAGCTGAGACATTATTTGGCGGAAGCGGCGACGGATGTGAGGAAAATGCTCGAAGCTGCAGCCAATGTTGGCAAGGAGAAGGCGCATTGACATAGATGAATAAATAGAATCCAATAATGTGAATACCAGCGACAACCGTTTTGAGGAAACATGTACTTAGACACCTTTTCTCAGTTCATCATTGCTATCTTGCAATTTTCTGTTATAAGGCTTGCTACTAGGTCCGACCAAATCGAAGTCCCACTCATTACATGCGATCTTATTCTGTCAGAAATACCAGGGTCGGGCGACAGTGACTAGGAATCATCCGTCAAAGCCTTCCTTGGAGAAACATTGACAAGATGTGAAAACTAAATCTTCCAAAAATCACACAGATGCGAAAAACTTGAATATCGTTTTACTATATTGTCTCTTCACTGTCCTTCGTCATTCAAAATGCCCGGAGGTATGTTATGGTGAGATGTCGTGGCTTTCCTGCTCAAGTGATGACGGTATTCTTGTAGTTTGCGTCGAAGCACTTAGATGGAAAGTCCGAATAGGTATGTAATCCTCAAA
>Ga0153987_1000667_pt1 | contig 10141 bp, 14 predicted proteins | sample TSNC071MetaG_FD_102279 | JGI IMG/M metagenome (GOLD analysis project Ga0153987, IMG submission 102279) | Attine ant fungus gardens microbial communities from North Carolina, USA - TSNC071 MetaG | ecosystem: Host-associated > Fungi > Mycelium > Unclassified | place: USA: North Carolina, William B...
GCTGTCCTTTGTTCTAGAAAAGGACAAATGATTATCTGTAGGTAATCAGTGATGTCTCATGTTACAACATTGAGGACAGTCTATCTCCGTGGGTACTTAACACCTCGTGTTCTATTTATAGCCAATGGGATCATCTTGATGAGAGATTTATGATGCAATCAAAAGCAAATGCCCACAATCACCGGTTCCTGAGATATAAGTGATTTAGTGCTTGGTGACTACTGATCAGTTGATCTCTTGGTGGATTCTTAAGGTGTCAAGGTCTCCCTAGCATCATTGGAAAGGTCTTCTTGAGGGCTTTCCAATGCAACTTAGATCATTGAAAAAGACCCAGTATTCATGAAGATATGTCCGAATGAAGTTTATGACATAGGAAGACTTGGAGAAGGTTTTTTCTGTGACTTTAGCTCTAGAGTTAGCACCTCCAAGGGTTGTTAGTAAACTCTAGAGATGACTTGGAGTCCACTAGAAGTCATCAGAGTTCCTCAGAGATAAACTTTGGAGGCTTTTGAGAGGATCTTTTGGATTTTAGACAGTTTCCCCTTATAGCTACTGACTATCTATGTCAGAGGACCTTCCAGGCTATATCATAACAACAACACCCCAAGGATCATAGAAAAAGCAAAGGATAGATTGGACTTTGACTCAGATATGAAGGATAGACTGGCTGACCTATACCTTGAATTATAGAATAGGTTACACATAGATAAAATAAGGGATCAATAGGATCACTTATTGAGTTACTAGAGTATCTGCAGGAAAGTATCAAGTTATGAGTCTCAGGAGTCACCTATGAAGGTAGACAACTGAGAGAGAGTAAGTACACGACATAATATATATATAACAAAATATTGTTGTCTTACTATAAGAGGCTAACGCAGAAACAGGGGCAGAACACATGTAAAGTCTGAAAGACTGAGAGTGGAAGTGATGTTGGTAAGACCTCTGGTACTTTAGTTCTATTCAACAGAAAGTAGCACACAGACCATATACTATAGTATAAGTAGCTGAGCACAATCAAGTAAGAACTCTATTGAGTTCTCTTGGTATCACTACCTTGAGTGAAACTAAGGTATTATCCTAACTAACCTTGGTTCTTACACTAAACTAATGTTCAAAATGTAATACAATTGGCCATAGTTCTCTATGTCTATGTTATTTTGATAATTAGACTGATATAGGCTTATCATTATCATAAACCATTCTTTTTGTAAAGCCTAAGGTAGCTGGAATAGTGCTTAGACTTACTCAAGGTAGTAGTACCAAGAGAACTTGATAGAGTTCCTACTCAGTTTATGTCTACTACTTATACACTGTGTGCTTAGTATTATGATCTACCTTGGACAGGCCTTTGTGCATCAGGAGTCAGTGGCTGTTATGGACTGACGGCTGTGGGAGTTAGCAGTGACATCTCTGAAAAGGTGTTAAGATAAACACTAACATAAGAACATTCTTGTGATGGAAATACATGGACCTACAACAGTTGACAGATGTATGACAAGACATGGGAGTTAGGTACTTAAATAGCTCCTTAGATACATGTGACACACTGGTAGATACTCTGTATAAATAGCTAGAGTTAATACCAGGAGAACTCATCGAGTCCTTGTTAGATCTTCCTGGTTTATAAGTGGCATTTCCTTTCCTCTATGTTTGCCTAAGTCCTTTCTTGCCTGGTACTGCTGCTGTTCATGGCCAGTCACTGACACTTAGTCTGTGTACTATATGACTAAATATCTCTTGTGGATACTCTATGACTTGTCTACTGATCCCATTTTTAGTCCTATATCAATCTATTAAGAAAATAATCTATAATTCAAGATACAGGTCCATCGGCCTATCCTCTAAGTCTGAATCAAAACCAAGTCTATTGTCTAATACCTTTATGATCCTTTAGGTTTCTTCTTCTTCCAAGTATATATTGTATAGCTCTTCAATTGGATAGAGAGTGTTCATAACACTTTTGAACCATTGATTAACTACCATAGCTAAGTCAATATTTATGTTTATCTTATTTTATTTTATTTTTTCAATTTACATAAGCCATGAGGAAGTGTGACTTGACACTGATGTAATCACTACATGAATATATGCAAATAACTAGAGTGTATAAGTAGTAGAGTAATTAAATAAGAACTCTAATGAGTTTTTTCTGTCAACTCTAATATCAAGTGGTACCTTGAGGTAGCTCAACCTTGAGATGCTTACAATCATTATTTTTATAATGCTTATCTAATGCTTATCCAAGGCTTATATAATCATATAGACCTGTGTCTCTAACAATGAGGTTTTCATCTGGGCCTCCAGCCAATTCAATCACCTCTACCAATTCCAAATAGACTTAAATTATGTTCAAGGTAGCTTGCTCTACTCCTGTCTATCAACTTTTTGTGGTAGCAGTACATAGTGTTGATGTCAGGTTGCTTTGCTCCCTCCCATCAATCAGTTTGAAATTTCTCCAAGTTTCTATGAATTTTTATGAATTTATTGTGAATTTAGAAAGAATGCTGACAAAAGATTGTAAAGCATTGCCTAAGCATTGCCTAAGTGCCATCATTCCCACATTTGAGCTTGCATACATACTAGTCTCTAACAATTCCCCACAGACTGGGTGTATTTGACCCTACTATGACTTAGAATAAAGGCTGATTCTATACCATAGACCTCCATTTCTATAAGTAATATATCTAGTTGTCTACCTTGATAGGTGACTCCTGAGACCTCTAATCCAGAGTTCTCTTTGCCACATCATCAGAAATTATTATCTAAGATGAAGAGTATTATTCTTATAAACCCATCATGTCAAGAATATATCACAGCACTGACAGTTCCTCATTCATCTATTTCTTGTTTCTGGTCACCTTAGATATTTTGTACAGACAGGGAATTTCACTGGCTGAAGTCTTGCTGGAGGACATGGCATCAATGTCTTTTCAAACAAAAAATGATGGCTCAGACGATGATCATTTTCGACCCTTCATTTCTTCACGCAATGCATACATTGTATCTATGCGTCTTACTACCCATCAAGCCTTATCTACTGCATTCCGCCGCTGCAAAACATCCTCAGCTCGATCCCAAACATCCTTTTGCACACCGTTAGAAGGGTAAATCCACGGAACAATATCTTTGGATGTAAGTACGACATATTCCAAGAACTGCACTGCGTCTTCACCAACTATCATCATATCGATCTCCTCTCGATCTCCGATGTGTGCTGCCATCAACACTCGTTTATCTAGCCTCTGGTAGTATCTGAAAAAATGCTTCTGTCACACATTTTCTGGAAAAAGCTCTCGTATAGTCCGTCCCAGGTGAGCTCGCATGTAGCTCAAGATGCATATCAATTAGGATGTGAGTGAGTGAGTTCTGAGCCCTTGCCAGGGGAAGCATCCATCATGATCACCAATATCGATTGGAAATAAGGGCGTAAAAATGTCTTCTTCATGATCGAAACCAATACCTGAAACGGATAGATGGCAGAGATTTGGGAATTCTTCTGTTGCCAAAATAGATGCTAACTTCTCCAATATTGCATCAGGTATAGGACCTCGGGCATAGCGCGAAAAGCGGTTGATTTTTGTGCAAACTGATAGCAGGTCTGTGACCACTGGGTCAACCATTCCGTTGACAAGAATGCCCTTGACTTGATCCCTGAAGAATTCCTTTGACCGGAAATCGTTGGAGAAAGTCCTCTATAGTCGGTCAGGTTGAGAGGAATTTCGGTTGAATTAATCAATCACAATATATTCGTATATCAGTGGTCCGATCCTGTGCAGATTTATTGACTTGCCATCCATTTACTTCATGAGAAACCAGAGCTAGAGCAGGGCCAGTGGAAGTATCAAGACAAAGGCTATGCTCGAAGATTCGTTTCTGAATATTCTCAGGGAGCCCGCTGAATTGTGGAAATGACTTAAATTCTGTGGGGGAGAATTTGACCTTTGCCTTTCTTCTTCCAGCTACCCTTTCTCGCTTCACGCTGGAGGTTCTTTGATTCATCGCCAAGGACGGTAGTATGTGATGTCTGATGAAGAGTCATAGAAGTTGAAAGATGAAATATTGTTTAGAGCAGAGTATGGTATGACGGTTAGTATGACGGTGCACTTGCTTCTGATCCGAATGACACTTCTCCCGATGATGGCATCCGTTAGTTTACGAACTCCAAGCCTGGATGGATATTCTGTCCAAAGCTTCTAGAAATATTCAAGCACAATAGTATAAGGAAAAGTATTAATCGCGTGTAGATTGCATAAGGGATATTTTGGCGCAAAGCAAGAAAACCATGATAGTAACCCTGGCACAGTGATGGGTATTTACTCATAGGGCATATTTTCCAGGGCTTCTCCAAGAGAACGCCAGTTTCTCGATACACTTTCAGCATACTCCTGCTCTTCACGCGCGAACACCTTGATAGCTTGAGTAACTAACGTATTTTCTCGATTATGTAGGGTTATTCGTAGTTCATTCCATAGACTGACAAGATGTATAAGCTTGAAGATGAGGTGAAATGCAAGATTATGTTCACCAAATGCGGATGAACACCCTTCGGCTCATTTGGGCTGCAATCGACCCTTGGTCCTTTTCGATGATTGCCGTCAGCCTATCAGCCTCTCCTTGCCAACCCTCTTTCGCAGCTATTCTGACACCATCAAGTCTAATACTGACGGTCTCGATGCGTTTCTTAAGGCGTTCAACTTGGTCGATCGAAAGTCGATCATGCCGGACGAGGAGGTCTCTGGTTGCAATATACAGGTCACGTTGTGTCTATATTCACTCTTGTGTGTTATCGATCAGAACATCATGACCGTTGCACCTACCTTCAGGGACTCGAGGGTGTTATTTAGTAGCGTCCTCGTCTAAAGGTTAAAATAATTAGTGGTTCAGATCAAAACGGAAATGGGCTCACCCGAGCCTCGGACATGTCAGAATGACGTTGAGTATGTGTCGCAAGATGATCAAGACCCTGTCTTACTCCATTTGATAAATCACATTCATCTCCTCTCCAACAATACTCGTTAACTTCGATAACAGCCCTCAGAATATTTGTAAGCCTAGAAAGGTCACCCTGCCCTTCGACAGTAGATGTACGAAGACCGAAGATGGATTGACGCAAAGACATGTTGGACGATAATGAACCGGGAAGGGAAGATATAGTAGAAATGGGAGAGAAATTGGGCAATGTGAAATGAGTTGGCAGATAGGATCTTCTGAAGGCTTGGGGGGTTCGTACCGCTGTAGCTTCATGCCTCTTCATTATACGCTCTGCGAGTATGGATATTCTTTGCCACTGTTCGATCAAAGGGCCAAGTTTTGCTCGAATAACACTAAAAATGATGGAACAAGAGACTGGCCACAAGTAATGCCAACACTCACTTTATCTTCTCCTCGAAGTCGCTTGGTATTGACATCTCTTCTACTCGATCGACTTTTTTTGACATAGATTCCTCATCGAGAGAAACAGAGGTTTGCTTCCGCCATACCTCAAAGGAAGGTACTGTCAAAAACACTCCAAGTACACCATCGTCTTTCAACACTGGATGGTTTCTGAAGGTAGTGATTAGGAATTGGAATAATAGAATGTTTACTACATACATGACGAAATTCAAAGCACGCTGTAAACCCCGTCTGAAGGCACGTCAAGACTCAACAATTGTATTTCACAGGAAAAACCATGCCTTCTTTGTTCCAAGAAGTGTCCATCTGCTTTGGAACACAAAACCCATCAATGCACGAATATCAAGGAAACTAGTGAGAGCAGCTCACGTCCTATTCGTTTAGGAGGCAACGCAGGGAAGAGACGGAATGGATATCTTCGAGTAAGCACTTCCCAGAGAAACACAAACTCCGAATAGCGTCGCGTAACCGTTACCGTTACATCGCTCTGGTGAGACCTTTGAGCACACTGTCCTCTTTGATCCGAGAGCCTCTTAGCTCACCTCAGTGGCTATCTCGTACACAGTATACCGATTTAAAATAAATCCCTGTTGACCTAAAATCGTCACCCGAACATTTTCCTGCTTTTCCCACCATTGAGGAGGTAAACCGGTCCCTGAAAGTGCAGAATGAAGTCCATTGATCATCCCTGGTGTCAACGCCACACTATTACCGGTACCAGGAATTGTAGAGGGGTTCGGTGTTGTAAAATTGTATCGTGCAGTTGTATCCCATGGATCAACAGTATTCTGCCTGTATGAAGGCATGGTAGAAAAAGCAGAATTTGTTGCCTGTAGTCGATCCAAATCAAGGATTGGTTCTGGTAGGGCATTCTGTGTTGCTAGGGCAGCAACTTGTTCGATGGTCGGGTCTGTAAATCCGATGTCCAGAGTCAGGAAAGTATATTGTACATTCACTGTACCTTTTCCCATTTGAGCCAACGCTACTAGAGCCAGAGCGACAAAGAACTCAAGTTTCGAAACTCGGGAACGTGAACTAACCAAGCTCGCAATCTTACGGCGCATGATCAGCATCTTATGACGAGGCCGGCAATAAAACTAGGGCACACTCGGTCAATAGTGCTTGCAGGCAAGCCAGACACCGTCAAAATTCGCGAAAGCGCATTGACCGAAGTCTCCTCAAATCCAGTCGACTCGACAGCACTGAAAGCACGACGATATATAGCAGGGACCATAGCATTAGCTACAAGTAATTAAATAAATGGTCGAGCCCAAAGCTTGTAGTCAAGCGACAGCTCACCGATGACGGAACTGAATGGGACAGAGGAAGACGAGGTATCCGGAATGGGGGTCGGAGAAGGGCTCGGGAGCGAGCTCCAGGGATCCAGGCCATCGTCATACACTGAGTTCGCGAGAGGATTCTCGTCGATGAAGCTTCCACCTAAACCGTTTGTCGACGTGGAAATATACCTCTGACCTGGCCTAGGAGCATTGAACATGGCGGAGGACGATAACCAGGTCACTAACAACTTGATCTTTATGGTTCGTTACTTCAGCCATCGCAGTGGCTGTGTCACACTTCTTTTAGCCCTTCAATGGCTAGGATTTCTTCTTCTTGGGACACACCAATTGTGGGTTGCTTTCATCATAAATTAATTACATCAAAAACAGCACAAGGGTAGTGAAAGAATTAGATAGCTCAAAACCAATCTTCTAAACATCGAACGTCTTTTTTGCAGCAAAGTGCAGTGTCCAAGTAGATAATAATCTCCTGCTATTGACTTCATCACCAGTCAGCCTAAAAGCATCATTGAGCAACCAGTTTTACACATATAGAAAGAGAGGGGCCCCACCCAGGTGTGCCATAAGTCAAGGGCGCAATGAAGGAAAACATGAAAAACATGACGAAACCTAAAACAGCAGTGATGACAACACCCTTGGTACCGACATCTGCAAATTGGGTGGGCTGGCGCCTTGTCTTAGGACCGGGGATGGAAATAGGATAGTTGATGGTATCACTGAGGACAAAGCTCAAGACGGAGCCAGCAACTAGAGCAGAAGCCAAATGCGAAGGTAGATAGTGATGAATAAACAGTTGCCGGCTGAACAGGAAAAACGGAAGGTAATGAACACCCCAAACCAACATGAAGAAACCACTGTTGTTCCAGAGACGATTACGGACAGCTGACATGACACAATTAAGCGTTTCGTCAAAGAAAGTAACCGAACATCGGTACTTACGTTCCGGGATGGGGTCCAGATTGCGGCGCCGCGCTATAAGATCAGCCCCGAGAATACCAATGTAGATCGATAGCCCAACAACACAAGCCCACCAGCCAATGAGATTCCCAATAAGATAAATTTGTTTCTGAGGCTCGTTCTCGGTCCAGAAGCTAATACCGGTTAAAGAGAAGGGCCAATTGATAGGAGTGCTGGCATAGGGATGCGAAGCAGTCAAACCGGCATTGTGGTGCATCATAAGGAGCTGGAGTTCACCAAATTTTCTGAAAAAATTCATGCTCTTCGGTTGTTTTTGGGGTTGATCATCCAAACGGTTGTCAAGGCCTTCAGGATCTAGAATGCAAGACCAGGACATGAAGCAATGACAAATTCAAAGATTTGCCTCACCTAAAGTGTCGACGATTTCATTGACAAACCAGACAGCCGATTTCTCCCTAGAGTTTTTATTCCCATTGATTTCTTGTTGCTTAAACGCCCAATCAGGCAGTGGCGAATTGTGGGTCCACATGGACACCTTAGTAGGGACATGTATAAGTCTAAAGTAACCTGACTTGGTCTTCCATGCAGCACCATCACCATTATCCAGGAGTGCGACTTGGAAGAGTGTGTCATTATAATTTTTATGATCATCCGCTGGCCAGGTAGTAAACTCTTGGTTCGTGGGCATCAGGGGTGAGGCAACATCATGAGTGAGGAGGTGAGAGTTGGTGTTGACATGAAGGAGCTGGATAACATCGCCATTGCGAACAATGCGTCCCTTTCCGGTTTCAGGGATAGCCTGAGTGGGAATAATTTGCCAAAAGTTGTTGGTATCGTTATGAGCATAACCAGTGACTTGCTGACCTGTAATGGGCTCAGCAAAAGAAGGAGCACTTGAAAATCAACTAACAAACCTGCACTGCTGACACGACCATCGTCATAGGTCAAAGGGTATCTCTCTATATGTGAGTGCAAGAAAACTTTGGTATCCTTGTGCTTCATAGTAATGGTATCAAAGTAACGAATTTCTTTCCAAAGTCAGTAAAAGCATCCTACCCAGAAGCTACGATTATTCTCACCAGCGCTGCTCATGAGCATCTCATTACCAGCCAAAGTCTCCTGGAATGTGGGACTCATGAAGGCATCACCAGTTCCTGACTGCACAAGAATGGCAAAGTGTATATAGAAGAACGAGAGGTAGACAATGAAAGGAACAAGAATAAGACCAATAGCACGAGCAACGAAATGTTGCCAAAAGTAATCCTATACACTGCGTCAGCAAGTCCGACCCACTGAGCTGAAGAAACAACTCACCATCGTTGTTCCTTTCCTGTAGTCCAAAATATCCCAAAGATCAATCAGGACAGCACATCCGATGCAGACCACAGTCAGGATACCGTTGACCTTGGAACCCCAAGTGCATGCCATGAAGATACCAGTGAGAGTCAACCAGACCCACCATTCCGTTGTAAACTCGCTAACACATGCCACATCAGCCGAGCAGTGACTAACAGACAACCACCCCAATCACTTACCGATAGCGCAGCTTGCGGAATTTCACATAGGCATATATCGTCAAAGACATGAAGAAAATCAGAGTCGCATCCAATAAAATTAGTCTCGACTGCGTGATATGGGCATTATCTAATGCAAACCCAACATTTCAGTATCAACTCACTCCTTGTAACTGAACAAAGACTGACCAAAGAGAATCAAAATCGCCGAAAATGCAGCAATAATTGTTGAATAACCACTCTCTTTCATGATTGCGTAAACAACCGGTACCGTCAACGATCCAAAAACCGCAGGAAGCGCACGCATGCCAACATAAGGCACATTATTCAACGTATAGTTATCACCAATATTGTCAAAAGTAAATTCCCCATTAAACCCAACAAACCAGCCAGCTAATCCAAAGAGGAGTTTTGCAAAAGGCGGATGGACATCGAAGTAGTATTGGCGTGTGATATAATATGACGCGAATTTTCCAAAATGGACTTCGTCAAAGCTGAGGACAAATTGGAGTGTTTGAGTCCAAAGGTAAAGATTTCCAAAAGAAAAGGGGGGAGGGGAGAGGCGGAGGGATACGCACACAACTTGATCGGGGTGACTGATCTTGTAGAACCTCAATGCGAATGCAAGCGCTGTAAGAGTAGCGACAACGATAACACTTGCATTCGGTCTATCAAGTAACTGTTCCACTTGACTACGAGACCGCTACAATGTCACAACCACCACAAAATATTGTATCCTCAGCAAGCCATGAACTCAGCATGATCTCAAAAAAATAAATCACTCACAGCACTCTGGTAAATCTCGGCAGCCGGCTCATCGCTCTGGTTATTTTCCGAAGTCAAAGAGGGTGTATGAGAAAATCCTTGATGTTGTCGTCTACGCAAACGCGCAGGGTTTTCCAGATCTACGCCCTTACTAGAGCTTGCCATGGTGGTAAGAGGGAGGATGGCTATTTTGTCACGTTTGATGAGAGTTCGTTTGATGAGAGTTGGTGTTAAAGTTAAATCAAC
>Ga0153987_1000668_pt1 | contig 10131 bp, 15 predicted proteins | sample TSNC071MetaG_FD_102279 | JGI IMG/M metagenome (GOLD analysis project Ga0153987, IMG submission 102279) | Attine ant fungus gardens microbial communities from North Carolina, USA - TSNC071 MetaG | ecosystem: Host-associated > Fungi > Mycelium > Unclassified | place: USA: North Carolina, William B...
ACGACAACGACAACGACAACGACAACGAGGGGTCAACTGAGGGCCGTGAGGTGGTAATCCACACCACAAATGACCATTGAACCAGAGGGGTGCTTTTAAATACCTCAGAACTCCCAAGTCTTCTCCCCATTGAGTAAGTATTGAGAAAAAAAAAGCTCTTAAAGATGGTCGCACAGAAATTTTACCTACTCCCCAAACTTTAACTCAACAGAAACCTTCATCTAGCTGTATTTTTTTGGCTCTTGGATGGAGAGGAGTCTCGAAATCGAAATCTGGGAGTCTTGGGAGCCCATCGTGCGTTCTCTCAAGTTAAGTAACCTGATAGCCTTATATTTGTTATTAGTCATCTGTTTCAAGTCGGGACAGTTTCCATCTATGTACTTGCACACAACCTTGTTGTACGTGAATTGGCTCGTCTACAACTTTGAGGTCGGAGTTTCTCATTGTAGCCTAGCCTTGAATAATCGAGTCTCCTCCATGAAACGAGAAACCAGGAATAAGCGTTCTTTCAAATACGGGTCCTTCGTCAAGGTCCAGATCAGATGGAAAAATGCTCTGATTACACAGTTTCTTCCCAGCTGAGTTTTATATAGCGCATCTAGTCCACGTGGTAGAGAATGGGGCCCTTGAGACAATAGACCTTTGTTTAAAAAAGTTCTGAGTAAAAAGCTCCGCGGTGGTCCATCGGAAGAAAGCCTTTGAGGGACACTCAGGCAAGATACTCTATCCTATCCAGAACGCGGCGAAGCTGCTTTGATGTGGGTTCTAGTGCTGCGGTAACTGCCGGGACTTGGAGAGAGAGAGCTTCTACAATTGTTACTTTGTCCTAACCCAGATTCAATCTCCAGATGGGGACTTTTTGTGGTGTCAACATAAAGAGCCGAGACCTTATTGAATATAGCTCCAGGATAAGCTTATCTTATTCGGACGCAGCCTGGGTTCTACAAATTCGCTGAAGCGGGTGATCTGTGCACAAGCGGAAGCCAGACCTCATGATTTACTGACCAAAATAACCGCCAGAGGCCATTCGACAGTGACCCTGTCATCCACCTCCACCTTTGCTTGTTTCTCCTCTTCAGAAGCAGTTTGTCTCATGTCCTTCCAAAATCGAACTGGAAGGTCTCCACCCCTTATATCAATACCATCTTTGATGGGTTCGTCCAAGTCGTTCTTGAATCGGTTGTCAGGTGGTGCCAAGGTATCTTGGGGATGCTCCAAGCGGTACTTCTCCAGCGCACTCCAAGTTCGAAAATACCCGAGTAAATCTCGCCAGCGCATCTCTTTCTGCATGATAACTGGAAAGGTTTGTGATGCTGGGAGGGTGTCGGTATGATAGTTTCCTAAGGCGAATGCAAGAAAAAAAATTTCATTAAATTCCAATCATGCTCGTATGAGGTGGTAGAAATTACCAGCGAAATAACACCTCTCTTCATGAGTCAACTTTGTGCCCTTGCCCAGGACCTTGTCAGGACTTGGAACATCCAAAAGATGTCTCTCCAACATTGTTCTCCCAGGCCTCTCCCAATGTGGACCTAAACTAGTGTACGAATCCGTACCCTGAGCGTAGTCAGTAATAAGAGGCGTCACTGATGGATACTGCGGTAGTCGGAATTCAGAATACACCTGGTAGTTACCAGCGTCATGACGCGCAGTCGGAAAAATAATCAATCAACAAGTGCGTTGTTTCAATTGAACATCTTAAACTTACCCAAAATGCAGCTGTACCTCCAGGCTTCAATACCCTTTCCACCTCAGGCCATACTTTTGTCCAATCAAACCAATGGCATGCTTGAGCTGTTCACATAAATTAGTGGGGAAACAAAATTTCATGACCCATGCGAAAAATCGTGGCCAAATTAACATGGACGAACGTATGAAAAAAAAACCCATGAGACCTACCAGCGATGACTAAATCAACACTGTTATCCAAGATACCAGATCTTGCCATATCCTCTGCATTTCCACATCTGAATGAGAACTTTTGGTCACCACCGGTGCTGCCTACAGGGGCCGATTGCGACAGGGTAGGGTTCGGAAAGAAATCGCGATTAACTCTAGCAGCTCTGATCATCTTTTCTGAAGGATCAAGTCCAATGACTTGATGAAATCGGGCCAGTCCTGTAGTTGCCTGTCCTGTGCTCCGTTAGTGAATGGAAGTGAAACTGAGCGTTGAGGCATGCATACCAGTTCCACAACCTATGTCGAGAGCCCGGTGCCACTCTGCAGCGTCTTTCCGTCTATGATAACTGAAGACATATTCAAACAAGCGACGAGGGTACGTCGGTCTCGTAAGGGAGTAGAGTGTAACAGAAAAATTACTGTTTGCAAAGGCTGACATCTATAGCGAAACTACATTCTCAAGATAGTCGTGACCCAATCATAGATCTCCGAATAACTCCGGTAACCAAGACATTTCTCTGGACGTGAAATTAGATTGAAACAGGAGGTGGATACAATAAGGATGTAGAGATGATAACGATGAGCATTGACATCCTCAATTAAGCCCAATTGTGAAAATTTTGATACCCTCTCAATCTGGATTTCTATTCGGCAGCGAGCTCAAACTTAATCTTAGCAATAGCAGCAGCGGGATTGAGACCTTTCGGACAAGTCCGTGAGCCTAAAGAACGTGGAAGTAAGAGTACAATCATGACGACGAAGAGACAAGCTTACAGTTGAAGATAGTATGACAGCGATACATACTCATCTCATTCTGCAGACGGGCCTTGCGCTCTTCACCATGAGTGTCCTTACAAACATCGTCAGCGCAGCCGGGGACAAGTAGCGCAACAATCTCATTTACCCGAGAATCAGCAATCCACCTGTAAGCCTGCATGAGTGTAGCTGGGCCGAGATATTCATCTTGATTCCACCAGTAAGATGGGCATGAAGTTGAGCAGCAGGCACAAAGAATGCATTCGTAAAGGCCGTCGAGCTTCTTACGATCTTCCTGAGACTGCAGATGTTCTCCTAGACGAATATAAAACACATATAGCCACCTCAAGTACACGGACGTACCCTGAGCAGGAGGATTATCGTTTTGCAGCCAAGGCTGAATTGACTTGTATTGTTTGTAGAAGAGCGTCAAATCGGGTACCAGGTCTTTCACGATATACACTGAACATTTGAGTAAGTACTGGAACAATCGAGATGAAACGCATGTATTCACTATGGGGAAGTGGGTAAATCTTGGTGTCCTTCGCAGCATCTCTGTCGATTCTACACAGACACGCCAGTGTGTTCTGGCCATCAATGTTCATGGCGCAGGACCCACAAATACCCTCACGGCACGAGCGACGGAACGTTAATGTGGGGTCAACTTCATTCTTAATTTTGATTAATGCATCAAGAATCTGCGACCGATTTGCAAAGGTCTCAGCAAAGCCCGTGCATGAAACATTATCCGGAAACTGACCATAGGTCCGCATTGGTTCAGGTCAATTTTATATGTCTGCAAGGTAGGCTTCTTCGCAGGCTCATCCGGATTCTGCGCCCTTGCATGAGCAAGTATATATTGCCACAAGAAAGCTACGAACCCAGCGGTAGATCTTGAATTCCTTCTCGACTACAGGCTTCTGTAGTGGTGTGGCCTGACTTGCACAGAGCGAAGTAGCAAAAGCCCGGGCCAGAAAAGTGCGTGAAAGAGCTGAGCGTGTGCTCACAGCTAACATGGTATTAAAGTAACAGACATTCATAGAAGACAGGACCAGCTCTGCTCGTCACGTGTTATGACACTCCGGACCAATCACATGCATCCTATTTCCATTAAATGTTTTACACATTAGTGAAGATCGAAACACAATCAGAGGCTCTGATAAATAAAAAATCATCAGTTCATTCTCCTCACAAAGCACACAGTACTCACATCAGCTAAAGCAACCAGCCTTTCGTCTCGTCGATACTCATTCTCATCTACTGAGCGTTCCCAGTCTATCCCACCCCTGCCACACAGTGTCATCTGCATCATCTCTTTCATCCGTGTAAAACGTTTCACATAAGCCAGAATTCCCCGCCATCTGTGACGACCTAGATCTTGATGCGCATGGGGATTAGATTGACAGTAATGCTGTAATGTGTGCTCTGCACGCAGTTTCTGGTATATTGTGGAAGATATGAAGGTTTGCCGATCAACTTGACTCATCATTCCCGAGTGTGTATGTCAATAACATCGACGGAAACGAGGGAGAGGGAAAGAAGCCGATAGCGAGACAACTCTCTCTTTCCCCGTTAAATAGCACCACCGTGAAACCAACGTTCCTACTCTTTTAAAAGAACAAACTTTTGCACTGAGACAACTACAAAAGGCTGAGACCCGGAAATCAAGAACAATGAAATGAAGTAGTAAATAATAATAGACGCCTTTAACAATAGCCATTGCACCCATTTCGAGATGAGTACTCAAAACAGACAGAACACAAAAGCGCCTGCAGCAGGATTCCCGGCTTTAGTGGCCGAGATTCTTTTGCACCACGCACCGAGGAATTTGAAGCAACTCTTGTTACCAGGCTAGCATTAAGACCGCTCGATAGCAGTACGAACCTCTTGATTCCGACAGAATACAGTTTACTGTTTTGCGTCCCTTGAACTGAAAGCTTTTGATATGAATGGCCTTGCTGACCTGGCCACTGACCTGGATGGCCTTCAGCGTATGCTATTAGTCTCAGGAGTCAAGTGCAATGCAGTCTAAAGAGTGATGTGGGACATGGGAATGATGAGGGTTTGGGGCAGATGACTCCAGAACCTCGAGTTACAATCCCATTTGACGACCAACAAACCAGAGAACTCACTACACCATGGCTTTTCCGTATGGTTCGGGATCTATCGCTATGCAAAAATGTGCCACGTGACTGGTTCGATTTCTCCTCACACCTATGGTCAGGCCTCCAATTGCAACGCGTTCTGTGACCTTGAGAACACGCCAGAGTGTCTTTGACTCCTCTGTGACTCTCTATGAGCCAGCAGACATCGAGGAACTATCCTCGTCGCTTGATCGTCCCAGAAAAACCAGACTGATCAGAGGACATGACGCGCAGGCACCTCCGCCTCAGGAATCGACTCCGAGGAAGCGGTTGAAAGCAGATGCAGCTTCACCAAGAAAAGTCACGTCGCTCAAGAAACCCAAACCAATACTGCAATCCTTGGACTCACCACACCCAACGCCGGAAAACTGGCGAGAAGTTTATGACACCATTGGGAAGATGCGTTCGCAGTTTACTGCACCCGTCGATACAATGGGTTGCGACCAGGCAAAACATCACGAAATTGAACCAGAGGTTTATCGATCTGCCTATTTCATCCCAAGCGAGAGCCTTACGCGCCAAAGAACAGACGGTTTTCAACCCTCGTAGCGCTCATGTTATCGTCGCAAACCAAGGATGAAGTCACAGATGTTGCTGTGAAGAAGCTCAGAGCTTCCGTCGGTGGGGTGCTCTCAATCGAGGCAGTCATCGCCGCAGAAGAATCCACCATTTCAGAAGCCATCAACAAGGTTGGTTTCTGGAGACGCAAAACCGGGTGAGAAAAAGAAGCTAAGCTATGTATGGGTCATTTGCCTTTGTTCACATCCCAATCTAGCTATATCAAACAAGCAGCAAAGAAACTCCGAGACGATTTCGCGTCCGATTTGCCCAAGACTGTGGACGAACTTTGCTCTTTACCAGGGGTAGGACCAAAAATGGCGTTCTTGGCTCTTCAATCAGCGTGGAATTTGTGTGTCATTGCGGTTCATTCTTTTTCTATGAATTGTTTTCTCATACTCGTGATAGAAATCATGGCATTGGAGTTGATGTCCACGTTCACCGAATTTCGAATCGTTTAGGTTGGCACAAGAAGCCAACGAAGAATCCAGAAGAGACGAGGTGTGTGTGTGTGTGCATGCATGCCCCTTTCAACACTGATTTTTTCAATACTTTAGGTTGAATCTACAGTCTTGGCTACCTTCGGAATTCCACAAAGACATTAATCACTTACTCGTTGGCTTCGGCCAGGTATTTCAATTCTTCAGGGTGAAAATTTCCATTTCTCAGTCCTCTCATTCTTAGGTAATTTGTCTGCCTGTCAGTCCTCGCTGCGATTTGTGCGACCTGTCAACGCGAGGGCTTTGTCCGAGTGCACAAAAGGTGGTTAAGAACACGAAACGGAAGCCCGTTATTATGACCAGAGGCTCACCACCCAAGGTCAAAATAGAGCTGGAAGCAGATCAGCTGATAAAGCTCCCAAACCCTCATGCAGATGATGATCAGCCTATGATCTGCTTGGAGGGAATGCTCAAGGAGGAAGGCGAAGAGTCCAAGATTGAAGAACCATAAAGGATTAATAAAATCTCGAAGCGTCCGCGCGTGACATATGTGACTTGTGCTCATAATATAATGACTTTTGCTGTCCCAAGAACTTTATGCATGCTCCATTGCCGAGTCCCAAAACCCTTTCTCTAACAGCATACACTTGTCCCATACCTCCCTCCACTCTTTCAGCCTAATTGGTGATGGAGCATCCGTTGTAACTTGTGTTTCGATCGCAGCTGTGATCAGTCAGTATACATATCTCGTCGCTTGCACTTTCAAAAATAGCTCACCTAGACCCAATTTGACGGCATGTTGATAACGCTCTCCGGAATAATCGTTGATCCATTTTTCATACGGATTGTTTTCCGTTATGACCGAGGAGCGTTCATTTGTCGCCTCCCTCTTCAACCAGAGCCCAATCTCTCCATAGCCCAATAGGCACACTAGCAATGCCAAAAGTAGCTTCGTGCTGTCACCTACAACATACCCATGAATATCCTACTCGTGCGCGCCAAAATAATAAATTTAAAAAAAAGTGACTTACCCTGAAGTCCTATATCCATGAGAAAAGCACCGTATGCTATCGTAGCCGACGTTTCCGGCGTTGACTCCAACTGTCCTTGTGTTATGCCGAAGGAGCGGCAGAAAGATCTGTGGGTATCGATTTCTCGAAGGATGTTGAGGAGCGTTTGAGTTGCGGATTCGATCTCGAAGAAGGTTGAAGATTTGGCTGCTAGGAGCCTATAAAACAAATATATATAATCTCGAGGTAAGTTTTTTTTTTTCCAAGGTGAAGGTCTGTTTTTGTGGTGGCCAAACACTGACCCATGTGCGCGCGCATAATACTTCAAATAATGATAATCCTGTCTTTCAAGCGATGTCAGCTTGAAAAAGAAAGAAAGAAAAAAAGGTCAGGTCCTCCCAAAAGACCATACATGATGTAATGTATGAATGCGGAGCGGGGTAATACTGCCCTCCCCAATTGCTTGACGAATTCGTGTTCAACATAAGCCTTCCAGTGAGCTGCGGTACTTTTGATGAGGTACCGAATAAAGGGATACTTGTCATGCTTTGTTCGCCTATCGAAGGAAGGGGGGAGATTCAGCGGATGACGTTCTTAGAGAATTTTTTTTGTGTGTTTTTTGGCAAGACACTGACCTTGGTATGAGGATCTTGGTGGTAGAATGTAGATGGTTGAGTGGGCCGTGACCACTCCCGATTTCCTCGGCAGTTTCAATACCCATGTGTGTATACCACGTTGCACTGTCAACAGCATCGATCACTAAACGACGACCTGTTTCTTTAACACGCCATCTTTTTTTTCCTTCCTCGGAAGGAAGGGTCATGCGGGAAAGGACGTACGTGTGTTGCCCTGAGCAAGCGCACAGGCAGTAGCAGCACTCAGGGTACACCCTGTCCCATGGGTCTTTGTCGAGTTAATTCTCGGCCTCACAAACAAGGTCGTGCCTCCTCCTCCTCCTCCTCTCTCCTGTAACACATCCACCACCACCAGCTGAGGTTCGATTTCGACCTTTTCGCAGGCGAATAAAATCTCCATGTTTTCCTCCATCAGTCCGTGCTTGATCACTTGCACGCCTTGCTTGACCTCGAGTAGCTGTTGGATGTCTTGGATGGTCACATGAACATGTCCACCTTTGAGCAGAACAGCGTGCGGCGCAAAAGCTGATATCATTCGACTCGTAGCTGATATCATCTCCTCCAACGTGTTGATGGAGGTGGTCAAACCCCTCTTGGAGAGAAGCATCTCGGCCTCTGACTTGTTCGGAGTGATTATCGTAGCGAGAGGGATCACGTCATTGATGAGGGTGTCCAGGGCCTCCGGATGTAAGAGCGGGTGCCCGGATGTTGAGACGCATACTGGATCGCAGATGATAGGAGGTCTTGGGGAAGAAGACGACGAATAGTACTCTTTGATGCTGCGCACGACGGCTTTTGTGTTGTCGGTGTCGAATAGCATGCCGATTTTGATGGCTTTGATGTCTATGTCAGATAAAACCATTTGGATCTTGTGTTCAAAAGTGCAGCGTATTGATCAGTTGCAGCGCACACACACACACGCACTCGAAGGTGATCAAACCTGTTTTTCTATGAACGGAGGCGGTACAGGGTGGATGTCTTGGACTCCATTCGTGTTTTGGGCCGTGAGCGCTGTGATGACACTCGTCCCGTAGCATCCATATGCACAGAATGTTTTGAGGTCCGCCTAGAAAAAACAATCCGCCGAGGTGTGGTTGCTAACGAATACGTGTGGGGAATAAACTTACTTGGATGCCTGCGCCACCACTACAGTCTGAACCAGCGATGGTAAGAACAGAGGGAGACTGTACTGGTTTCTCAAATGACATTGGAGAGCAGAGTTGTGGCTTTATTGATCTGATCAGTTATCCCAATCTGAGAGAATGCATGACACAGGGAAGTAAGCAGATGCATAGGACACAACGACACAGGTTGCATGGTAGAAGGCTAAATGCAATATGAACACAGTCAGATAAATTCAGAATTAGTAGAGGTGTGTGTATGGACATGCCGGAGGCGCAACGGAAAAAACCTTGTTCAAAAACCTTGTCACTGATAATGTTATTGATAATCTAATTGATGATCGATCTTGGTATTAGTTGATAATGCACTGGGAGGAGAGGCAAGGAAAGTCCTCTATTAAATAGAATGTATTTCTTCGCCAACTTTATATCAAGCTTATTTTTCATTGCAAAAAAAAACTAGTCTAATATTGTTAATGCATGCAAAGGGGCAGCAATCGACGAGTGGTATATACAAATGGTGAATTAAATTCTGTATAGATTTGATTCATCACTGGACATGGCCAAAGTGACTATGAATGTATCTTTTCAAAATGCAATGAATAAACGAACGACAATGGGGAGGAACAATGGTTTTGGTGGCGTACCTCTCCGCCACACCCATCACAGCTCCTCTCGTTTCCTCTTCCGTGTTGTCTGTACAAGATCAACGTGGATGACACCTGGGATTTGCTTCACACGTGTCACTGCTTCTTCTAGAATTTTGTTTGATTTGGGTATGCTGTACAAGTGGACGTCTTCCAGTGAGCCGACCGGTCCCCTATACGCAAGCGAAGGGTGTACGCTAGCTAGGCTTGAAGGTCTGGTGAACATCGATGTTTCGTGGGAGAAAGTCACTGATAAATAGTAATTTGAATCGAGGTCAAGAGATTGCATATTATGGTGGACAGTAAGTGCGTGAATTGATCGGTCGTAAGTAATCCAAGTGATCTATTCCCAAAAACAGATCTTTCTTTTGATATGAACTCTTGGTTTCCGTCCACCATGGCTTCCATGTCAAATATGGAAACCACCGAGCTCAACTCCCAAGTCGGAGGCCACGCTGGAATACTCACGAACGAAGACGGGGAGGTTGTGATCAAACCTGCGCTTCCCCGTGAACTGGCATTTTATCAACAAATACGGAACGACAAGACGTTCTCGAGTCTGTTGCCTTACGTACCCAACTTTATTGGAACATTGAGGTTGGAAGGTGAAGTTGATTATAGTAAACCCCAGGAAGAAGGGATCGCTGTGAAGCCATTTGCAGAGAAGAAAGATAGGTGCTTTTCTTATAAGGTCAAGTGCCCGATATGCTGATGGGGTTTCTTTCCAATAAATACAATCCATAGTATTGGAGAACATCTCGTATCCGTTTTTGAAGCCGAACATTATAGATATCAAGCTTGGGACGACATTATACGACGACGATGCCTCTCCAGAAAAGGTAGCACGAATGATGGAGACGGCACGCACCACGACATCACTTGAGACGGGTATTCGTCTGACGGGCTTCCAGGTAGGGTGCA
>Ga0153987_1000669_pt1 | contig 10119 bp, 9 predicted proteins | sample TSNC071MetaG_FD_102279 | JGI IMG/M metagenome (GOLD analysis project Ga0153987, IMG submission 102279) | Attine ant fungus gardens microbial communities from North Carolina, USA - TSNC071 MetaG | ecosystem: Host-associated > Fungi > Mycelium > Unclassified | place: USA: North Carolina, William B...
ATTAGACCTCAGACTTAACAACATCTTTTGTTACTCGTCTTAAACTCTGCTCTATAAGCTCTACTTTGTTGAAACTCTCTCCAAGTCAATCACAAACCAAGTAAGTAACCATTTGTGATAGACATTAGAAACTAAGACATGCCTAACACAATTATAGAAGATGCAACTCACATATTAAACAATTGGACCTCTTAGCTTCTTCTCTCAGTTGATCACCTACTACAGTGTCATCTGAGGTGAGTCTACTCCCTGGTTACCATATAGTTCTTGCTTTAATGTTGAAGTGTAGTCACATTATCCTTTAGTACTCTATAAGTCCCTTCTGGGCACTGGTAGGCCACTCACCAGCTAGGTCACCTAACAAGTGCAGTGGTAGGTGCAACTTGAGTTGATGCTAAGCCCCCCCACAGTTCCCTAGAGCCAGAGCTTGACATAACTTCTCAATTGGGTCAAATTGATTCATAACAATGTGTGGTTCAAAATAATTTGGGTGCTTCTCTTCTGTTAATAGTTTAGGAAACAGGGCCCATAACCTGAAAAGACTCAGTTCCTGTAAGTGCTGAACTGAGGTGTCTAAGTTGTGCTACATGTCATAACTACTTGCTTACTGATTACCTGAAGAATTAGATAATCAATAAGTGAAAGAAAATAAGGATTTGGAGACAAAAAAGTTATAAATGACCTCATTTACAACAGAAACTTGTTGCAAATGTGAAATGTAACTCTGTTCTGCTTTCCACTATTTATCCTACCTAAGACAATAAAGTGATACATTCTGTCTGACACAAACAATAAGACATAACTAATTTTAGTGTAGCATTTGAAATTCCAACAAAGAGGAGATGGTACAAGGAGGTGATTTCAATATATGACACTGCCCTATATCCTATAAATCGCTCTACTTTCCTCTCTTGGGTGCCATGTAGTCTTTTTTCTTAGCTTACTTTATTTTTAGATCTTCCTCAGATACCAATCATTTTTTGCCTCTATTCCTCTCTATCATTGAGGATGATCAGTCATCCGGCTTTATTTTATTTTTACATTGCTCAGTCATTCATTCCAGAAATAGGATCTCTATTGAAATAACAACCATCTCTCCAGAATAAACCAGAGTCTATTCATTGTCACAGAGTCAATTTTAAATCCGCACCGCCGCAACCGCCGCAACCGAGCCCATCAGCACCTAACTTTTTGTAGTAGTATAATATCACAATAAATGTGTACAACTATACCACGATCTCTCGGCCCCGTACACTCCGCATCCGTCAACATTTAGAAAGGCCCTCGTATTTAGTAGGATTTAGGCTCAGCGGGTGAAGACTTGCAGGGTGGAGTATCTATCCGCTACCGCCACAGCCTCTGAAACCTGAGAGAAATTTATCCCAGCTATTTCTTTTCTCGGCAGGAGTATGCTGAATCACGTTGGTCATTACTTTGAGTATTTTTGAGTATTGGATTCGGACTCAGGGGCTTTGCATCAAAAGTCGCATCGAACCGAACCGCCATTGTGACTCCGACGGTAATGTCAATGATGCGATGATGGATGATGCGACCTGCAAGGATGATCACTGATCGATGATCCTTTTCAGTTGTCGGGAGGATTGAACGAAATCTCAAGTAATTCTTTAGATAAATAAAGGCTTTTGGTCAAAAAGGATTGATACACACGTTTTTTCTACCGACTATGAATCCGACCGTAGAGGCTCTGGTTGTCGTTATACGAGGGATAAATATATCCAAATGGCAGACGCACTTTGATGAGAATAGGTAGCATATTGTCAGAATATCAGAGTGAAGAGTCAAAGTGTCCATTTCTAACCGCTGGGAATCGCTACAATACTACGTTTGTATTCGACTTGGAGGACTCGGACAACCTCTCCCTTTTCCTGAAACTGGTTTTTTGATCCATATGCAAGCTGTATAGGAACTTTCGTTGTTTCCCTACGGTCTTCCAGGTGAGCCCTTCCAACATCAAGAGGAGACATTGTCCCATTTCTCCCAAATGGCGTGCTCTGATACCCATTTTTCTCAGTGATATTGGCACCCTCCAGAAATAAAAAGCGACATGTGATAATTTCAGGGGAGAATATGAATCCCCTACTCTCGGTCGCCCTGAATCACACCAAAGCGCTGGGACTATAATCCTGCCAACCAGGGCAGACTAAAGACATAGAGTCGGGGAATGGCTATGCTTAGAGCCATATGAAGCCTGGATCGGTAGTCGGGTCGAGAGGGGAGAAAGACGAAACAACTGTTAGAATTCTTGTAGAAGACGAAGACAACGAGGGCATAAAATCTACATCCAATGGCACTGGACTTGACCTTTGAGGGAAGAAAGAATGGTGAGGGACGGTGAAGGGAGCCTAGGGTAAGTTAAAGTTTTTTGGGGGGACAATCCTAACCAATCGCATGGAGCAAGACAGGTAGAAGTTCACTATGGAGCAAGAAGAAGAACTGAAACGCCTGCAAAGCCCTCGAAGCATAATGAAGGACAAGGGTACCGGAATAAAAAAATTAGAATTTAGTCGATCCATAAACCGCGATCTTACTAGGAAGATGGCCCCAGCCGACATATCCGAGGCATTGAGGATTGCAGCAGCTATTCCTTTCTGAAATAACGCTAGCGGGGAATTGGAATGGGGATAAATGAAGTTTCTGATTCTATGGATGTCGGAAAATTCTGCCTGAAGGAGTCGCGGCAGCACCTTCTGACCAATTCTTCAAACGTAACCCAAGATATTGGCAACCGTAGTCTTGTCTGACAAGAATCCAGAGCCAAAGCACGCGAGATTCCGACGATGTCAATTTTGATGACGGGGAACAAGCCCCTACATGAACTTGCGCCTTGATGATTTGGAAGCACACGGAGATTGCTTAATCGATTCGGAGCAAACATGGTCATATGCCTTTCCATCCTTGCTCGCGTGAAAAGCGGCAGTCGTTACCCATTTCATGTCAGCTGCGATCTTGAGAGGAGAGCAGTTTTCGCCAGAGAAGAAGGGACTCAAAAAGGGTCATCTTGTGTCCTTTATAGCCATAGTCACCCTAGATGGATTCCTACCGATACGGCGACTGCTTCATGTCATAAGCTTTCGTCCCAACCAGGAGAGAAATGCTGACGTTTGATCACACCAAAGCAGGCATTATTTGGCAAACGTGGTCAATTGATCTGACTGAATGACAATGTAGATTGATATCTGACCCCGCGTGAAGCATAAGACATCCCAGAATGTATGAGGACTGAAGCTGGACATTATACCGAAATTTCGAGGAAGCGATAAGCACAGAAATGTGACTCCCATCGTGGTCAGGGCTTGCCGCATAGATCAATAACGTGTTGTTGAGCCTTCTTCTGTTCAGAACCGCCCACTCCAGAGACACCTTCTGGAGCCTCCCCATCCAGGTTTAACTAGTGGAAATGAGGTTATCAGGCCACCGCGGTCAAATAACCTCGGAGAAACCTACACGACCACGATCTGCACCTGCATTAATCAGGAGAACAGCAGCTTGAGCGTGAGCCGAGTCCATCGCAAGGTGAAGAGGCGTGTTTCCTATGATAGAAAAAGTATGATTGTCAGGCATTGGATATGATGTAGATATTTGTGCGAGATTAACCAATCCGATCGCCGGTATTGAGACGCAACTTGTTCGAAGCCTTTGACGAGTCCAATAAGAGACGGATAAATCCTACAGAACCTGTTGTGGCTGCACGATGCCTGAAAGAAATGGGGTGAGTGAATGCATGGAAAAGAAGTCCTAGGATGCGCACTTACAGAGGTTGTTGGTTGGCTTTGTCCCTGGCATTTATCTACTCCGTGGTGGGAAGTCCTCGGTTATGAAATTTCGCGTCAAGGATACGTACGTCGGCGCCCCTTGAAATCAAAAGTTTCCCAATCTGAAAAATTTGTTAACATTTTCTTTTGCCGGTGCCCTGGTTGATGGGGACATCACCTCAATGCGAGACTTTGAAGCGGCATAGTGCCTGTGAGTTGCTCAAGACCAGACATTGCTTAATACTCTGAAGACAAAATACAAACAATGGAGTTATCCCTTTATCATTTTTCCTTCGGCTACTTTGAGCATAATATGAAATATTGAGAAATTCACACCAGACCTATTTACGTCTGCCCCAGCACCAATCAATTCTTCAACAGTCGATTGGTGTCCAGCGCTTACTGCAGAGCCGTGAGCCTTCAGAGTGCCATATGGATTCTATTATCACCGACCTGCAATGTGAAGGGGTGTCCATCCACTGTTGTCAGTCCTGTCGACTTCGGCCTTCTGGCCCACAAGGTACTGCACTATATCAGTTGAGCCTGCTGATGCTGCCCAATGTAATGGAGTGCGTTCATCCTAGTGAACTGGGGGTAGGCGCAAGCACATAGATTCTATAGTAGTAGCATACAGCGTCTAATGAGTTCACGAGTCCTGGATTTTCCGTAATGAGTGTCCGAAGAAGTGAGAACTGATCTGACTCGGCAACCCAATCATCAGCTCAAAGGGTCGGAATCATGTACGGCAACCTACTTGTTTGTGCTGCTGAGTGGACAGATGGAGGCATTTTATCTTCTCTGTGGCGTGGATTTACACACTGGAGGAAAACACAATTTCACTCTGAGGATAATATACTGATAATATAATGACGCGTTTCGACCAGACCATGTGATACGTCACGATGCTTAATTAGTCATCTAGACGGCACTCTCAGCTCCGCGTTGTGATGATTTTCGTTGATGCCTTCGCTTCTCAGACAGACAGAACAAGACAAAAAAAATACCTCCCACTCTCTTCTTCCATTTCTTCAGTCTCAATCACAGAACACACTTTCCAGACTTTATCAAAGGCCATCGTCATGCCTTTCAATATTCCGGTTGTTCTACTCCTAAGTTTATGCCAGTGCACTATCTGATACATGTATCAGCCTCTTGGCACCTTTAGAAAGACGGATAGTTATGAATCTTCTTTGGCTCGAATCTGCTATTGCGGCTTCGACCATGGTTGCTTGGATTCAGCCTGACGGACGAAAGTGATTATAGCCATCTCATTTTCCGCGACTTTTGCGCTGAGAGCGCTGCAGGCTCTATGAAGACTCACTGACAAACCTCTCTCGCTTACATATTCTTCCCAATTTTTCTCTGAAGCTGGCTCTCAATTTCACATTCAAAACAAGTATGCGTCAAGCACTTACTGGCGGGTAAAAGGTAATATACTACTCTTTGTACTAGACTAACTCGAAATCTCAGTGGCACAAGTGGGAGTTTCGGTGTTCCTGCAGAGAAAGACGATAAACAGTCTGGGCCAGACCTTGAAGCACTGGACAGTTTTGCCTTGGAGCGATGGGAGGTATGACTCGGGAACTGAAGCCAGCTAATGCTGATCCACGGTGTCAGACAATATTACACTATTTGGTGTCTTCCGGAACTGGTCAGAACCCAACAAAACCATCGCAGGGTGTTCTGTTCTTACTTCAGCGTAGTGGTCTAATGGGCAGCTTCTAGTAGGTTCTGCCTTTACTCTTCGAGACGGAGATAGATTGCATACATCATGAGTGGAGGGCCTTTACAGATCACGTCAGCGGGCTTTCAGTTCTTGCTCCATTCTCCGCACACGCAGCTCTGGGATCTACTTCTTCAGTATTTGCAACTAGCCGAAGTGAGCCCATACATGAACAGAGCCTTCTGATTGCATCTGACGTCCACGGAACCCAGGAAAGGCATATGGACCTAGTTGAAGTTTTAGGATTCCTGTTTATGCTATCCACCATGGACCTCGGACGAGTAACTCGTTGTCGTGGTGCATCCTCACCTCCGCTGATAGGTTCAACTCTTGTGCAGGAATACTCGATTGAAAATCTGAGCACCACTCAAAAAGCTATGCTTGAAGACCTCCGTGATTATGGTCTGATTTGGCAACGAAGGGTATGCATTGTAGAGTTTGTATCCTTCTCTTCTGACTGCTCTCTTCAGCCTAATTCGCGGCGTTTCAGCCCGACTCGACTTGGCACAACCCTGACTTCTTCCATGCCACCGCTTCCCACGACTACCGGTGCAGACTCTGGGCCTAAGGAGGGGTTTATTGTTCTCGAAACAAATTATCGAATATATGCCTACACAGGTATGGTTGGTTCTTCAACTTCCAACAATAGCTATTGACGAGATGCCAGATAACCCCTTGCAAACCGCCGTTTTGAATCTTTTCGTGTCACTCAAGTACCGCTTTCCAAATCTGGTTGTTGGCATGATTACAAGGGATAGCGTCAAAAAAGCCTTAATGAATGGCATCACCGCCGACCAAGTGCGTGTTGTTCGCTTTGTGATGAAGCAGACACTGAAAGTCCTTTTGGAAGATCATCAGTTACCTGGTCACACATGCGCATCCGCAGATGCGGAAGAATGTAAGCACTCGGACGTTTCCCTTTCTTCGTTCTGAGCTTATCATTCATCAGAATCCTCTTCTACCGGTTACCGTTCAGGATCAGATACGACTTTGGGAACTGGAGAAAAACCGGCTGAAGTCCAGTGAAGGTGAGATCTTGAATGGTCTCATAGAGTTAGCTAAATATTCCCCCCAGGTTATCTATATACGTCCTTTACTTCACAAGCCGACTACGAGCTGGTGCTCAATTACGCAAGACAGCTGGATGTCGTTCTATGGGAAAGCGCCACAAAGCGTTGCTTTTTCGGTAGTTTAGACGGCCATGCCAGGATCAAGGAATTTATCGAGAGACGAACGCAAAATTCTAATTCATAAACGCAACTCTCAAATAGTTTAGTGCTTCCGGCTTCGTTTGGCTATGTGCTACCTCGTGATATTGTCGACACATAAATTTGATATTATTTTCGACCATTTGAACGTTTGTTATTGGATCCCGAACCCGATCGCTTTGGGGAGTCCTCAATATGCGAAAGCAAGAAAAAATGATTTGGTAACACTACCAAGAATATTCCAATCCATCTGTAGGGTATAGATCGCTTTGGACAGCATGCGTGTACAATACCAAAACAAAAAAAGATACAAGAGAGCACTACGAACTTCAAGATAATCGGTTTGACATGACACGAGACTGATGTTTGACATCACATTTCATCAACATTAGCGAACTCTGCTGAGCCGGGCATATTTGTAGAATTAGTAGCGTAGGGTGTTGTATCGTACGAGATGCTGGTTTGTGGCGGCAAGGCTTGGAGAGCCGCTGGTGTGTCCATGACCGACGCATCAGCTGATGACCAGCCTGAGGAAGAACTATAAGAATGGTTTGAGGAATGGTGCTGGTGCTGGTGCGACTGGTGATAACTCGAGAAAGGCAGAGTAGGGGAAGGAGTAAAAGACGTGTCAGCATGGTGATTCCTATTGTCTTTTAAATTTTCAACATCGCGCTGATGCCAGCTTAACCCCCGATGACTAGTATCTCTACCACTTGAGCAATGTCCAGGAAATCGATGACTATAACTCGGCGATATGCTCTCTGAATCTCGTCTGATGCTTGCTGCCTCCTCATAGGGATGACCTGATGTTCGTATCCGTGCACGTTGCTCAAGATAGGGAGATGTATGGTTTGATACATCATGGGATCCGAGCCACCTGCCCGTTGACCCGTTCAAGCTCGACCATGATTCAGGGGGGGATAAATGACTGGTATCCCGTCGCCGAGCGATGCTCGGATGGGAAGAATGGAGAGCAGGTGTCCAGGGAATATGCTCCTGGCGCACGGGCAGGGATGATAGAAGATTGTCGGGCCCCGAACTTGCCCATCTGTCGCTGGTACTGGAACGTCCGTAAATATTATTATGAGAGAGATTGTGGCAATGGGATAGCGAATGAATTGGACTCCCTGTAAAGGCATCATCAACAGGCATCGGGTATACCATGCAAGAACTCCAACCGGAAGTATCTGGAACATGATATATAGGCTCTTCTACCTTACACTCTGGGGTCGTCGGCAAGTCTTCAGCTTCACAGCTGTCAATTCTCGTCAGTGGGAACACCGCTCTCGTTGGAATCAGGGAGCTCTTACACTAATCTCGGTTTGCCATCAGGTCCAATCTCGACTTTAGGTGGGACTCTAAAGTTCGTTAACCGGAATATGTGCGGTGGCATGTAAAGGCTCATGATATCAGAACGAGACGTTGGGCGCTTGTAATCATCGTCAGATCGAATGGGCATCTGACATGAACAAAACTCACTTTGAGGATGCCAGAACGTATGTCCTCTGAGGTGTAGTATGAGATGAGATGCAGGTCTGAGCCTTCAATTGTAACTGTTATTGTCTGCGAAGCCTTTGTCAGAGAAGGGTGAGTGTTGGTTAAATGCTCTGGCACACCTTTTTGATCAAGCCATTTGGTTTGAATGTTCCTTGGTCATTACTGGGGTGGCCATTTGTAAGGCTCTTGTAGGATAGTTGGTCTGGAGAGTTGCGTCTGGCGAGGTTGCGACCAGATGGGTCGTCTTGTGGATAAGGCTTCTTGTGTCCGCTGCGACTACTTGACCTCTCATTGATCTCCCGATAGACCTGGAGAGAAGAACATCAGCTGATGGCACATTGCATGCTGCTCGGAAACTAACAAGAAAGTTGCCGACTATACGTGATGGAGACCAGAGGAGCCCATCTGAAAGAGGAAAGTCAGAACGCGGAGCTCGTATGGAACAAAACCATAATATACCAGTCCAACGTTTGATGCCACTTTCCTCGACGCTGAAAACAAAGACTGCGCCACTCTTTATCATTGTTCTTCGTTCAGAGTCGTTGAGGCGGCGGGTGATGCGGGGAATGACACCCTGGCGTGCAGCATGGATGAGTCGGAGAGCATGCACGGTGGTCTCAACATAACCGATGAAAGGAGGTACGTCTGGGTTGCTCGTCATTATGGGACGTCTAAGTTTGAGGTTGTCGGACAATTGAGAGTGCTGGGGTGTGCTACCCGAAAGTTGTCTCCTTTGCTTTATCAAGTGTCTCGAGTCGTGCTGTTCCTTGCATAATCAGAATAATAATTTAGACCGGATCGATGGTAGAGGAAAGCCACCTGTATTCAGGATGCCTTGCGTCGGGCGTCCATTAACCTTCACCAGTATGAGAGTACGTGAGCCGAAGCCCGTTAACTTGACATATATCGGGCGCCACCGCCTGTCAGGTTGGTATTTTTGCAGATGAAGCTGATTTAGTCCAACGGCATATTCGACCCAAAAGACCTCCTGAAAAGGAAAATCTCGTTTTCTGCTATGAAACAATACAGTATGGTGAGAGATCTAAGAATGGTCCCTTCATGTAAGAGATCTCGATGAGTAACGTCGTGACCACAATTCACTTCAGGCAATCTAAGTACAGAGTTATTTCCACCCGACCACCTGCTCCTTGCCGAAACTGAGGAGTACTTTCGATCCTGGTAGAGGCAGTGCAATGGTCCTATTTCACTTGATCTAGTCCATGGACTTGTCTGAAAATGACAATCTCTCTGCCTCTCAAGATTACGTGGATCTTTTTCGAGCCTCCCTCTCCGTGGACGAAGAATCATCGATCCGTTAAACTGAATTTGGGGCCCAACCTTCTTGGGGAGCTACATCATCTCCGGCTGACTCAGAACACCTGGTATCTACTCCTCCTAGGTTGAACGGTGATTTGCCATTCTGAGCAACGATGCCTGAAGACAAGGTTAAGAATGTTGTAATGGCATCCAGTCCCAGGAGGTGCTTTTTTCCTATACCATTTGCCAGGCCAAATACTCCGAGGCGTAAGGTCACAGACAGCCGAAGAATTCGTTTACTTGGCAAGAATTACGTATTCGTCTTCTTCGCCAGCGCTTTCTCTGTGAAGTGTAGCCTTGTCCGTCCTCAGGTTACGAGGTCATTACTTCCGGCTGACTATCCCCCTTTGAAGGAAAAAAAATGATGGAGGGGAGTTGGTAATTTATCTCACAAAACAGATTTTTTTAAAGACTAAATATTGTCTCGCAGAAAAACAGAATGTTCCAGAAGGGTGGGTATGAAGGACGCCGTGGAAAGGATCAGGTTCCAAATCTCTATGCCATTCTGAACAAGGCGCCAGTCCGATATAGATTTCCAGTTGCTGTAAACATACGGCGTTACCACGTCGTTATGCACAGGTCCTGAACGCTCAAATAGTTC
>Ga0153987_1000670_pt1 | contig 10111 bp, 16 predicted proteins | sample TSNC071MetaG_FD_102279 | JGI IMG/M metagenome (GOLD analysis project Ga0153987, IMG submission 102279) | Attine ant fungus gardens microbial communities from North Carolina, USA - TSNC071 MetaG | ecosystem: Host-associated > Fungi > Mycelium > Unclassified | place: USA: North Carolina, William B...
ATCCAGAATATGATCAACTCTTGCCATTGATCATCTCTATGGCAGCTTTGATTCGAGAGGACTATCACTGGGTCAAAGAAGAAAAGTATAGACATCCAGAATACCTCCATGACGCTCTTCAACATGTTATTCTTAACTTCGTGTTGGAGAACAAGGATGTCCCATTCATAGATCTCCTGAACCCAGACAGGCACGACATGCCTTGGTAGCGCCACTGTCAGTCAATGTCAAGCCTCCTTCCCCTGTGCTTATTACGCCATCCTCTTCTCGTGGGAAAGAAAAGGAAGGCAGCTGGCTCCAGTGCGCATGAGACGCAGGTACTATCAAGTGTTTCCTTTAATCACAAGTCTGTTTACGGTGGTCTCATGGTAGGTTATAATGCCTGCATTGCGTCCCTCTCTGAGTTTTTTCCAGGCTGAGGATGATTGTGTCTCTGTGATTTCAGAAACATCCGAAGACATTGACGGTGGTAGAGTGGTGTGTTTCACCATCATCTCCAATGCCTTTGTCTGTTGATTTATTAGAAGCGTCGACGGAATACCAACCTCAGGATGTCTTCCTACTAAATAACTGTATTCTGCTCGTCAACTCCCGCTCAAGCTTTAGCTCGCAATGCCATAGCCCACCTTCCATGGATGATACCTTTATTATTCTTGAACATCACAGATGCGGTCCCCCGGACATGATCTCATTCTCGTACTATGTAGCTTGGCCAATTGAAGGTGCAGATCACTCACGAACGGGTTATGACTATTTGACACCGGGATTTGAAGGAAATGAGTTTAAGAGAAGTTCATTAGATTGCTGTAGTACCCTATTTTCCATCCAATCCGATGGATCCTCTAGTTTAAAAAATGAAGCGTTTATGATGCATGCTTCTGACAAGTTCGAACAATTGCCCCTGTGCTCCAGTGGACTTTTTTTTTGAAATCGAAAGTCATTTTCAGGTACTACTCATACTTTCCCATACCTTCCTTCTGTCTAGACAAGAGTTACAAATCTGAACGATGATAGTTTAAGTTCATTTCACGAACACCCGTCTGATTCTGACTCGACACAGACACAAATCTATGTATCAACAAGAACCATCGAAATGGCGGTAATTTCTATGATCCTGGAGATTGTAACTTTCGAAGGAATCGTGCCGGAGAGGAGAGTGTCCAAAACAAAAAAAATGATGATGAGGGAGCAAATGGATTTTACAGCGGGGACCAATGACAATGTTGTAGAGTTGAGAATGAGTCATGAGAGGCACTCAAAAGATAGTCGACGAACGAAGAAATGAACGCTGGATCCCCCAAAAAACTCCTTATCAAAAAACACCAACTCAACATTTGGGATATTTGGCAGAGCCTTTTTTTACGGATTCCTCCCCTTCAACCACTCTCTCCCGCTCAAGAATACCACATTTCTTAGATCAACACAATGCTTCGTCCACTGTCTGATATATGCCTGTTCCGGAGGTGATAGCGCCTTCGGATCTTGTCCAGGTTTCAACGAATCATTTCTTAGAGGTAAAGGTTTAGACGATACTGTGGCCTTCATGTTTTTAGCTGTATTTGCAGTCATAGATTTGGGTGAAGGGGCAAAAATAGATCCAGAGATGATGCAAGATGATGCAGGTGTAGTTGGAAGCAAAGAGATACTTTCAAGGGATGTGAGTAGGGTATTGTCAGCAACTTGAGAATCCAGATTCGTCATTTGTCCAGTGGTGGACAGAGTGCCAGGAGGTATATAACTGAGTGTTAAAACCCGAAGATAAGGGTATCGTTGTATAGCTAAAGATATCATTCGATGGAACGCCTGAATCCAAGATATGTCAGCTATCAGGATACCGACCAATAAGACGACGAACCTGATCAGTTCCCGGACCACTAGCTGTAAGTTCAACATTCAACTCAGTCAGCCCCTTCCACTCTCCTCGACCAAACTTAAACCCTTCCTTGATCTCCCCTGCAGCCGACCTCCTACTCCTTCCCTCCCAGCCTTTCTTTTCCCTCTCGTCCATATCCACCCGTTCCCTGGAACCACCCAGACTACTTCCAGCAGCGCCCAGTACCTTCTCGATACTTCGCTTATCCACAGCCTCTCCAAATCGTAAATTCAAGTCCCAAACCATGCCAACCAGTTGGGTCATAATCGAAGCTGGGCGAAGCCCAGAATAAATGGTTGTATTTATGTTCAGCGAGATGGAATTAAGCGGTCTTCTACCACCGACATGAGAGGTAGGAGAGGTAGGAGAGGTAGGAACGGGGAAGAGAGTAGTAGGAGAAGATAGGGCAGAAACGAGGCATGGTGGACCTTGTAATATCGACAGGTTTGGTAAGAGTGTCGGAGAGGAGAGAGGAGAGACAGGTAGCAAGTATGGAGTGGAAGGTGGATGTGGGAACAGTACTTGTGATGGTGACATGGTCGAAGCATTGGTATTGGAACTGGCTGCCGCAGCTTCATAGAAAGTGGTGTATGAAGGAGAATCGGGAGATGCTGTTTTAGGTCGAGATGAAGGTTTCGCTAGCGGATCACGGGGATTTTTACAAATGGTTGATGTTCGATGGCTTTCTACTCTCGAAGGAGCATACGAAGGTGAGAATGAAGGGGTAGAATCAAGAGGGACCGGGTATGGTGTCTCCTGGTATGTCTTTCCTCCTGCTCTATTACCCATTGTCACTGATCCCGAAATCTGTCGCGGTAGCACAGTCCCACTACTTGTAGCAGGCCTCGTAGTTCTGGGTCTTTCCATGCTTTTTCTGTCCCAATTGACCTCATCGCACCAAGATCTATGATCAAGATCTCCATCTATCACGAATAGGTTTGGGAATTCCAGTCTGGTTATGTTTAATCGTCCATCAAGCCACCCAAATAACATCCTCCCTTCTTCTTTTGACATTGTTGAGCAAAGGAAAGTGATTTCTCGAAGAGCAAAGGCAGTGTGATATGCTAGGAGATCGTGATCATAGGTGGGAAGAATTAGTGAGGTTAGATTCGACATGCGTTGAAACACAAGCGTGAAAGTCGCAGTGAGGAGGGTGTTACGATATTGCGCACCTTGATCTTGACAGTCAGGGGGAGCGAAGGGATGTATCGTTATCGACGGTTCAACCTGAGGTAATCGTGATGACCATGGAAGTTTCGTGGTTTGTAAGAAGAACTGGGGCCAGGATACACAACGAAATGACTTGACCAGATCTGTCAGATCTTGTCTTTCAGACAATAGAGTGAAGAACTTCTCCAGCTGCGAATCGGACTCGAAATTGTCAAGGTCAATGTGGGTGTATAAGACTGTCTGGCTAGCAAAGAAGAATAACTGGCACGTATGTGAAATTCTTGCTATCGACGACTTGGGTTCTATGAATGTGAAGATATGAGCAATGGTCTCGATCGGCATGGAAGATATCGTCACTGAGGCGACAAAATCTTGTTTCTCGGGCGACTGCGGTGATACCAACGCGTCACTCTGCAGTCGCACATATTGAATGCAGCGAATCCCTGCACGAGAAGGAATCCCCAAATTCCACGTAGATCTGCCCTCCCTGGATCCGTTCGAGAGAAAGAGATTAGGGCTACTAGTGGTGCGTGCACGGGACGGCATATGTGACGGTGTCGCCTGTCCAGTTTTCTCCTCCTCCTCGCTGCTACCGCTATCACTCAGGTGGTCGCCATTGCCAAAAAGACTGTTGTTCATGAAGATACTGTTCTTATACGTAGGAGAAAATGGGGAAGGGGGAAGAGAGGATATAGACACTGGGCGCCCCAGGCCACTTGGTCTTCGAATATCATCTTCCTCTTCGTCTTCTTCAGATGAACTCGGTGTTTGTACTCTGTGACAGTGGGATGAACTGAGATTCAGTGCAGAGGGCCGTTGTTTCGTGCTCCTTTGTCGTGCTGTGCTATCGTTGTGACGAGAAAAGAGAATTTTGCGTACGCGACTAATAAATGATGTCTGTCGTCGCGGGATATTTTCGATTCCTTTTGTACTTGTTATTCTTGTTGTGATTGATGTTTGATGGGAATGCGGAATTTTGGGAATCGGTTTCTGAGCTTTTTCCTTCGATGCGTGCAGCATGTGAAGAGGAGAGCAGAGAAAATAAAATTGTTGATGTTTTGTTCTCCTTGGGCCCAAAAGGTTGTGCGTGCATGACGACGGAGGCGTAATTCAGGGTTGTAATGTTGATGTGGTAACCCCGATTTAATAAGGGGCCATCACCCTAAATTTATTAAAAAATGGTAGGACCCTGGATATCTGGATGAGGTCCATGAGACTTATACTGTAGGGTGAAACCCATAATGGCCACTGTTCTACACGCTGAAGTAGGTTAACGACCCTGGCCGATGGAATTGCAAATTCAAGATTCCCTTTCTCGACCACCCCGATTTATATTCCTGGCTAACTAGCACCTCAAGTTTTGTCGCATCGTCGTCAAAACATTCCCTACAGATTTTATTGCCATGGCTGAATGCTGCTCAGAGGATTCGAAGCAGACGCTGATCAACGATCTATGATGCAGATCGGTCGAGGAACCAGGGGTAGGCAACCAGGTTGCCGAAAAGTTTGTTCGACTGCACACTGAAACAATGGGGAATCAATCAAGTAATGGACATGGTAGAAAAGCACATCTGTCTAGCCACATTTGGTTCTCGGTGCTACACAAGTTCAATCGTGATGCGAGCTGCCAGTCAAACATATAAGGGTCGCAGTTAGCAAACGTTGGATCTCCGGGGACTACTATCAAATGAAAAAGAACCAGCGCACAGACCAGTCTATCTCCCATTAATGAGAATATTACAGCAAAGGATCTGAAACGCGTCGCGACGCGTCACTCACGTGATCTTAGCCTCACCTACCACCGACGACCTTCTCACTCTCCTGTCGAGATGCGGATAGAAGAGCTTATTATCGAAGGTAGCAATTTCCAAATACATAACTTGAAAGGCGCTGATGGAATATATAGGCTTCAAGTCTTACCCTCAAAGAACACAAATCACTGGTTGGGACGCATCTTTCAACGCTATCACTGGTCTCAATGGATCCGGCAAGTCCAATATTCTTGACGCGATTTGTTTCGTCCTTGGTATGACAAACATGCAGACGGTATGTTTACACAACAACTAGTCCATGAACATGATACTGACTCATTCGGTAGATGCGAGCAGGAACGCAAGCCGACCTCGTTTACAAGCGTGGTCAGGCAGGTATCACAAAAGCCAGCGTCACCATTGTCTTCGATAACTCAGACAAAGCTGCTCCTGGCTACATCACTCCTCAGATCACCGTCACCCGACAGGTGTGCTTCGTTAACTCGTGCTGAATCAATAGACTCACATTCATTTAGTTTTCCCTCCCCAACACGACTAAATGGCTTCTCAACGGCCACAAGTCCACTCAGCAGCAGATTCTCTCTTTTTTCCAGGCCGTCTCACTAAATATCAATAACCCCAACTTCCTCATCATGCAAGGTCGAATCACCAAAGTCCTCAACATGCGCTCAATGGAGGTCCTGGGTATGATCGAAGAGGCAGCAGGAACACGAATGTTTGAAGAAAAAAAAGACAAGGCAAAGAAGACAATGGCTAAAAAACAGTCCCGTGTTGACGAGATCACTGAAATGCTCCATACCGAAATCGAGCCGAAGCTCGACAAGCTACGAGCTGAAAAGAAGAACTATGTAGATTTCCAAAAACGCGCCGCCGAATTAGAAAAAGTTGGAAGAGTATTGAGAGCTTGGGAGTACACTGATTTCTTAAAGAAGGTGGTTGACAAGGAAGAAGAGGCAAAAGCAGTTGCGCACGAGAGGAAGCGCGTAGAAGCAAATATCAAGAAGGCGCAGAAGGAAGGTCAGCAAGCCGAGAAGGATTTGACTGAGGTTGTTAAAAAGCGAGACTCTGAGATGAAGAAAGGCGGGAAATTGGCAAAATTGAAAGAGGAGACTGATACACTCGGCAAGGAAGTGGTAAAAGTGAGGACGCAGGCAGAAATAAAACAGGCAACAATGGAAGAGGAAGAACAGAAGTTAATTGAAATTCAAACTGCAATTGAAGGTGTATGTCTGTTATTTTCTTCTCACCTTCCTTTGCTGATAGAATTTGTTTGTGTGTACAGCTCGAAGAAACTATTGCACAAGAGACAGCCAAAGTCGCCACCATCACCACTGCCACCAATTCGGTCAAAGAAAAACATGTATCCCTTGAATCTGACGTTCTCAAATCTGAAGAGCTCTTGCAGACACTCCTAACAGGCCTTACAACCACTTCCTCGTCCAGGAACCTTAATAACTCAGGCGGAGGATATATGGGCCATCTTGCTGAAGCCAAGGCACTCTTGGCTCAAGGCCAAGCTGAAGAAGAACAGGCTCGTGTCAAATTTGAAATGAAACAGAAAGAATTGGAATCTCTGAGAAAGAGAATGAAGGATTCAGAGAGGGAAGCAGGGGAGAATAAAAAGAAGTTGGATCAGATGAGAAGCGTAGTAGAGAAGCAGAGGCAACAACTCGCGACATGTAAGTGGGACAAGGACAAGGAGGAGGAGTTGGAAGCGAGGTTGAAGGATTTGAAGAAAAGTGTCAGAGAACTCACAGAGGTACTTCTCTCTTTCATCTGTCATTGTGAGAAAGATCACTCATGATGCCGGTTCTGCCAACAGAGAAGCGAGCATATCAGGCATGGCCTCAGCCGCCTCAACTTTGAATATACGGACCCTTATCATGGTTTCGATCGATCTAAAATCAGAGGGTTTGTCGCGCAGGTTACATACTTAGATAAAGTGAATTACGACAAAGCGACAGCACTGGAAATCACTGCCGGAGGAAAGCTTTTTAATGTGATTGTCGAGGACGAACAAGTTGGCAATCACTTGTTGAAGAATGGAAAACTGAAAAAGCGTGTTACGATGATCCCATTGAACAAGATCAAGAGTTATCCCATTGATCAAAAGGTGTGTACGATCTTTCGGGGCTTCTTTACCCCTTATTATCCACGCACTCAAATTCTACCACTATTAGAAAATTAACGCGGCACAGCGTCTCGCACCTGGAAAAGTTTTCCCAGCCATCTCTCTCGTGGGTTACCCAGAAGAGCTCGCGCGTGCCATGCTCTTCGTCTTCGGCAGTACATTTATCTGTTCCGACGCGGCTACAGCTAAAGCTGTCACCTTCAACCCGTCTATCCTAACGAAATCAGTCACGTTAGAGGGCGACGTTTACGATCCCCAAGGATCCCTCTCAGGTGGCTCTTCACCTATGGGGGGTAAAATATTGATCGACGTACAAAGGCTGTTGGAGGTCGAAGGAGAACTCAATCTCAAGAAGAGGGAATTGCACGAAGCGCAGGGGGAGGAGGAGAGGATCAGAGGTGTTAGAGAAGAATGGAGGCGGCTAGAGAGAGAATTAGAGATCAAAGAGCACGAGTTAGGGTTGTTTGAGGAGCAAATCGGGGGGAGTAATGCTTCGAGAGTAAGTTTGACTTGGAAACGTTTTGTCGGATGTGAAGGTTTTACTTTGTCCTTGTCTTCAGGTTGCAGCAGATGTTGAAGAAGCTCAGACAGATATACAAGGGCTGAAAGATGCAGAAAATGCGGCAAAGGATAAACAACAGGCTGCGAAAGCCGAATGTGTAAAACTCGAAAAGGATATGAACGAGTTCAAGAACAATAAGGAGGGCAAGATTGAAGAGCTCAAAGTTGGTCACCCCTTTCTCTTACCTCATTTTTGGAACCTATCCTCATCTGTCTTACACAGAAAGAGATATCGAAGAAGAAAGTTGCACTTCAGAAACACTCTGTCGTTGTCAAGTCACAGCAGAAGGAGCATCAGACTGCGATTCTTGAATTAGGTAATATCATCCGATGGTACTGGAAACATGCCTGATCTTGTCGCTTTGTTCAAGAGCAACAGCAGCAGGATATTGAAGATGAGAGATCTAAGCTTGATGATGCACGAAAGCATGTGTCTTACCTCAAGAAGGAGCTGGTTCGCATGAGTGATGAAGTTACAGCTATGCAGGTATGTCCTTGCCTCCTGTTCCCTGAGTTTGATCATCTTGACCTCGCTTCGCCAAAGACCAGCTACCAAGAAGCCGAACGAAGACTTCGAGAAGAACATGCTACTCTCAGTCGCTTTGACGCTGAACTCAAGTCCCTCGAGGAGGTCGTCAAGGCTCGCAAAGCCACCGTATCCAACTGCGAGATTGAGGTTGAGAAGCTCGATCATAGTGCTCAGGCCCTACAGAAGGAGACGGTTACAGCGCAGAATAAAATTGAGTCGTATGAGAAGCAATATGAGTGGATCAGACATGATAAGCAGTGCGTAGACCTGCTGGATTGGAGTTGACTTGAGATTCTGATTTTGTTGTTGCTGAACAGCTTGTTTGGCAAGCCAGACACGCAGTATGACTTTAGTGAGGGAGACATTCATGCCTTTCAGGCACATGCAACCGCTCTCCAGAAAGCGCAGGAGGCGAACAAAAAGAAGGTGAATCTGAAGGTGATGGATATGATTGAGAGGTACACTTGAGTTTGCTTGTTTCCTGAGCTGAAACTGACACTGGACTGAATTGGATAGCCTTGAAAAGCGAGAGGGAGCTCTACAGAAAAACCTTGCCATAGTCATGAAGGACAAAGCCAAGATTGAGACAACGATTGAGAATCTTGACCAACACAAACGGGACGCATTGCAGAAGACATGGGAGAAAGTCAACAGGTACAGCTTCCTTGCTTCCTGACAAGAGTCCTGATCACATCAATCCTTGTAGTGATTTCGGTTCCATCTTCAATGAACTCTTGCCGGGTAATTTTGCCAAACTCCAACCTTCGGATCCTGAAGGACAGGATCTGACTCAAGGGTTAGAAGTGAAAGTCCGACTTGGGTCAGTCTGGAAACAGAGTCTAACGGAGCTAAGTGGCGGTCAACGGTATGTCCCCAGAGTGCAATGTTCTGGAGCAATGCTGAATGTACGATCCATTCAGGTCACTCATTGCCCTCTCGCTTATCATGGCTCTTCTGCAATTCAAGCCTGCACCAATGTATATCCTTGATGAAGTCGATGCTGCTCTTGATCTATCCCACACACAGAATATTGGTCACCTCTTCCGAACAAGGTTCAAAGGCTCGCAATTCATTGTTGTATCGTTGAAAGAAGGGCTGTTCACAAATGCAAATGTGCTGTTCAAAGCCAGGTTCAGGGATGGAACCTCGATCGTTGAGCGGACAGCACAACGGTCTTTGTCAACATTATACAACTAGAATCTTGCATAAGGTGACGAAGGGGACCAGAGTTGATACGAGATACCACACTAGGATTCCTTTTCAGATTTCTCGGGAACTGCGCCGCCTATTACATGTACTGTTGTTTCCTTGTCATCAGATAGCTTCCGTTCAATTGTAATGTGTATCATTATGCTAGCAGTACTGCCGCTGCCATTGCTATGCAAGCCAGTGCGACATACGGGGATAGCCGTTCACCTGAATCAGAGGAAGTGAAAAATGAGTGGACATGAAGCCAATTCGGCGAGCAAATAAAAAGTACCAATTCTAGCAGATTTAAATAGAAGGCTCGAGAATCTTGAAAAAAAACAACAAAATTTGTTTCCACGAGTAACAACAGAGGAGAAAGGAACGGACCCTTGCTTGTTTCGGTCAACGAGGCGTGGTGCTACTGCACGAACGTATGTGCACGTGCAGATGAAAAGAAGGATGACAAGGAGCAGGGCCTGGAAGTGGAAGAGGGCAGACTGGCACACACACACGCACAGTCATGAGTTGGTTTCTGGATCGCGGAACGAGCAAGAGAATATTACCATTGGATCAATTCAGAGCAAGGTCAAAGACCAGAGGAACTATCAGTGTGAAGAACGCGACTGACGTGGGAAAGAAGCTGGTGATCTAGTTCATTCAGATTCAAAATACTACGACATGTAGACTGCCCGTGTTTCTATGATTGTAATAGATGACGAGGGCAGCATTGAGGAGTGCTTATTGCAATTCAAGACCGGCATGCGCACTTTCTCATTTCTCGGAAAAATTCTCTATCTTCTAATTTTTCATCTTTATCCCATCTCGAGATAAATTGGCAGCTGCAGAAATCGGAGCCCAAGATTCAACCTTCTGGAACTAGTTTGACC
>Ga0153987_1000673_pt1 | contig 10070 bp, 9 predicted proteins | sample TSNC071MetaG_FD_102279 | JGI IMG/M metagenome (GOLD analysis project Ga0153987, IMG submission 102279) | Attine ant fungus gardens microbial communities from North Carolina, USA - TSNC071 MetaG | ecosystem: Host-associated > Fungi > Mycelium > Unclassified | place: USA: North Carolina, William B...
AAGTTGGGAGGGTGCGCAGCGATTTCCTCAATAATAACCGCTTCGCGCCATACTAGACCACCCACATCTGTTCTTCCCCCATTCCTCAATACAGGCACATTTAGAGTCTCTCATCCTCTATGATCCTTTCGAGGACGCCCAAGAGACATCTGCGGATGCGCTCGAAAGGAGCGAGGAGAAATTGGTAGTAGAACAAGAGCTCAAGGATACACACTCCTAACAAGCTCGAATACCGTTTTTTTGTCATTCTGTAATATTATGATGAAGATAGATATCATAGATGAAAGTAAAAACTGTAAGTACTGCAGAGCACTTGAAGAGGGAGAGGGATAAAGGAAATAGTACATCTAGGACAATGGCTTCACAAAAGCCTCAAACCCTCCACCAGGAAGTGAGCTGATGGGTCCTCCCTTGGTGTTCGGCTTAGGGACAGGAGATGCAGAGCTCAGCGGGACGAATGAAGTCGTGGGTTTGATCTCTGCCGTGAGTTTGTTCAATGGTGGATTGTTATTGAATGAAGGAAGTGGTCCCCAAAATTCGGCCACGGATTTGATCTCTGCCGTTGGTTGATTCGGCGGTGGATCAGGAAGTGGTCCCCGAGATTCAGCCGTGGATTTCATCGATTGCGAAGATTGGGTCATCCCTCCTGATGGTCTTTTTAACGGGCTAGAACTATGCTTCTTTGTACCAGAACCAGCTCCGCGCCTTGAATGAGGTGAAATATGACCAGGGGATGAATTATCCTCTGGAAGTTTAGGGTCAGGAATAGGTGCCTGTGGCTCGCCTCCTGGTGCAGAGAACAGAGCTTCTGCATCGGTTTCGAGCTGGCACGAATTTTCTGGGTTTTCCTGGTGGGCATCAATCACTCGAGGTGGTACTGCTCTCTGATTTAGGATAGGCTTCTGGCGAATTTTGAGAAGCATATTCTTCAGTTTGTGATGAGAGTTCTCTGCATTTAGAACGGCTGCAGTTGTCATTGCAACTTGAGGCATGACTGAGCGGCGTCGGCCTGGTGGGCGAACATCACGGGAAGGCAAAGATGATTCTGTACAATTGAGCTCTTTGACACGATTTGCTAATTTTGTGATCTCATCCGTTTGTTGTTGAATAGCGATATCGATGTTGCGATATGTTCTGTTGATGATGTCGAGGGTAGGAGCTCTGTAGCAGAATCAATTAACTTGGGGATCACACACTTCAGTCATGAGGATAGTGACCTGATAAAAGGTTTTCCGGAGGATGCTTCGGATAATCTTTTCTTTGATCTCTCAAGGTGGGACTCAAGTTTCTGGATGCGATCTCGTATCAACTGTGAAACGAGAAGGCATGACAGTTAATCAATTATCAGCGCACTCATACGAAATATGAATGAAGACGTACTAAAATACTGCGGCGGAGTTGCTGCTGAGACTCGAGATGTTCAGGATCAAGAGCACGTGTACTTAGCATTTTGGCAAACTCTTTATCTCTCATCGCTTTGTCGATATGAGTGATCTCTTCTCGCCATGTCATGGCTAGGGGAGAGCCTCAGTCGATATCGTAATCGACACAAACGTAAATCACCTTTCAGGGAACTATGAGTTACCACACGTATTGCCTGTTTGAAATCTTCTTGCGTATCAGTCATCTCAGTCAGGTCCTCCGTGAAGTGCAACAGTGTCTGTCCATAAGTCTTGGCGTCACTAACCCTCCATTTGCTCAGGATACCTAAGTCTGTTTTGAGCCGAGATCCTCCCGAAGCTTCTTTCAGCTGGTTTCGATTTTGAGCCACTTTTGCGCTAAGCTCACTCAACTAAAGTCATCAATGTGATGTTATGAATCCCGGAGAAAAAAATGTATCTTACCTTTTTCAGCTCGTTTTCTGTTGATCTGACAATCATGATGCACTCTTTCTGCAAACCCTCAAGTTTCACTAGGGACGGTGAGGATATAGGTTCGGTCGTAGGAGCTTGGAGGGGCGTTTGATTCGGTGATTCCACCGAAGGTTTCGCAACAACAGATTCGGTACCACTTTGATTTTGTCCTGTCTGAGCTGCTGACTTGTAAGAGGCACTGGGTACACTTGTTTCTGCCTGAGCAGGCACGGGATGTTTGGGTACCAGTGGAGAAGGCAATTGGGAGATGGGAGGTTCAGTAGGTGCAATGAGTGTGTTTTTCGGTGCTTCTACTGGCGCTTGTGTGGGAGATTCAGCAGGCGTGGTAGGTGCAGGTTTCGTCTCTCCCGCAAGCACAGGCGCTTGTACAGGTGGTTCAGCAGGTGTAACGGGTGCAGGTTTCGCCTCTCCTGCCAGCATCGGCGCTTGTGAGGGAGGTTCAGCAGGTGTAATGGGTGCAGGCTTCGTTTCTTCTGCAAGCACAGGCACTTGTGCGGGTGGTTCAGCAGGTGTGATGGGTGCAGGCTTCGTTTCTTCTGCAAGCACAGGCACTTGTGCGGGTGGTTCAGCAGGTGTGATGGGTGTGGTTTTCGGTACTTCTGCAGGGGTAGGCGCTTGTATGGGAGAACTGCCGGAGAGAGATGCTGCAGGGCTTGAAAGTTCTTGTTTTGGGGCAATAAGAGGCTCAATGGGCTGGGAAGCAACAGGTGCTGCTTGTTCGGGAGGTGTGGAAACCAATGGAGCTTGCATTTTCGCCGACTCAGGCTCAGGCACCGACGAGACGATTGAAGTTGATTTTGACGCGTCATCTTCTTGCTTTGACGATTGAGTCAGAAGTGATTCAGACTCAACGGAAGGCCTGGAGACATTCATAGTCTGGGTCTGAGCCTCCTCCTCTTCGTCTGCCCCTGAAACAGGCACACCAGCGAGCGGCGAGCTACGAGCCGGACGAGTATCCAATCGGTTGAATCCAATCGTATGAGGAGGCGTCGGTGTATTTGGAAGCACAGAAACGGGTGTCAGTGAGGAACTCTGTGATGCCACACTTGAATGTTTCGGAGGTGATCCAGGTGGTGTTGTACTTTCTTCTCGGTGCGGCACATTGGGCGCTTCTACTGTAGAGGAAGTAGACACTTCGACTAACGAGATTTCTGGTTGAGGTGTAGGCGATGGAGAATTCTTCTGAGGAGCAACAGACACCTTTCCCTTGCCTACAGTTTCTTCTTCTTCTTCATCATCTTCTTCATCATCTGTCGGCGGACCACTCGAGAAATCTGAAGATAGGAAAGAACGCATATCGTCACCCTCTTCATCGAATCCTTCATGAGACTTCTCTGCAGCAACATCAACAAACGATCCTAAAGAGGACACAGAAGCTGTACTGAAAGTTGTCTCGCGTTCGCCAGGTGGTGGACCCTTAGGGGTGGTGCTTTCCTCATTGGGGGGCGGGCCTTTAGGAGTGGTGCTTAATTCGCCGGGTGGAGGGACCTTGGGGGTAGTGCTCAATTCGCTGGGTGGCGGGCCCTTGGGGGTAGTACTTTCCTCTTTAGGGACCGTCGATGGAGGGGGTGTTGTTATGATCACTGTTTCCAAAGGATTAGTCGCAGCCTTGGGTTTGTTTGGTGTTGACGGTCCTTGGTCAACCTTTGACGATGATTCTTCGTTTTTCGCTTCCTTCAATAATTCAGAAAATGAACTCTTGGATCCAGAGAAGGCAGAAAATCCTGAGGTTCCATTACTGAATGCACCGAAGCCACCAGTGGGCGGGGGCTTGGTCAGTGTTGTTGGTGTTGTGGGTGCAAAAGCTGATTTAGCTACACCTAATTTTGGTGGCACGCCAAACGCTGGGTCGCCTGCAAACTGTGGTTTGGCAGGACCGAGTTGGGAAGGAGCTCCAAAACCACTGGACATGACTGTGGCTCCTGTGCTGCTAAGATCACCAAACGCGGTTACAGCAGGTGTTTTGGCATCGGGTTTCTTGAAAAACGGCGATGACTCTTGCAGAGGTCCAAATGCACCGAATTTTGCTGATGACTGCTGGAGAAAGCCTGGAGCAGGAACATTTGAAGTGATTCCGGTTTTTTCTCGATCCGAAGGTAAATCTGAACTTGATAGTTCCGGAGACGATGGAGGAGACACAATACCAGAAGGCAGCCCTCTGATTTGACTGTTCTGAGATAAAATTTTCCCTGTGTTTTCTCTGACCTCAACGTTGGAGGTATTAATGGAAGCATTATTTGCATTTCCGAACACAAGAGATCCCGTTCCCCATGAACCTGATTGGTCTTCGCCAGACGCAAACACCGATCTTGCTTGTTCTGAATTCGGATTGAATGGCGACGAAGAAAAAGTATTGGCTGTGGTCTGCTTAAGTGCCGACCCGAACGCACTCACTCCACCAGTTGCGAAGGCTGCAAAACCACCAGTTGAAGGGACAGTTGATGCCGCAGAAGTGAACGCTGAAGGAGCCGAGGCAAACCCACCAGAACCTTGCGTAGCCGGTACCACTGGCTCCCCAAACCCTGTCTGGCCAAAACTCGGTTGACCAAAACTCGGTTGACCAAATACTGGTTTTGTTTGGGAGGAAAACGCTGAAACAGTGGGCGTAATTTGAGATCCGTTGGCGGACAATCCAGAGTTTAGATTGCCGAAAGCACTATAGCCTTGTGCTGGCTTGATTGGACCCCCAAAAGCGGAGATTCGCTCCGTAGGACCAGACGCATCACTGCCATCACCCCCAAAGCCGGATGTGGCACTGTCTGGTATGGAGGCTTCCTGCATCATTTCATCCATAGGCAAGGTGGGGTGAGAAGAAGGGTGCGTGGTGTTCATGCCAAAGTCAGATGTGCTGAAAAAGTTGTTGGGTTGGGCATTGACGTTGGCAAATGCATTGTTTGAACTCATGATATCCAGGCCCGATTGCGATGTAGAGATATCAATGGGGGCGGGACCCCAGGAAGTAGGATTTGAGGGATTAGTGGATAGAGGTGCGAAGGCCGCATTTGAGCTTGGGGGATGGGACAAAGTTTGTTGCATTCCTGAAAGGGCATTAGCTGCTACTTTGTCGTCCATGACAACATCCTGGGAGACGTTCGGTGCTTGTATACTCATACCCGTATTGACCATCAATGGATATGGCTTAGGATGCTCCAGATGCCACGCTTGTAACGAGCCGTCGGTCAAGTAAGCATATAGAATAGGTGTCTGAACCCTCAAGTTAGTCAAATCCACATCAAATACCATGAGGGTTGTCTCTTCAGTTTGCCGGTCTAGAGGTAATGATATGGGATTCTCTTGAGACTGTTGATGCCATTGCCCATTGTGGCCACCCAAAATCTCTAAATCCACAGATGCTCGATCACCGACCACAACTAGGGACTTATGTTCTGAAGGATAATCTTCATCCCAGTGTGGCAAAATGAGAGCATGAGTTTCTTGGTAACGATCACTCATGGTAAAGGAGTGTGTAGCGTTGAATACGGTCAGATTATTTGACTGTATATCCAATGAAACTATTTGGTGGACTGGTTCTCCTTCGTTCTCAATCTGTGGCGCGTAAGTCAATCTGAAAGAATGACCTGGACTGAGCCAGTTCAGACCAATTAATCGACCCTCCGCAGCAGGAGGAATGTGTTTGCTCAGGGTAGACTTGTTATTTAGAGCAAATGTCAAGATGTCGCCGGTTTGTAAACCAATGGCGAGGTGCTTGCCCTTGGGGGACCATGAAACTTGAAAGAGCATGAGTCAACGATCAGGTATCTGATCAAGTCGATATTTTCTCACCGGCTACTGCACCAACAGATGAATCCTTGGGCGACCAGCCTCCTGACATCTCTAACATGGTGTTCAGTAGCTCCACTTTACCATCACTTAGCGCAACTGCGATTGTATCAATGAGGTAAGGTTCCGATCCTGGATTTGGAGCGATTTGTCGCAATACCTGGTTTTGATATTGGCGGGTGCGAATCGGATTTACATATCCGGAGCCAGAAGAGAACAGCATTGTTGTGTCATAAGCAAGGATCACCCCGATGTCAAGGCCTACTATGAGTCGTGTTCCATCGTGAGCGAATGCGAGGATAGTAGGAATTCCACTTGGCATAGTAAGGTCTCGCTGTGGGAAGAAGAGCACCGTTTCATCTGCATTTGCATTCTGGATCGCTTGGCGCAATTCCTCAAGAGTAGAAAGTATAATATCTGCGTAGGTAATGAGAAAATGACTTTTCATCGATTTAACTTCACTTCACCATGAGTATTTTCAATTTTTCTAATAGCCGCGAACCACCCTTTCGAGTTGGCCACTGCTAAGGGCCGATAGGTTAGCCAAGATTGGCATTCAAATGGTTCAGAGAAGTAAACGCGAGCTGCTTTGTTGACAAGACGAAAATTCGGGAACTACCAGGAGTATAATGAGCCAAGAACACCAACAAAGCTGGTACTCACATTGAAACCATCTGACGGACATGGCCTCCAGATCAAGTTAACACGAGACTGAGGAACAACAAGCGGCGTAAAAAGCTCCGTGGTAGACATTTACAGAGAAAAGGCCAACTGTGGGCCGGACACAATGATGTTTATTTGTGAGAACAAGATCACGTGCCGAACAGTGCCTCTCAAATAGTAATAAACACCCATTTACGACTCAACTTTTGTCTATTGCTGATTAGATTCCCTATCAGCTACTCTACTTGTTTAAGATCATGGTTAGGTAATTACTTACCAACAGAGCAAATCAGGACTGTATCTCTCATCTTTATGTTTTGCAAATCGTGTGGAATGCAGTATATTATATTATATATTGAATGTGCATAACGTCTGGGTAGCTTAAGGCGCACGGTTTTCGGAGCAGTAAGGTTGTCTCAGATTCAAGATTTGACATTGGTCTTCATGGATCCCACATTACTACGGCACATCACCTCCCAAACCAAATCCAACCTCGAATTTCTTGTTTCACAAGAGCAATTAGTCGAATTCAATATTACAATTTTTCGGACAGGCTCACGTCAATTGCAAGTGCTCCTACAACGGCACCCTTAGTCCCTTTCCAGTTGGAGGTCTCAAGTCCAGTCCACCTGCCGAGCTTGCCCAATGAAACTCTGATTGAACCGGGTGATCTATTCTTTTCTCCTGGTGATATCATTGAAGTTCTGAAGGTGATTAATGAGGATTGGTGGGAAGGATTGTGTAACGGGAGGTCTGCTTTGTTCCCTTCTGATCACATTGAGAAAACCAGATCCCTTGGGTTTCCGACTTCATCCATGAATGCTCCTCCTGCTTTGACAGGAGAAAAGTTATCCTCTCCCGACTTCAAACTACCAACCCAGTACTCACATCTAGTCCAGGATTTGCATATACCGACACCTGTGTCTCACCCAGACCAGGTTCCCCACGTTACAACAAAGCTAATGTGATCATTGATGAACAACCAGTGTCATCAAAATGGAAAAGACATTTCTTCCACAGCGGCTCAAGGAGCACTGAGTGTGATCCAAGAATACTCCCCAGATCAAATGTAACGTTCTGTCTAGCTTGCACAGTCTGCAGTTGGTAGGGTTTGTAATCATCAGTCATTATTCTACCTCTACCTCGCTCAGCTCAAGTAATCTGCAATCGTCCATGCCATTTTTTAACCGTGCGATTTTTCATTGAGTAATCGCTAAGTAGTGCACGACGTGTCTACTGTATTTATTTTGCACCTGACAATTGCCAACTAAAGCTCTAAGTTTGGTAAGCGTTTGGCTGCTTTTTCTCATCTGATATTTAATTGTCTGATGCTACCAAATGCGGAATAGCACTGATATTATCCATCTTGCCACTTGATCCTAGAACCTGTTTACTACCATGAATGATATCGAAATTTTGCCGATTGCTCATGAAGTCATGGTATTGTTTTCAGAACAAACTCGGGCTGCTATTCATCGTCTGGCAGCTTTTCTTACAAGTGCGAAACTGCCTGACCTGTCCGTGAGTCATCACTGCGGAGTGTCTCAATTTGACTCATTTGTCGTGGGTTAGCACATCCTTCCCAAGATCTAGATTAGCAGCCGTTCTCGTCTTATTGTATGAAGACAAAGGAAAACTCCGGGTTTTACTCACGACGCGGTCGAAGGCATTACGGACGCATGCCGGACAGACCGCCCTTCCTGGGGGAAGAATGGATGAAGCTGACAAACATCTCGTAGAGACAGCAGTACGTAGTGAACATCTTTGCGAGACACACTCTGATTTCCTTAAACAGTTGCGCGAAACATTTGAAGAAGTGCAATTACCACTGAACTGTTCTGACGTTCACCTGATCGGGTTATATGAGCCCTTTCTATCACTGCATAAACTGCTTGTCACTCCTGTGTATGCCCTTCTGACTCGGAAAGAATTGTTGGGAGAACTTAAGGGTTCTGAATGGGAGGTTTCGAAAATTTTTACACACCCCCTAGAGGCACTCCTGGATCCACAGCTTTCTCAACACGAGCACTCACTTGTAGCAGTAGGGAGTGAAGATTGGCCTTACGATTCAACATATTATGTAAGTTCATGATTTTTAATATGTTTTTAAAATGTCAAAAGTGCTTGCTAATGTTTTGAACTTCAGAACACAAGTGATTCTGTAGTTGCAGCCCTCGGACACACGACCTACAGGATGCATCGTTTTAGGACCACGGCCTCCCCGATCAAGGGATTGACTTCTGATATCCTGGTGAGACTTGTTTGTTTCTGAACATGTGCAATTTTCATTGTCGCTTTCCCACGATACAGATTAAGACTGCCGAAGTAGCATATGATCGACCAACTATATATGAGCGATTCGCTCCCGGTCAAATCAGGGGATTTGGTGATATGTTAATTTTAGCTTAGCTATTTTTTTTAATTCAGAAATTAGAAACTAATCGGGGTGTAAAAATTAAGTATAAACTACCACTCAATCAATGCACTCCTACTCCCAATGCAAATTTATTTATTTAGCCAACCTTACACTATCAATCAGGTTGAAATGTCTGCTCCAGGGTTTTGATCTGTATCATTCCGATGGAAGAACAATAGACAAAACGACAACGGCATCAATGCCGCTTTATATGGGGAAGCAGCTGGGACACACAAATATAATCAGATATCGACACAGTGTAGTATAATGTATAAGTAGTGGATCAAGTCGGTTGAACTGGTGACCCTAAACAAATCCCCCATTTCTTCCGTCTCCTCCATCAGTTTTTCTCATGCCCCCTCTCCCCTCTTCTTTCAAGTTCAATCCCTTCGGTTCCGGATTGGAGACCCCGCCTCCCAGCACTGATACTTTCCCTCGATTTGGGAGTAGTCTTTGGGGTTCAGAGACGGGGATATGCCCTCCCCCCACCGTCAACCCTCCAAGACCACTGCTGGGTCATCAACAGCAGAATTTCACTAGGTTTCTTGATCACGATTCTCCTGGAATGTGGATATATAATCCAGAATTCGGCCTGGTCCATACAGGCACCTGCCCTGTTTGCGCCACATACGTTGGGCATCTAGTGGCATCCAGGAATATTAGGGACACAACTCTATACAAAGCGATCAAGAGTCGTAGAGATGAAACTGAACGACTCGTCTTATACGGTTATCGTCTGGGCATTTCTCAGATGATGGACGAAAAGCGATCGCTCAATGAAGAACTCGAGGTTGTTAGGAGGAAATGGGCGAACCTCGGAGATGATTATATGAATCTATGGAGCTCTTTGACACAGTCAAATTACTCTGCCACTAGCCCTGTGGCTTGTGTCTCTTCAGTTGATGCTGGGTCGGTGAGCTCAAGCAATCCTAGCTCTTCCAGCAGGACTTTTCTGGAATCTTGTTCACATGGCACAGCCACAGCTCTAACTGGATCCCACGCCATGGGGACACACTCTTTGCAAAAGAATCAAATCGAGAAACCCTCACAGCCTCGTGCGACTTATGCCTCTGTCACTTCTCAAAAGTCCCCTCAAATCAACCAAAATCCTGTTTCTTCCGACATCACAGCTTTCCCTTCCTCTAAACCTTACTGTGGTCCTATGGTGGCGCTCAGACACAGGCGCGATAAACCCGGGCTTCCGACAACAATTCCACCAACAATTCCAACAACAATTCCAACAATTCCGACAATTCCGACAACAACTCCAACAATTCCGACAACAACTCCAACAATTCCGACAACAACTCCAACAATTCCGACAACAACTCCAACAA
>Ga0153987_1000676_pt1 | contig 10064 bp, 11 predicted proteins | sample TSNC071MetaG_FD_102279 | JGI IMG/M metagenome (GOLD analysis project Ga0153987, IMG submission 102279) | Attine ant fungus gardens microbial communities from North Carolina, USA - TSNC071 MetaG | ecosystem: Host-associated > Fungi > Mycelium > Unclassified | place: USA: North Carolina, William B...
ACCCAGACACTTCACCTTGACCATCATCCAATGAGTCATCTTGACAGTTGAGAACGAGCGCCCAGACACTCTACCTTGACCACCATCCAATGAGGAAATGAGATGGGAAGCTTTGACAGTTGCGTCCAGAGGATCAGAGGTACCATCAGGTTCATCAGCGGTGTACCACAACAAGAGATTGTTCAGAGATTTAATATGGTTGACTTGATCTGCAACCGAGGTGGCGTTTTGATATGTGCTGGGAGCATTTGACATCACTTTTTTTTTCTTGAAAGGTGATGGGAGAAACGTACTTGCGCATGTCATACATCAAGTAAAGGCCTGCTTGTTCCATCGAGCTATATATACGATCAAGCGCTGATTGATCTGTTGTTCCGCCGGGAACCGGATGAACCTAGTGAAATCAGAGAGCAGAGGAAAAAGAGAGAAGAGCAACGCACGACATTAAATCTAGATGAGAGTGGATCAGGTGATACAGATGAGAAGCGAATGAATGTACAGACCCCTGCTCCGCCAATGTAGCTGGAATGGCAGGGTCTTTTGCGAGGTAACCATCGATTTGGGTGTAGAAACCGATGGGAAACAGAGGAGCAAAATGTCGTCCTGTGCCGTTTGGAGGCCTGGCAAGTAGAGCGCCTGTCCTGGCGTCGAACTTGGTGACGGAGCCGGCAGGATTTTCGGGGAGATATACGAGGGACGCCGAGGCACTAAAGACTTGATCTCCTGGAGAAAAAGCGGCAGCACAGGACATGTTGAATGGGGCAGATTGGGGGGAGAGGGTAGAGAGAGAGAATGGCAAGGGATAGGCGGTGGCGTTGAGAGGAACGAGAGCGGTTGTGAGTGGTGTGCCATTGACGGATATGGTGACGTTGAGGGGAGGAAAGGGGGGAGGGGGGAGGAGAATATGGGCAGCATTTGCGACATTAGTCCGAGTGAGGGGAGTGTCGACGAGGACGGCTACTGCAGTGGGGTCGGCGTGGGAGTTTTCATCGGGAAAGAGATAGGGACGGATGGCCTGGGCACAGCGGAGAGCCAGCAAGGGAGAGGAGGCGGGGTGGGGGAGAGGAAAGTGGCCGCCTGGGAAAGGTGAGCGGAGGGAGGAGGCGAGAGGGAGGGACTGACCAGGGGCGGAGGGAGGCGCGTCTGGCATGTAGTGTTTGCCACACCTTTATAGTTGTAGTATTTCATGGGAGAACGTGTTTGTGACATACCATGTCTGTGCACTGGCGAGGGCAAACAACAGTGGCAGGATCATCTGGCTGCGAGTTAACATGTTTGTGAAGCTAGCATCACATCGATCACGTGTCTGCAACACACCACGAGTGGCAGCTCTCCGTCCCCCTGCATGTCGTCCCGGGACAGACTGTGAGTTCTGCCTTGCGCCTTCGAGACCACAGCACTCACCGTCGCCAGCGTATACGAGCTCATCGTCCGCCAGGAGCCCAAGCAGGCCCGCATGTGCGGCGTCGGCGGCAAAGGTCCGTCCATCGCTTCCTCTTTTCTACCCTCTCCTCACGCTTTCTCAATCGCAGCCGACCGCCGTCCCATCGATCCTCCACCCATCGTCCAGCTTCGGGTCCTCGATCCCGCGCACCAGCCAAATCTCCATCCCAACCCCGATGCCTCCCACCCCTTCCTCCAGAATCCCTACTACTTCATGTTCGCCTCCCTCGCAAAGCCAGACGATGACACAGAGCTTCACTGGCTCAAGGACGGCCGCACGCGCTGTACAACAGGCTCTGTCGTCTCCAGCCTTTACCATCTCAAGGATCCACAGCACAACAACCAGGACGCCGGCTTCTTTGTCTTTCCAGACCTCAGCGTCCGCACAGAGGGCAGCTACCGTCTCAAGCTCAGCCTCTTCGAAGTCGTCGGGTCTGTTTCTCTCCTTCCCTCCATTCTTGTCCCTCACCTTTGTCACTCCAGAAACCATGTCCGCCACTGCAAGTCCATCTACTCTGCTCCTTTTTATGTCTATACCGCAAAAAAGTTTCCTGGAATGGAAGGCATGTTTTCTCTCTCGCTCGCCCGCTGTGCCTCACTCACTCGTCTACCAAGAGTCCACCCCCCTCTCCTGTTCTCTCGCAGATCAGGGCATAAAAATTCGCATCCGCAAGGACATCCGCGTCCGCAAACGACACATTCAGGTGACAGATCATCCCCTCCCCCTCACTTCTCCCCACCAGCAATACCAAGATCTCGTCAACAACAAGCGCCCCAGGACCGATGACTACTCTCTCATCGATGCCCCTCAATACCCATCCACCTGGCCACCTACCCTCGTCACCTCTCCTCTCACTAATGACCCTGCATCCGTCATTCCACCTCCTCAAGCAAACGCGCCCGGTCGTCTCGCCATGGGCGTCTCCATCCCCGCTGGAATGGATCTCGGAGGTCCTTCTGTCTATGATGGCCGCGGCGGTGGCTACCATCCTCAACCCTTTGACAATCCTCCTCCTCCCTTACCAGGGCCCTCTCACCAGTCAACCCCAGCTATCCCTCCACCGCCTCCTCCCTCGTATCCTACATCATCTCCTTCTCACCAGCAACAACCGTATATCCAACCACCACCACCACCCCCTGCACCTGGACCCTATGTCCATTACCCATCTTCCTACTCCATTACCACTTCTTCGACGAGTCCTGTGGATCAGCAACAATGGAGTTCTGGTGGACCTTCCTATGAGGGGTATTATTCTCAGCCGTATGGGCCGCCGACGCAGCGATACGATTATGTGAGTTACCCATCGCAACCACAATCTGGGTATGGAGCGTACTATGATCAGCCCCAGCAACAGTACGGCGGTTATGCGTACCAGCAGTATTACGATTATAGTCATCAACCACCCCCTTCTTCTTCTTCAGGCCCTCATCATCATCATCACCATCATCATCATCATCATTCACCACCGCCACCTCCGCCGCCACCACCACCGCCGCCGCCCCAAGTTCCTTATCTATCATCTCATTCGCAATCGTCATCACCGCTTCCGCCTTGGCAACATTCTTCACCACAGGTGATGATGAGTTCTTCTGCTTTGACGACTTCGCCTGTTATACCTCCGCCGCCTGGTGCTACGTTCCTCGGTGCGGGCAGCACTTCTGGAAGTGCCACTGCCACTGCTCCTGCTCCTGCTGCTGTTTCTATTCCCACTGCTACTGCTCCTGCTGCTTGCGATGCATCACCGTACATGTCTACGAATGTTCCGAGTCGACAAGCACCGCCTACAACGACGCTTTATCAGCCTCATCAGTCTCATCAAACGCCTTTATATGGATATGGACACTATACGTGTGCTGCGACGACCACGGCGACTGAGGTGACGAGTCCTGGTTCGCTACCGCTTTCTTCGTCTTCTGCTACTGCTTCTGCACCCGCTACCACGACCAACACTTGTGCTGCTGCTGCTGCTGCTTCTTCTTCTTCTTCGTTATCTTCGTTATCTTCATCATCTATTGTTATAACCTCTCCCCCTCCTCCTCCTCCTCAACAACAACAACAGCAACAGCGCGGTTCTCCTTCTACCTCTACCTCTACAGCTATAGCTATGGGATACAATGCGTCTGGCACCACTAATTCGAGTTTGGAATGGAACGGGTTTACTCATCAACCGCAACCGCAACCGCAACCGCAACCGCAACAATGGACGAGTGAAGGTTTTCATCAATCACATCCTCCTCCTTCTTCTTCTTCACGTATGCCTCCTCCCCCTCCTCCTCCTCCTCTTCCTCCTCCTCCTCCTCATTCTCTTTTGAACACTGATCGCATTCAATTGGCGCCGTTGCGGCGTTCATCTGTATTGCCACCATCCTCGTCGTCCTCGTCGTCCTCATCGTCTTCGTCCTCAGTTGTTGTTGTTGTTCCTTCCGGCGCGAATACCAGCCCCGTCAATGATAGGTGTGTCATTGGTTCCCCCTTATTGCCCATCGCCATTTCGTCGTTGACCTCCCTCACAACTTAGCCACGCTGCTTCTTACACCGTCATTCAGATGATGAAGAGTCCAGGTCGTAGCAGCAATCACACAAAAATGATACCACCCCCTCCCTCCTCTGATTTCACTCGCGACAGGGACCAGAGGGGTAGTAGTAGTAGCTTGTCAGATCAGAGAGGCGCAACAAAGAAGAATCTTTTGAGCATCGGTAGTATAATCTCAAACGACAAGTAGAAAACGCTCTATGTAGGAATCTTTCCTTTTCTAACTTATCTCAACTGTATCATCATTTTGTGGCTCTACCCATCCCAGCAAGAATGCTGTTCTGCAATGCTACCCCATCGTCCTGGACCTCCTTAGTTCAGGTGCCTCATCCGTTCGCGCAATTCCACATACCTGATCTACAGACCAAGTGAAACAACCACCCATACCAGCCTCTTTTGCAAACTTGGCTTTGTCGAACAAACTCCAAGTATCGTCATAGGTCACTACGGTCGTTCGCGACTGATTAAACAAATACTGAACAGCATGTGGGTACCTTTCAGCTTTCCCAAATTAAAAAGCCAGAACGAACCGGAGTGTCACTGCAGTCGTCCCAACCCATCGTATATCCATTCGCCCCATCATAAGTCCCGTCAGATTTCTTGTGCAAGGCTCCACTTGATAATAATTGATTGAACGAAATCTGCTGCCCCCACAGTCGGCTTAAATCACCTGCCGGTGCTACTCCCACTCCAGGCGTGGTCACAAGGACAGGCGGGCCTCGCGGATGAGCGCCTACAAGGATCATTGGATCTTGATCTTGGTTCGTGGGCACACAACTTCCTATGAGTTTTTTTGCACTACTGCGCGCAACGTAGCCGTATAGTGGCAACCCAAGAAGCAGCTTGGAAGCCGGCATACCAGCCTTGGTCCACTGGGCCAACGCAGCTCTAGCGTTGGCCTCGGGTTGTGCACTTGTCCCACACCGATCCTCTGCACTCACTTAGTATCAACAAATTTCGTAAAATCAAACGTACCCAAGGGCGCATTAGGCCCTGGAGGATCCGAGGCACCAAAGACGTCATAATTCCTGTAAAGTCGTCAGGAAAAATACAGTTATTGGCAATGTCACCGACATGATGTTCACAAAGTCCATGTACTCGGCAAATTCAGAGACATTTTGCAAAGGTTTACCGTCTGCCCCTCTCCATGGCATATGAGTGACGGCGGCGGATATTATCCTCGTCGAGCCTGTCCATAGCAGGCTCTTGTTGGTCGTTAACCGCACTGAAGGAAGACACTAACTTACCAAGTGCTTTGCGCAAGCCTTTGATCAAACTCAACAGGTTTGCAGAATCTGCAGGAGAATGGGGATTTCCAGAACCGACGTCATTCGGATACTCCTATCGTTGCGGTGAGCTGAAAGTAAGCTTGAATTTGGCATGACTAACCCAATCAATGTCAATCCCTGGTGAAACTCGTCATCCAATCCAATGGCGATACAAAAAACAGCTCACCATCAAGACCGAACGTGTTGATAATTTCTGCAATGCCATCGCAAAGCTTTGCCCTGTTAGAAGTCGTGGAAACAGCATGGCTCATCCAATGGCATCCCGACCAACCTCCTGGAAAAAAATTGAAGATAGAAGGTCTGCTTTGGCAACTTCCTTACTCACCCATTGATATAACAATTCTGGTGGTACTGGTTCCGGATCGAGCAGCAGAAACCAAACGACGCAACACGGTCTTACTGTCGTTGTCCCAGTCGATGCCGGCCACGCCATTTGGGGTGATGAATGCTACAGTTCCTCAGCATCACTTCAGCAGTTACTGGAAGCATTACACACCGAAAAATATAATGTCATATTTTGCAAAGTCCAACTTTTCCGGTGGTAGAGCACTGTCTGCCCAACTTGGATAATAAGTTCCTGCAACTGGTATCACCGAACCAGCGATCTCGGCTTCATCGTGATCGGATTCGGACTTGCTAGAGAGAAAGCGAGATTTAACGGGGGTGATGCTTGCCATGGACCTGGATTCCATCGGGACGGTCAGAGTATCGCGCCTGATCTGTGGCGTGCCGAATGGTGCGAATGGGCCTGGCGTCAAAAATTGAATTAAGATCGGATGATCCTGGAGCTCCGCAGACTGAAGAAGGCTATGTAAGTAGAGGATAAGACCTTCCTTCCTCTCTATGATGAGATCGTCATTGACCCAGGCCGAAGGAACTAGATTAATGAGTGTACGCTTGGCAGGAAGCGAATAAGGGTCTCTCAAAGACGCATGCAACGCAACGAACTGGGCGACGAAAAAAATTAGTGGATATATGCGTAGAAAATTGGATGCAGTACCTCTGAGAAACGACGAAAAATCTCATATCGGCTTCCGCTTTCAAGAGTAACTACCAAAACATAAAGTATATGGGGATGGGGAGAGGAAGAAGTTGTATGCCCGGTGATACAAACTTTACTGATGATAGGCATAGTGTTGCAAGGGATGTTATAAGGGATGTTACTCAAGTGCATGCTTTATATACTCCAACAGACGATCAGCAACAGACTCGCATGTCGGACAAAAGAAGAAAGGGAGTTGCCTTAGATAGATATTATAGTGACATCAGTTCACTCTGTTTACAGAAAATACGCCTACAAGTACAATTTGCACTCTATTATCTCGGCAAGGGTCATTGTCCAGAATTCCGTAAAATAATTTCAGAAGCAATACGATCCAAGCTGAAGGCTAACCACAATATTTATGCTCCTTCTCTTCGACAGAAGATTGGATCGTTGACATTGTGTAAGTTCCCTGTGAGGGGAACGTTGGGCCACATAATTCTATATCTCGTGGTCTCGAGAATTCTGAGCGAAGATGTCGTCGTCCATTGAGCCTGGGTTTCAAGGCCTTGATTCATGTCATGCATATCCACAGATACTGATTGTACTTACATTGCCAGGACTGAGTTCGCATAGACTGTTGAGATTCCAGTCATATATATGAGAAAAAGGCCAACCAGCATCCACTTACGCTTAGAAGTCGAGAACGTTGCCCCGATAAAGAGCAGAACATTGGGTACGGCGGAATACTGAAAGACAGTAAACTCCAGGCGTCAAATGAGGTAGAAAACCTACAAGAATAATATAAATGATAGCAACGATGCTGGCGTTGAAACATGAATTTCGCGATGTGGCTTTGAGAAGCAGGAATACAGTACAGACCTTGTCAAAAGTCCAGAACTTATGAAGAATATGATAATCTTGGATAATACTACATTGCTGACGAGCTTGACACCATCAATTTTGACCTTGCTCTTGTACAGCAGTGCACACATCCCAATAGTGATACCGATATCAACAACACAAGTTACTCCAAAAGCGAAGTAAACGATCCACTAGCAGCTGTCAGTCTTGGATCTATTTATGAGTGAAACCACACTACCTTCGCCCCAGATGCAAAGTCTACCACAACCTTTGCTGTTTGCCTACGACGAATGACGAATGAGAATGTCACAAGAGGGTGGTAAATCTTACAATTCATAAAGGAATACTTGAGGGAAAGCTACGTTAAAAAAAGCTTTCTCACTGAGAAATCGAAAAGCATGTACGAACCAATGACGGCGGCTATGTTTGTTGGTCAGCCTCTCATCAATGAAACAGCGCGGTAAACAAAGCAGATCCAATGCTAAGATCCCTCCAACCATAAGTAAAAACTGTGAACAAAGTCAGATACGTGAATCGAAGTAAATCGATACTCACGCGGATGATTGTGCTCGCGAGCAGCCCAAAGTCAACACTTCTCCGTGCAACTGTACCTCGTGAAGGATTGAACACCAGATGAATGAATCATGCTCACAGGCGTATATCCGATATAAGTAAACCCTGTTTACGCCATTTGTGAGGCAAGATCACGGTAGAAATCCAAAAACTCACCCCTGAACAAATAGCATCATGAAAACCTGGCCAACATTTGAATTGTAAAACAGGGGAATAACACTCAGTACACCAGGTTTTAACTTACATGCAAATATCCAACAACCTTATCGGCAAGGCCTATCAGTACTCATGGGATGTGGCGTACAGAAAGGGTACTAACCTTGATACTCCTTGATTGAGCCCAAGCAAGCTTATCGGATCAAGTCCTGCGAAGAGCGAAAAACGGCTCACCAAATAACTTGTGTACATGAGATATCGTCAAAACCCTTCACCAACCAAGACCACATCACCTGTATTGAGAAGGCAGAGTGAACTGAATCGGCTAAACTGATGAGTTTATGAGCATCAAGCTGCGGATTGCACAAGATGCAGTGACTACCAGACTAGAGTGACCTAGTATGCTATGAGAATTCCCGAGCATCTGCATATCGATACACCTACTGTTACTTTATAGATCCGACTATCTTCTGCGTAGATCTTATAATACTGGTAGACTTGAGAGAGGGTTATCCCGTAGAGACTGAGGAGATGTAGTCATTTTCCCGTGGACCAGAAATGAATCATTCAATACATACACACAACCGCCTATAAAGGTGAAAAATGCAGCTCCTAAAGTCTGGCTGATATCGTCGGGGCCACTCATGAACGTAGCAGCGTGGAGGATTAGGCATCTGTCAAACCCAAATCCTATTCATATATATCAAGTGGAAGAAACTGATCCCATTTGACATTTGATGATCAGATGTTTGTGAAGAGCACATACCTTTTTGGCATAGCTATCCTGTCACCGTGAGATAATGGTAAAATCAAATATAGCTCAGACTGTTGGGAACAACTACAATTCGTTACCTAAAATGAAATTCAGCTAGAGTAGGCTTTCACTGTGCCTAAGGCACAGCTTTTCCAACTTTAATTCTGAATGGGGTTAACACTTGTGTTCTGTTGTAATCAGTTTGCTCAGCTCCCTTCCTGCAACTTTCTGTAGATGGCTAATGCAGGATAAGGATTTACCTTATGTGGTGAATGACTCAGGAGAGACCAAATGAAGCTGATATATATAGGAGTAAGAATATAGATACAGTAGCTCAAAAAACTGTCCCAATGTTTTGCACTTTTGTAATATTTTGTCAGGTCCAGAATTTAGTGTGCTTTTAGGAATTGGGCTTGGCCTCAACAAATAGTTGTGCCACCCCTGTACTCTACCCAACAGGGTATCAAGAATACTTCAATTGTTAGGAGGGAAGTTGTTACAAGAGATTGTGACAACCTAATGCTTGAGCACTTGGCAGTTGACCCATCAACCAATTGTTGTGGAACATTTCCTATTATTTGCTCAAGCTGATTTATAATTACCTGTATTACCTCAGCTTTGTTCTCAACTTAGTAAAACTCTTACAATCCAACCTATTTGTGTTCCCAATTCCTTCTGAGTGTTGAGCAGGACTGCAACATCAAGAGATGTTATCAGGTACCTCCTGTCATGCCCTATGACTCCCTGTTGATCCTGTTGTGACACCCAGTGCCCATCGAGGCCCTGACGCCTCCTGCTTACCTAAACAGGCAAAACCCGAAGCAACTGTATATTTACTAGCCACAACTACTTATAGTCCACTAGAGTAGTTAGCACTCTTAGCTTCATTATTCACTAAGTCTGCTCTATCCTCCTGATATCCTGTCCCACCTGTACCAATCAATAGACTCCTTCCTTCTTCAGATCTAGTGGGTGAGCTCAGGAGGAGACCCAACACAAATTGAGGTCACACCCATCATCACTCCTAGGGTGATGACTTGACACCTCCTATCATTCTTCCGTCTCACATCAACCCTTTTTCTTAGTCTCAATTTTACATCTCCAGATTCCCTTTTATGGCTAGTAGGTATACATACATTCAACTTATGTATAAAAGACCATTAGCATACACCATACTCCCTCAGTCATCTACCTTAATAGGTGACTCCTGAGATAAGAACTATACCCACTTATAACCTCAATGTCCACTGATTCCAACATGTAGACATATATTTCTATAGATAATACACTTAGTTGTCTACCTTAATAAGTAACTCCTGAGACATATATTCCTATACTGAGCCCTTAATTGGGCACTTGTGCAGAGGTTGGTACAACTCCATTAGTTGAGGTCAAGTGTTATGAGCATGGACAACATGGAGTTGTCATGAACTGCCCTTGACAGGCCTCTTGCATCAGGAGTTGGTGGC
>Ga0153987_1000677_pt1 | contig 10051 bp, 11 predicted proteins | sample TSNC071MetaG_FD_102279 | JGI IMG/M metagenome (GOLD analysis project Ga0153987, IMG submission 102279) | Attine ant fungus gardens microbial communities from North Carolina, USA - TSNC071 MetaG | ecosystem: Host-associated > Fungi > Mycelium > Unclassified | place: USA: North Carolina, William B...
AATGGGCAGGGATGTCGATATCCATGGCAGCTTCACGAGCTACCTTCTTACAATACTCTTCTGTGGAGGAAGAGGTCTGAATGGATTCACAAGACTGGACTGAAGACGAATGAGTTTGGCTGATGCTGACCCGATGTTGGGGGCGGCCTCTAGGGGAGGGGAGAGGGGGGGGAAAGACTGAAAAGGACATGATATTCACTAACTAGTACTCGAGTGCTACCAGAGATGGTGGTGGTACGAGTCTAAGAAGGAAGTGGATCTGACCATTCATCTCATGTTTTAATGCTACTCATCAGAAAAAAAAACTCGATATGAAAACCAATTCAATTTTTTTGCTTAGACTCACTCACTCACTTGTTCTTGCATAGAATGTCATGAAAGTGGATGATGTTATTGAACCTGTCTATCATCCAACATTGATATTCTTTGTGTCATTCAAATCTTGATGAGGGAAAGAAAAAAAAATACTACAGAAATCTGCCAACTAGCTTAATGAAGGTTGATCTAGTATTTTTTCCCCGAACCTCGCTTTAATGCTCACTGAGATTGCGCTCGATGGGCTTTGGAAGTCAATGGGATCGCTGCAACCTGTTGGAGGTCTTAGAATTTTCTATGATCGTCTCGTGACTTCCTGTGACGGCTGAAGCAAACATTTCTAACGCCAACATCAATTGTCAAGGGAACTAAACATTGTCCAAGCCAGCAAATGTAACCATGTGCTAAGGCAAGGATTCGTTTCGATACCAAAAAAATTGTTGTGACTTGCCACAGAAACAATAGAAATAGGAGGAGCGGACAAGTGATGCAGGGACATCTTGAGACTAGAATTGTCATGAAACTAGAATTTTCAGATATGGACGGTGATACATAATAGGACAACAATAACAAGATGCCTTCGAGACACCCATTCGCATTTGAGGCCAGAGGTGTAGGATGTCAAGGATGACATCGGCATGCAAATTCAGTGTCAGTGTTCAGGGTGAGGTAATGGTATTTTTCCTGAGTTGAAAATACCCCGACCTAGGCCTAAGGAGCTGGCGATGCCATTTTGGGTTACAAGTGAACGTGGGGCACGAGTACTGCACAATACACGAGGTTTCCAGGCCTCTTCTAGATCACAGCTGACCAGCACTGGTTCCTTCCATTTCTTCGATCGACCTAGCTAGCCCTTGTGAGGATTTTTCGAATTTGGGTACAAAAGCCGGAGTAAACTGGTGAATCACTGCAATCTCTCTACCTCTTCCTTAATTCATTTCCATCAATTTACAGCAATCCCATGTATAGTCCTGTAGTTCACCAAAACGTAAAATCTCAAATAGAGCTCCTAGCTTATATCTTATGATCTGTTCTGATATGACTGACATCCAGGTTCAGGAGACTCCATTTGGAATGGATCTATGCGATTTATTACAGACATTGAGATTAGAGGGCTCAAAAGCAGTGAGTTAATCATCTTTATCATCTTCCGGTTTTCGCTGAGAGAACTGGGTTGTTCTGACCCTGCAAAGGCCACAACAAGTTATCCAAATTCCGTATCACCAACCTCGATCAGTCAGGACATGCAAGATGATCCCATGGATGAGGTGAACTACCACGTACGTCATTCTGAGGGACGGGCAGTAATGCTTTGCCTGAACTATCACTCTAGTCAGACGGAGGATCAGATTATTCCAGTTCAAGTTCCAAAAGCAGCGCGAATACTAACAAGGACGAGGCAATCATAAATACTACTACTTCCGTAACCAAACCAAACGAGATCTACGGTTGTGCGTATCTCAAAGCTATCCGTAATCAGCTCGAATTGTACCCAACGACGGGTGGAGAGTATCTGGAAGCCATCATGATTCATAGAGAAATCTTGAACTCGTTCCCTGGAGCTCATCAGGATTGTGCAAGAGCATTCACTGATCTGGCATACTCACTTGAACACAGGGCATGGAGGTCGGATCGTGATGCTGATATGGATGCCGTCATTGCCTTCCGACACGAGGCCTGGGTAATTGCTTCGACCATGTGAGATCAATTCTTGCGGGGAGGCCAGATGATAATGACTGTTTTATGTAGGGCTCCTTCTGTTGCCCCGGATGCTTTCGTCACGACGAATTATCATCCATCTACTGCATGTGTTATGCCTCCAATGTATTGAACAGTACTTAGGGAAGTCGAGTCTAATCGTTGATACCTGAGGTATGATTGTCCAACAAATTGATTGTACTCGAGATATGAAATTGATATGAAATTCTGCATTACTATCTCGCCGAACCGGTGATTTTAAAAATAATAAACCAGCCTCTCACAAAATGGGACATACTACCAGCTTACTTACTACCAGTTAAAAGCGGAGCTTGAATGGCATTCACACTGTCACACAAATGACAGTGTATGGCAAACAAACAAGAAGTATTCACTTTTTTAGGAACCGGCAAAGAGCGCTCAAAAATTGGCATACGAGCCCAGCCAAGCCAGAGTGAGCTATGACAAGTCGAGAGTCTTACAAAGAATATATACAAGTGGGTTGTTATCTTTTTTTTCTGTGATGAATATGAGTGTCATTATCCCATTGTGACGAAAGGCCCGAGCTTCAGCTCGCTCGCTTTCGCTTGATCACTGTATTCTAATTCTTCTCTCTGATATTCATTCATACATATACTTCTTATCTCTTTACTTACTTGACAGCTAGGATGGACACTACTACTAGAAGCTATGGTCCTCGGTCTGCTCGTTCCTTCCTTTGAGGCCCCAGTTGCTCCAAGCTCCCTCATCAGTAGAGTTTGGGATGAGAACACCCCAACTAATTGCATAATGGGCTAAAACCAAGTCAAGTTCCTCAGTTTCGTCTAGGAACTCTAGTTTCGATATCCTGCAGGACCTTCAAATGACTATAAATGCAAATACGAAACAGCACCCACCTTACAAGCTCTTCTGGCTCAATATATGACCGCCTGACCTCCTTCAATGTGAGTGCGCGGGCATCCTGAAATCCGGCGTCCAAGAATCGTGAAATCAAAGAATCAATACTCGTCAGCGGTTCAGCACCTGGAAGTGATACGTTTCGAACCTGGTAGCAATTGTTAGTATCTCTTATGGTGAGTTGTAGTGCACACTGCTCACTTGAAGATTGGTCAACATGACCTTACCAAAAGAATCATTCAATCCAAACATCTCGTATATAATACATCCAAGTGGCCCAATCGGTCTTGTAACCTCACCATTATTGGCGGAAAAGTACTTTATAAACCACTGAAGGAGCCGCGAGGAGGTCTCGATTGTCATGTATGCTAGCACGCACTCGGACAGCAAAAGTGTCGGGTACTCCGTTGAGAGGATCGTTGACGCAGATCCTTGAAAACTTTTCGTTAGCGTTTCCTGAAGAGTGTCTACTGGATCATTTCGGAGGTCCGCAGCGAGTAGATGATACTTGGGCGCATGAAGTGCCGCACCACCGTTTCCTAGCATCGTAGAGACTGTATCAGTACCTAAAATGCGAATATTGGTCAAATAAACATTTCACCCAATTGAATCTCATGCGGATTCCCTAAGACTTGGAGGAGTTCCTTGCTCTTTTTGATACACATCACTTTCTTGCTTGTCACCTCCATAAAATCAATCTCAACGTAATTCCTGATTACATTTTTGTATCGTCCAGTCTACCTAGGTATATCTCAAGTCATCAACCCGATTCTTCCTGAATGGTGGAAATCTTCGTACCGCAATGCGCCAAAATCGCGTATCACTACCCGCTCCCAAACTCACGATTTGACATTGTCTACCGGTTTCTTCTGCTCGACTCAACCAATCCTCGATCAGATCGTCTATACCTTTCGTGCGAACATATGTTCCAATGTTAATCAATGGAGGGCGTGGTTGCTGGAACTGTGCTCTCGGCACGAGGTACTTGACAAAGGGATCGTCGATATAGTTTTTGCGAGCGGCCGATAGCCTCGCCACAACGGCATCGCTATCAGTCTGTCGAATCGGTGCATCAGGGTCCTGGTGTTGTGAGTCATGTCGGAAGCCGAGTTCAGGCCGATTGAACATAGTGGATTATAATGAAATGTATGACGGAACTATGTGGAATCTTACTACAGACATATGACGTCCCAACAAACATGATACAAATTTAGTGACCTAGAATTGGAATTTGACTGAAAAAAAATAAACAAGTTACATATAATCACAAACTATTGAGACTGAGACTGAAAATTATCACGAAGATCGTCGAGGTCCACAGAAAGGTCATAAGACCAGGCCCTTGCTTCATACGCTTTCAGAAATGTATAACCCTTGGCCATATCCTCATTGGCCAATACCCTCACCGATGGTTGTAGAACCTCATCCGACGTGACGAGGATACATAGTGATTTGGCTCTGCTGATGGCGACATTGAGTCTTCTCCGTTGTAAGAGAAAACCGAGGTCTACTGCGTGTGACTGAGGCAATGAAAAAAGACAGATTACGAACGCAGCCTCCGAGCCTTAGATAAAATTTCAATTCTTTTCCCGAAAGCAACTGGATCAAAGTACCTTGTAATCTCTCAATAGTGTCCACAGTGACTTTGCCACTCATAGAATGAAGCTTCAAGTTGCCAAAGGCTTCATCCAAATGTGAAGCGTCTCTTCTCGATTGCTCCAATACATTCCTCACAGCCTCTCTTTGAATACGGTGAGGTGTGGCGACAAAGATGTCATCGTGCGGTGAACATTTTCTAATGAACTCGACCAGACTGGCCGCTACAGCGGCCTCACCGTGAACATGCATTTCATAGAGCATGTGGTCTGATGGAATCACCCTCAAACGAATCAGAGCTAGTGAGATGGGCTGATGACTAAGTATGGGATCTGTTGTAATACCGGTGATTTCTGCTAAAGGAAGTTGGAGTCGAGGGGGATGAAGGATCTCCTGGGGTTTCCGAAGCATAACTTTGGACAGGGAGACAAGGAAGAGTCGGATAGCTTCGCAAATTGCTTCGGAGACACACAGGTGCTCAACGACAACCTCTTCTGCTTGCTGAAGTCTGAGAGCCATATGTCTAGCTTGAACCTTTTGAGATTTAAATTGTCGTGAATAGATAGTGGAGATGAACTCTCCAAGATCGGGATTCAATCTGCCAAGTAGTCCATCGTTATATCCTTTTGGAGCGAGGCACGGATACGAACCTGAAGTTTTCCGTCAGCTGGATAACAGTTTCCTGTGACATCAGAAGATCGTCTGAAGATCCAACACCTTCTGAGGCACGAGATGCAGTGGGTATCACCGCATTCTTTCCCGTTTTCGGTTGTCTCCCCTGCATCAATAAATCCAAAACAGATCCAAAAAGATACTGCTCTCGCGATTGTGGGTACTGCGCACTCAAAATCGGCGCCAGCTGCTCCGAGTCCCCAGCTACTATTAATCGACCAACGGGAGACAATGCACACATGACAAGAGATAAGGAACCTAGGGCAATTTGGCCCGCCTCATCAACCACAAGAGCATCGATTTCAAGATGACGGTTTCTCGCAAAACTATACAACTGAAACTTTATATGAGATAACTTCCAGCAGGCATAGAAATTCTCACCTGGTAAAGCGTCCCTGCATATATGTATACCAGGTGGGTATGACCAGGGCCTGCATGTTCATTTCCCTTCACGACACGTTCTACACTCACATCATCTAGCCATTCAGTCGGGAGTGACGCGATGGTTCGATAGCAATCCATGAGGAATGATAACTTATTGAGCATGGCCTCGATCGCGGCATGTGTCATAGCAGTCATGAAAAAGATTCTCTGATCGTAATTGTCTTGTCTCCTTTCGAGTTCTAACAGTCTCAACAAAGAAAGACAGATCGTGTAGGTTTTCCCCGTTCCTATATCCAAAAGTCACTCAACGATATGCCTCAGAAATCCGTATCCGAATACTCACCAGGTGGACCCCAAATTACCGATAGCCGATTCGTCAAGATTCTCTGTACCGCTTTGTGTTGAGATGGTTTCAATACCAACGGTTTAGCACTCTCACTGCCGAGACCTGCAAGATCCCTGAACAACTTCTGAATGTCCCCTTCAATCTTGAGACTCATCTCTGACAGTGGTGCGCATCCAATCAACTGGTGTTCCTGTATCAATTGGAGATACGGCGCTTGCACTTCAGCATCAGTTTCACACTGTAGGTCAATCTCAAAGAGAGATGAAAGGATTTTCGTCGTGTTGAAGTCAACAAAGCGTGGCGACAGACGATATTGGGCTCCTTCTTCAAGCGAGATTTTCCATGTACCCCAAATACACAGAGCGACAATCGTCTCTCGACCAACAGCTTTGATATCTGTAATATTCGCCATGGCAAGCTGTTCCTGGACTGTGGCTGGCTGAGCATCCCAGATTGATTTTGTGAATCGATTTAGAGGGAAAATGTATCCTGATACAGCGAGGTCGTCGAATAGGGCTTCCACTGGAATAGAGCCCTCAGGATCGCTTTCGGGAACGACATCTTTGACGACGAGCTTGTCATAGAAGGGCTGCTCTCTATCTGGTGGTATGTCAAGAACACCAGAAACGAGTTTGAACGTATACTCAATCCCACGATATCCTTGCTTCGCACTGCGAAATTCTAGTACAGGAGCATCGGGGCAGCCATCGATACGTGAATTCCATAACTCAGTCAGCTTGGCCAAAACCTCAAACTAGATACTTTAAGTATGTTCCATTCTAGGGGACCCTGAGTATTTACCTGCTGCATGTAAAACAACTTGCGCAGCGTGACATTCCGGCATAAATCCATGAAATTAACTGATAGTATCTTGGCTTCGTTCAAGAGCAGCTGAGGGCTGGAAGGAGGCCGTGTCCTTTCTCGCATATTCATAAGCACGTCATAGATGGCATAATTGCGAGCCTTCATTGATACCCGAAGATCAGCGTCTGTGCCGTGCCGAAAGACTCGATAAAGCTCTTCTTCAGATGGAGGCTTATCTACCGCCTTTTGGGGGAGCATTATCAAAGTGCAGTCCTGCAAATCCCAATAGCCAGCCACCGGCAACGCAAACATTCTCTCTATCTCCCTCTTGAGTACAACGATACGCGGTACCTCCCCTAACTCTCGCCCCTTGCGTGCCGTCTTGAGAAAATTATCTTTCTCTTCTTTTAATTTGATGATCGCAGCTTCAACCCGCTTGCGACAATCTTCCGTAGTTCCATGGGTTGGCAAGTTCATCCTCAGTAGATATGCTTGGTATTCCTTTTTCATCCGTTTTCTCTTAGACAGGAACCCCAGAAGAGCGCCCGACAGAAGGATGGGCTGATAGGCTGTTTGGAGAAGTGCAGCTCCCTGAGCAAGGGCACCTATGCAAAGACGAACATCATCGACATTCGCATCAGAAGATAAGGCAGCATGTATGAGATTCGCTTGGAGGATACTCTGATCGTTCTGGGACCAAACGTAAAACTGAGTTGTTGAGTGATTACGCTTCTCCGATTCTACTTGTAATACCAGAATGAGCCTTATTATGGTTGCTAAGGCTGCAATGAGCTCTTCTCTGGTTCCGGTAATCAGGTTAGGTAATGAAGATGTTTTGAAAGTATGGATAGTAATGCAAAACTTCTTAAGAGCTTTCTCTGGTGTCGAGGGATCTGAAACGAACGATATGATGACCGCGATATCTTCAGTAGAAGGACAAGTGTAATTGAGACGCGGTATGATCTGACTCTGCAGTGAGAAGACATTGGGGCTCGCAAGATAAATGCATACCTGAATCGTTCTACTCACAGCAGCTTCAACAATGGGGCTCGCGCTTGCAGACACAACGCGTCTCTGGCGAGGAATAGCCAACAATCGTCTTGCTTTCTTTACGGTGGATGAGCCGCTGGACGAAATTTTCTTGAGTAAACCATGCGTCTTAACCAGAGTGTGAAGCTCTTCAATCTCGGTCAGAGGCTCAGAGGATTCCTTCAATCGATGCCTGCGCAGGTGAAGCAAATCTTTCAAAACCTGAGCGTCTCCCACAGATAGATTTGGAATTACTCCGAGTCGGCCCGCTTCAATCGTATTTCTCTCGCAACTGGGAGCAAATTTGCAAGCCTTGCATGAAGGGTTAAAGTGCCACTGAACCTGATTCCGACGTTGAGCAAGGAGAAGAGGAAGACGTTGGAATATAAACAGGTCTAAAGGAGAAGAGAGGAGATTGAGGTCTACATTCTTGATGTCGAGAAGGCTGGGAATGGCAACGTCAAACCCGTCTGAAGGAGGAAGCCATACTCCTGCGTTCTCGCTGCACTGGAAAAAGGGACTGTCGAGGATATATTTCAAACAAAGAGTATAGAAATATATCTGAACGTGATGAGGCGTCTGGGACAGGATTAGCGACGCGCAATTGCCTCGGAATACGTGACAAACCTTCACAGCTTTGGAAGCTTTGGCATCTATGACCTTCCAAACAATCTTATTTTCTCTGCGCACCACCTCTACAAGATCGGGTTTAGCCAACCCAAAGTTGACCGGCCGATTCCCAACAGCCTCGAACCTTTCTGTGAGACGATTATGGGGAGGCCAGAAGCACAGACCAGCTATGAAAAAATGCTCTCTATCATCCGCCAATATGTTCTCTAGTAGAACATCCTCTTCCAGAGGCATAGGGGGTACTCGCAGAAGTAAATTAGACTTGTCTAGCCATGTAAGCAATGTCGATTCCCACTCTTCACCTCTGTGCCATTGGGCTTGACAAAGTTCTGATATCTCTTGAGGATCTTTGAGTGCCAAGGGTTCATTGTACGTGTTCCATAGATACAAGTCACAATTGAGATGATGATATACAGCCATGTCAGTGGCAGAGATGGAGGCCTTAGCCATGGTTCAATGCAAGAAGAAAGCATTGCACTGGTGAAACGGGAGTGAATCATGACTGGCTAGAGTCACCCGTGACATATGATCTCGGCGTTGAGTCACTTTCCATCCACCCGCTGGTAGGACCTCCACAACTTTATGCTGTCGCCACCTTGTCAACGTTTTCTCAGATGAATGCATTGTCCACGATGCCCAGTCTTCGATTTTTCCATATTTGTGGCTCGATAGACCTGTAGAGTTCAGAGACTGGCATGGGTAGTATGAGACATTTACCGAAGCAATTCCGTGATTGAGACGCACAAAAATCACTTGAAAACACTGCCAGTGGACAGTATGACGTAGATCTATAAAATTCTGGTCAGACCGAATTTGGCTTCGAAGGTGTTTTCCCACTCTAGTATTCCTCTTGCTCAAGTGTCTGTGATGATATCCTCCAGGAACGTGATCACATCAAACACTTATTCTAGGAAGTTGAAAGAATTTCTCCGATTTGTTATGAATTGATACAACTTGTAAACTCTCAGATGGAATCTGACACAGAGGAGAAACTAAAGATACATAATATGGACTAGTTCCATATATCACCACTTAGCATCATGTGTTCTATACAACTCGTCTTATCCAAATACTGTACTCATACCTGGGACTACTCTCACTGAGCCTTTGTATGGTTCAGTAACTATCCGTTACGTTATTCATCACGGAAAACTAAAGTACAATCAGTGCTACGTTTTAAGGAAACCTATTCTCTCTCGATGCAATATACTGAATTATGATATTTACTCTCAACCATGCAAAAGAAGTCAATCATTGATCCCATCGGATTTCCGTCGTCTAAGAATCTTCCAACCGATCGACAGCATAATCTGGGTCCCTACCAGAAGGACTTGTGCTTTCCCGATCACCTACATCTATCCAGGTTGAAGTACTCGGCAATTGATTACGACTACTACCCTCCATACGGTCAAAAGTATCATCACCACCTCTGGATCTTTGGGCAGTGAAACGTGAGCTAGAAGGATTCAACATATCTCTGAATCTCCGAATGCAATCGCGACTCCTCTTTGGGCCCCTTTCGTTCGATCCACTATAGTTGATGTCGAACACCTGTGAATTCTCTGTTGACTCAGGATAGCCGATATTCCTCTGGAAATGCAACCCCTTAGTCCTTTTATTTGAAATGAAATCCAGGCTCATGCGACCAGCGCGTCTTTCTGTCAACACACAATTCACGTC